>Ga0335085_10001782_pt1 | contig 43288 bp, 39 predicted proteins | sample Lox_Sample_45_FD_206712 | JGI IMG/M metagenome (GOLD analysis project Ga0335085, IMG submission 206712) | Soil microbial communities from Loxahatchee National Wildlife Refuge, Florida, United States - Lox_Sample_4.5 | ecosystem: Environmental > Terrestrial > Soil > Wetlands | place: USA... | reverse complement strand
TGATGTTCACGTCTGTCATAAAATCGTCATTGGTCTTTGGTCGTTCACCCTTGGCCGAAAATAGTTAGCGTCGGTTGTGTCAGCCAACGACCAACGACCACGACTGGATGTCTACGCCAACACCGGCTCCGCCGCCTTCTCGAAGGGACACGGCTTGCCGTCCAAATGATCCTCAAATTCCTGCCGGAATTTTTGGATGAATGCCATGGTCGGCATGGCCGCGGCATCGCCCAGTGGGCAGAACGTCCGGCCCAGCATGTTCTCGGACAGGTAGTACATGTTGTCGATGTCTTTTTTCACGCCGCCGCCCGCGTGGAAGCGAATCAGCGTCTTCTTCAGCCAGTCCGTGCCTTCGCGGCAGGGAATGCACCAGCCGCAGCTTTCGTGCTGGTAGAACTTCATCGTCCGCAGGGCAAACTTAACGATGCAGGTGGTTTCATCCAGTACCACCACGCCACCCGAACCCAACATGGAGCCTGCCTTGGCCACGCTGTCAAAGTCCATGCCGATATCAATTTCGTCGGACTTCAACACCGGCGTGCTCGATCCGCCGGGTACCACCGCCTTGAGCGCGCGTCCGTTGGGGATTCCGCCAGCCACCTCGAAAATCATTTTGCGGAGGTTGTATCCCATGGGCAGTTCGTAGACGCCAGGACGCTTGAGATGCCCGCTGAGGCAGAACAGCCGCGTGCCGCCATTCTTCGGCGGGCCAAGGTTGGCGTACCACTCCGCTCCGCCCAGAATAATGTGGGGCACGCTGGCCAGCGTTTCGGCATTGTTAATTACCGTCGGCCCACCCCACAGCCCGACCACGGCAGGGAAGGGAGGCCGGATGCGGGGAATGCCGCGCTTGCCTTCAAGCGACTCCATCAGCGCCGATTCTTCGCCGACTTCGTAGGCGCCCGCTCCGCCGTGCCAGTAAATGTCAAAGTCGTAGCCGCTGCCGAATATGTTTTTGCCCAGAAAGCCGCGAGCGTAGGCGTCGGCAATCGCCTTCTGCATGATTTCGAGAAGATACCGGTACTCGCCGCGAATGTAGATGTATCCGGTATGCGAGCCCACAGCCAGGCCGGCAATGATCACCCCTTCAATCACCGCGTGGGGATCATGCTCGAAAATCAGCCGGTCCTTGCAAGTGCCAGGCTCGCTTTCGTCGCCGTTGCACAGAACATATTTCGGCTTGGAGGCTTGCTTGGGCACGAACGACCACTTCAACCCTGTACTGAAGCCAGCTCCTCCGCGCCCGCGCAAGCCGGAGTTCTTGACCTCGTTGACGATGGCCTCCGCCCCCATCCCCACGGCCTTCTGCACCGCCTTGTAGCCGTCCAGCTCCAGGTAGCGATCAAGTTTGGTCGCACCCATGCCGAAGCGTCGGGAGACGACTCTCACTTCGTCGGGATGGGAAACCAGATCAGCCATGGTGCAATTTCAGATTGATGATTTTAGATTGCAGATTTGTAAACTACGCGACTTGCAATCTGAAATCTGAAATCTTCAATCTCGAATTCCTACGCTCTCTTCTTCGCGTACCCCTCCAGCACCCGGTCCATCTTCTCCGTGGTCAGGTTCTCGTGAAAATCGTAGTTTACCTGCACGGCTGGGGCCCAGCTGCAGCCGCCGATGCACTCTACCTCTTCCAGCGAGAACAAGCCGTCCGGCGTGGTCCCCTTGTGCCCGATGCCAAGCTTCTTCTCACAGTGTTCAAGCAGTTCCTCGCCGCCGCGCAGCATGCAGGCAATGTTGGTGCAGACCTGCACGTTGTACTTGCCTCGCGGCTTGGTGGTCAGCATGGAGTAGTAGCTGATCACATTGCGGACGTCGAGCGCGGTCAACTCCAGCCTCTGCGCCAGTTCCTCGATTACTTCATCCGACAGGTAACCTGTTTCATCCTGGGCATAAAGGAGAGTAGGCACCAGCACGGACCGCTTGGTGGGATAGTGCGTCAGCATCTCCGCGAAGCGTTGCTCGAATTGGTCAGAAAATCTCATTCGCTTTCCTCGGTGTCCTCAGTGTCCTCCGTGGTCAATCGCTTTGATCAACCACAGAGGACACGGAGCACACGGAGTTCCTACCGATCAATCTCGCCGAGCACGATGTCAATGCTGCCAATCGCCGCCACCACGTCTGCCAGCAACCGGCCCTCGCACATGGTGGGCAGCGTCTGCAAATTGGCCAGACACGCCGACCGCATGTGCACCCGATAGGGCTTCGCGGTACCGTCGCTGACTACGTAATAGCCCATTTCCCCGCGCGGCGACTCCACTGCCTGATAGACCTCACCTGCCGGCACAGCAAACCCTTCCGTAATAATCTTAAAGTGATAGATGAGCGCCTCCATCTGCGTCTTCATCATCTCCCGATCGGGCAAAATCACTTTCGGCGCCACCGCCTTGATTGGACCTTCCGGCATCCCATCCAGCGCCTGTTGCACCATGGCGATCGATTCCCGCAACTCCGCCACCCGGCACACGTAGCGCGCAAATACGTCGCCGCCCTGCGACACCGGCACCTTGAACTTGAAATTTTCGTAGCCGGAGTACGGCATGTCGCGCCGCAAGTCAAAATTAACCCCGCTACCGCGCAAGGTCGGCCCGCTGGCCCCCAGAGCCACCGCATCTTCCGCGGTGATTCGCGCCACGCCCTTGGTACGCATTCCCCAGATGGGATTTCCGGTCAGCAGATTTTCGTATTCATCCACCTTGGCAGGGAAGCGCGTGGCAAAATCCTGCACCCGTTCGAAAAATCCCAGCGGAGGCTCGAGGGCCAGCCCGCCAATGCGGAAGTAGGACGTCATCATGCGCTGTCCGCTGACCATCTCGAACAACCGCAGAATGTCCTCGCGCTCGCGGAAGCAATAGAGAAAGACCGTCATCGCCCCGATATCCAGCGCGTGAGTCCCGAGCCAGACCAGGTGCGAATTGATGCGCGTCAACTCATTCAACATCACCCGCATCCATTGCGCCTTGGGCGGAATCTCGAGACCCAGCAGCTTTTCCACCGCTAGCACGTAACAGAGATTGTTGGTGAGCGGGCAAAGATAATCGATGCGGTCGGTCAGGGGCACAACCTGCTGGTAGAACTTGGCCTCGCAGGTCTTCTCGATCCCGGTGTGCAGGTACCCGATGTCGGGCATGATGCGCACAATATTTTCGCCATCGATTTCGAGCAGCAGCCGCAGCACGCCGTGCGTGGAGGGATGATGCGGCCCCATGTTCAGGATCATGGTGCGGTCCTGACCGGGTTCAAGCGCGGGCGCTGGGGAGAGATGAGCCATGGCGAGTTCTAGCGGTAGCCCTCCACCGGATAGTCCTTGCGCAGCGGATATCCTTCCCAATCTTCCGGCATCAGCAATCGCCGGAGGTAGGGATGGCCGGCGAAGCGCACTCCGAACAGGTCGAAGACCTCGCGCTCGAAATAGTTAGCGGCAGGCCACACGGCAGTGACGGAATCGAGTGCCGGACTGCTGCCATCGAGTCGCACCTTCAAGCGCACCCGCTCCTTGTTCGTAATCGAGAGCAGATGATAGATGACCTCAAAGCGCGGCTCGGAAGGACACCAGTCCACACAGGTTATGTCGGCGAGATAATTGAAGGCGCAATCTTCGTCCTGGCGCAGCAGCTCGCAAGCCTCCCGGATAATCGATCGCTCCACGTAAATGCTCATCTCGTCGCGATCGAACTTGGCGCCTTCCACCGCCGCGGGATTCCAGGCCCACAACTTGGCGATGGCAGGGTGGTTCTTCAGTTCCTCCAGATCGGTGATGGCGGGTGGCAAGGGCATCAGACTTCGCCTCGCCGGGCCGACGGCTTGCCCCAGTCCAGCGCACCCTTTTTCCACACATAGAAGAAGCCCACCAGCACGATGCCGATGTAAACCAGCATCTCCCAGAAACCAAACATCTTAAGATCGCGCAAGATCACGGCCCAGGGATAGAGAAAGATGGCTTCAATGTCGAACAGGATGAACAGCATCCCCACCAGGTAGAATTTGACCGAGAAGCGTTCCCGGGCGTCCCCGATCGGAGTCATGCCGCACTCATAGGGTGACATTTTGGCTCGAGTGGGCCGGCGATATCCGATCAACCAGGAAAGCAGAACGATGGCACCCGCAAGGGCTCCCGCGACCAGGAAGTGAATCAGTAATGGCAGGTAGCGGGCGAAGTAATTGTCGGGCATGGGAGAGCTATATATAATTCGCGCCAAGCATTAAGTAAACATTCTAGATTAGAGTTCGCAATTGGTGGTGTCAAGCCACCGGCCGCCTTTGTTGCAGCATTGTTAAAACTTTTAAATTGATGGCCATGATCTCTTTTGCGACGGTGTACAAAACAACATGATCTTTGGCTTTAACACGGACATCAAACAAGGCGACACTGTATACCACGTGCAGAGCGAGGCCCGCGAAAGCGAGCTTCTGCTGCAAACCCAGGTGTTCGTGCGCGGCCGCTGCATTGGCAAGCGTGCAACTCCGTATGGAGACAAGTTGGCCAGCGGCTTCACCGACCAGCAAAAAGAGCACGGCCTGCGCGACCAGCACCGCCTTGTCCTCGATGCCATCCGTGATGGCCGCCTCGACGAAATTCTGGACAAGCGCGAGACCCCGGAGAATCTGGCTGCCATCAAGGAGCTTGACGTGCAATGGCTGAACGCCAGTTCAGTACACGCCGACCGCAATCTGACTATGCGGCTGCGGGTCACGGAAAGCGGCTCCGGCGTCCCCGGCGCGCGCCTGACGGTCCGCTTCGCCCGCCCTGACGCTGCCCCCTTCTATGCCCAGATGGTCACCGATGACGCCGGCGACACCGAGATGAAGATCGAAGTGGATGAGTCCTCCCTTCCGGATTCCTCCGTCCTGGTGCAGGCCAGCTATTCCGGACGCACCGCCACCCGCAAGTTCCAGCTAAGAAAAGTAGAAGCGTAGCCCACGTAGGGGCGGGTGCCCTCACCCGCCCGGCGGAGCGAAGCTCCGCTATTTTTTCTTCCACAAAGCAACCGCCGAACTGCGCTCGACCGGACAGCCCAGAGCGGCTGTCCCCACGTGGCTCGCTTGCTCCCGCATCCGTTAATTGCGAGAATCATTGCAATGAAAATTACCATCAACGGGCAAGAACAAACCTTCGCCCCGATCACGCTGGCCCTGCTGGTCGAACAGCTGGGCATGAAGCAGGACCGTGTAGCGGTGGAGCTGAACCGCAACATCGTCCCAAGAGCAGAATGGGCCGAAACCAACCTGGCGGAGGGGGACCACCTGGAAATCGTCCACTTCGTGGGCGGCGGACTCTGGTAGTGCCGGCCTCCCGCCCCCTGTCCTGAGGCCGGTCTCGCCCTCAGCGGGGAACTCGTCTAGTACACCTTTCCCTCTAATCTCCGGTTGACAGCAGCCACTTCACGCCTAAAATGTGTCAAACATTTTATATCTTGAATGTTTTAAACATTTTTCTGTCCAGAATGCAGGAGCGATTTACATCTCGCGAAGTGCGGTCCCTGACCGGCATCACCCTCCGGCAGCTGCAATGGTGGGACGAGCGCCGCATCGTCGTCCCCGCCCGGGAAGGCCATCGCCGGCTGTACTCGACCGAGGACCTGGCCGAAGTCGCGGTCATCTGCGAGCTGCGCCGCCGCGGCTTCTCGCTGCAGCGGGTACGCAAGGTGATGCGCTTCCTGCAGCGTGAATTCAGCAAGCGCCTGGCCGAAACCGTCACCGGCTCGTCCGACTACCATCTCCTCACCGATGGCCGGACGCTCTATCTGGAGACATCAGCCCGGCAGATTGTGGACATCCTGAAGAATTCCCGTCAGCCCATGCTGGCGATTTGCCTCAGCGATACTGTGCGCCAGGTGCGCGCCGACATCCGCCATGCGGAAAAAAAAGCTAACGCCGGTGCATGGCGGCCGGCACGCAGAAAAGCATCATAAGCAGGGAAGTTTGGCTCCAAAAAGTTTGGCTCCGGGGGAGGAGAGATGGTTGGAGAACTGAACGTCCTGAATGAGTGGATTCCCGAGCAGATGCAACCCGGCACGATCTTCGTGCTGGAGAATGCCGGCCACGTGGGCGAGAAGGAAGATCCTTACTGGGCGGTGCTCGCCTGCCCCGACTGCGGCACTCTGGGCCTCATCACGCGCAAACAACTGGCCGGCCTGCTGCCCGTCATCTGCGGCTCCGACCAGTGCTCGGTGCAGTTCTTTATCAATGACAGCGACATCGTGATCCGCAAGCCCTGCTAAGCGGAGGCCTCCCCACGTGGGGAAGGGCACGACTTCAGTCGTGCCGCCACCGGCTCTTCACAGCTTCACTCCTTTCTTGTCGAATTGGTAGCGGCCTTGATCCGGTCGATAGGCCACTAAACACAAGCCCTCGCCTATCTCGTTTACGTTCACTTGGCCCCGATAGACCGGTCCTTTCTGTGGTTACCGAAGTAACTTGCCGCTCCACAGGCTGCGCCTCTAGCGTGGAGCGCAAATCCGCGCTGGAACGCTTCCGTTGCCCATTACTTCCGGCGTGAGGAAAACCAACTAAAGGGCTCCTCGGCCAAAATAGTTCGGAGATTCGCCACTCGACGCAAGAAGGCAAAAAATCCTATGTCCGATTCTGAATCTGCAGCCCGGATTCTCGTGGTCCATGATGAGCCAGCCATCCTTGAACATATCGTCTCCGTTCTGACCTCGGCAGGCTACCAATGTGTAGGCGCTGCGGATGGACTCGAGGCCCTGGCAGTGCTCGACTCCGGGCAGGAATTCGAACTCTTGCTGTCCAATTTCATGATGCCCAACCTGGACGGAATGGGCTTGCTCGAACGGACCCGCGAGAAATTCCCTGACATGGTGTTTGTGCTGGAGATCGGGATGCAGGATGTTTCCGTTTTTTTGACGGCGATTGAGAAGGGCGCTTACGACTACCTGCAAGCTCCTTTCCGGTCCGAGACCCTGCTGGCGCTGGTTCGTCGCGCCCTGGAGCATCGCCGGCATATGCTGGAGAATCGTGGCTACCAGGCCAAACTGGAATCTCTGGTGGCCGACCGTACCGAGAAGCTGAAGAACGCAATATCCGATTTGGAGCGTTCCTATGACCTAACCGTGGAAAATCTGGGCGCTGCACTTGCTATGAAAGACGCGAAGACCGAGCAACACTCCAGGCGCGTCACCGCTTTCGCCATCGCCATGGGACGGGCCAAGGGACTGAGTGTCGACCAGATCGCAGTGGTCGCCCGTGGAGCTTTTTTGCACGACATAGGCCAGATGTCGATTCCGGATGCAATTCTGGTCAAACCAAGCAGTTTGACTCCCGAAGAAATAGCGGTCATGCGCCAGCGCTGCTCCCAGGGATACGAAATTCTGAGAAGGATGCCACTCATGTCAGAACCTGCGGAAATCGTTTACAGCCATCACGAAAACTATGACGGCAGCGGATATCCACGTGGCCTGAAGGGCGAGGAAATACCTCTCGGGGCAAGGCTTGTGGCCGTGGCGAATACGCTGGATGCGATCACTTCGGACCAGCCCTACTGTCCAGGTCAATCTGTAGGCGCGGCGAGAGAAGAGATCCTCCGCTGGTGCGGCCGTCAATTCGATCGCGCAGTTGTGCAATTGTTTCTTGCGATGCCTCAGAGTATCTGGACCGACTTGGGCAAAGCAGTTGACCATCAGAAATAGTGACAGTCAGCGTCAACTAAAATCAGCCGAGGGCGGGATATTCCTTGGTGATCTGGCGTGCCTAGTGGTTGATGCTCTTGAGTGTCAATCACCCAACTACTTGCTGTGCACCCGCTCCAGCGGGACCGGAATCTGTTCCACAATCTCGATGCCGAATCCCTCCAGGCCGGCAACCTTGCGAGGATGATTGGTCAGCAGCCGTATGCGCCGCAGGTTAAGGTCCGATAGGATTTGCGCCCCTATGCCGACCTCGCGCTGCGTCTTGCGCTCGCTCTCGGGCAAAGTGGGCAAACGCTTGTCGCGATGAAAGGTAAGCGCCGTCCGCTCCGCCAGCTTCTCTACCGAAAAGCCTTTGGAAGTCTGATGCAAATAGATCAGGGCGCCCCGCCCCTCGCGGGCGATTCGTTGCATCGAGCCCTCGATCGTGGCATGGCAGTCGCAGCCGGTGGACCCGAAAACATCGCCCATCAGGCAGTGGGAGTGCATGCGCACCAGCACCGGTTCGTCGCCGCTCTCAATGTCGCCACGCACCAAGGCCATGTGAGACTCGCCGCCATCCACTTCGCTCTCGTAGGCAATCAGGCGGAATTCCCCGTGATGCGTGTCGATCAACGCCTCGCCGACGCGATGCACATGACGCTCGTGCTGCATGCGGTAGCGGATCAGTTCCGCCACGGTCAGCATCTTCAGGCCGTGAGTTTCGCAGAATTCGATAAGATCCGGCACCCGCGCCATGGTCCCGTCGTCGCGCATGATCTCGCAGATGATGCCGGCGGGCACCATTCCCGCCATCCGCGCGAGGTCTACTGCGGCTTCGGTCTGTCCGGCGCGAAGCAGCACTCCCCCCTTGCGGGCGCGCAGCGGAAACACATGGCCGGGTCGGGCCAGGTCGGCGGGCCGGGTCGCGGGATCAACCGCCACCTTGATGGTGCGGGCCCGGTCGTAGGCCGAGATTCCAGTGGTTACGCCCTCGCGGGCGTCGATGGCTTCGCAAAAGGCTGTGCCGTAGTTCGAAGTGTTCTCCGCGGTCATCGGACCGATGCGCAAGTGGTCCAGGCGCTCCTCGGTCATGGCCAGGCAGACCAATCCCCGCCCGTACCTGGCCATGAAATTGATGGCCTCAGGCGTGACCTTCTCCGCCGCCAGAGTCAGGTCGCCTTCGTTTTCACGGTCTTCGTCGTCCACCACCACAACCATCCGCCCGGCGCGGATTTCCTCGATCGCGGCAGGAACGTCAGTAAACGCCGAATGCGCCATCATAGTGGCCTGATTTTACCAAACCTTCAATCTAGCGCCGGCGTCCTGCCGGCTGTCCCGAGGGCGTCTCGCCCTCGGAGTGTAAGTGTAGGTGTGGGCGGACACTCTTGTCCGCCCCACACCATTCTTCGTAGCCTCAGGGTCCTCCCCGATCGCTGGCTAGCAGCTCTTCGGTGCCCCGAAAGAGGGCTCGCAGCGCGCGCCAGACCCACCGTGCCAGAAGGACGATAATCGCCAGCAGAAGCGCCACAATGCCCGCCGCCCAGTAGGGATGCCGGGTGGCAAACCAGGTCAGAAAGATGGCCAGCCCGTCCTCGCCCAGGCTCAGCGCTGCATTGGAAAAGGGTTCAGGGGATGCGGTCACCGCTGCCCGGGCTGCGGTTTTCCCTCCATGAGCCGCGAAAGCGATCAGACCGCCCGCCGCAGTCGCTGCCACCTGCTCCCAGGGCGATAGCGACGAGGTTGCACGATAGGCCAGCAAGGCAGCTACCGGCACCCGTATGAAGGTGTGCAAGGTGTTCCAGACCAGGTCGAAGGCGGGAATCTTGTCGGCGAAGAACTCGATGGCGAATAACGCAGCACTGACCCCTATGACCCACCAGCTCGTCAGAAGCCCTAGGGCCGGCGGCAGGGCCAGCACTCCCGCGCGGGCCAGCAGTCCTAGCGTCGCCACGGTGGCGTACACGTTGAGCCCAGCGGCAAAGCTGGTGGCCACCACGGCGGCCACGATCTGCTCTCCGGAAAGGTTCATCACGCAGTCAGCATAATCCGCCGCATCGCTATTTATCCCACAAATAAAAAGGCCGCCAGTAGGCGGCCTCGGTGTGGAACCTCCGGAATCGCTTACAACGTGGATTCGATCTCGAATCCCCACGCCTCCAAAAGCGGCTCCGGAATGTACTTGGAATTCTTGTTGCGCCGCGCCCACTCGCGCAGCCGGGTGGAACGCAAATATTGGTCGGGCGAGAGCTTATACTCGCGCACGACCTGCTCGAATTCGGTGATCGTAGGGGTAATCGGCCCGATGGGCTCGGGTTTGCCCCAGTTGGGATTTCCGCGTCGCTTGGCCATGAAGACTATGCCTCGTTACCTGGGATATGACAACTAATTGGCTATGAAAACTTAGATTCACGCGGCAGCGTTCGAGATTCACGCCAAATCGCTCAGTCTGTGTTACTAAGCTGACTCCATGCTAGATCTGCCGCAATGACTGGAAGCCATAGATTCTAGGACAGTTGACTCCGCAAGTCAACAGAAATATGCTGCACACAGAAATATGCTGCCTTTGACATTATCAACGTCGCGCGACACAGAAATATGCTGCCTTTGCCGCCCCGAATCAGGTTATGTTAAAGAAAATTAATGATTTAACGCGAGCCCAAGCTTTCTTTTCCAGGATTCCCGGAATATTCTGCCTGCCATCGAGCTGCTCTGGTTCGTCAGCGTATAAAAGCTAACTGCCGCGAACAAAAGCTTCTTAGCCCACCTCGGCCAGTGGAGCAACTCTGCCGTGGCGCAGGCCCGGGTTACCGCGGTAATGGGCCAGGGTTGGGCGGTCATTGACGCTTGCCATGGACAAACCTAGAGTGCGATAAGGAGGCCAACACTGTGAGGGATATCTACGAGGTGCTGCGTAAGAAACAGGCGGAACAGGCCCAGCTGGGGAAGCAGATCGAAGCCTTGCAGACAGCTGCAGAACAGCTTCGCGGCGTGGCTCATCTGCTGGACGACGAGCGCGAGGAAGCGGAAGGGGCCGCTGCCCGGGGCTAGGCGAGCCGTAAGCTGGACCTGACCTAAATGGCGTCTTATGAGTTTACGAGCGCTGGTTTTTTGTGCTGACGACAAAGTCGTACGCGTGTTGCGGAGGGTTCTGAGTGAGTTGGAAATCGGCCTGGAGCTTTGCGCCGAGGCCGAATCCGCCATTCACAAACTGACCCGCCAGAGGTTTGAGGCAGTCATCGTGGACTGCGCAGACGCGCGTACCGCTTCGCGCGTGCTGCGCAGCGCCCGCTCGGCGCCCTGCAACAAGCGGGCCGTCGCTGTCGCCATCGTCGCCGCCCAGACCGCACTGGGGAGCGAACGAGATCTGGGAGCCCATTTCGTTCTTTATCAGCCGCTTTCTCCGGAGCGCGCCAAAACCAGTTTTCGTGCGGTACGGGCCTTGATGAAGCGCGAGCGGCGCCGCAATGCCCGCATCGCGGTGGAAACTCCGGTCACCATCCAGGTCAACGATGGCGCCGGGCAGCTACGCGCCGTCAGCAGCGACATCGGCGAAGGCGGCATCGCGGTCCAACTGGCCCACCGCCCCAAGAATCTCGGACCCGTCAACCTGCAATTTTCTTTGCCCGGGACCGCAGACAAGATTGAGTGTACCGGTGAAGTGGCTTGGGAAAACCCCGGTCGTCAGGTTGGGCTTCGCTTCCTCGACCTGTCTGCCGCGATGCGCGACCAGCTGAACGCGTGGCTGGAAAGCCGCGCCCCTGAGTTCGAGCAGGACGATCCGCCGGCCCCATGCAAGCTCACCGACCTCAGCCTGGGCGGCTGCTACCTGGACACTACTTCGCCCTTCCCGCTTGGCACTCGCATCATCCTGTCCATGAAGGTTGCCGGGGTGGGCTTCCGGGCCGAAGGTGTGGTGCTGGTGATGCATTCCGAGCTGGGCATGGGGGTTGAATTCACGCGGACCACCGACCCACAGCGCAACGACCTGGAGAAATTCATCCAGGCCCTGACCAACAGCAATGGCGTTCTCCCGGACCTCCTGGTGGAACCCGAAGGATTGGACATCGGCGCACCGGTCAGCACTCCCGCATCAACAACCGGCGTTGACGACCCTTTGCTCGATCTTTTCCGAAAAAGAGCCGACCTCGCGCCTACAGCCTTCCACGCGGAACTACGCAAGCAACGCAGCCCCAGAGCCGTCGGCCAGAAGGCTTCCATCTAAGCCGCGATATCTATTCCTCGCTTTAGTTCAGCCTGCGCAATCTCAGTAGGGAAATCGGGGCACTGCGAATGGGCCGGAATTCTCTTCAGCTACTATCCCGCCAGAAAGGCGTCCCAACTGGATCCCATTCAAGGGCTTCGCTACGAGTGACGGCTGCTCCCGGCATCACGAAAGCGTTGCTCATTGTAAAATAGCTGGTCTTGCGCAGTTTGCTGCGCTTAATCTATGCCGCAGGAAGAAAAGACAGCCGACACTCGAGAAGGCCAAAACGAGGCCCGTTACGATGCCCATCGCATCGAAGCGAAGTGGCTCAAGCGGTGGCAGCAGGATTCATCCCTGTACGCCGCCGAATCCCACTCCACCCGCCAGAAATATTACGTGCTCGAAATGCTGCCCTATCCCTCCGGCGCACTGCACATGGGACACGTGCGCAACTACGCCATTGGCGACGCGCTCGCTCGCTTCATGTGGATGAACGATTACAACGTGCTCCATCCCATGGGCTGGGATTCCTTCGGCCTTCCGGCAGAGAACGCGGCCATCCAGAATAACACGCCTCCCCGGGAGTGGACGCTGCGCAACATCGCCGCCATGAAGGCGCAGATGAAGCGCCTGGGCTTTGCCTACGACTGGTCGCGCGAAGTCACAACTTGCCTGCCCGACTACTACCGATGGAACCAGTGGTTCTTCATCAAGCTTTTCGAGAAAGGTCTGGCCTATCGCAAGAAAAGCAGGGTCAACTGGTGTCCGAAGTGCGCCACCGTGCTGGCCAACGAGCAGGTGGTGAACGGATGCTGCTGGCGCCACGAAGACACCCTGGTCGAGCAGCGCGAACTGGAACAATGGTTCCTGCGCATCACCAATTACTCCGAGGAGTTGCTGCGCGATCTCGACCGGCTGCCCGGTTGGCCGGAAAAAGTCCGCACCATGCAGCGCAACTGGATTGGCCGCAGCGAAGGCACGCTGGTCGATTTCAAACTTGATGGCGCAACCGATCCCGCCAATTCGACGATCACTGTCTTCACCACCCGCGTAGATACAATTTTCGGCGCGACCTCGGTGCAGCTCGCACCCCAGCATCCCTTGGTTGCGCGCTTAACCAAGAACAACGACCTTCTGCGCGGTGAAGTGGACAAGCTCATCGCGGAACAGCGCAAGGCCCGGGAAGTGGGCGACATCGGCGAGATCGAGAAGCACGGTCTCAACACCGGCCGCTACGCCATCAATCCTTACAATGGCGAAAAGGTGCCGATCTGGGTGGCCAACTACATCCTGATGGATTACGGTACCGGCGCCATCATGAGCGTGCCCGCCCACGACGAGCGGGATTACGAGTTCGCCAGGAAGTACAAACTTGAGATTCGCCTGGTGATCCTGCCGGCCGGAGATCCCGAGGAAACCGCGGTTGAACCCAAGCTTCCCTTCACCACCATGCAGGGCATGCTGGTGAATTCCGGCCGCTTTAACGGCATGGACTGCGCCACCGCCATCCAAGCCATGTCCGAGCACGCCGAGAAAAATGGTTTCGGCAAAGCCACGGTCACTTTTCGCCTGAAAGACTGGGGCATTTCGCGCCAGCGCTACTGGGGCACTCCTATCCCGATGCTTTATTGCGAGAAGGATGGCATCGTCGCCGTGCCGGAAAAAGACTTGCCCGTTATTTTGCCGGAAAATGTGGATATCACCCTGACCGGCGGCTCGCCCCTCAGCCGGGTTCCGGAGTTCGTCAACGCCACCTGTCCCAAGTGCGGCGGACCGGCCCGCCGCGAAACTGACACGATGGACACATTCGTCGATTCATCCTGGTATTTCTACCGCTACACCGATGCGCACAACGATCAGGCGCCATTTGATGGGGAGAGAGCCGGATACTGGTTTGGCGATCGCGGCATCGACCAGTACATCGGCGGGGTCGAGCACGCCATCCTGCACTTGATCTACTCCCGCTTCTGGACCAAGTTCATGCGCGACATCGGATTGATCGAGAACGATGAACCCGCCGAGCGCCTATTCACCCAGGGCATGATCATCAAGGGCGGAGCCAAAATGTCCAAGAGCCTGGGCAACGTGGTTTCGCCCGACGAGATGGTCGAGCGCTACGGCGCCGACAGTACGCGCCTGTACACCCTGTTCGCCACTTCTCCCGATCGTGAACTCGACTGGCAGGACGACGGCGTGGAAGGCATTGAACGCTTCCTGTCGCGCGTGTACAGATTCTCAGCCCGCAACGCGCGGCCGAACGAGCCGGCGTGGAGCCAGCCATTGCCGAAAGATTTGGATCCCGTCGCCCGGGCGCTCCAGCGCAAGCTACATCAGACCATCAAGCGCGTCAGCGATGATTTCCAGGGACGGTGGCACTTCAATACCAGCATCGCCGCCATCATGGAGCTGGTCAACGAACTTTATGCCGTGGACACCCGCGGTACGAGTGTGGCGGCAGGCGCCTCACCGGCGATCCCATTCCGCCTGCTGGCAGACATCCAACGCAGCCTGGCCCTGCTGCTGTCCCCTTTCGCTCCTTACCTGGCCCACGAACTTTGGGAGATGTTAGGAGAAGAAGGAAGCCTACTGCGGGCTCCCTGGCCCAAATACGATCCCGTGCTGGCCAAAGAGGAAGAAATTGAACTCCCGGTGCAGGTCAACGGCAAGCTGCGCAGCCGCATTGTGGTTCCGGCGGATGCTGCTGACGAACCGGTCCGCGAGCGCGCCCTCGCCGATGAAAAAATCGTCGCCCTGATCGCCGGCAAGCAGATTGTGAAAGTGATCGTAGTGCCCGCCAAGCTGGTGAACATCGTGGTGCGCTGACACCGGCTGACCGCAACAAAAGGCGGGCCCTTGCCCGCCTGCATTCGCTACGCCGGGTATCGGTCTAGCTCGCCGGTTTGAACTGCAACCCAGCTTTCTGTTTGCCGAAGTCAACTTCCTCAAGGTCCTTGGCCTGAGTCTTGCTGGTAGCAGGTTCGATCACGACTGCATCGTACCCTGAGGTGTAGCCGATCAGCTTGGCCGAAGTGGTTGCCACCGTCTTCTTGTCCTGCAGAATATTAACGTTGACCGTGGTTCCGTCGCCATTCCACTCCACTTTATAATTGCCCGGCTGCAGTTGAGTCGATCCCACCCGCACTGTGTCGAAAAGCTTGAGGCTGCCTTCGTTCTTGTCCTTGGCAAATGTCGTGACAGGTAACAGCAGCAGCCCGACCAGCGCCGCTGCGCCCAGATGCTCCACATATTTCATGATCTTTCTCCTGAATTGTTTGGCCAACACTTAGTAAGGGTAAGGCGATGCCCGCGTAAGAGAAGCACGTCCTCGCCATGGATAAAAATAGAAGCTACTGAGAATGATGCGCTGCCCCGCCGCAGGGTTGCTGTAAAGATCTGTCATGTTGGGGAACCCAGGTTCTGCTATCGCGCTGCTTGAGTTATCCTGAAATAGATGACGCGGCGCTCACCCACGCTGGAAGGCTTTCGAATCATGTTTCGCCTGCCTTTGCTCGGGCTGGCGGAAATTGCCTGGCGGTGGACTTTCGGCGTGGCGGCGGCAGCCGTTCTCCTGTTCTCCATTCGTGAATATCTGGCTACGCTGCCGGTCACAGCGGGAGAGATGTTGCTCCTGCGGACGCGGCAGCCCGTCCTCGTCCTGCAGGCCGTGGCACGCATTTTCCAGGTTAGTGCTCCGCGCGCCGTGACTGCGTTCGCGGTGCTGGCGCCGGGACTTGGTCTGGCATGGATCATCATTGCCTCCCTCGGTCGTGCAGCCACCCTCAAGACCCTGATTGAAAACTTCCGCGGTTCTTACCATGACATACGCCTGACTCCGCTTCTGGCTCTGAACTGTCTGCGCGCGGCCACATTCCTGGCCGCAACCGTTGGTGTTGTGGGGGCCCTGTTGGTGGCGCAGGCTGCCTCCTCGCCCGACGACCCCTCCCCGGGAGGCGTGCTGCTGATTTTCTGGACGTTAACCATGCTGGTCGGACTGGCATGGTTGCTGTTGAATTGGTATCTCTCGCTGGCGGCGATTTTCGTGGTCAGGGATGGAGCGTCCACATTCGCGGCCCTGATCGCGACCACGGATCTCTGCCGCTCTCAGCCTGGTTCCGTAATCGCCGCTGCCACCTGCTTCGGCGTGGCCCATACCGCTATGTTTGTTGTTGCCAGCTCGGCGGCTGCGTTTCCCTTGGGGTTTGCCGACGTGCTTCCTGGGGGCATGGTACTCGGCGGTGTGCTCCTGGTCACCCTGTTCTATTTCGCGGTGGTGGACTTTCTCTATGTCGGCCGTCTGGCCGCATATGTGTTCATGATCGAACCACCCCCCGTGACGCCTCAGCCTCAATCGGAAGACGATATTCTCAGCGACATCCCCGGCCAAACCTGAGAACCGAGAACTAGAAACTATCAACTGATGACACCCCATTTCTGACGGCAATCAGGTTGCCTCTTTACACCTCCCCCGGCAATCTGAGAAACTCGTCCGTGGAAACCCAATCCATCGTAGTCCTCGATTTCGGGGCGCAGTATTCGCAACTCATCGCGCGCCGCATCCGTGAACAAAATGTTTTCTCGGTGGTGCTTCCCTGTACCGCCACGCTGGAAGAAATTCTCAGCTACTCTCCGGCAGGGATAATTCTTTCCGGCGGCCCCTCATCGGTGTACGACGCGGATGCTCCTCCCGCCGACCCGCGCGTGCTCCAGCTGGGCTTGCCTGTGCTGGGTATCTGCTACGGACTGCAGTTCATGGTGCACACTCTCGGCGGCAAAGTGCGGGCCGCCGACAAGCGCGAATACGGTCACGCTGACGTCCATATCCAGAGCGGCTCGCGCCTTTTCGAAGGCCTTCCCGCAAGGCTTTCCGTCTGGATGTCGCATGGCGACGAAGCGGTAGAACTGCCCGCTGGTTTTCATCTGGTGGCCAGCTCCCCCAGCGCCGTGGCTGCCATCGAGGCCCCTGAGAGAAAGATGTGGGCGGTACAGTTTCATCCGGAAGTGCGCCACACCCAATCGGGCACGGACATTCTGCGCAACTTCGCTCTCGGGATTTGCGGCGCCCAAGCCACTTGGACCGCGCAGCACTTCATTGATGCAACCATAGCCTCGGTGCGACAGACCGTGGGCGCGGGACGGGCCATCTGCGCGCTCTCCGGCGGCGTGGATTCCGCCGTGGCCGCGACTCTGGTGGACCGGGCCATGCGTGACGGCACGGGCCCGTCGCGCCTGACTTGCGTGTTCGTCAACAACGGCGTCCTGCGCAAGAACGAGTTCGAAAAAGTCCAGCAGGGCCTGCGTGACAAACTGGGCCTGCATCTGGTCGCGGTCGATGCCACCGATCGTTTCCTGGACAAGCTCGCCGGCGTGACCGATCCCGAGACCAAGCGCAAGATCATCGGAAATGAATTTATCGCCGTCTTCGATGCCGAGGCCCATCGCATTGAGCAGGCGGAAGGCAAGGTGGAGTGGCTGGTGCAGGGCACGCTCTATCCTGATGTGATCGAGTCGCGCTCCGTCCGCGGGCCTTCGCAGACCATCAAGACCCACCACAATGTCGGCGGCTTGCCCGACAAAATGAAGCTCAAACTGATCGAGCCGCTTAAAGATTTATTCAAGGACGAAGTGCGAAAGATTGGCCGTGACCTGGGCATGCCGGAAGATGTGCTCCAACGGCAGCCCTTTCCTGGACCAGGCCTGGCGGTCCGAATTCTCGGCGAAGTTACCTCCGAGCGCCTGAAGATCTTGCGCGAATGCGATGACATCGTCGTGACCGAAATCAAGAAGGCCGGTCTCTACACCAAGATCTGGCAGAGTTTTGCCGTGTTGCTCCCGGTGATGTCGGTCGGCGTCATGGGCGATCAGCGCACCTACGCCTACACCTGCGCCGTACGCGCGGTTCATTCTGAAGATGGCATGACGGCCGACTGGGTGCCCTTGCCTCACGACGTGCTGAAAACAATTTCCAGCCGGATCGTCAATGAGGTCAAGGGGGTGAACCGCGTGGTGTATGACGTCACCTCGAAGCCGCCAGGAACAATCGAGTGGGAATGAGAACAGCCAAAGCCTCAGACTCGGTTCCGGATTATCAGGCGGGGTGAGCTTACTGGAGTGGCAGTTCCGCGGTTTCGGAGGGTTGCGGGTTCGGCTGCTCGCCGGCCAGCATCATTGACTCGCGCCAGTCGGTGTAGCGGCCGGAAACCATCACGTGGAACACCCACTGGCGGCGTTCTTCTTCCGGCTCGATCAGGCCTTGCTCTTTCAGCGGACGCATGTAGTCCTGCACCCACTTGATCTGTTCGCGACTCAATCCACGCCGCTGAATGTCCACTGTCACGCCGGCGAGATGGGAAGAAGCGATCTCGCCTTCGGCGGGCGCAGCATTGCGATTGTGGCGGCGAAGTTTCTTCTGCACCTTCACCGTTCGGACCGCCGAGTTTACCTGAATGGAGGTATGAAAGCGTTTGTAATAAGCGCTGCTCAGATCATCGAGAAATTCACGCGTCCAGGGACGGCAATAGCGCCGGTCGGGATCGAGGCGCGGATCGAAGCGCAGTGTGGGGCCGGCAACGATCGGAACCAGGTCTTCGCTGGCCTTCAATTGCTCCAGCTCAGCGTCGTCCTGAATGCGGGGTAAATCCATCCGGTCGATCTCTTGATTCTGCAGCAGCAGAGATTCGCGCGAAGGACGAAACACGGGATTCCAGCGCAGGCGACGAATATGAGCGCGACCCACCCGGTGAGTGCGACGCGGCGCAACGTAACTGTGCAAAGCAAAAGCCGGCGCACAGAGAGTGGCCAGCAAAAATAGAAATGTCGCGCTTTGAATCCTGTGTTTCACGAAGTGGCCTTTAACTTTTCTTGCCAGATCTCAGGGCGCTTGAGACAGGCGCGTATTCTAAACCGGGACTGCACGAAAACAAGTGCTTTTTTTTAAGCCCCGGGCGGCTCTCGAAAGAGCCCCCGGGCGTTACCCTTGGTTACTTAACTCGCGCTAACGGCGCGCCCGTGGCAACCGTGTTATATAGGAGCAACCGGGATGCCAATCAGGGGGTAAGTAATTTAGAAGAAGTTACGGGCCGAGAAGCCCTACACACGCGGCTTCTGGTGTTTCTGAATGACAATCCGCGTCGGGCAATGACACTTCCCGACACCCCACTTTAGTGGGGGTTACGCAGGAGTCTTCATTTTCTAAACAGATCACCAATCGCCTGTTTCATGACATCGCCACCCACCTCCGCAATGGAGCGGGTGAGGGGAATGTCCTTGGGACATACCTCAACGCAGTTCTGGGCGTAGCCACATTCCTGAATGCCGCCGTCTCCCATCAACGCGGCAAGGCGTTCGCGCTTCAGCGCTGCCCCAGTGGGATGCGTATTGAATAGGCGCACCTGGGAAATGGTAGCGGCGCCGACGAAACCGGTTTCCTCGTTGAATTGGGGACAGGCTTCCATGCAACAGCAGCAGGAAATGCAGCGCGACAGCGGGTAAGCGGCTTCCTGTTCCTCCATGGTCATGCGGGGGCCGGAGCCCAGGTCGTAGCTGCCGTCAATGGGCACCCAGGCCTTGACCGCTTTGAGATTCTCGAACAGAACACTGCGATCGACCGCCAGGTCCCGGACCACGGGAAACTTCGAAAAAGGCTCGAGCCGGATTGGCTGTTCGAGTTTGTCCACCAGAGCGGAACAGGCCATGCGGGCGCGTCCGTTGATCAGCATGGCGCAGGAGCCACAGACTTCCTCGAGACAGTTCGAGTCGTAAGTGATGGGCGTGGTCGCCTTGCCCTCGCGGGTGACGGGATTGGCGGCGATCTCCATGAGCGACGAGATCACGTTCATCCCAGGATGCCAGGGAAGTTCGAATTCCTCCCAGTAGGCTTGAACGTTGGGGTTCGGCTGGCGCTTGATCTTAAGGAGTACGGTCTTGGAATTAGCCATGTGCTTTTAGCTCAAACCACGTAGGCCCGGACGCCCTCGTCCGGGCAGGCGAGCCAGGCTCGCCAGGGTTTCGATTGCCTCAAACCTGATGCCGCCGAGCTGGGCTCGTCCGGGCAGGCGAGGCCGCCCGCCCCTACGTGGGTGTCGCTGATCACTTCACTGCGTCGTATCTTCTTGGGCGCGGCGCGATCAACGAAACGTCCACCGGCTCGAATTCGAATTTCGGCTCATCGGCGTCCGGAGCGAACGTTGCTTTCGTCGTCTTCAGCCAGTTCTTGTCGTCACGCTCGGGAAAATCCGGTTTGTAATGTGCGCCGCGCGACTCGTCACGCAGGACGGCGCCCTGGGCGATCACCCGGCCCAGTTGCAGCATGTTGTAGAGCTGTCGCGCAAAGACGATCGAGGTGTTGGCCCACTGCGTGCGGTCGCTCAGGTTGATGTAGCGGAAGCGCTCCAGCAGCTGGCACAGTTGAGCGTCGGTTTCCTGCAGATTTTTGTTGTAGCGGATGACGGTGCAGTTTTTCGTCATCAACTCGCCCAGTTCGCGCCAGAGTTTGAACGGATTCTCGGTGCCGTCCGATTTCATCATGATGGCGTTGTTTTCTTCCTGACGCTTGCGCTCGGCATCGAAAAACCCGTTGCTGGGCGCGGCCTTAAGGTCGCGCGCGTAGTTCACTGCGTTAGGGCCGGCCACGAAACCACCGAAAATGCAGGAGACCAGGGAATTGGCTCCCAGCCGGTTGGCCCCGTGGTACTGATATTCGCACTCGCCCGCAGCAAAAATTCCGGGGATATTTGTGGCTTGGGTGAAGTCCACCCACAGGCCGCCCATGGTGTAGTGCATGCCGGGGAAAATCTTCATGGGCGTGTCGCGGGGATCGTCGCCCACAAACTTCTCGTAGATTTCCAGAATGCCTTCCAGCTTGCGATCGAGAACCTTGCGGTCGATGTGAGTGAGATCCAGATAGACCATCGGCTTGCCGTCGATGCCGAGGTTGTGCTCGTACACCACCTTGTGGATGGCGCGGGTGGCGATGTCGCGAGGCACCAGGTTGCCGTATTTCGGATACCACTCTTCCAGGAAATACCAACGCTCTTTTTCCGGGATCGCCTTCGGGTCTCTCTTGTCGCCCGGAGTCTTCGGGACCCACACGCGGCCGCCCTCTCCGCGCGCCGACTCGGACATCAGGCGCAGCTTGTCTTCTCCAGGAATGCAGGTGGGGTGGACCTGAATGAACTCGCCGTTGGCGTAATAGCATCCCTGCTGGTAGAGCGCCGACTGCGCCGAACCGGTGCACACCACGGAATTGGTGGATTTGCCGAAAATGGCGCCATTGCCACCGGTGGCGATGATGATGGCGTCGGCGGGAAAAGTGCGAACTTCCATGGAGCGCAAGTCCATGGCACAGATGCCGCGGCAAATTCGGTTGGAATCGAGGACCGCGGAGAGAAATTCCCAGTGCTCGAATTTGCGGACCTTGCCTTCAGCTTCGTAGCGCCGCACCTGCTCGTCGAGGGCGTAGAGCAGTTGCTGACCGGTAGTAGCGCCGGCGAAGGCGGTGCGATTGAAGAGCGTGCCTCCGAAGCGGCGGAAGTCGAGCAGACCTTCGGGTGTGCGATTGAAAGGCACGCCCATTCGGTCCAGCAGATCGATGATCCCGGGGGCCGCTTCGCACATGGCCTTGACTGGCGGCTGATTGGCCAGGAAATCTCCGCCGTAGACGGTGTCGTCAAAGTGCTGCCAGGTGGAATCGCCTTCACCTTTAAGGTTTTTGGCGGCGTTGATGCCTCCCTGGGCGCAGACCGAGTGCGAGCGCTTCACCGGCACGATGGAAAACAGGTCCACGTGCCCGCCGCTCTCGGCAATTTTGATGACCGCTGCCAGTCCGGCCAGCCCGCCGCCGATCACTATGATTTTCGGATTTGATGCCATCTAGTTTGGATTTCCTATCGGACGCAATATGTTTCCGGGCGCCATGGCGCCGGCAAAGGAATCATGCGTGCCGCTCGCAGGACCAACCGGCTGCTGCGGCGTATTCAAAAATGAGCGCATGGTAAGGGCCCCCACCGTGATGAACAGTAATCCGATGGCGAAGCAGATGTAGCCGAACCGGCGCCGGGCGGCGTCCCCGGTGGTGATGCCCCACTTGGCGGCAAACAGCCACAGTCCGTAAGCAAAGTGCCAGGAGGCGCAGAAAATTCCCAGAGCGTAAAACGCGATTGCCCAGGTGTGCTGAAATTCCAGTTGTACTCTGCCGAAAGCGGCGTCGGGGTGCGTCAGAATGTGCACCCCACTGAAGCGCAGATGCCAGGTGTGCCACACGATGTAGCAGAAGGCGATCGCCCCAGTCCAGCGCTGCAGGGTGAACATCCAGTTGCCCGCCCAGGGGTAGTCGGTGACATTGCTCTCACCCCGGTACCAGATGTAGAAGCCGTAGAGCGCGTGGTACAGAATCGGCAGCCAGATTCCGAACAGCTCGAGGTAGAAGACAAAAGGAAAGCTGGACAGCAACTCGACTTGCTTGGCGTAAGCGCCGGGACCGCGGGTAGCGAATGCGTTGGAGACGAAATGCTCGACCAGAAACGCGCCTACAGGAATAATGCCGCTCAGAGAGTGAAGCCTGCGGAGCAGGAACGAGTGTCCCTGACCGGCGCGCAGCGGAGGAACGCCTTCGTGAGTGTTTACCGGAGCTGCAGGACTGGCGGTTGTCGCCACTGGACCCCTTATGCTGCCAAAGATGACTGGAGAACCTTTTATTATCTTGGTGGAGCAGAAGGGAAGTCAAGGAAACCAGTTCCCGGTTCTCGATTTTTAGTTTTTAGTGAGGTACCAGTTCAGGAACAGGTGAAATGCGGCGCCGCGATGGCTGTACTGGGCTTTCTCTTCAGGCGTTAGTTCTGCGAAGGTTTTTTGAATGGAAGGAAAGTAGAAAAGGGGGTCGTACCCGAATCCACCCGAACCGCGGGGAGAGTCGAGCAGCAAGCCTTCGGCTTGGCCATGAAACACATTGAGGGTCTTCCCATCGCGCGCGACCGCGATCACGCACACGAACCTGGCGGTCCGTTGTTCGGGTGGAAGTTTTCTAAGTTCCCGAATCAGCCGGGCATTATTGGCCAGATCGTCAGTGTTGTTTCCCACCAGATGAGGTTGGTCAGCAGCATAGCGCGCGGAGTGAACTCCGGGAGCGCCGCCAAGCGCGTCCACCTCAAGGCCGGAATCGTCTGCTAGAATGATCTCTCCCGAAGCGTACTTGCTGTAATACTCGGCCTTCTTGCGAGCGTTGGCTTCGAAAGTGAGGCCATCCTCGACCGCGCTCGGGATTAACTCAAAATTCGGCAAAGGCTCGATGGCAACGCCCATGGGACTTGCCGCCCCGGCGAAGTCGCGAAGCTTGCCCGGGTTCGATGTGGCGATGAGGACAGGAATCATGATGCAAGTGTTCGGCGGTCGTAGAGCACGACCCCGAGGATCAGGATAACGGTGGCGAGGGAAATCATGCCCCCAATTTGCCGGTCGCGAGTTCGAGCGAAGGTGATTTGGACCTGATTGTCCCCCGCGTCTGCCGGAATGACCATTTGGCCGGTGATCTCAAGAGTCCCGGTTGTAACCGGACGATGGTTCACCATGACCTTCCAGGCCGGATAGCTAAACAGTTTCAGCACGAGCTTGCCGGGCTGGCTCACATTCGCGCTGAACGACTTGGACTCAGGCCCCCACTCGGTTACGTGGATGCGTGCGCTGCCTTCGCCCTCGAAGGTCACCCGGCGGGCGTCGTGCTTGATTTCGTACACGTCGGCAGGCTTGGGAACGTACTCGTCGATGCCTTCATAGCCGGTGCCGTTCTGTTGATTGTCCAGCATCTCAGCCACGTCGCCGGCATCATCCCACCACGGAGGCTGGACGCGATGCCAGACAAATACCAGGACCGCAAGCATGACCAGACAGGCCAGAGGACGAACCAGCCAGCGCGGGTACGCAATGGTGACCAACAGGGCAAAACCGACATTCAGGCAGAGCAGCCAGCGCAGCGGTAACTGGACATAGCGCAACTCGGGGAGAAAGCGATAGAGCAAGAAACTTGCCGAAGTGAGAAGAAGCGCGCAGGCGGCCGACCAGACTGAAAGCATCCACCACAACTGCGGAGCGCGAGTGCGCCAGGAGCGCGACAGAAAGCAACAGATGGTCAGAAGAATGATCTCGGCGGTTGAAACCAGAGAGATCAACAGATTAAAGCGATCGTGATCGGGGTAGTCGAGAGAGGTGAACAGGAAATTGTCCTGCGGCCGGACGCCGGGCGACAAGACTTGCGCGATCTCGACCCACCTCTGCTCGTACAGAACCGGCACTACATAAAACCCGGCCAATGCTAGACCGAGCAAAAGAGCCGCCGCGCCCACTACTAAGGGCCGGAAGGAACGGCGCATCACCGCGGCGACGGTCAGCAACAACGCCAGCGAGTACGTCAACATCACTCCGGACGGGATGTTAGTCAGCCAGACCGCGGCTATGATCAGCGCCCAGGAAACTGTGGCCTTGCTTTCGAATTTCTCGAAGCGCAGGACGGCGAGCAGGAGCAGAGGCAGAAGCACACCGGCAAGTAACTCAGCACTGGCGCTGCGCCAGTACACGATGACAATGTGGTATGGGTTAGCGGTGTACAGGGCGGCGGCAAAGATCGCGTCTGACCGCCCCAGATAGCGGCGCGCCAGCAGGAACATCGAGCATCCGGAGAGCGTGAGCGCGATCCATTCGTAGACCCCGGGCACGATCTTCCAGGGCAGAAACGATCCCAGGGCTGCTCCCAACATCCACGATGTCGGGGGATAGAAAATGAAGCGCGCCTCGCCGTATCCAAAGTGCGCCAGCGCCGCCCATCGCGGATAGAGAATGCCAAGTTTCCACTGGTCAAAAACTTCCATCCAGGAGTTAAGGTGAAATTCGAAGTCGTGGCCGGACGGAATTCCGAGAAAGAAGGTGGGCAGTAAAACGGCGAAAGCTGCCAGCATGATGATCAGGATGGGAGCGCCGGAAAGAGAGCCGCCTGATGCGCGTTCCGGTGACGCTGCTGCGGAGACAGGTTCCAGCGGTTCCCTTCTTGGCACAGAACAGATTGTTGCTTAAACAGACGGGAATGAGCAAATTCATCTGGCGACCCAATCAGGATCCGCGGCGGGGGCGAAGCTGTCTCCGGATTTTGACAACTAATTAATCTGGCTGAAATATTGTTTTGCGCTTCCCACGTTATGTTTGAAGGCACAGGGTGGAGCAAGCCCGAGAGGGCACCGGGGTCTGGATGCCAGCCGCATACAGGCCCCTTTTGATTGTCCGGATTTTTTCCTGGCGCCCAGAGAAAAAAGCAGTCCCTCGACTTGCCCTCGCCGCGCCAGCGCTCCTCGGAGCGTCGGGGTGACAGTTCACAGGGTGGATGGTTTAGTAAACCGGAACCCGGTGGTTGCAGGTTACGAGGAGGCCACTTCTTCGGAGCTGCGTTGTTGGCGGAGTTCCTGCAGGAAATCTTCCTGGCTGAGAGCAGTGGCGCGGTTCAGCAGACCAAGCAACAGATCTTCAGGTTCGTCGGATACCTGCCTGCCACGGTAGTCCTGCTCATTGCCCGCGGCCAGGGCACGCGGCGTGATGAGCAACTGCGGCAGCGTCCCCGGACGGCTGGTGAGGAAGTTGATGAATGTACCTACGTGTTCGCGCTGCTCCGCCGTGCCCGAGGCGAACTCGATGCCCATGCCGAATTCGGGATGCATGATTCGAACCATACCCTCAGCCTGGACCTGCATGTCTTCAGCCTTCAGGCAGAGGACGATGCCGGAGTGCTCCGGAAAGGGCGACTGAGTTTCGACGTAACAGCCTCCCAGGCTGAGATCGGTCAGCTTGCACTCGGAAACGGGCTCGGGATCTTCGGGAAGAAGTTCCGCGGCGCTGGTGACCACCCAGGCCTTGAGAGTCTGCCGCAAATTATCCGGGAGATCGATGTAGCGAACGCCCGATTCGCCGTTGGGATTCGCCCAGGCCACTTCACCGCGGACATCCATCTCAGTCCCCTGATCGGGAAGCACGAAACGGGCCGTGATGATGGCTGACGGGCACAGTGGCTGCGCCGCCAGAACGTCCAGGCCGTCTTCACTCAGGTCGAGCAGGATCCCTTCCATCTCGGCGCCGTTTTCAACCCGCAGTCTCACCGGAAGCTGTACCGGAACCCGGAAAGAGCGCCGGCGTTCACGCTTCATCAGAGCCATGGTAGCGCGCAGACTGGCTTCCGCCTGCTGTTGGGAAATGGGCTTATAGAGAACGAAATTTGCTCCCGCCCCGAAAACATGGCGCACCTTGGTTTTGTCGCCGAGCAGGGCCACGGTGACAGTCTTGTGCGGTGCCGAAGACTGATAGGCATTTTGCAGGACCAGGGCGGCGCTGTGAGGATCGTCGTAATCGACGATCACAGCATCGAATTTCTGCTCGCTCAGGCGGCAGAGAGCGTCAGGATAGCCGCAGCACTGCACGCCCAGGCCGAAACCGGCCAGGACGGGCGTGAGCACGGCCGTCGTCTGTTCGTCTTTGCAAACCAGAAGAGACTGAAATGTCATATGCGGGCCTTGTGCCCCAACTAGACTTTCGCCGGATTAAGGCCAGCGCGGAGCGCGTGGCGCCGGCTTGGGAGCGGAGGCTGCACCGCCCGAAGACGATGATCCGGCTCGGGCCGCCATGCTGCTACCCTGTTCCTCCACCTCGGCCAAAACTGTGCTCTCTCCTTCATCACTTTCGGCCAGCAGAGGGGCGACTTCGCGCAGTTTTTCGGCCGCCTGCTGCAACGCCTCGATCTGCTTGGTCAGCTGGGCGTACTTGGCCTGCTTACGGCGTAAAACCTCGTGAATATCCTTCATTACGACCCCCTGTGGCGAATGTAAGTACATAGGCTGCTACGGTCAACGCCAATCCCCCTGCGGAAGATTACGGCAGTAACCCGGCCGGGGGCTTACCGGGCAGGTTTATGGCGGCGAGCTTCTAGCTCCTAGCTATCTCAATTGTCTAGGGCGGGGCGGGTAACCGATACAAGCCAGGAGCCAGAAACTTAGGAGCTAGAAGCGGTTCTCCGGCAATATGGCAATATGGCCTGTTCGTGCTACAAGATTGGCACGAAGGTGGGATTTACACTTTTGCGGGAGAGACGTACCTTTTTAGCTGAGCAGACCTGGGGGAGGGCTGTTCGGGCGTCCCATGACTCGCGAGAGTTAGGGGCGCTTCTTATTTGGGGGCCTTTTTTCTGTCGTGTTTATCCAGCATTTGCTCTGACCCAAATCCCCGCCCTTGAGGACCTAGCGAGGGTCAGCCTCGGATCACACCTTGCACTTTACATTTCGACCATCTGGGTTATCATGTGCGGCCACGATTGGCCCATGCATCCTGGATGTCTTCCCGGACATGGTGTCGAGCGGATTGTGCGGCTGATGGGAGTTGTTGACGAGGGGGTCTCGTCTTCTGCTCGGTTGCGACCTGGCTGGCGCTTCAGGCGTCTGGCAGATCTGCTCAGGAGAAGTATGCAAATAGACCCTTTTCGTCTGCGGTTTACCAGCCCTTTCTTTGTTTTGCTCCTGTCCACGCTGGCCGTTGCGCAGCAAAGATACATCCGTCCGCTGGTCCACGAGCCCGTGGACGACCGCCGCAGGGTCGTGCTCAAAGGCAACGTCCATCCCCTGGCTCGCACCCAGTTCGAAGTAGCCGGGGCTCCGCCAGACCTGCCGATGGAGCGCATGCTGCTGGTCCTTAAACGCAGTCCGGATCAGGAAACTGCGCTGTTGAAGCTGCTCGATGACCAGCAGGACAAGTCCTCGCCCCAATTTCACAAGTGGGTGACGCCGGAGCAGTTCGGACAACAATTCGGCCCGGCAGACTCCGACATTCAAGCCGTCACCTCATGGTTGCAGGGACACGGCTTTGAAGTCGCGCAGGTCAGCAAGGGCCGCACCTTGATTGAGTTCTCGGGCACCGCCGCCCAGGTGCAGGAGGCATTTCACACCCCGATCCAGAAATACATGGTGAAGGGCGAAGCCCATTGGGCGAACGCCAGCAACCCGGAAATACCAGATGCTTTGGCGCCGGTGGTGGCAGGCGTAAATTCGCTGCACAATTTCTACAAGAAGACTCAACTCGGCCTCTCACGGGAAAGGGGACGCCTTACAACCAGCCCGGGGGCGCAGCCGCAGGTCACATTTTCAGATGGGACACACGCCCTGGGGCCGGCAGATTATCGAGTGATTTACAACGCCACGCTGACCCTGGCAAACGGAATTAATGGGCAGGGACAGACCATCGCGGTAGTCGCGCGCAGCAACCTGTATGGCGGAGGGCAGGATGTGTACGACTTCCGGAATATTTTCGGGGGCTTTGGCGGCGGCCTGAACATCATCCTCAACGGACCTGACCCGGGCGATCTGGGCGGAGGTGAAGAAGCCGAGGCCACTCTGGATGCTTCCTGGGCTGCTGTTATGGCGCCCAATGCGGTGGTGGATTTCGTGGTGTCTGCCGGAACCAACGCCACGGACGGCATTTTTCTTTCGGAAAGCTACATCATCGACAACAATCTGGCCCCGGTGATGACCGAGAGCTTCGGCGGCTGCGAAAGCGGCATCCCGGACGCTGAAGCACAGGCTATTTCTGCCATGGCGGAGCAGGCGGCCGCCCAGGGTATCACCTACATCGTCTCCACTGGCGATTCCGGTGCGGAAGGTTGCGACAACCAAAGTGAGAGCGTGGCGGCGAGACCGATCTCCGTTAATGTGCTTGCTTCCACTCCCTTCACTGTGGCGGTGGGAGGCACTCAGTTCAACGAGAACGGACAAGCCAGCACTTACTGGAAGACGGTCAACGGCTCCGACGGCCTGTCGGTGAAATCGTATATTCCGGAAAATGTCTGGAACCAGAGCTGCACCTCGGCCCAGTGCAATTCCAACGCAAATATTCTCGCCGGTGGGGGCGGAGCCAGCATAATTTTCAGCAAGCCTTCATGGCAGTCCGGTGTGACCGGGATCTCCAGTGATGGAGCGCGCGATCTGCCCGATGTCTCGCTATCGGCAGCCGGTCACGATCCGTATCTCCTCTGCTACGAGGGTTCCTGTCAGACCGGCTTCGTGGCCACGGTCTTTGGGACTTCCGCTTCCGCCCCTTCGTTTGCCGGCATCATGGCACTGGTCAACCAGAAGACCGGCTCACGCCAGGGCCAGGCAAACTATGTCCTTTATCGGCTGGCCGCGGCGCAGAATCTTTCGCAGTGCAACGGATCGAAGACCACGGCTCTCCCCGCCCTTACTTGTATCTTTAACGACGTGACCGTGGGCAACAACGCTGTTCCTGGGGAGGCTGGGTACGGAACCGCAAGTGCAAAATATAAGAGTACGGTCGGCTATGACCTGGCCACGGGACTGGGGTCGGTAAACGTGCAGAACCTGGTGAACCAGTGGAGCTCCATCGCGTTTGCCGCGACCAGCACGACCCTGTCCCTGAGCCCAACCACCGTTACCCACGGCGCCGATGTGAATGTGAGCATTGCCGTGGCACCTACCAGCGGCGCTGGAGTGCCGACGGGCGATGTCTCACTGCTGACCAACCTGACTACTCCGCTGCTGGGTGCGACCGCGTTCACGCTCAATTCGGGGGCGGTCTCGAGCACATGGAATGGTTTGCCCGGCGGCACCTACGACGTTCATGCGCACTATGCGGGCGACGGGACCTTTGCGGCCAGCGACTCCGCACCAGTGACGATTACGGTTTCGCAGGAGGGCAGCACGACCGCCCTTTCGGTGTTCGGTTTTGACGCGCTTGGCAATCTCATTTCCTTTACCAGCCAACCTTATGGCAATCCCGCGTATTTGAGAGCCGATATTTCAGCCCTCTCCGGCCACGGCGTGGCGACGGGCAACGTTTTGTTTTTCGATAATCTCGGAAGCCTGGACGGCGTGCAATATGGCCTGAGCAGCGAGGGCACGGCGGCTACGGCGCGGGGCGTATTCACTATCCCGGCCGGTCCGCATTCCGTAGTGGCATCTTACAGCGGAGACGCCGGCCTTAACGCCAGCCTTTCTGCGCCGGTAAACATCACAGTCACCAAGGCCCCGACCACGACCACGATTACCTCGAGCAGCAGCAGCGTGGTTCAGGGTACGCCGGTGACGTTGAGGGCCACGGTGAACACCAGCAGCGGCGGACTCGGCCCGACCGGTCTGGCGAATTTCATGTCGGGAGGAACAGCGATTACTTTGGGTGGAGTGGTCGGAACAAGCGGATCCGGAAATATTCAGACGGGCACGCTCGTGCCGGCGTTCGGCACGGCAAGTTCCGACATTATCCTGCCGGCCGGCCAAAATATCATCGCAGCCCAGTATGCCGGCGATTCGAACTATACCGGGTCATCTTCGGCCACGACGATTGTGAATGTGGAGGCCGATTTTGCCATCGCCGCGGACGCGCCGTCGATCACTATTGCCAGTCCAGGCGGCAGCGGGACCCTCACGCTCACGGTCACCGGCCAGCCCGGCTACGCCGGCACCATCAACTTCCCATCGACCTCGTGCTCCGGCTTGCCACGCGAAAGCACCTGCAGTTTTAGTCCGGCTTCGATCACGGGCAGCGGTTCCACTACGCTCACGATTTCAACGAAAGCGGCCCACAGCGCGAAGCTCGAAGGCCCCTCCTGGTGGTTCACCAGCTTCGGGGCCACATTCGCGGGAGTCCTGCTGCTGGGCGGCGGGTCGCGACGACGGACAGAGTACAGACGTCGTGCCCGTACTGTCCTCGCGCTGATGACCGTCGCCCTTCTTATTACGCTTGCGGGTTGTGGCGGCGACAGCGGCGGCAGTGGCGGCCACAGCCAGGATCCAGGTACACCGGCGGGTTCTTCGATGGTGACTGTGATTGCGACCGGCGGAAACATCACGCATTCCGCCACGTTTACGCTTACCGTGCAGTAGAACTGGACAGAAGGCGGTCAGAGCGGCGAGCCTCTCCAATTTTCTTCAGCAGACTCACTCTGCTAATGAACTGGCCTCCGCGACATCGATGCCGGTGTGCAACCCCTGCTACTTGACCGATGAGAGATGGTTATTTCTGATGGCAACATAGGTGTGCTCAGGGGCTCGTCCACGGTGAGCCCTTGGCGAAATGGGGGCATTATGGCGAAGAAAGGCTTCATATTCCTGTTTGTGTTGTTGACCGGTTTGCTGGTGACACGAGGTGGGGCGAACGACGTCTCCGCCGAAGCCAGCCGGCTTATCGCGCTGGAAAATGCCTGGAACCAGGCCCAACTTCACCATGATGCCAGGGCCGTCAGCGACCTGGTATCCGACGGCTTTGTTTACACCGACTACGACGGCACGGTCATGAACAAAGCGGAGTTTCTGGCCGATCTGAGGGATCCGGACTACCGCGCCAGTCTCATCGCCAATGACGACGCCCGGGTGATTTCCTACACCAACGCGGCCATTGTGGTCGGTACCTACCACTCCAAGGGAACCTACAAGCGTCAGCCATTCGATCACTACGGACGCTTTACCGATACCTGGCTGTATCAGAATAATAAGTGGCAGTGCGTGGCCAGCCATACCAATCTGATCAAAAAATGACCTGAGTCAGGGAAGAGTTTGGGGTGTGCCAGGACTGCCTAAGGCGCGGATTTTTTCCATAAGTCCCGTGGCGGCCTGGCCAGCCTCAAGAGTGGAGAATTCCTCCCCTAGTTCGAGCAGGGGCGACGCGGCGCTCGCGCTCCGAAAGGCCTCCTCGGTTGCAGGCGATGCTTTCAGGTTGGGGCCCAGGATTGTCAAGCCGGGCCGGGCCGCTCGCAGCAGGATCAGCGCGTCACGGAGATTGTTATTCGTAAGCACGTTGTAGCCGGCGCGGAGCAGCAATTCGCGCAGGTAGGCCAGCACGTCGGGGGATTGGTCGACGCATAATACGGTGACGCCGGATGGCACAGCCCGCGCCGGTGCTGCCGCTCGCCGGTAAAAGGAGAGTATGGCATCGTCCTCGGACTCAAACGTGTCAAACAGGGTGATCAGCGAGGTCATCTTCAACACTTTGTGAACGATGTCCGGGAGTTGGCACAACTTCAAGTCGCCACCGGCGCGGCGTGTGCTGGTCAGCAGCCGCACCAGCGTTCCCAGTCCGCTGCTGTCGATGAAAGCAACTTCACCCAGATGCAGCGCGATGTCGCGGCGGTCACGCAGGATCTCGTTGACGTGCAGGTGGAGTACTTCAGTTTCACCGGCGGCGATGCGCCCGCTACACTGGACGATGGTTACCTTCCCGACTTCGCGTGTCTTCAGTGAGAGCGGAATAGAGCCTCCTCGCGGAGCCTGAGAGGCAGGTTCACGAATCGCGCTATTATAGCGGACTGCGCCCTGCCGATTCTGGCCCCCTGCCCGCGGTCCCGGGAAAGAGCAGCCCTCCGGTGTCCCGGCTTTTATGAACCACCAGCCATGACTCAAGACCGCGCACTACGGACCGTCGCCGGCGCTTTGCGAATCCCGAGTGTGGTGGAATTCGTGAGCGCTTCGGTGAAAGCCGGTTACCTCGAATTCTTCGGCGCCCGCAGCGACGAAGTCTGCGGAATGCTGGACCAAGCATTCGGAGAACTTTCGCGCAGCCAAAGTGACGGAGTTGATCCGGACCGGCTGGTCAAAGTGACGACAGCGCTTCTGCATGACACCTTCAGGAAATCCGATCCGTCGTTCTGGTTCAACCGGATTTATCATCAGTACAAGACGCAAACCAAGCCCGAGGCTGATTTTCAGCGGCTGCAAAGGTTGTTGCCGGGCAAGAGGGTGTTGGACTACGGCTGCGGCAGCGGCTATCTCGACGCTCGGCTGGCCCGGGCGGGATACCAGGTCTTTACCACTGACGTGCTCGATTACCGCTACGAGGAGGCCCGGCATCTCCCCTTCGTCCAGATGGCGTCGCCGACAGACATCGCGTTTCCGGATGATAGTGTGGACGTAGCGCTGGTGCTGGCCGTGCTCCATCACATCAACCCGGATGACTTGCCCGGTGTGATCCAGCGATTGAGGAAGATCTCCCGCTACGCCCTGATCAAAGAGGACACGTATGGATTGCCGGACCATGGTGCAGGCCTGGAGGAGAGTCTAAGGACGCAGCCATTGCTTAGAACCTTTACCGCTATGACGCTCGATACACAGCGTCATGTGTTGGTGCTGATTGATTTTTTCGCCAACGCCATCGCCCAGGGAATTCCGGAAATGAATATGCCCTTCGAGTTCAAGATGGTGACGGAGTGGGAGCAGGCCCTGCTGCAAAATGGATTCAAGGTGAGAAAAAACCTGGTCGCGGGGTTCGAGCCCGGACTCATGCACAAGAGCTGTCACGTGTGGCTGGTGTGTGAACGGATGGGGTAGGGGGAAACGAAGACTGCTATCGCGAAACCGATCCGGAGTTAGGGAAGCTCACGGCCACGACCTGGTCTGAAATGAAGGACACGGTGATGTCGGTTTCGCGTTCCAGTCCCTGGACAGCGCCGGAAAAAGGTTCGTAGCGCCATTGCCGCACCGCTGCGATCGCAGCTGCGGCCAGCACGCGGTCTCCGGTCAGGACCTCGACCCGGTTCACCGTCCCGTCGTCGCCCACGACCGCCTGAAGAGAGACCTTGCCGCGGGCGTCGGTCCGAGGACAGACCGGGTAGACAAGTTTCCGGGGACGACCAGATATGCGCAGTCGCGGCTGATCGGCTGCGGCCTGATACACACTGGGTGTAACCGCGATCGGCTGATCAACCCAGGCCACCAGGCCGGTTGCTTCGCGTTTGCCGGGGACGCTAGAGATTTTAGCTGACGGCCGCGTGGGCGTTTCCGTTGCCGCAATCGTGCTGCTTGGCGGTTCCGGGATCAAACTCGTGGCGGCGATTGGAACAGGGGAGGGCGCTGTGGCAAGAGCGATGGAAAGCGGTTCGTCGGTGGCCGAGCCAAAATCTTTCGCGATCACGCTGGCTTCGTCGCCCACGTGGGCAACCGCTGTCATGGCTCTCGATGCCGAGTCGGAGATCGGTTGAGCTCCCAGTTCGCGCCAGGCCAGTATGGCGATGATGGCCACCAGCGCTGCCGCAGCGGCTCGCAGAGTCATCCCATTAAGAGCGAACCGCGCATAGAACGGTTGCCCCTGGTCGACCTCAGCAGATCCGGCAGCATCCAACTCTGGCGCTCTAGTAGAAGTGGGGAGGGCTGAAAGCGTCGATGGGTCGAAGCCCTCTACCGTGCCGATGACATCCGCGTCGTACGGTTCGTGCGCGGAATGATCGGCGGCCCCGCGGTACAAAGATGCGATCAGCTGCTGCTGTCGCGGGTTCAGAACGTTTTGGGGAAGGCTGCGAAAGTTTCGGAACGTCCACATCAGATAAACCCGGTCCCAACCCGAAGCAGGGGCGTGGACCACGTCATGACCTGTGTCGAGTGCGACGAGAACCGGCTGCGAGAACAAGGGAATCTCCACTCCAGATTTGTACCGCGACTCTCCGTTGGCAGTTTGATTGCCAGATGCCTGCGCGGTAACTGGTTACCATGAAAGATGTTGTGCTGGATGGGGTTAGTCGATGCCGGCTGAGAGTGCAAAAGTTTTCATCCTTCGGGGACATCACAGGCCGCGATTCCAGCGCCGACGGCGGCCATCGTTTCCCTCGATCCCTTTTCGGAGTTGGTGCCCGAGGTCCGACGCCCAACCTCTGACGTAGAATAGTCCGGCATGCCCGAACCACCAGTCCTTCAGATCGATCCTGACATCTCCCGAGCCTGGTCGATTCCGGCACATTTCTACACCAATTCCGAGGTCTACGGACAGGAAAGGGAGCGCATCTTCGCGCGCACCTGGCAGGTAGTGGGGCATCGCGACCAATTGCGGAAGCCAGGTGACTTCTTCACTGCTGAACTTTACGGCGAGCCCCTGCTGCTGGTGCGCGGTGCCCGGGGCGAGCTGCGCGGTTTTTATAACGTCTGCCGCCACCGCGCCGGGCCTCCCGCCCAAGAATGTGGATCGCGCAAGCTGTTTCGCTGCGGCTACCACGGCTGGACCTACGGGCTCGATGGAGCGCTGATCAGCGCCCCGGAGTTCGAAGGACAGCCCGGCTTTGATCCCCGCGAATTCACCCTCACTCCAGTGCGGGCGGAAGAATGGTCCAATCTGATTTTTGTCAATCTCGATCCTGACGCTGGACCCTTGCTGGAAACTCTGGGTCGGCTTCCGCAACAAGCCGAGCGCTTTGCCTTTGCCGGCATGAAGCTGTACGAGCGACGCACCTACGACATGAAATGCAACTGGAAGACCTACGTGGACAATTATCTCGAAGGCTACCACTTGCCCAGTGTCCATCCCGGTCTGAACCGTGAGCTGGACTACAACGCTTATACAGTCGAGCCTTACGCTCGCCATGTGCGCCAGTTCAGCCCCATTCGCGGCGCCCAACCGGGAGACGCCACGCCCCGTCGTTACCAGGAAGCGGCCGCAGACCTGACCACCGACTATTTCTGGATCTTTCCCAACTGGATGCTCAACTGTTATCCCGACAATGTTTCGCTGAACATCGTGCTGCCAGTCTCAGCCGACCGCTCCCTGGCGATCTTCGAGTGGTATCTGCCGGAGCAAGATCTGGGCAGTGCCGCCGCCAAAGTGTCAGTTGAGTTCAGCGATCAGATTCAGGTTGAAGATGTGGGGATTTGCGAGACCGTGCAGAAGAATTTGCATTCGCGAAGCTACCAGCGCGGGCGTTACAGCATCAAGCAGGAGACGGGAGTGCATGCTTTCCACCGCATGTATGCTGAGGCCATGAATTTGTAGCGCCGGCATCTTGCCGGCTGTCGCGAGGGCGTCTCGCCCTCGCAGCGGTATGCCGGGCCCAATCTAATTGAGGAGTTGCTTATGAGCAGTCTGACGTTGTTGCAATCATTGCACGAGAGCCTTTCCACCCGCGCCCAGGTCACAAGTGTGTTCGGAGAACCGATCATCGCAGGCGACAAAACCATTATTCCGGTGGCCAAAATCGCCTATGGTTTTGGCGGCGGCACCGGCAGCGGCGGACTGGAGATCAAAACCGCCCGGGGTGAGGGTGGCGGGGGAGGCGGCGGAGTCGGAGCTCTCCCGGTTGGAGTCTTCGAGGTCGGCCCGCAGGGAACTCGCTTCGTGGCCGTGGGGGACAAGAAAAAGCTCTTGGGCACGTTGTTGCTGGGCGCGGGGCTGGGTCTACTCTTCGCACGGCGCAAAAGAAGGTAGTTCCAGGAGCGGCAAGCGAGCCTCGGGTTTAATGTGGAGAATGCTCCCCGCTGTCGCTGCGAGGGGCCGTTCAAATCGAGCCCACCTTCAACAGCAGGCACGTAATGTCATCATGCTGCGGTGTTGCTCCCACGAACGCATCCACATCGCTCATCATGCGACGCAGCATTTCAGCGGGAGCAGTAGCCGCGCCTGAATTCAGCACTTCCAGCAGGCGCGGTTCTCCGTATTCCTCTTCGCGCTGATTCAGGGCCTCCACCAGGCCGTCGGTGAAGATCACCAACCAGTCGCCCTCCTGTAAGACCAGCCTGTCGCTCTCATAGACAGCTCCTGACCGGATTCCCAGCGGCAGTCCCCCTACCGTCAGTCGTTCCACGGCGCCAGTGCTGCGTCGAAGAATGGGCGTGTTGTGTCCGGCATTAATGTAGTTGAGCGTTCGATCGACCGGATCAAACTCCGCCAGGAACGCGGTCGTGAAGCGCAACCCACCCTGGCTGTTGGTGCAGGCGTAGCGGTTCATTCCCATCACCAGTTCGGGCAGCGAGCAGGGAATGGCGGAGAGGGTCTTGAGACTGGCTTGGAACGTAGCCATCAACAGAGCCGCGGGTATGCTCTTTCCCGCGACGTCGGCCACGGCCATGAGGAAACGGGTTTCTGCCAAATCGGCGGCCGGGCGCGCGAATACGTCGTAATAATCTCCGGCCACGGTATTCGCGGGCCGGGTCGCAAAGGCAATCGACAGGCCCGGTACCTGCGGCGGAGTCGAGGGCAGGAGCCAGCTCTGGATATCGCGCGCGATTTCCAGATCGCGCTTCATCACCACCCGGTCCGAGACCTCCAGCATCAGCAGGACGAACAGCACGATCCCGCCGTAGAAATGAAAATTGAATTCGACTACCTCCACTTCACCTGATTTTCCCGTGTGGCTGACCCCTCCACCGGGAAAAATGAGGAAGACGATTCCCAGCAGCAGCAGAACGCGCCGCGCCGGACTCAGTTTTTCCAGAATGGCCCAGAGAAACTCGAGCATCGTGTGGAAGACGCTGCCGGGCTGGGTCTCTTCTCGCCGCCGTGCCCCGTAGTCGCGCTGGTAGAGCCGGAAACTGGCACGCGCGTCGGTGTGAAACTGGGTCCAGAGCTGGTTGAGTTCAAGTCCGTTGGTCACGCGCTGCCAGAACTGGCTGAGCTGGGCTTTCACGCCTGGGCGGGCCGGTTCCACGGGTCTGGAGGCGGGCGATGGCATGATCGAGCACGAATTATAGTCGAGCCGCGCAGGTGTGGTCGCGGGCGGCCTCGTCCGCGAAGGTTGAAGTGCGCGGCCGGGGAGATGCCTTTTGATGCCACAAATCCAGACCTATGTGGTGCCGGCATCCTTCCGGCTGGCTTGGGCATTTTCTCCCCCGGGGACGTGCACATGCGCGCCCGACCGCCAGCGGGACGCCGGCCCTACGAACATCCGACTCCCTCAGAAAAGATTCAGCTGCGGTTCGCTCACTGTGCTTGGGTAGTGTTGCCTTTGCCAATCGCGATGCCGAATCCCATACTTCTGCCGCAGATTCGTCATCAGTTGCGAAATTCGCTTTCCGTAGGTCTTGGGCAGGAAGGCGCGATCTTCGTAGCGCCGCTGGTAGCCGGCGGCAAGCTGAGGGAACTCTTTTTCGAGAAAGGGCATGAACACCGCCGCAGAACAGGGTTTCAGAAACAAGGGATTGGCAAAGATATGTTTTCCGCCCGCCTCGGCAGTCGCCCGAACCAACGCTTCTAGGTTGCGCAGCGAGTCCGTGATGCCTGGAATCACCGGTGCACAACTTACACCTGCTTCAATCCCCGCCTGGTTCAGCTGGCGGACAGTCTCCATTCGCAGATCAGGCCGGGGCGCACGCGGCTCGAGGATGCGGCCCAGGTTTATGTTCAAGGTCGTAATCGTAACGCTCACCGCAAGCTGGTTGTTTCGTGCAATCTGCTTGAGCACATCCAGGTCGCGGAGAATCAGGTTGCCCTTGGTGACTATGCCAAGATCGAGTCCCCGATGCCGGGCGAATTCTTCAAGAATGGCGCGGGTCACTTCGAAACGCCGCTCAGCGGGCTGGTAGGGATCAGTCGCAGTGCCCAGCGCAATCTGCTCGCCCGGCTTTACCCGGCGCAACCCCTGCCGCAGTAAATCGGCGGCGTGCTGCTTGACGTAGATCTTCTGCTCGAAATCCGCGCCGTCGCGCATCTCCATGAATTCGTGAGTGTAGCGGGCATAGCAATACTTGCAGGCAAACTCGCAGCCACGGTAGGGATTGATGGTCCAGGTAAATGGCATGCGCACACCGGTGCAACGGTTCAGCAGGGAACGCACCGGCAGCGTGAAGTACTCGACCTCGTGGCCTTGGCGCAACGATTCGCCCCCGGCGGCCAGGCGCGCGATGCCGACCAGCTTGGGTCCGGTGGCGGGTAGGAGGGGAAGGGTAGCCATGATGTATTCGCTTTTTGTTCGCCATCAGATTAGCCGCCGGTGGGTCCTGCTGTCAAGAAGTTTGGCAATGAATCAGTTCGAAAAATTCCCCTGCAAGCTGGGTCATCCTGAAGGACTTCAATCCCCGAGAATCCGGCGTGCGAAGCGCCCGCACGGGATTGTGAGCCAAGCCCCTGGAATGGAGGCATTGGCCCGCTTGGCCTCAAGAATTACTTGATCAACGCCCAAACAACTGGGTGAGCAGCAGCCACAGGCCGGCCAGGGCAAGAACCGGGCCGCCCCAGATGTAGAGAGCAGAGCGCAGGGCCAACTCTTGCACCACATCACGCTGACTGCGCCAGGAAATGAAGAATGGCTCTCCCGATGCGCTCTTCATCAGCACGACCGGGGGATTGAGATCGAAGGCATCGGTTTCGACGGGAGGAGTTTTCGGTCTGGGCGGGACCAGGCTCCCGGGAGGCAACATGGATTCGATCGCCGTCCGCCGCTGCAGATCGGCTGCGGCGGCGCTCAGTAATCCTTGCTGTCCCTGGACAGCGTCACCGGCCAAACCATCAGTAGCGCTTTCGCCTCCCGGATTTTCTCGGAGAGTGGCGAGGACGAACAAATGGTCGCCGGGGCGGATGCAGTACTCCTGAAGCTTCGCCGGCGCGGTGCTGGAAAGCCCGCGGCGCACAAGAAAGCGCCGTGTAAGAGTATCGCCCGTCGAAGGCGAATATTCTTCATCCACGGACGGCCGAAGTTCCATCTCGGCGCCCCGCGGATCCACCATCAGGCGTCCCGTGCCGTCATCGAGGAAGAAAGGAGCGTACAAGACTTCCTCGGCCACGTCTTTCTCTTCTTCTCCTCTGCTGCGCGCCACCGCGTGGTAGTAAAGGCAGTCTGATTCGGAAAGGGGTGAGATCAGGGTGTACGGTCCCACGACTGTGCCGCTGACTTCTACCGCCCCCAGCGCTGCGCCGCGGATGGTGGATGTGGGCGTGTTCTGGATCAGGCGCTTACGCCGGAGATGGGGGAAGCCGCGAAAAAAAAAGTAGATGCCAACGCCGACGCCGGCAATTCCCCAAAGAATCGGCGAGCGCAGGACGAACAGTGGGCCGGAAGACGATCCGGATCCGATGAAGTACATCGCGGCGGCGATTGGGCCGATGCTCTCCATCTCGTCGGCGGCCTCGCGCTCCCGCTACTGGGCCGGCTTGGCTGGCGGTTCCGGCGGTCCACCCGGAGGCGGAGGGATCGTAATGTCGATGTTGGTCACCGCGCCCAGCGACGACAGCGGCTTGTCAAACTCCGCCTGATTGCCCACCACCAGTATGGCCAGCTTTTCCTTGTGCAAATATTTGGAGGCGGCGCGCGCCACATCCGTCTCCGTTACCTTCTCCACCCCTTCGCGGAACTTTTCCAGATAGTCCTGCGGGTAACCATAGAATTCGTAGGCCATGCGTTCGCGCAGAATCTTGTCGGGAGAATCGAGGTTGAAGATGAACCCGTTCAGGATGGCATCCTTGGCCAGCTTGATTTCGGCCGCGGAAATGGGATGCTTGGCCACATCGTCAATCTGCTCTTCCAACGCTTTGATGGATTCGAGCGTGCTGGCACTCTTGGTGCCCATGGCCAGCCGCACCATTCCGGGATGATCGAAGGCGGTGCCAATGCCGCCGCCCACGGCGTAGGCCAGCCCCAGTTGGGTGCGAATGGTGCGAAACAGGCGCGAAGAAAACCCGCCGCCGAAAGCTTCATTGAAAACGCGGACGGCGTAGTAGTCGGGATTGTCTCGCCTGATACCAACCCCCACCATGTCGATCGAACTCTGGTTCACATCATCTTTCTGGACCAGGTAGTAACCCGGTTTTGCTGGGGTGAATTCGATCTTGTCTTCCTTCACCGCCGGTCCCTTGGGCCAGGCGCCGTAGGCTTGGCGCAGCTTGGCTTCCAGCGCGGCCGCGTCGAAATCACCCACAATCCCCAGGATGATGTTGTTGGGATTGACGTGAGCCCGGTGCCAGTCGATGAAGTCCTGGCGGGTCACAGCGGCGACCGTCTTGTACTCGGCAACGCGCGCATAGGGGTTCTGCACGCCGTAAGCGAGCTTCGCAGCCTCGCGCCCTACGATGCCATCGACGTCGTCGTTGCGGCGGGAGATGGCGTCGAAATACTCCTTCTGCGCCAGGTCAAGCTTGTCAGCGCGGAACTCCGGCCCGCGCAGCACGTCGTCGAACACCTTGAATACGTCGTCAAAATCGGCCTTCAGGCAGGAGAAGGAAATGGTTGTCGAATCGGCGTTGCTATTGGTCTCGACTTTGGCGGCGCGGATTTCGAGATAGTCATCAAGTTGATCGCCGGTTTGCGCCTTGGTGCCGCCCGTGCGCCAGACTTCCCCATACATGTCGAGCATGCCCGTCTTATCGGCGGGCTCGGAGCGAGAGCCGCCGCGAATTCGGGCCACACCATCGATCAGAGGCAGCTCGTGGTCCTCTTGCAGGAAGATGATCATGCCGTTAGGCAAGACAATGCGTTTGGGCTCGCGCGGATGGAAGGCGGGAAGCGGCGGAATATTGATCTTTTGCCAGTCGGTAGCCTGGGCAGCCGCCGGTGTTGCCTGAAAGGCCAAACCAGTCACAAATGCCAGGGTGAGAATAGAAAGAAAAATCCTTTTCATTGCCCACCTCCGTTCTGGCCGGCCGCCTGGGGCGGCGAGATGGTCTCGATGATTCCCACGGTCCGGTTGGTGGGGACAAAAGTCTGGTTGGCGACGCGCCGGATATCGGCCTTGCTTACCTTGTCGAGGTTCTCCACCTGGTGGAAGAGTTCGCGCCAGTCGCCATAAAGCGCCTGATACAGGGCGAGGGAAGAGGCCAGGCCCTCGTTGTCATCCAGTCCGCGCAGCAGGTTGGCCTTGGCCCGGGTCCGGATCATTTTCAGTTCCTCGTCGCTGATGTCCTCTTTTTTCAGGCGATCGATTTCCGCGTGAATCGCTTCCGCCACTTCTTCGTTCTTGTGGCCGGGCAGCGGAAAGGCATAAAAGGCGAACAGGTGGGGATATTTGTTGCCCGGCAAACCGGTAAAGCCAGCCGAGTAAGCCGCTATCTTCTTATCGCGCACCAGGGCGCGGTAGAGGCGCGAGGTGCGCCCATTCGACATCAGGTCGGCGATGGCGTCATAGACGGCATCATCGGGGCTGCGATAGTCGGGGCGGTGGTACCCCTCGAGGTAAAGCGGCTGCGAGCGGTCATAAAGCAGGACCCGCCGCTCGGAGTTCTGCGGTGGTTCCGTGGTGGTTCGTTCGTCGGGCCGCTCGCGGGAGGGAATGCGGCCAAAATATTGTTCGATGACCGGCAGCGTCTCTGAAGCCTTGACATCGCCCACTACCGCCACCACCATGTTTGACGGAATGTAGTATTCATCGAAGAAGTGCTGGGCGTCGGTGGCGGAGAATGAATTCAGGTCGGATATCCAGCCAATCCCCGGCCGGTGATAAGGATGCGCCTGGAATGCGGCGGTGGTGAACTGTTCCAGCAGGCGCCCGATCGGATTGCTGTCCACGCGCATGCGGCGTTCCTCAATAACCACGTTGCGCTCCTTGTAAAACTCGCGCATCACCGGATGCATGAAGCGCTCCGACTCCAGGTAGGCCCAGAGTTCCAGCCGATTTTCCGGAAAAGAATAGTGATACTCGGTCTGGTCCTCGGCGGTGGAGGCATTCAAACCCTCTGCGCCATTGCTCTCCAGGATTTGAGGAAACTCGTTGGGCTTGACGTACTTTTGCGCCTCGGCGATATCGTCCTGCCAGGCCTTCTGCAGATCTTTCAGCTTCTGCTCATCGCGCCCGACTCGTTTGTCGCGCTCCTCGATATAGGCGGAGTAAGCTTTCTCCACTTTGGCCAGAGCCACTTTTTCATCGGGGTAATCGCTGGTGCCAATCTTGTCCGTACCCTTGAAGGCCATGTGCTCGAACATGTGGGCCAGGCCGGTCTGTCCCATCGGGTCCTGCGCCGAACCCGCGTTTACGTGGGTATTAAACGAAAAGACCGGGGCTTCCGGACGCTCGCAGATGACGACGGTCAAGCCGTTGTCCAGTTTCTTGACCGTGATGCGCTTTTCGAAGGCGGCCAGATTTTGCGCGACGGCGATCACGGAGAGCGCTAGAAGCACAGCTACAGATTTGAGTGCGCGGTATTTCATCGGACCTCCACTGCGGTTGGACAGAACATTTCAGGAAGAACTTGAAGTTACGTGGCGGGAAGGGAAGTTGTCAAACTTGACAGTTGTTGACTGTGTGGCGCGGGCGCCCTCGCCCGCGGCTTTTGACCTGTGTGCCGAGCATGTTGGACAACTTGAGGGTGAAAGTCCCTTTGACAGCCTGATGGAGGTGAAGTCATAGCGAAGCGCAAGGGTGAAATAACACTCGCCGCGAGGCGAGGCCGGAAAGAAGAAGCGCAGAGCAAAGACGCGAGCCGATGAACAAGAAGCGGATACGAGGCCTACGGTGGCGGGCGAGCGGGCAGGTGACTGCGAAGCCCATATCCCTCAAGCTCACTGGTGGTAAATCCGGCGGTTGCGCGTCGAAGGTGGTCGAACTTACCTCGGGAGATCTGCGACATGTCACACAACGTGACTGAGGATGAAGAGAGTCAATCCTGACCGTGTCGCAGAAGTCAGCAGGGGGGAAAGTAGGTCATGCAGTCGGCAAAGCTACTGAGGCACTCCAAAGCCGAAAGGCGGAGCAAACAAGATAGGCCGAGCCGGGAACGATGATGCGAAGGCCCGAACGGTACCCCGCAAGGGGAATAAAGGGAA
>Ga0335085_10001781_pt1 | contig 43296 bp, 35 predicted proteins | sample Lox_Sample_45_FD_206712 | JGI IMG/M metagenome (GOLD analysis project Ga0335085, IMG submission 206712) | Soil microbial communities from Loxahatchee National Wildlife Refuge, Florida, United States - Lox_Sample_4.5 | ecosystem: Environmental > Terrestrial > Soil > Wetlands | place: USA... | reverse complement strand
GCATGGCGGTGCTTCTCAATGCTGTCGCCGGCTTTCTGCACGTGCGTCATGCGTTGGCGGAGTTCCTTCTCAATGCTGCGCCCTTCCTCTTCCCGCATGTGGTTGAGCCTGGCAAGAGCTTCTTCAATGAGGCTCAGGACAGACTCTTCGAGTTCGCCGTTCGCCGCGGGGGCTCCGGATTCCAGCGCGCCGGGGATGCGCAGAATGGCGTTCAGGTCAGGCTCCGCAGCCAGCTGGAATTCCGCGGAGGCAGCGCGAAAAGCGGCGATGTAGCCGCTGACCATCTCGCGGTTAAGGACAAAACCGTTGGACTCCGCGCGCTGCAGGCTTAGCGTGAGTTCCACGTGCCCGCGGGCCAGCTTCTCTTTCAGAATGCGGCGCAGCTTCATTTCCAGAGAATCGGTCTCCGAAGGCAGGCGGAAATGCAGATCAAGAAAACGGTGGTTCACCGATTTCAGCGAGAGGGTGTAGCCCAGCTGGGGTTGCTGATGGTGGCGACCAACGTCCTGCGATGATGCAACCTGGCCCTTCACCGTCGCAAATCCGGTCATGGAGCGAATGGGCATAATGAGCTCTTAGCTGTGCCGTTTACTTGGCCGCCTCTACCTTGGCAGTCTCCAGATCTATGAATTGTAAGTCGTACAGGCGGCGATAGGTTCCCAGTTTCGACATTAATTCATCGTGCGAGCCGATGTCCTGAATACGGCCGTCTTCCAGAACCACAATGCGGTCGGCGCGGCGTACCGTCGAAAGCCGGTGTGCAATCACCAGCACCGTGCGGCCCGTCATCAAATTCTGCAGCGCGCCCTGCACCAGAGCTTCGGACTCGCTGTCCAGCGCCGAGGTGGCTTCGTCGAGAATCAGAATCGGTGCATTCTTCAGCAGGGCGCGCGCAATGGCGATGCGCTGGCGCTCTCCACCCGAGAGCAGCAGGCCGCGTTCCCCGATTACGGTATCGTATTTGGCCGGCATCTCCAGAATGAAGTCGTGGGCCAACGCGGCACGCGCCGCCGCCTCGACCGCTTTTTGCGAAACCCAGGGCTGGCCGTAGGCGATGTTATTGCGTACGGTGTCGTTAAAAAGCACCGTCTCCTGAGTGACGATGCCGATTTGCGAACGCAAGGAATTCAGTGTGACATCGCGCACGTCACGTCCATCCACCAGGATGCGGCCGGCGCTGACATCGAAAAATCGCGGTAGCAGATGGACCAGCGTGCTTTTGCCCGCGCCACTCGATCCGACCAGTGCCAGAACTTCACCGGCGTTCACCTCCAGATTGATGCCGGTAAGCACCTCGTGCGCGTCATCGCCGGAAGTGTCGTAAGAGAAGCACACCTCCTCGAAACGGATGCTCTGCGCGAAAGGCGCAAGCGCCTTGGCGCCAGATTTCTCGCGGACTTCGTCTTCCGTATCCATGAAACTGAAGACCTCGGAAGACGCTCCGGCTGCCTGCTGAAAACTGTTGTAAAAGAGAGCAAATTTGCGGACCGGGTTATAGAGGCTGAACACTGCGGCGATGAAAGTTACGAAGCGGCCCAAAGTGAATTGCGCATGCACAATTTCGTTGCGGCCGAGCAGCAACAGCAATGCGATGGTAACCGCCCCAAAAACGTCCATCAGCGGAGAACTTATGGACGACGCGGCAACGGAACGGAGATTTGCCCGGAACAGGCGCTGGGCGGCGGCGCGGAAGCGGTCCATCTCCCATTTTTCCATGCTGAACGCCTTTACGATCCGGTTGCCGGTAATGGTCTCCTGCAGCACATTTTGAATATCGGCAAGCTTGTCCTGCCCGCCGCGCGTGGTCTGGCGCACCTGACGCCCAATGCGCATGGCGGAGTAAACGATGAAAGGGATGAACAGCAGCAAGACCCAGGCCAGTTGGCGTCCCAGCACAATGACCACCGCCGCGGTAAACAGAAGCGTGAAGAACTGCTGCAGGAATTCGGCAAGAATGCTCGACATGGCGTACTGCACGCGCTCAATGTCGTTGACGATGGTAGAGATGAGGGTCCCGCTGGTGTGCTTCTGGAAAAATGCGGCCGAGCGCTTTAACAGCGAATTGTAGAGATCGTTGCGCAGGTTGGTAATCATGCCAAAGCCCGCATGATTCACCAGGTAGGTGCCTGCATAATCGAAAACTCCTCGCAGGATCGAAGAAACCACCAGCGCATAAGCCACGATCGTCCACGCGCTGCCGTGGAAATGCAAGGGAACGAATTGTTGAAGATACACAGTGCCGTGGCTGGGAATCGTAAAAAGCTGAATATTTTCCGGTCCAGAAGCCGGGTTGAGCACTTTGTCCAGAATGGGCTTGATGAGCAAGAGTCGGAACGCTTCCAGGAAGCCAACCCCGGCCAGCAGCAGCACTCCGAGGATAAGCTGCAACGAGAATGGAAAGACGTAGCGGACGATGCGCGTCAGTTGCCGCATGGGGCAACCTCGGCGGGTGCGTGGAGCAGGACCGCAGATGCTGAAATAAGCATGCGTCGCAAGGCCCTATTCTACTGAAAAACGGGCCGGGTGGCGCAGCTTTGCGCCCTGGCATAAATCACCCCTGCAAAGATAGGCGACCCAGCGTGGAGGCCGGGGCGTCTCTCGCTGCAGCGCTCTCAGCTCAGAGGATCAAAATAGGCGAGCGGCGCGCCGAAGTTCTCCATGGCGGAGACGCTATCTCCTTGCAGCGCGACTGCAATGGCGTGCGTGCGGTGTTGCAGGCTGATCCGCGAAGCCTTCAGAGGAATCTCAAAGCGAATCTCCTTGCTCGTAGGCGGATTCTCAATTTGCAGATAGCCGTTGACCAACCGCGTTCCAGCTTTGAGCGTGTCGCAGTGGATGTCCTGCATAGACAGCCAGTCGGGAATACGAATGGCAAGCGGTCCACCTTTTCGCAATTCGATTTTGAGTATGCCGCTGCCGTACGGGGAACGAATCCGGATCTCCGGAGTCTCGCAATCCATCCAGAGACTCACGCGGTGTCCCGCCGCGTCAAATCGCACTGCAGAGCGCCACGCCTCACATAAGGACCCGACGGCCCCGCCAACGATATCCATATTGAAACCGATCGCACTCAAACCAACTGGCTTGTGCCCGTACGGTGCGGGAAAACCGAACGCCCCCAGGTGCCGGTTGGCGATGTCATGCTTGCCATCCTCCCGATGCGGGTTCGACGGATTGCGGATCCACGAAACGTCTCGCAGCTGCGCGGGCAGAAGATGACAGCGCAGAATACGCTCCGCTCGTTGGAAGTAAGCGGAGTTCCCTTGCTTTCCTAGCAACAGCGCCGTCTCGAGGATATCGCCGGTGTCATTGATCTCGCCCATATCGGCGACTGGCTCGCCCGCCGCCTCCGGAGCCCACCCGATCCCGTCCGAAATCTGCTTGAGGCCATGCTCGAAAAAGGTCTGCACCCGGCGCATGGTGCCGGCATCCTGGGTCAGGTCGGCGAATTGGGCCAGGGACGACATGACGCAGGTGGTGGAGTGTACGTGCTTGCCGAATCGCCCGGCGTCGAATTGGCCACTCTCCGTGAAGTACTCTGCCAGCGCCTTTTCCTTCAAGGTGGTCGCCAGATCGAGCGCGGGCTGGTATTGGGTGGCGCGGTAGTACTTGACCAGCGGCCCCAATGCGCGGGCGATACCGATGATGAATGGAGCTTCCGGCACTTCCAGTTCAAGATTGTCCGCGAGGTAGTTCCGATCCCACCCCGAATCCGGCTTCCAATATTTTTGAATCGCGGCAATACTGCGCTCCGCAAGATCGCGGGCGCGCTCGGATTTTCTGTATTTCACCAGAGCATAGAGCGCGTGAAATCCCTCCCGCAGATTGTGCGGATGAAAGATTTCCAACTTGCCGCCGATCATTCTGCGATTCAAAGGAAAAGGGACTGGGCCGCTGTAAGAAAAGAAGGCGGCCTGGGCATGCTTTTGTATGACCGACTCATCCACCCGAATGCCCAGGGCGTCCTCGGCGTTGAGCAGGGCATTCAAATGCCGTCCCGGCACGTGAGCTTCGGAGTGATATTTATAAAAACTCAGCTTGGCCTCGGGCCACACTTCCGACCCAAAGAACGGAATATTGTGATCGTCCCGGTTGAAGACGTTGCTCATGGTTCTACAGCCCAGCGAAACCGCATCGCGGATGCTGGTTGTGTTGACGTTGCGTACCCGCGCTGGGAGTGGAGGACTAGTGCCGGTTGCACCCAGACGTGTGGCGGCCAGCGATAGTGGCAACGCAGCCGTGCTGCGGAGGAAAGCTCTCCTGGATAGGCGGGAATGGGGCTTCATCAGGTTAGGGAACTTTCACTTCGCGCGAGAATGCGGCCATGTCATGATTTTCCGCCTCAGTTACCACCTCACGCACTATGTAGAGTCCGGGCTTGAGATTAAAAGTCATCTCCGCGTCTATCCCCGTCTTCAGAAATGACTGCAACTGAGAATCCGGAACGTGGACCACCGCCCGTCTCTGCTGGGAAGCAATAAGGTGCTGCTTCTCATCAAAGATGGCAAGAGCAAAAACCACCGTGTTTTCGTTGCGCCCGGCGTCGTTCCTAAGGTGCAGCGGCCGGGTATCGAGATGAGTTGAAAAGGAGATATCACGAGTGGCACCGGCGTTTCCCTTGCGCTGAGCATAAAGCTCGACTGGTAACCCGCCCACAGCATTGCTGGCGAGCATGGCTTCGCGAATCTGCTCCTGCATCTGGGCCTCTGCTTCAGAGGCGTCCCTTTGCCTGGCATCTGCTTCGGCCTCGGCTTCATTCGTCGGCGCAAAATAGCCCCGTCGCGCCTGTATGCTTACGCCTTTCTGTTCTTTGCTGGCCAACCTCACCTTTAGTGAATGAAACTTGCCATCGAGCTTCATGTTCTTCGGAGCAAAAGTCAGAACGTACTGCACCGGCGATCCGGCCAATTTATCAAATCCGTTTTTCAGGTCATTGTCGTTATGAAGGAATTCTCCGCCCGTGCCTTGCGCCAGTTCTGCCATCACATCGCTCGCCTGCAGGTCGCGCGTCGTGTCCATTCTGTCTTCGACTGCAAGCATGACTCCCGTGGCCACGTAGTTGTCGCCGTGCGTTATGTCAGTCGCGGGATTTACCATCGCCAGGCCCCTTGGATCAATCGAACTGATCGCCACCTGCAGGCGCAAAGCTCTGTCAATTATGCGGTCCAGTTCCGGCTGGACGTTCTGCGATAGGAATCCTGGAGAAACCAGTACGATTGTCCGCTGGCCCGGAAAACCCGCCAGGTAGGTTACAACTTGCCCCAGCTCTTGCAGGTTGGAGCGGGCCAGTAGCGCCGCCTGCGCCACGATCTGCTCTGCCACCGCAACAATGGAGCCGCCGGCCGCGGCTTCGCTGGCCTGTGCGGTAATTTGCTGCAGACTTTCGGCGCCGCCTGGCTGAGGGTTACCCGACGAAGCCGCAGGGGATTGTGCAATATCTCCGGAAGACTCCTGGTCTTGACTTTGGCCACCGCCGCAGTGTCTTGCGGCAGCTTCGGCCATAGCCATCTTCCACGCATCGGTGGTCCGATTCAGCTGGTTCTGGGTGATCTCATAGGCCTGGTAATCCGACAGGCTCGGACACATGACTTTATCCCGGGCCAGCGAGTGGGCGCTGCTGTGAACTTTGACCAGAGCATCATGCAGTTGCTCTGGATCGTTGGTGAAATCAGACAACAATTTGTCGGAGGTAAATATTCCCACTCGATCCCCAGGACGAAGATTCTCGGTCAAATATTTCTCCGCTGCGGCCCTCGCCCGCATCAGGTCCTCGTCGGTCGTGTTTAGGTCGTCGAAGTACAAAGCGACAAATCTTCCAGGCAATGCTGCGGGAGCCATTTTCAAATTGGCGGTAGGGCCGGCGGCCTTCCCGCTCATCGTGGGCATGATCGAGGTTGAACCTGCGTTGGACGTTTCCACATCGAACTGCGTAATAGACTGCTCCTTATTCTGATCGAAAAGCCTGAAATCTTCCTTCTTCAGTCCCTCAATCGGCTTGCCCTTGGCATCGCGCACCACCACCCGCACCACGATCAGATTGCTTTTCACTTTGATCTGAAAGGGTAGGTTGGCCTGGGTCTCAGTCGGACGGTTGGGCTGAGTCTGTCCTAAGCTGGAAGCAACCAAAACCGAGCCGGGAAGCACCACCGTTACATTTTCCGCCGGCGTAGCTGTGGGTTGGCGTGTTACAGAAGGGGATATGTCTGTCCGTGCCTGCGGCGGCATTACTGGTGTGGGTTCGCTGGATGCGGTCGCTGTTTGTGTTTCTTCCTTTGTTGTATCTGCCGGTGTGGGATTGGCCTCCGACTGCACTTGGGGGGGCGGTAGCGGGGGCGCAGGCAGCTGGGCCGAGGGCGGGCTTGCAGCGGTGATGATTCGCGACTCGACGCCAAATTCATGATAGTCGGAGAATCGCATTTCGTTGATCGAATTGACGGTGCGCATGGTGAGGGACTGAGGGTCGACAGTGTCTGTCGGATCGGGAACAGCCTCATCGGTAGCACTCACACTCCGAATCGGACAAATGAATGTTTGTTTTCCAATGACGACAGGAGCGTACTCGACCATGACCGCTGCTTTGCGGATCGGAAATGTGTTCGGAATTTGAGTGGCTTCTTCTGTAATCCGGAGGACGACGCCGGAACTTGCGATGGATATTTCTCCGCTGGCGCCAGTCGGTATAGTGATCGGTACGGGATAGTCAGGTACATGACAACAATATGAGATGGTGAAATGCGAATGCTTTTTATCAAATGAGTACCGAAATACCGCTACCCGCCGTCCGTGGAGGTCTTCCCAATGATGCCAGACAAGTGGTAGATCGCCATCACCGGCGAAAAGGCTGGAAATAAGCCCTCCAATTTCATTGTGTGTCCTGAGGCCCGCAGTGAGCCCCTGTTTGGCGGGAGTATTGTTAATGCTCCGAATGACCGTAGATTCCTTGCCGCCGGTGAAGGTAAGTTCGCCCAACACGGTGTCATGCAAGTGAAGGTGCCCACCGCCCGTTTCATCTTTCAAGCGGCGGATGAGGAGGTTGCAGAAAAAATTCGGCAATCGTTGCATGTAGTACTGTGTATAGATTCGGGCTTTCTCTATGATTATTTTCTGTTGCTCTCCGGTTGGGGCCGGCTGCTCCACTACTTCGGGCGGCGGCGGATCAAGAAACGCAGTCAAATCCGCTAAGATCGCTAACGCATCTCTGGTCTGTTGACCGGGAGCCTGGACCTGAAGAGCCTCCAGCGTGGATTCTGTTAAGCGTTCGCTCAGTTCAATTCCGATCACCTTATGTGCGAGTGCTTTATCGGATTGACCGTGGGCCTTGGCGGAAGCGATGAGATTAGCGAGCTGCTGAATGCTCATGGACGAGTTTGCTGCGGCTGAACTCGCCATCGCGAGTAATATGGCCGCCCATGCGAAAACTCTCATCTCGCACTCCGTGCCCAATGAGCATACCCGGGACAAAGCAATATAGAAAGGGCGCACCTCAATTAAGAGCCGTGGACGGGTATCCGCATATTTCAGGCCTACTATCTACCTCGGGCTGTCCCGATGGCTGATTTTCATGCGGTAGCCCGCTTTCCGCAGACGGTTGCCAATTTCTTCGGCGATCATCACCGAGCGGTGCTGGCCGCCGGTGCAGCCAATCGCAATCGTCAGATAACTCTTGCCTTCGTGAATGTAGTGCGGCAAGAGATAAATGAGCAGGTCGGAGATGCGGGCCAGAAACTCTTTCGTCTGCGGGAACGAACGGATGTAGCGCGCCACTTTGGGATGGCGCCCCGTGAGGGGGCGAAACTCGGGAACAAAATGCGGGTTGGGCAAGAAGCGCACGTCGAACACCAGATCGGCGTCTTCGGGGACGCCGTGCCGATAGCCGAAACTCACGCACGAAACCAGGATGCTCTTCTCCGACTCCTGCTTTTGAAACCGCTCGGTAATGTAGGCACGCAATTCGTGAACGTTGAACTTCGAGGTGTCGATGACCAGGTCGGCCACGGCGCGAATCGGGCGCAAGCGTCGGCGCTCCGTCGCCAGCAAAGATTTGACGCTGGAACTGGTTCCCAGGGGGTGCGGCCGCCGCGTCTCGCTGTAGCGGCGCAGCAGGACGGCATCGGCGGCTTCCAGAAAAAGCAGACGCGTGGGCAGGATTCGCCGCACCGATTTGATGATGTCCGGCAATTCGCCCAGTTGCGTACCTTCGCGAACGTCTACCACCAGTGCGGTGCGCTGGATTTCGGATGATTGTCCAACGAGTTCTGCGAAGCGGGGAATCAGTCCGACAGGCAGGTTATCCACGCAGTAGTAACCCAGGTCCTCGAAGGCCTTGAGGACCGAGGCCTTTCCCGAGCCGCTCATGCCGGTGATGATGACCAGCTCACCGGGACCATGCGACTCATGCTGCGTTGTTTTGTGAGTGGACCTGCTGCCTTTTCCCTTGCGCGTGCCGGGCGCCATGCTGAATGTTAACAGGGACGGTGGTAGGCTGCCAGTCATCTTCAGCGGCCGGCCGGATCGCCAGTTAAAGCCGGAACGGAGCGCCTAACAAGCGGGCTGGGAGAGTGATGACTGCCCACACCAACTCCAGAACACCGGTCACCACGATGCCCACCAGGCGGAAGGGCAGGAGCAGGACCCATACCAGAGGATAGAGAATAAGAGCGGCCAGCGCTAACGGCCAGCAGAGCACGAACAAGATGCACCACAGCAGAAATGTGAACATGGCGATGCCTCCGCCTCTTGCTGATAATACGCGTGGCGCGGACAAGAAGTTCCATCCGAGAATCGCAAGTCGCGGTTGCCTACTTCGCGGCAAGATACTTCTGCAAAAACTGCACCGAGCGCAAACCCGCGTCTTGCCAGATTTCCCCGCTGAAGCCGTGGCCCACGCCGGGGTAAATCTTCATTTCGTACGGAAGTTCCCTTTTTTCGAGAACCTGCTGCAGGTGATAAGCCTCGGTGACCGGCACGATAGCGTCACCGTCGCCGTGCAGAATCAGAACCGGGCAAAAGCGGCGCATGAAGAACCGCGCTTCTTTGGGCAGGCCTCCAAAAAACTCCACTACCGCCTGCACCCGCGAATCTACAGCTGCAACGGATAAAGCAAGATACGCTCCGAGCGAAAATCCAAGCAACCCGATATGTTGCGGATCCACCTCGGGCCGCTCGGCCACAAAGCTGATCGCATCCCACAAGGTTTTGGCCCAGGCGAAGAAGTGCCGCAGGATGGTTGGCTTGTCGGCCACGCTGGTGGTGCCGGTGCGCTGAAAATAATGTGGCACGTAAACGGCAAAGCCCTGTGCAGCCAACAAACTGGCGGGCTCCGCCATGCGCTCGGAGCTGCCGCCGGAGCCATGAAGGCCAATCACCGCGGGAAAGCGCCGGCCATTGGCGGAAGGAACAAAGCTATCTATGCGGATGGTTCTTCCGCCGCTTTGGAAGCTGAGCTGGGATTGGTTTATGGAGAGCAATTCGGTTTTTTTCCGAAACTCTACATCTCTAGACTTTAGGCAGATAAATCTACATATATAGATTTTCGTCTACCTCAGCCCGCGCAGTGTCTCCTCATAGGGCGCCCTTGCGATTCCGCGCTCGGTAATAATGGCGGCGACGTACTTCGCCGGGGTCACATCGAACGCCGGATTCTCCACGTTTACGCCATCCGGAACCATCTGCTTGCCGGCGATGTGAGTTACTTCCCTGGAGTTGCGTTGCTCGATGGGGATCTGGCTGCCCTCGGGCGTGGCGAGGTCAACGGTGGAAAACGGCGCGGCCACATAAAAAGGAATGCCATGCTCTTTCGCCAGGATGGCGACGCTGTAGGTGCCGATCTTATTGGCCACGTCGCCGTTGGCGGCGATGCGGTCCGCACCAACTACAATTGCGCCGATCTTGCCCTGTTTCATCATGGCGCCCGCCATATTGTCGGAGATCACCGTGGTGGGGATGCCGTCTTTGTTCAACTCCCATGCGGTGAGGCGAGAGCCTTGTAAGAAGGGTCGCGTTTCATCGGCGTAGACGTGAATCTTCTTCCCCTGTTCGACCGCGGCGCGAATCACGCCAAGCGCCGTGCCGTAGCCGCAGGTGGCCAGTGCGCCTGCATTGCAATGCGTAAGCACGCCGCCGCTGGACGGCATAAGAGTTGCGCCGTGGCGTCCCATGGCCTGGTTGGCGGCAATGTCTTCGGCGTGCATGCGTTTCGATTCTTCGATCAGCCCGTCTTTGATTTCCTGCAGTGGGCGAGAGCGCAGCGATTCGAACTTATCCTGCATGCGGCGGATCGCCCAGAAAAGATTCACCGCGGTGGGGCGCGTCTGGCCGATAACCTGGCAGATTTGATCGAACTCCGGCTTGAGCTCGGACAAAGTCGCAGCTTTCGAGTTTTTCACGCCAAGCGCAATGCCCATCGCCGCCGATACGCCAATGGCCGGGGCTCCGCGCACCACCATGGTGCGGATCACATCCGCCACCTGTTCGTGGGTCGTGCAATTGACGTAGGTTTCTTCGGTCGGCAGCTTCGTCTGATCGATGAAGCGCACGCCGGAGTCGGTCCATTCGAGGGTCTGGATCATAAGTCAGCCGATAGCACTTAGCCTTTGGCCGCTAGCTCTTAGCCTTTAGCCGTTGGTCTTCGAGCTATTTGAGCCAATGGCAAACGCTAACAGCTAACGGCCAAGTGCCAAAAGCTCTTTTCGCAGATCTTTTGCGGTGAACACCGAAACAAACGGCGCGGGCGCGGCGGCCTTCTCTACGCTCGCTCGTCCCTTGGCTTCTTCGCGTTCCACCAGGCACATCACCCCGGCAACTTCAAATCCGAACTCGCGGGCGGCTTCGATGGCTTGAATGGTCGAAGCTCCCGTGGTGCAAACATCGTCCACGATCACGACTCTCGCCGGCTTGTCGCGGAAGCCTTCGATGCGCTGCCCGGTGCCGTGCTGCTTCTCTGCCTTGCGAACCAGAAATCCGTCCATCGTTCCGCTGGCAATTGCCACCGCCACCACAATCGGGTCGGCACCCATGGTCAAGCCGCCGATGGCTCGCGGGTTCCAGCCGCGAGCGCGGATTTCGTCGAGAAAAACCTGCCCCGTAAGCTGCGCTCCCCGCGCATCGAGCGTAGTGGTGCGGCAGTCAATGTAATAGTCGCTGGTGCCGCCTGAGGAGAGCTTGAACTCACCCAGGCGGAACGACTTTGTGGCAAGCAGTCGCAACAGTTCCTGACGCGCAGTGGACATGAATGTTTAAGATAGCACGGCCGTTCGTTAGCGCCGTGTAACTGCCTGGGCTTGCCCTTTACTTCCTTCGCCAGCGGATTCCGGCTTTCGTGATTTCCACCAGGATGCCGGCATCGGTAAGCTCGGCACGGATCGCGTCGGAGGTCTTGAAGTCGCGGGCTTCGCGGGCGGATTTCATGGCCTCGATCTTTTCGTTGACCGCATCGTCTGAAAGGCCGGCGGCACGGGCGATCTCGAGCGCCTCGGAACTAATGTCCTTTTCGCGGCCGCCGGCCCGGGCCCAGTCCAGCACAGCTTTCACTTTGCCGGCATCGTCGTCCTGCAGGACGGAAAACAGATCGTCAAATTTCTGCAGCGCCGCCAGAATCCGGGACGTATCTTCGGCGCGGAAATCTCCGGCGTCCATGGCGGCATTGGCCGCGCGCACCATTTCGAATATCGCCGCCTGCGCCTGTGCCGTGTTGAGGTCATCATCCATCCCGGCGCGCATGTCGTCTTCCGTCTTGCGCGCCAGTTCGGTCATGGCCTCGCTCGCGCCCGCGGGAAAGTGCCCGCTGGTGAGGCGCAGATGGAAGTTGCGCAGCCGGTCCACGGCCGAGGCAGCCTGCTGCAATCCGTCGAAGGTGAAGTTGAGCTGGGTGCGGTAAGGAACCGAAGCGAGCAGGTAGCGAATGGATGACGGCTTAAAGCCTCGGAGTACCAGGTCGCGCAGGGTAAAGAAGTTGCCCAGGCTCTTGGCCATCTTTTCGTAGTTGAAAAGCAGAAAGCGCGTATGGAACCAGAAGCGGGCAAAAGTTTTGCCCGTGTAAGCCTCGGACTGCGCAATTTCGTTTTCGTGGTGCGGAAAGATCAGGTCCTCGCCGCCGGCGTGCAGATCGAAGCTTTCGCCCAGCGCCTCCATTGACATAACCGAGCACTCCACATGCCAGCCCGGGCGGCCGGGGCCGATCACCGTGTCCCAGGAAGCCTCATCGGGCTTCGGAGCTTTCCACAGAGCGAAATCGCGGGCGCTGTCTTTGTCGTATTCGTCGAGATCGACGCGCGCGCCGTCTTCCATGCCGGCGAAGTCTTTTTTGGAGAGCTTGCCATAAGCGGGGAACTTGGCGATGCGGAAATAGTACGAGCCATCTTCGGCACGGTAGGCGAAGCCCTTTTCGACTAGGCCCTTGATGAACTCGGCCATCTTCTGGATGTGCTCAGTGGCTCGAACCAGTTCGGGCTGGCGGACGTTGAGCCAGGCGGCGTCCTCGAGAAAGGCCTGCTCGTACTTGGTGGTGTAGTCCTTCACGCTGAGGTGCTCGCGCGCGGCGCTCTTGATGATCTTGTCGTCCACGTCGGTAATGTTCATGACGTGGTGAACCTTGAAGCCGCTTTGCCGGAGATAGCGGTGCAGGATATCCACGGCAACCACGGTGCGCAGGTTGCCGATGTGGACGTAGTCGTACACCGTCGGCCCGCAGGCGTACATGCGGACTTCGTTGTTCTGCAAGGGAGCGAAGAGTTCAGTTTGTGCGGAGAGCGTGTTGTAGAGATGAAGTGGCATGCAGAAGTCAGGCGAATCGTTCATTCTAGGGGCGGGCGGGAAGGGGGTCAAATGACGGCGGGGGTGGTGTATACGGGCGGGCGCCTGTAGATGATCCGGATTATTCGCCCTACGGATTGAGATACCGGTCAGCGGCAGCGATCCCAATTGGTATAAGCTCACCGGCAAAGAACGGGATACGGAGTCGGGGTGCTATATCCGCGTGCTCGAACACCTTTCACGCCCGGGGGACGATGCTTTCCACGGCATCGCAGAACCGGTCAATTTCCGCTACGGAGGTGTAAACGTTGGGGCTGACGCGAACGCCTTTGAATCCGGGGCCCGAGATGGGAGTGACCAGGATGTTGTGTTTGGTCAAAACCGCATCGACTAATTTTCCCGGATCCATGGTCTCGAAGTGAATGGTGCCAATCGCTCCGGAATGTTCGGGGCCTGAACCGACCAGCATGCGCGCGCCGGAGAGCTTGCTCAGACGCTCCACCCAGCGTTGTTTCAAATAGCGCAGCCGGGCAAACTTTCTCTCCGCGCCAATCTGCTCGTAGAACTCGAGCGCCTGCAGAACTGCATTGTGCAGGGCTGCGGGGTGGGTCCCAATCTCTTCGAACTTGTGGATGTCCTTGTCCATGGCTTCCGGAGCGGCCATCAGCGCCCAGTGTTTTTCGATGCGATCCTTGCGGACATACAACATCCCGGTGCCGATGGGCGCGGAGAGCCACTTGTGCAGGCTGGTGCCGTAGAAATCGCAATCCAGATTGGAAAACTGAAAGGGCACGTGGGCAAAGGCGTGCGCGCCGTCCACAATGCTGAGGATTCCCCGCTGCCGCGCCAAGGCGCAGATCTCGGTGACCGGAAGGATCTGGCCGGTCATAAAGATCACGTGCGACATGTGGATGACCCGGGTGCGCGGCGTGATGGCTTGTTCATATAAGCGCACCAGGTCGGCCGGGTCTTTCACCGGGACCTCGAAGTCGAGCTGCTTGAGGACGATCTTTTCGCGCCGCACCCGCTGCTGCCAGGTGGTAATCATCCGCGGATAGTCCTGGCTGGTGGTCAGGACTTCGTCGCCGGGTTCGAGGTCAATGCCGAATTGCGCAATCTGCAGCGACTCGCTGGCATTGCGCGTGATGGCGATGCACTCGGGATCTGCGCTCCACATGCGGGCAAGCGTTTTGCGCACGTCTTCGATGCGCGGCTCCAGGTCGTGCCACATGCGGTACGCCGGCAGCAAATTGCTATAACGGATCGCTTCGATCTCGGCATTGAGCACGCTCGACGGCGCCGGCGCGACTCCACCGTTGTTGAGGTTCACCAGCTTCGCATCGCGCACGTAGGCATGACGGATTTTCTTCCAGAAAGCTTCATCTCCGGAGAGTGCTTCCGGCGGAACATCGGCATAGGCTTTCAGAACGGAAGCCAGCGCAACCGCTTCCGCACCGATCAGGAAATCACGACGGTTCATATGCATGGATTCAACTCGATCAATTTGCTTCCGGGGGGCCGACCGGCCCACACTTGTTTTTAGCTTGCTACCATCATACGTGACGCTTGCCCCACGCTTCGAAATCGAGACTGTTCCGAAACTCGAACTGGTGTTTAACTTAGCCCAACAACGTGAAACCCAGGGCCACCGGCGGATGAACGTGAGGTTGAGATCCGATGTCCCCATCCTCTGAAAATCGAGTCTGTTACGAAACTCAGTGTTCACTTTCGCAAGTGGAGTGAAACCCACGAGTCACAGCCGCGAAGCGGCGGAAGAATGCAGCCCAGGGCGTAAGCCCTGGGTATAAGTGGGGAATGGGCCAGCCCCGAAGGGGCGAAAGAAGAGTTTCGTAACAGCCTCAAATCGCAGAGCATCGGGCAATCTCAGTTTTTTTCATTTCAACAAAACCAACTTCAAAAACGGCGGGAAAAGGTGGGCCAGCCCCCGGTAATTCCTCTAATTGCCAGCCTTCCATAGGGCCACCACAGTAAAGCGCGCAGCCGTGCCGGCGACGTTCGTGAGCGGCCAGGTGCGCCCGGCAGGAATCCACAGGACATCGCCAGACGCTTTGTGAATCAGGGTATCGTCGTTTGCCCTGAGATCGAGGTCGGGAACCGCGATCAGCAGTTCGTCGGCTTCTTTTCTCGGGGGCGGGTAAGTGTCCGCAGTCAGGAGTTGCACGTCGGCCACAGAGGCCGCGCCTATGGCCATTTCATCGATGAACTTCGCATCGGGGTCCACCGGTGCGTTGATGGCTCCGCTTCCGTAATCCCAGGTGCCACTCTGATACTGATAGCCGTAACTGGTGACTTTGGGATTCAGGAATTCCACGATCACGGCGCGGAAGGTAGCCGAGCCATCGTTGCGCATGCCGCCCACCCGCGCTCCCAGCCAGAAATGAACCTGGCCACGGTGAAAAAGAAAATGCTGCACGGCAGAAGTTCCCGCCGACCACAGGACGAGCTCGCCATCCTGCAAAGGAAGAAACAGGAAGTTGTGCGTGTGCTGCACGTAAGCTTGTTCTCTCGGGGCGAGAGCCAGGGCAAAAACTCGTACTTCGCTGTTTTCGAGCAGAAGACGATGGTGCGGCTCTCCGCTAATTTCGGCGGCGGTCTGCGCCGGCGCGAACGATCCAGAAACGAGCAGCCCCAGAAGAAGCAGCCATCGCATAGGCAAATTGTAAAGCGAAACCGGCTAGGTGAAAACGACGGTCTTTTTCCCGTACAGCAGCACGCGATTTTCGATGTGCCAACGCACGCCGCGCGACAGCACGACTTTTTCCAGGTCGCGTCCCTTCTGCAGCAGATCTTCGATCTCGTCGCGGTGGGTGATGCGGACCACATCCTGTTCGATGATGGGGCCGTCGTCGAGAACTTCGGTGACGTAATGGCTGGTGGCGCCAATCAGCTTGACCCCGCGCTCGAACGCCTGATGGTAGGGTTTGGCGCCGATGAACGCCGGCAGAAACGAATGGTGAATATTGATGATGCGGTTGGGGTAGGCGGCGACAAATTCCGAAGAAAGAATCTGCATGTAACGCGCCAGCACGATGAAGTCGGGGCTGTGCTGCCTGAGTTCGTACAGAATTTTCTGCTCCGCTTCCTGTTTTTTGCCCGGGGGCACGGGAACCATGACGAAGGGAATTCTGTAGAAGTCGGCAATGCTCTGGTTGTCGGGATGGTTGGAGACGATGATGGGAATATCGCAATGCAATTCGCCGCTTTTGTGGCGATAAAGCAAATCCACCAGGCAGTGGTCGTATTTAGAGACTAGAATCGCCATTTTCGGGCGATGGCTGGATTGCGCCAGCCGCCAGTTCATCTCGAACTTCTCCGCCATGGGCGAAAAATGCCGGGAAAAGTCGGCGAGATCGATGTCCAGGTGCGTGGGATCGAACTCCAGCCGCATCAGAAACAGGTTGGAGTCTTCGTCGGCGTGCTCGTCCACGTGCAGAATGTTGCCGTTGTGGCGGAAGACAAAATCGGAGGTGGCGGCGACCAGACCGCGGCGGTCCGGACAAGTGATCAGCAGAATGGCAGTGTTCTTCATGGGCAGTAATTTGTACAGGGGTAACGACTATCATACGGATTGTGAGCAGGATCACAAGTTCCGAAGGTAAGCGGCAGTCTCAGGTGATGTCCGGATAGGGAGAGGAAAAAAAGCCAGGGCGCTCCAGGAACTTTTCGAAACATTCTGTACATAACCAATCACGGCCGTTAGTGTAGCCGACGCCGTGCGGTGAGTCGTCTTTCAATTCGTATAGCGCCCAGTGGCAAATGGCGCAGTAGTCCTTTTTCCAGCCAGCCTTGATCAATTCGAAGTTTGCTTCATCTGCGGCAAGCCCCAAATCAAAAGACATAGAGCCGCGACGGCGCTCGATCACGATGTCCCGCGCCTTCCACGGGAGTTTTTGCCAATACCAGGAATACTGGGTGAGATGGGTTACCCTTTCGTGAACATACTCCAGGTTCCAGCGTGCACCGTGCAATTCCACAGTTTCTCCAGCGAACCGGGGAAAGCGCTTGGGCGGAATGTTGTAGATTTTCAGCGGCGCATCCATCCGTGGCAGCTTCTCAATTTGCAAGCGCAGTTCGGCGAGGGTTGCGCCATGCTTGGATAGAATTTGTGCAGCAGGGTTATCCTCTTCCCGCATGAGTCCCAGGAGCAGGTGCTCGCAACCAATGTGCCGATCATTCAGACGGTTAGCCTCCTCGGCAGCCCTGCTGAGCACCCACTTCGAGGCTTCGCTCAAGGGCAGATCGACGGAGGTGGGAAGTTTTTTATCGCTGCGTGGCCCAATTTCCCGGCGAATAGCGTCGCAATCCAGGTTGGGTAAAACTTTGCCAAAAAGCCACTTGCTCTCGCGCACCAGGCCAAGCAGGATGTGTTCGGTTTCGATATAGGACGAACCAAGGCTCGAAGCTTCGTAACGGGAAAAGAAGATAGTTCGCCGGGCCTTTTCGTTGTAGCGCTCGAACATCTGTTACTCCAACAGGGCAAGCCTTCAGCGTGCGACTATCCGATGCCTAACTCATCCGCCGATTCGAGAGGCGTACCGCAACGACGGCAAATGACGGCCGCGCAGTCGCCGCAGATCAGGGGATCGCTGACTTCCTGGGCGCAGGTCGGGCAGTAGAGTGGCTCAGGCGCGGGTTTTTCTGCATCGGGAATCTGCGGTGTTTGCGGCATCCGGATGGCAATGTAGCATAGTCCTAGCGCCGCCGTCCCGACGGCGATCTTAAGGCCGAGCTGGAAATGTCAGAAAAATCTCCATCGCCCGATCGGAATCTGCAGCAGGAGTTCAACCGCTGGGCCGAGGCTGGGCGCGGCGAACAGATGGAGCAGCACCATCTGGCGATCACGGACAAAACTATCCGGCTGATGAATCTACGGCCCGGCGAGCGGGTGCTCGACCTGGGATGCGGCGCGGGGTGGGCTACCCGGCTGCTAGCGCGGATTGTGGCCGATGGGCCGGAAGGTTTCGGGCAGGTGGTCGGGGTCGATATCTCTGACGAGATGATTCGCCGCGCGCGGGCGGCCTCGAAAGATTTCGAAAATATTCTGTATGTTTGGGGATCGGCGGAAAAGATCCCCTGGGAAGAAAACTTCTTCGACAAGATGCTGTCGGTCGAGTCGTTCTACTACTATGCCGATCAGGATCGCGCGCTGGCCGAGCTGTTTCGCGTCATGGCGCCGCGCGGGCGCATGTTTATCCTGATCAATCTCTACAAGGACAATCCGTATTCCCTGCAATGGGTGGACAAGCTGAAAGTGCCGGTGCAGGTGCGGTCCGAGGCGGAATACATCGAGTTGCTGAAGCGGCACGCGTTTGAAAACGTGGAAGCGCGGCGGGTTCCCGACAGCACGCCGACTCCCGAGGACTACAAAACGAATTCTTTCAACAGCGTGAAAGATATGCGGGAGTTCAAGCGGATTGGGGCGCTGCTGCTGATGGCGTCGAAGCCGGATCTGAGAACACCCGCGCCGGGGTACACGATCTACTGATCAATCCCCAACTGCTTCCTCGCATCCGCACTCAACCGTTCCGGTGTCCACGGTGGTTCCCAAACCACATTGACCGCAGCGTTGCGGATGCCCGGCAGCTGCTCGAGCCTGGCTTTAACCTGCTCGCCGATCATCACGTGCGCCGGGCAGCCCTGCGAAGTAAGCGTCATGTCTATGGTGACGTCCTGCTGGCCGGCATCCGGTTCGCTGGCGTCCGCCAGGCGTACCTCGTAGATCAAGCCAAGGTCCACGATGTTCACCGGAATCTCCGGGTCGTAGCATTGCTTAAGCGCGCTGAAGACTTCTTCCTGCGTCACGGGCATGGAAACTCCTTCCCTCTAGTTTACCCGACCAGGCCACTCAGCCTTCCTGCGCTTCCAGAAAGCGTTCCGCTTCGAGCGCGGCCATGCAGCCGGTGCCCGCCGCCGTAATGGCCTGGCGGTAGCGGCGGTCCTGCACGTCTCCGCAGGCGTAGACGCCGGGCACGCGGGTATGGACGTTATTCTTCGTCACCAGATAGCCGTCGGCATCCATATCGAGCTGGCCCTCGAACACGCGCGCGTTGGGAATGTGCCCGATGCCCAGGAACATGGCGCTGGTGGGAAAATCCCAGGCCTTGCCGGTATTGACATCGCGCAGTTTCAGGGCGGTGACTTCCTGTTTGGCGGGATCGAGAACATCGTCCACCACGGTGTTGAGCAGGAAATGCACTTTCTCGTTGTGCTTGGCGCGGTCGAGCATGATTTTCGAGGCGCGGAACTGGTCGCGTCGATGAATGACCGTGACCTTGCTGGCGAAGCGGGTGAGGAAAGTAGCCTCTTCCATGGCGGAGTCGCCGCCGCCGATGACGGCGATCTCCTTGCCGGAGAAAAAGAAGCCGTCGCACGTCGCGCAGGAAGACACGCCGTGGCCGATCAGCGCCTTCTCGCTGGGAAGCCCAAGCCAGCGAGCCGACGCGCCGCTGGCAATGATCAGCGTGCGAGTCTGGATTTTGTCTTTGCCGACGTGGATCTCGAATGGGGTCTTACTCAGATCGGCGGCCGAAACGTGCCCCAACTGATATTGCGCGCCGAAGCGTCCTGCCTGCGTGCGCATGTTTTCGATGAGTTCCGGACCCTGAATGCCGTTGGGAAAGCCGGGGAAATTTTCCACCAGGGTAGTCATGGATAGCTGGCCACCGGGTTCATGGCCTTCGAGCACTAAGGGCTTAAGGTTGGCACGAGCCGTGTAAAGCGCGGCAGTGTGGCCCGAGCAGCCGGAGCCGATAATGACGACGTTGCGAACATTTTCCATAGGATATAGATTCTGACGGCAGAAATTGGATTTATCGGTCGGGCGAAGCCGATGACCGCATTCCAATGTAATCTGAGGGCGGGAAATAGCACAAGGACGGGGGTTCCAACGCCCGGCAGGAAGCCTTACGCCGGTTGCGTAAAGTCAATCTACGGATTCAGGACTGAACCTCTCGCCTTACCTAGGCCTTTCTCGGCGTGCTCGGCTCGGCACCCTCTGCGGTCACAAGCTCTTGATTTCCCAACCGAAAGCACTTAACCGCCGAGACCGCGAAGAAATGCCGCTGAGGACGCAGAGAAAACTGAAACCGGGCTACTTACTTCGCTACCCGTAGGATTTCGCCGCTCTTTCCCCATGCACGGAGATCGTCGCCTGATACGCCTTGGCCAGGCGCTCGCCAATCAGTTCGCTCAGATGCCGGAAGAAAATGAAGCCGCCGTGTGTATCTTTCTCCAGCAGATGCAACAGAGCCTTTTTTTCGAGCTTGGTAACCTTCACCGGCCCGACACATTCGGCGGATAGCGCGTACTCCGGGTGCGCGACCATACTGGACCAGCCAAAAACTTCCCCCGGTTCGCTGAGCACGTAGGCAACCTGGCCGTTTCCGCCGGCACGCAGCCGCACTCTGCCCTCTTCCAGCAGGTAAAGATGGGCGGCCGGATCGCCGGCGTGAAACAGAAAAACACCCGTCGGATGCGACTTGCTTTCGGCGATTTCACGCACGTGCTCCAACGTGGTTTTCTCCACGCCCTGGAACAGATAAGCTTCGGTGATGATGGACATAGCAGCCCCTCTCAGAACAGGCCAGTGACTTGACCTGTGTTGACGTCAACATCCAGCTTGCGGAAACCGGGATTGGAAGAGGTCCCCGGCATCAGGCTAATGGTGCCGGCCATGGGACAAAGGAATTTGGCGCCGGAGTACACCAGCACGTCGCGGATGGGCAGAATCCAGCCTTTGGGCACACCCTTTAGAGAGGGATCGTGACTCAAGCTGAGGTGCGTCTTCACCATCATGGTGGCGTACTCGTCGAATTTTGGGTCGGCCTCGAAAGTCTGGCATTTCGCGGTGGCTTCCGGAGTCCAGGCTACGCCGTCCGCGCCGTAGACTTCTTTGGCGATGAGTTCTACCCGGTCGCGCAGCTTCATTTCCAGCGGGTACAGGTAGCGGAAGTTCACTTTTTCGTTGCACGCCTCGATAACCGCATCGGCCAATTCCAGCGCGCCTTCCCCGCCTTTGGCCCAATGCTCGGAGAGCGCGCAGCGCGCACCCGCTTTTTCCGCAGCCTCGCGCACCATGGCAATTTCGGCTTTGGTGTCGGTCTGGAATGCGTTGATGCACACCACCGGATTGATGCCCGACTTCCGGATGACGCCGATATGGTGCAGCATGTTGGCCAGACCTTTTTCCAGCAGATGGAGGTTCTCTTTGGTGTACTCCTGCGGAAGCGCTAAGCCAAGCGCAACTTTCGGACCGCCGCCGTGCATTTTCAGGGCGCGGATAGTGGTGGTCAGCACCGAAACATTGGGCGTGAGGCCGCTGTAGCGGCATTTCACGTTCCAGAATTTTTCGAAACCAATGTCGGCGGCGAATCCGCTTTCGGTCACGTGGTAGTCGAACATCTTCAGGCCGAGGCGGTCGGCAATGATGGACGATTGCCCGACCGCGATATTCGCAAAGGGCCCGGCATGTACCATGCAGGGCTGATACTCGGCTGTGCAGCACAGCGTGGGATTGATGGTGTTGCGCATCCAGGCGGCCATGGCGCCTGCGACTTCCAGGTCGCCGGTCGTGATCGGGTTTCCTTTTTTGTCATAGGCGACCGTGATTTCGGCCAGCCGCTTGCGAAGGTCGGCGAGGTCGCGCACGATGGCAAGCATGGCCATCAACTCGGAGCTGGCGGCAATGCCGAACTTCGACTGCATCATGTAGCCATCTTGCCTGGTCCCCATACCAATGATGATGTTGCGCAGCGCCTGTGCGCAGTAGTCGATGACCCAGCCCATTTCGACGCGGGTCGGGTCAATGTCGAGTCGGCGCATCTTGGTGAGACGCTCCAGTTGGGCGTCATCATAGTTGCGCTCGTGCTGCATGCGCGCGGTGAGGGCGACCATGGCAATGTTGTGGGCGTTCATCAGGTCATTGATGTCGCCGGTCAAGCCCATGGAGAACTCGGTCATGGGGATGAGCAGTGCGTTTCCGCCGCCGGCCGCCGTGCCCTTGATGTTCATGGTCGGGCCGCCGGAGGGCTGGCGCAGGCACCCGCCGACGTTCTTGCCGCGTTTGCCCAGGCCTTCGATCAGACCAAGGGAAGTGGTGCTTTTCCCCTCGCCGAGCGGAGTGGGCGTGATGGCCGTCACCTCGATGTATTTGCCATCGGGACGGTCTTTCAGGCGCTCCATGATTCTCAGGAAGTCCAGCTTGCACAAACGGCCGATGGGGAAGATTTCGGCGCGCTGCAGCCCCAACCGTTCTGCCCACTCGTAAGGCGCGGGCATTTTTTCCTCGGCTATTTGCGAAATCTGCCAATTCTGCAAACTTGCTGCGTCATAAGGCATAAGGAGTCCTTGCTATGCGACCTTTCAATTGGTTCCCAAAAAGTTTGCCGGAACGCACTATTCTCCCCAACATTCAGAGGCAAACAATATAGCGTATGGGTTGAGAATAAACGTCGTCGGTGACGAGGATCACAGAATTGTGCCCCAGTCCGACGCCCCGTCTTCGTTGCCTGGGCCGGGAAACCGGTTGGACGGTAGCCGCCATGCGGTTCCATATCCAGTCACTCTAAACCGATCTCTCGCCGCGTTAGCCTTCCTCGGCGTGCTCAGCGCCCTCGGCGGTTACAAGGCTTTAATCTCGCAAGCCGGAGCTCTTCACCGCCAAGAACTCTGGCGAAACTCCAATAGACCGCGTGCATTACAACCATCGCGGCGTCATTCTGAATGTTCTTGGTGAAACCATTCGTAACCCGCGCTGCCGATGGGCAACCGCCGTGATTCCGCCCTGACTGCGCGTGCGAAGCACGAATCTCAAAATGGAGACCGGTTTGGGCCCCGGAACCTGTCCTAGGGTCTCACCGACAGTTCACCCCGCCTACAAGTACCGATAGATCCGGTCTCCCAGTTGTGCCGTCATAGATAAAGACAAATGGCTCCAAACCCCGCGAACCAGCCGCTTGGACCAACTCCCCACAGGCAGAGAGCAGCAGTCCAGATTCTCCGGTGGCGGCCAATAGAACCGGTAGAGTTTCTGCTCCTCGGCTCCCCATTTGCTCTTGAATCTTGCCAGAGACTGGGAATCGTCGGGGACTTCGCCAAAATCATACTGCCGATTGCCCCGTTGAACGGCCTCATGGATGGCATGCCACTGAATGAGGTCGTGCGGCCGCAGGGCAAAATTCTGCCGGGGACAGCCGGTGAATGCGTAGGAGACCGTTCCGCCAAACTCCAGAAAAATGGATCCCGCCATCACCTCCCGGCCGGCAATTCGCTCCTTCTCCGCCAGCAACAGGTGCATTAAGCCGCGCGGGTGCAGAATGCGCCACATTCCCAAGAAAAACCGGAAGGGACGCGGCGGCACGATCTTGCGCTTCATGGTATCGAGATAGAGCTGATACCAGCGGAAAAACTCGTCTTCACTTTCGGCGGGCCGTACCTGCAGGCCGCATTCCATCGCTCTTTTGACTGAGTTTTTAATCCGGTGGCGATATTTGGTGGAGCGTCCCAGACGCAAATCCGCGACGTTGGCCGGCAGCGGCAGTACATAGGATTGCCTCCAGGGAACACCTGCCATGCGGGCCCCAAGGGTTTGGTACGCGGGGGACTGCGTCTTGAGCTCGAGTTGAAGCAGAGGGTCCTTTTGCGCCAATGCTACTACGGTCCACAGCAGCGCTTCGGCGGAAGAGCTATCAATCGAGAGGGGACCGGCTACCGGGGTCCGCGGCAACGAGGACAAGCGCCGCTTGGTTCTGCACCCGCCAATGGATGCCGGCAGGCCACGCGTGTGGACGAGTGGCACCACCCCGTACAACTGGCCGTCCGCGTCTTCACATGCCAATGCTAGTTGCGGCTGAGCATACTCGTGGTTCAGAACTTGAAGCCAGAGGGGATGGTGATAGATCGTAGCGTTCGGGTGGGCCCGGATGAAATGAATCCAGCGCGGGTCGGTGCGGGAATCAACTTCGACGACCCGCAAGCCGTTCGCGTCGAACCGGGCGCGACTGCCGGAAAACTGCGGTACTCCGTCCACAATGGGCCATTCCAGACCGCAGTTACACGAAATGGCTCCGCCCTGAATTTCCAGGGTCCGGCATTTCTGGCAATCGTGCGGAGTGACCAGGCCACTCGCGATTGAACATTGCTTGTACCCACAAACTCTTTTGCAGGGAACGTCGCAAATAGTCTCAGGACTGGCGACCTTTGTGGTAACTGCTTCCTTTAAAGCGAGTTGCTGGGCTCCGCAGACGCACTCCAAAGTATCGAAAAGATGAAAGTTCATGCTTTCAAGCCGGTTAGCTCGCTAAAGGGTCCCATGAAGGCCTGGCCTTCGATTGGTCCGTTCGTGCAGCGCAACAAGTCAGGGTAGGGCGAGGCGGGGGTTAAGGCAGTGATTGGGGTCACTCACCCATGCGGGATGCGAGATGAGGAGGGAAGATATTGCGGGAGGGTATTGATGAGGTACCCCCGTTCGGGTAGCCGCATTAAATCCGCTGAAATGACTGGAGAGTAAAAACGTACCAGATTCCGCGCCTGGTTCGGAAAGTTTGAGGAGACGACATGACATTGTGGGCAGAAAAACAATCCCGGCTAAGAAATGAGCACATCGTAGGCCTTGTGGTCGCCGATCCAAAACCACAGGTATCCGTCAATTCGTTTGATGGCCAGGGCACGATAATTCAAGGTGATTCGAGCTGACCAAACCTCATGCCCGCGCCGGTCTCCTATCCTCTTGAACGGTAAAGACGGATGTTGTGGATTTTCCTTCAGCAATCCGAACTGCTTGTCGGCGCGGGCGCGTATTGCCTGCGGCAGTGCATTGTAGAGGTTCCAGAAATCTGTCGAGGCATGGTGCCGCATCTGGATTAGAGCGGCCGAATGCGCCCCCTCTTTTCATCTTCTAAGGCACGATCCAGCGCTGCATCCAAACGTCCCGCGGCGAGGTCCGATGGAAGGTGGGCGTCAATTGGGTGGTGATAATGCTCATCCAGCCATGCATAGAGTTCTACGATCTCTCTGGCCGTAAGAGCTTCGATCGCGCGTTCGATATCCTCAACGGTGCTGGGAACCATAAATAACCTTTGATTGATTATCCTATCGGCAAGCCGAGCGGGCAAGAAATATCCAACCAGCTTGAGTGACGCTCTGGGCGTGAACTATTTGGCTGAGGCGGAAGCAGGTCCCCTCACAACAAGGTTCGCTCAAGATGCCAGTGGGATTGGGATCCCAAAGAACCCGCAACCTACTTCACAGCGTCACCCGCATATCGCTGGAGGTGCCGCCGGCAGCCGGAACATAGCACTTGAGCGTGTAATCCATGACCATGCGGTCGGCATTGAAGCGCCAGCCAAGGGTGCGGATGGTGCGCTTCATGCGCTTGATCCAGCCGCGCGGCAGGCCATCGCGGTCGCGCTGGTAGTAAAGCGGAATGACTTCTTCGCGCAGAACCCGGTATAGGTCTTCTCCGTCACGCGAGTCGTGGACGTTCATGTCCGAATGCGTACGGCCCGTGCCAATGGCAAAGCCATTCAGGCCGTCGTAGGCTTCCGCCCACCAGCCATCGAGCACGGAGAGATTGAGGCCGCCGTTCAACACCACTTTTTGACCGCTGGTTCCGGAGGCTTCCAGCGGACGCCGTGGATTGTTAAGCCACACGTCTACGCCCTGGACCAAGTGGCGTCCGACGTTCAGGTCATAGTCTTCGACGAAAACGAACCGTTCGGCGAACTGGGGATCGCGGGTCAGCTCAAAAATTCTCTGCAGCATGCGCTTGCCGGGTTCGTCCCGCGGATGCGCCTTGCCGGCGAAGATGAACTGCACGGGGTGTTTGGCATCATTCACCATCGTGGCGAGGCGGAGGATGTCCGCCAGGATCAAATCCGCTCGCTTGTAGGTGGCGAAGCGGCGGGCGAATCCGATGGTCAAAGCATCGGGAGTGAGCACGCGGCTCAATCGCTGCAGAACAGGCGCGGGTTCGCCCCGGCGGTCAGCCTGTTCCACCACGGACTGACGGACAAAATCCAGGAGCCGCGACTTCAGGCTCAGGTGCGTCTCCCAAAGCTCGCCGTCGTCCACATTCTCAATGCCTTCCCAGATGCGGGCTTCGCCACTGTGCTCGTGCCATCCGGTGCCCAGATGGCGGTCGTAGAGGCGGAACATCTGGGGCGACAGCCAGGAGGGAACGTGAACGCCGTTGGTGATGTGGCCGATGGGAACGTCATCGACCGCCTTACCCGGATAGAGGCCGGTCCACATGGCGCGCGAAACTTCACCGTGCAACGACGAAACTGCGTTGGCGCGGCGCGAAAGCTTCAGCCCCAGCACCGTCATACAAAATTCCTCGTCCGGGTTGGCGGGATTCTCGCGCCCCAAGGCCATGAAAGCGTCATGCGAGATGCCCAGCACATCCCGCAAAGGCCCGAGATGTTCCTCCATCAGTCCGGCATTGAAACGGTCATGCCCAGCGGGAACCGGGGTATGGGTGGTGAACACTACCTCCCGCGACACCCGAGCCGCCGCCCGGCTGAAGTCCAGCCCCTCTTCCTGCATGCGGCTGCGAACGGCTTCCAGCACGGCGAAGCCGCTGTGGCCTTCATTCAGGTGCAGGACGCCGGGGGTGATGCCCATGGCCTTTAGCGCGCGGAAGCCGCCTACTCCAAGCAGCAATTCCTGGCGGATGCGGATGCGCCCGTCGCCACCATACAGGCGGGAGGTCAGTTCGCGGTCCTCGGGCGCATTGCCTTCCACGTTGGAATCGAGGAGAAACAGATTGCAGCGGCCGACCTTCATGCGCCAGACCTTGGCCCGGATAGGGCCGCTGCGAGTTTCGATTTCGACCGTCAGAGGCTCGCCATTTTGGCCGATGGCCGGTTCCATCGGCAGCTGGCTCACATCGGTGTCGACGTACTCCTCCTGCTGCCAGCCGTGGATGTCCAGCCGCTGCCGAAAATACCCCTGGCCGTAGTACAGGCCGATGCCGACCAGCGGAATTCCCAGATCGGAGGCACTCTTGATGTGATCGCCCGCGAGGACCCCCAAGCCGCCGGAATACTCGGGCACCGAGACGTGAATGCCGAACTCCGCAGAAAAATACGCCACCGGCCGGGACCGCAGAATACCGGCATGCAACGCGCCCCAGGTACGGTCCGCATCGAGATATTCGCGCTGACGGCGGAAGGCGTAGTTAATCCGGCTGTGCAGCACCAGTTGCTGGGCGCGGCGCTCGATATTGGTCAGAGGCATTTCACTAAGCAGAGCGACCGGATTGTGATCCAAAGTGCGCCAGCGGACCGGATCCAGTTCCCGGAACAGGCTGCTGGTGTCGTGGTCCCAACTCCACCACAGGTTGCGGGCCAGCACCCAAAGACGTTCGTGGATCGGAGCGATGAAGCGGTCCAGTGTGCGTGCCTCGCTGACGATGGGAGCGAGCTGCGCGGCGGTCTCCGCCAAAATGCGAATCTCATCCTCGCTGAAGGCGCGAGTTTCCACGGTTTGCACCACCAGAACACCCTGCAGCACGCCCCGGTCAATGACGGGAACACCCAGAAAAGATTGAAACGCATCTTCGCCGGCTTCCTTGAAATACTTGAACCGGGGATGATTTTTTACCTGTTCGACGGCGACCGGGCGCACGTGTTCGGCGACCAGGCCCGCCAAACCTTCGTGTAGTGACATGCGCAGCGTGCCGACGCACTGCGGGCGCAACCCGATCGTGGCTGCCAACACCAGGTTCGCCCGGTCCGGTTCCAATAGATAAGCCGAACATACATCCGCGTGGAAGCGACGGGCGATCAGGGCGACCACGTTGGTGAGGGTCTCCGCCGGCTTGCCCCCCTCTTTGGTGAGGTTGCCGATCTCTTCCAGCGTCAAAGCATAGCTGTCGTCTTCGCTCACCGACACAGATTGGCTCAATTTATCTCCCCATTGTTCGTTGATTTGCCAGTTTGACGATCTCGTGCCCTGATTCGTCAGCTATTCTACTGGGTGGCTTGGCGCGCGCCTAGGTTACATGGGTGCAAAAAAATGATACACAGGATCGGGAAACCGTCAAAATGGGAGCCTTTTCACGCACTCGGATTCGGGGCCGCATCGCAGCAGCAGCCTGCGCCGTGTTGCTGCCCCAAACCCCCGGTTGTAGCATGAAGATCTCGGCATATTGGAGGCCTTATGTCCGCTGACGCGATCGCCGCCTCTCCGAACCTGTCAACCGGCAGCAGCACCAGGGCTTACAAGAATTTCATTGCCGGAGAGTGGGTTGAATCGTCTTCCGGCGAAACCTTTGAAAATCGCAATCCGGCCGACATGCGCGAGGTGCTTGGCATTTTTCAAAAGTCCGGCAAGGAGGATGTCGACGCCGCCGTAGAAGCCGCCCGGCAAGCCTTCCAGCACTGGAAGCTGGTCCCGGCGCCGCGGCGTGCGGAACTTCTGTACCGCGCCGCCGAAATACTCACCGAGCGCAAAGAGGATTGCGCGCGCGACATGACTCGCGAAATGGGCAAGGTGCTGAATGAGACCCGCGGCGACGTTCAGGAGGCCATCGATACCGCTTACTACATGGCGGGCGAAGGCCGCCGGATGTTTGGTCCCACCACGCCTTCGGAATTGCCCAACAAGTTTGCCATGGCCGTGCGCCAGCCGGTCGGTGTATGCGGGATGATTACGCCGTGGAACTTTCCCATGGCCATTCCCTCCTGGAAGCTGCTGCCGGCGCTGGTGTGCGGCAACACCTGCGTGATCAAGCCGGCGCAGGATACGCCCCTTTCCACCTTCAACCTGGTGCGCGCTCTCAGCGACGCCGGTGTGCCCAAAGGAGTGGTGAATATTGTGACCGGCTTCGGCGTCGGCGTGGGCACGCCACTGCTGGAGCACCGTGACGTACGCGCGATTTCGTTTACCGGATCTTCCGCCGTTGGCCGCATTGTCGGAACCACCGCCGCCCAGAGCTTTAAGCATTGTTCGCTCGAACTTGGGGGAAAAAATCCCATGATCGTCCTCGAAGACGCTAATCTCGACCTCGCCATCGAAGGCGGGCTATGGGGCGGATTCGGGACAACCGGTCAACGCTGCACTGCCACCAGCCGCATCATTGTGCAAAAAGGTGTTTACCACGAGTTTGTGGATCGCTATGTGGAGCGGGCGCAGGAGTTGAAGGTCGGCGACGGGTTGGACGAAACTACCCAGATGGGTCCAGCCATCAATGAAAAGCAGTTGCACAGTGATTTGGAATATATCGAGATCGGCAAAACCGAAGGCGCAAAGTTGAAATGTGGCGGCCATCGCCTGGACGAGGGCAAGTATCAATACGGATGGTTCCTCGAACCCACGGTATTCGCCGATGTCGATCCCAAAATGCGCATCGCGCAGGAGGAAATCTTTGGCCCGGTGGTTTCCATCATTCCCTGCGATGGCTTGGAAGACGCCATTGTCATAGCCAACAGCATTGAGTACGGCCTGTCGTCGTCGCTCTACACGCGCGATGTGAATCGAGCCTTTGCCGCCATGCGCGACCTGGAAGCGGGGATCACCTACATCAATGCGCCGACCATTGGCGCCGAAGTACATTTGCCCTTCGGCGGCGTAAAGGCTACCGGCAACGGCCATCGCGAAGGCGGCATCGGCGCGATTGATTTTTATAGTGAATGGAAGTCTATCTATGTAGATTTTTCGGACAAGCTGCAGAAAGCGCAAATTGACCGGGAATAGCTGTAAACGGCCCCATCCGCGGGTTGACTTTGTGTGCATGAGGTTGTTCATGCCTGGCCTTCGTTTCCGGTTTTTCGCGCTCGTCAGGGTGCTCGGCTTGCTGGCGGTTGTATGCACCGCATTTGCGGCATACGCGCAAAATGAAAGGCCAGCGGACGAGAGGCCGCCCTTTCAACTGAAAGCTTCCAGCAACCTCGTGGTGGTGCGCGTGGTGGTGCGCGACGGGCAAGGAAAGCCGGTCGAAGGCCTCAAGAAAGAGGATTTTCATCTCTTTGACAAAGGCAAGGAACAGAGCATTACGCAGTTTGAAGTGGAAGCCGCGAGCGCACCGGCTACCAACACCGCTGTCACGGCGGGGCAAGTCTCGTCTCCCCAGCGAGTCATGCCCGCACGATTTCTCGCCCTTTATTTCGATGATCTCAACACCAAGAACTCGGACATGATCCAGGCGCGGGAGGCCGCCGATCAGTATCTTGCCAAACACCTTGTGCCACAGGACCGGGTAGCGATTTTCACCTCTGCCAAGGTGTTGACCGACTTTACCGCCGACGAGAAGCAAATTCACACAGCGTTGGCGAAACTTCATGCGAGTCCTCGGGCGCTAAGCCAATTTCGCGAATGCCCGGACCTCTCCGATTATCAAGCCGAACAAATCAACCACTTCCAGGACGACACGGAGATAGATGCCTGGAAGATCGCGCTGGACCAGATGGCGCATGATCCCACCTGTCCGAAAGGCTTGCCTGATCCGGAAGGTTACATTCGCATGCAGGCGCGCATTATGGTGGATCAGGTTGAACTGCAGGCGCGAACCGCCTTGCAGGAACTGGAGCGGATGGTCGACTTCATGGCGCAGTTGCCCGGCCAGCGGACCATCATTCTGGTGTCTCCAGGATTTCTGTCGCAGACCGAACAGTATCAGCTTGACCGCATCATTGACCGGGCGTTGCGTTCGCAGGTAGTCATCAGCTCGCTTGACCCGAAGGGCATGGGGCTGCTGATGCGCGAAGCCGACGTGACGCAGAGCTACACCCCGACGGCAAATTCCGGAGTGATCGCGGCAACGCATGAGATTGACTCAAGCCGGGAATTCTCGGCCACTGACGTTTTGGCGGAACTGGCCCAGGGCACCGGGGGCGTCTTCTTTCACAATAACAACGATCTGAAAGCCGGCTTCGGCGCGCTCGGCGGATCGCCTGTTTATTACATTCTTGCCTTTGCTCCGTCCGACGTAAAACCGGATGGCCGCTTTCACAATCTGAAGGTTACTTTAAGCGAGAAACCCAAGGGCGTCACCATCCAGGCGCGCCGTGGGTATTTCGCGCCGAAGAATCAGGCCGAGGCGGAAGCCGAGACCAGGCGGCAAGCGGCATCGGATGCTGTGGCTCAGCAGCAGGAACAGATTCGTGAGGCCGTTCTTTCCACCACCGATTCAACGCAATTTCCGGTTGCGGTCAGCGCAAAGGTTGCATCCGGTAAAGGCAACATGCGCGAGCTATCGTTATTCGCTCATCTCGACGCCAAGCCGCTTCGCTTCCATAAGGATGGCGATCATGATCTAAGCACCATCACTTTTGTGTTTGCAATTTTCGACCAGAAAGAGAACCTTCTGAATTCGCAGGCGCGGCACGCCCGCATCAACCTGTTGGATGCACAATTACCTGAGTTATTCAGGACCGGCGTGGATGCCGATATGACCTTTCAGTTGAAACCGGGCATCTACCGCATCCGTGGAGTAGTTATGGATTCCGAAGAACAGATGACGACTTTCACCCAGAACGTGAAAATTCCTTAAAGCGATGAGCGTGTACAAGACAGGCGAGATTCGTTTCGGCTCGTTGGCCAACCTCCTAGCGGTAGCAGGAGTAATTAGCCTGTGCTGCTCGCAAGCAATGGCACAAAGCAGCAGGGGTGACGCATCGTCTCCGGCGGCAAATGCGGCGCAATACCAACTGCATGTGAACACCAACCTGGTGGTGGTGCGCGTGGTGGTGCGCGATGCGCATAGTAATCCGGTCGAAGGGCTCACGAAGGATGACTTCAGGCTCTTTGATAACGGGAAAGAACAATCCATTGCACAGTTCGAGCTCAAGGCGCCTCAGCCTGAAGCGCCGGGCTCAGCCGGGAATCCTGCGCATTTCACCGCCCTCTTTTTCGACGACCTTGATACGCCGCTGGCTTACCTCACCTATGCTCGCGATGCAGCCGACCGGTTCCTGACCAACAATCTTCGCGGTTCGGATCGGGCCGCTCTGGTGACAACATCTGGAAGCAACATGGTGGAGTTTACTTCCGACTTGAAACAACTCCACGATGCTCTTTTCAAAATCGCTCCCAACGAGCACGGTGGAGATCCACGGAATCAGGCCGCCCGCAATCTACACGTTCTGGACCAGCTTGTTGTCCGCGTCTCGCAAATGCCCGGCCAGCGAACCATCATTCTGGTTTCGACCGGCTTCATGTCGGGGAGCCAGCAGGCTGAAGTGAATGCCATCATCAATCGAGCGCTGGGGTCAGAGATCGCTATCAGTTCGATCGACCCCCGGGGACTGGCGCCCCCGCCATCCGCCGACGTACTCAGCATGGTTCCCGAGACTGCGCCGCCCACCGCAATTCTGCCTCGAAACTCATCCATGCGAGATGGCATGCCGCCGGAACCATCCGCAGCAGACCGTTCCATGGACAGCCTCGATCCCGATGTCCTTATTGCACCGGAAATCGTCCTGCGTGAACTGGCGGATGGGACTGGCGGTGAATATTTTCACGATAACAACGATTTGAGTGCCGGACTGCTGCGCCTCTCGGCCATGGCAGAGGCCTATTACATTCTTGCCTTTACTCCCCACCAGCTGAATTCAGATGGGCGCTATCACTCGTTGAAAGTAATATTGACTGCCAAACAGAGGGGATTCAGTGTCCAGGCGCGCCGAGGGTATTTCGCACCGCCTTCCCACCCGAGTGCCGCAGAGCAGGAAGACGAAGAAATCCGGCAAGCTCTGCTTTCGGACAGCCACTCCGAACAACTGCCGGTAGCCCTGGGAGCGTCCGTGTCCGCGGAAACTGGAGGTAGCCGCGAACTATCGCTGGTAGCTCATCTGGATGCAAGGCGGCTAAGGTTCCAAAAAGAAGGGGCACACAATCTGAACACGGTCACATTCGTCTTCGGAATTTTTGACCAGAATGGATCTGTCGTGGGCCTCAAGCGAAGACGCGCGCATATCAATGTCCTCGACGACCAATTGCCAGAGCTTTTCAAAGCGGGAGTTGACGTGGATATGAGCTTCGAACTGAAGCCGGGAATCTATCGCGTGCGCGAGGTAGTGACCGACTCAGAAGAGCACCAGCTAACCACATTTTCGAAGAACCTGAAGATTCCCTAGGAAGGACCTGGTGATGTCCAATCACCCAAAACTCCAGGGTCACCGATTTCTTTTATCCGCGTTGCTGCTGGCAGCTTGCGGATTCTCTCCGTATTCTCCGAAAGCGGCGGCACAGCATGCCGGCGAACCAGCGTCCTCCTCCGCGAACCCCACGCAATATCAACTCAAGGTAAGCAGCAATCTTGTGGTCGTGCGCGTAGTGGTGCGCGACCCGCAAGGCAAACCGGTTGAAGGTCTAAAAAAAGAAGACTTCCGGCTCTTTGATCGTGGCAAGGAGCAAAACATCGCGCAGTTCGAGGAAGAGCAAGCTCTTGCCTTGAAGAGTTCGGCACCGCTGGTCGTCGCGCCGGGCCGAGCGCCTGCCCCCGCCCTGCCAAAACGTTTTCTGGCGCTGTATTTCGACGATCTGAGCATGTCGGATACGGACATCATAGACGCCCGCGATGCCGCCGACCGCTATTTAGCGGGCAACCTCGATCCCAACGAACGAGTGGCGCTGTTCACGTCTTCCGCAACGCTCTCCGATTTCACGAGCGACATAAAACAAATTCACCAGGCATTGACTCGGCTGCACGCCCATCCCCATGGCGCCAGCCACGCCGACTGCCCGGAGATTTCTGACTATCAGGCATTTGAGATCTCGCAGAATGACAACCCAAACAGCTCCGATGCCTGGAGGGCGGTATTGGATGAGGCGATGATGCGCTGTCATATGTCGGCGGTGGGGGATTTTCCCGCCGGGGCTCGGCCTCCGCAGTCTAACGACGTGCAAGTCATAGGCCTTTCCAAGCAGCCGACCGATACCACGCTTTCGGAAATCCAGGCATTGGCCAGGAGCGTTCTGGCGCAAGCCGAAATACGAGCGCAAAACAGCTTTCAGGCTCTGGGGCAGGTAGCTAATTACCTCGCTCAGATGCCAGGCCAACGCAACGTCATTATGATTTCACCCGGATTTTTCTCGCGGACGGCGCAATATGAATTGGACCGCATTATCGATCGAGCCTTGCGCGCGCAAGTCGTGATCAGTTCCCTCGATCCAAGAGGCTTGGCCCTGCTGATGCGCCAGGCGGACGTGACCAGCAACTACACGCCCTCTTCGAACTCGGGGGTGATCGCTTCCCTGAACTCGTCCGAAAGCAGCCGTGAACTGGCCGCTTCGGACGTATTACAGGAAGTGGCGTCAGGCACGGGGGGTGATTTCTTTCACAACAACAACGATCTCGCTGCCGGCTTCCGTGCGCTGGCTGGTTTGCAAGGTTCCTATATCCTGGCCTTTGCTCCCAGCGACGTGAAGCCGGATGGCAGGTTTCACGCCTTGAAGGTAACTTTGGCGGAAAAACATTCAGGATTTCACGTGCAGGCACGACGCGGCTATTTTGCTCCACGCAATGAGGCTGAAGCGCAGGCCCAAGCGACGGACTCCGATCCGGAAATGCAGCAAGCTGAGCAGATTCGCGAGGCGGTTCTCTCCAAAACTGAAGTGCAAGAACTGCCGGTTGTGCTCGGCGCCAGACTCTCCGACCTCGGAGGCGACATGCGGCGGTTAGTTCTGCTCGCCCATTTGGATGCCAAAGCCTTTCACTTCCACAAAGAAGGAGGCCATAACCTCAATACGGTAGTTTTTGTTTTCGCCATTTTCAACGAGAAGAATGCCTTAGTGACCACGCAGGAACGAAGGGCACACATAAACTTGCCGGATGCCAGGCTGCCAGACCTGGAAAAGGCCGGCGTGGACGTAGACATGACGTTCGAGCTGAAGCCGGGAATCTACAGGGTGCGGGAGGTCGTCGCCGAATCGGAAGACCACCACATGACTACCCTCTCTCGAAAAATCCAGGTGCAATAGGCGGGCGAATCGGAAGTGGCAGGCACAAAAACGCGGACCCTTCGAGTCCGGTCCGCGTGTATCGCCTCTTTAAATTGTGAGCGCTACTTGTTTTCTTCTTCCACCCGCAGATTGTTGGTTACCGAAAACACATTGGGTACGCTTTTGGCTTGCATTCCTGCGATTTGCTTGTCCATCTGACGGGCCACTACTCCTTCTAAGGTGACATGACCGTTGTCCACAATGATGTGGATCGGTGGGACGGCGCGCAAAGCATACTGATTGAGGGTTGAGTTGCCATAAATCGCCCGATACTCGGCCATCCGTATCTGGTCATCGTTAGGAGACACGGGAAGCACTTGAATTTGGTTGTCTACATGTTCCACGCCTTCGATCTTCTTGACTACGTTTTCTGCGTCCGATTTCAAAGTGGGCCGGGCAACCTGGCCGAGCAAGGTAACCGTTCCATCCGGCGCGACCTTGTACGCCAGATTGTCGAAGACTCCGTAATAGGGAAGTAGCACCAACTGGTGGTGTACCTCACGTGTGATTCGCTGCAAGTCATTTTGGCTGAGTGGGCTGTGGTCGTTATTGGAGCCCTGTGCGGTGGCTGGAATCTGCCAGACTAGCGATGCAATCAACAGGGCGAGAGCAAGTCTCAATGCGCTCATGAATTCTCCTTTCTTCAGCTCCAGAGCAAGTACGAGTATAGTTCCGGAGAAATCAGGGACAATACATCGAACACCCTATGTGACGGCTAAAATTCACGGAAAGTTGCCGCAAAATTAGCGGATGAGCGAAAGGTAGAATTGCGAGCGCGGTTACGGCGCTCTGTGATTTGGCTCACTGCCTGCATTCGAGGCCCTGCGTAGAACAGAAGCAGGCGGAATCTGGCTTCCGCGAGGAGGTGGGTATGCCAACCATCCAGGCGCCCGCTCGTATTGCCATCAGCAATATCCTGTTGACGACCGACTTCTCCGTGGCCTCTCAGGCTGCCGTACCCTATGCCGCCGCCCTGGCCCGGCTGTACGGTGCCAAGCTCTTCATTGCGCATGCGGTGGGCCCCGAGCCGAACCTGGGGGTGCCGCTTGATCGCCTTCCTCACGAGTTCGACAAAGACTGGCGGGAAGCCGAGCAAAATCTTCGCCAGTTCACCGATAGTAAACTCTTAACCGGTTTGTCTCACGAGCAATTTCTGGAACGCGGAGATCTGTGGGAGGTCACTTCCAGCATAATCGCGGAGTGCCACATTGACTTGCTCGTTTTGGGAACACACGGACGGCAAGGTCTTAAGAAATTGGTGCTGGGATCGGCGGCAGAAAAGATATTTCGCCAGGCGCCGTGTCCGGTGCTGACGGTGGGTCCGAAAGCTACCGGCAAGCCGCACAAGCCCAGGCACATCCTTTTCCCCACAGACCTATCCCCCGCTTCATTGAACGCCATGCCTTACGCGCTGTCTTTGGCGGAAGAGAACGAGGCCACGGTCACGTTTCTCAATCTCGTTCCTCTCATCCCCTGGCAGGAACAAACGGCTGTCGAAGAGAACACCCGCAAGCGGCTGGAGTCATTAATTCCAGAGGAGGCGAAAGTGTGGTGCCGTCCTAAGTTTGAGGTACATTTCGAGTTTCCGGTGGAAGGGGTGCTGTTCTTCGCCGAAGAGCACAATGTGGACTTGATCGTCATGGGAGTCCACAAGCCTACCGGCGCTTCATGGACTGCACACTTGCCCTGGACAGTGGCTTCCGAGATCGTCAGCGATGCGCCCTGTCCCGTGCTGACGGTGCGGGGTTAGCGAAAGGAAGAAGCTCTAAGCGCGGGCTGAGAGCAGGGAGAGGATTTCGCGTAGTCCCTGGCGGATGGGAGCGAGATTTGCACTCGAAGCCGCCGGAAAGGGCAGGGGCGGCTGTTTCTTATCGCCCTTGCTTTCGGCCCGCAGGTGTTGCCGCGCTCCGGCTATGGTAAAGCCCTCCTGGTAAAGCAGCCTCTTGATGCGCAGCACATTTTCGACATCTTTCCTTCGATACATGCGCTGACCGGTGCTACTTTTTACCGGCTTGAGCTGGGGGAACTCCGTTTCCCAGAAGCGCAGCACATAGGCGGGGAGACGGCATAGACTGGCCACTTCGCCAATGCGGAAGTAGAGGCGCTCCGGAATTACAACTTCTGCGAGCTTATTTGCTTTTGCCGCCGTCCTGTTTTGCAGTGCCATTGAGTCCCTGGTATAGCCGCGGGGGCTGAAATCTCTATTCGCGTTTCTACCACCACCCGCTGTTTAGAACAACCCTGATTTTCGAAGGTGGCACTTTTGTCGCAATGGCTGCGTGCTCAGGGACAGCTACAGCAACGACTCGGGTCTAAATTTCTGCGCTCATCTTGACGATTTTCTTCTGGATCGCGTAGGTGACCAGCTGGGCGCGATTGTGCAGGTCGAGCTTGCGCATGAGATTAAATTTGTGCGCCTCCACTGTCTTGACGCTGACGCCGAGCCGGCCTGCCGCCTCCCGCACGGAGAGTCCCTCGGCAATCAACTTCATCACCTGGCGTTCGCGCTGCGTCAGGTTTGTCGCGTGCGCTGCCCGGCCATGGCGACGGGGCGGGTCCTCCGCCCGGGTCAACAGATCTGAAATCGGATGCTCCTCCCCGCGGCAGACTTGACGAATAGTATGGATGAGCCGGGGTGCAGGCACATCCTTCAGCATAAAGCCGTCGGCACCGGTTTGCAGGCAGCGAGCCAGATACTCCTGATCCTCGTGCATGGTGAGGAAGATCACGCGCGGACCTGGGATTTCCGCTTTCATCAGGCGTGCCGCCTCCAGGCTGGACATTCCTGGCATGCCAATGTCCATCAGTACCAGATCCGGCTGGAGCGCCCGAGCCTTCTCGAGGGCAGCTTCTGCGTCGCCCGCCTCCCCGACCACGGCCAGATCTTCCTCCCCCTCGAGGAGGCGGCGTAATCCGGCGCGAAATAAGGTGTGATCGTCAACAACCAGGCAACGAATCGGCATTCGACAGGAGACCCTTATGTTTTTGCGGCGAAAGCCAGCGGCCTTTGCCGCTGGGTGGAAGTTACACCGGTTCGAGCAGGGGGCTTCACCGGCATTCGCCCCCGCTCTCCCACCGCGTGCCTGCGAATCTCCTGCGGCCCAATGGGGAGCGATACTTTAAGGCAAACGCCGTTATCCGGACGTGAGCGGACCTGCACGGTTCCGCCGAGAGCGGCAATGCGTTCCCGCATACCGCGCAGGCCAAAAGCGTCGCCTAAGCGCAAACTGCTGCCCGACATACCCAAGCCGTTGTCTTCCACCAACAGGCAGAGCGAATTACCGTTGCTTTTGAGTCGGACGCTGAAACATTGCGCCTGCGAATGTTTGGCAATGTTGTGCAAAGCTTCCTGCAAGGAACGGTAAAGAGCTATTTCGGACTCATGGTCCAAAGTGTCAATCCGTTCCGGGAGGTCCAGTTCAAACCGCATTCCGGCACTCTTGGCCAATTCGAGAACTTCCTTGCGAATTGCCGCTAGCAATCCGAGCTCATCCAGAACACGGGGAGACAGGCGGCTAATGATGCGGCGGAGATCTTCAACGGTATGGTCGAGAAGCTGCAGCGCCTCTTGAATCTTCGCTCGCGACTCCGGGCTCTGCCCGTCGCTGGCGAGCATAGCCAGGTAAAGGCGCAAAACCATCAGACTTTGCCCGGTACCATCGTGCAATTCCCGGCTGATGCGTTTGCGCTCTTTTTCCTGCGCGCGCAACAAATGGCGGGAGAGTTCGGAGACCTCGGGCGCTGGCAGATCGCAATTGGAGCTTCGTGCTTTAGGCCGCACGTAGGGGAACATAAAAACCTCAAGATTGAAACTGGACGAAGCGGGCGATCCACGCCGGTTTTCCGGAGATGGACGGTGATGCTGCTGCTGTGGCTAAATCTTCGTTATTCTATCAAGTTCGCGCCGGAAGCTCCATCTTTATACGCAAAATTATCGGTGAAATTGCAGGGCTGCTGCGCGATTTGACGGTGCTTCGGATACAATCCACATTTCATGTTGCGCTACTTTACGTCCGGGGAATCGCACGGGGAGGGCCTGGTAGCCTTCCTGTCCGGCCTGCCGGCAGGCCTCAAGGTGGACTTGCCCTTTGTGGATCGCGAACTTTGGCGGCGCCAGCAAGGGTACGGCCGCGGCGGACGGATGAAGATTGAGACCGACAAGGCACACTTCCTGTCGGGCGTTCGCCATGGAGCCACCATCGGTTCGCCGATCGCCGTCCTGTTGGAGAACAAGGACTGGAAGAACTGGCAGGAGTCGCTGCCGGTTGAGGATGGAGACCCCGCCAGGCACAAGCGCGTGGCTTCGCCGCGTCCGGGACACGCCGATCTTGCCGGCGCCTTGAAGTACAACTTTCCGGAGGCGCGCTATGTGTTGGAACGAGCCTCGGCAAGGGAATCGGCCGCGCGTGTGGCCATCGGAGCACTGGCGAAGTTGTTACTACGCGAACTCGGCATTGAGGTACTGAGTCACGTTGTTGCCGTCGGGGCGGTGACGCTGAGTCACGAAATCCCCTGGGAACAGGTTCAGGCACTTTGCGAACGCGGTGAAATCCTGCTTAATTGTGCTGACCCAGAGGCTGAGCCGCGCATGAAGGAGGAAGTAGACAAGGTTCTGAAAACGGGCGATTCGCTGGGTGGTGTATTTGAAGTAGTGGCTCATGGTGTGCCTCCGGGCCTCGGCACATACGTGCAGTGGGATGAGCGGCTGGATGGACTGCTGGCGGGGGCGGTGATGTCGCTGCAGGCAGTAAAGGCGGTGGAAATCGGGGCGGGTGTCACCGCATCCTATCTGCCCGGTTCGGCCGTTCACGACGAGATTGGCTACGAAGCGAAAAGTGGGTTTACCGAGTTCAGCCGTGCCCGCAACAATGCAGGTGGAATTGAAGGCGGCGTATCGAATGGAGAGGACATTCGGGTTCGCGGCTACTTAAAGCCAATTTCCACGCTACGCCGACCCTTGCAGTCGGTGGATTTCACTTCGCGTGAGCCGGTGAAGGCTGCTTATGAACGCTCCGACGTTTGTGTCGTGCCGGCGGCCGGCGTGGCGGCAGAGGCCATGGTGGCCCTGACTCTGGCAAAGTGCGCGCTGGAAAAGTTTGGCGGCGACTCGATGGGGGAGACACTGCGAAATTTTCAAGGCTACACTCAACAACTGAAGAACTACTGAATGATCTATCCCATCGTGAAGTTTGGAAACCCTGTGCTCGACAAACCGGCCGAGCCGGTCACTTCTTTCGACGATGAGTTGAAGAAGCTGGTCGAAGATATGTTCGAATCCATGTATGCGGCCCGGGGTGTCGGCCTGGCTGCACCGCAAATCGGCATTTCCAAGCGGCTGGCAGTGATTGATGTCAGCTTCAAGGAAGATCCCGAGGCGAAACTTGTGCTGGCCAATCCGGAGATCGTTCATAAAGAGGGCCGGCAGCGCGGCAGTGAAGGCTGCCTGAGTATTCCCGAGTTCCGCGAGGACGTGACGCGGGCAAAGAGGGTAACCGTCCGTGCCCAGGACGTGAACGGCGAGTGGTACGAAAAAACCGGCGAGGAGTTGCTGGCCCGGGCCTTTCTGCACGAGACCGATCATCTTGACGGCAAGCTATACATCAGCCATATCAGCGCGCTCAAGCGTGACCTGATCAAGCGCAAAATTCGCAAGCTCGTGAAGGCAGGCGAGTGGTAGGGAGTGAGAAATTGGGTAATTGGGAAATTTACGGACCCCGAATACACTTTCGTGAACGCCCTAACTAAGAAATGCTCGTTGTGCCTTCCGGTCTCAATCTCGTCTTCTGTGGAACACCAATCTTCGCAGTGCCATCGCTGGAAACGCTCGTAGAGTCTGGTTTTGCAGTCAAACTCGTCGTGACCCAACCGGACCGCCCCAGCGGGCGCGGGATGGAGTTAGCCGCTTCGCCGGTCAAGCAATACGCGCAAAAATCGGGCTTGCCAGTAATCCAGCCAGAACGCATCAAGGACAATGAAGAATTCAAAGCCCGGATTTCCGAGCTCAAGCCGGACGCCATCATCGTTGTCGGTTATGGCCGGTTCATTCCACAGTGGATGCTGGACCTTCCGCCGCTCGGCAACATCAATCTGCATGCGTCGCTGCTGCCGAAATATCGTGGTGCGGCACCCATCCAGTGGGCGATTGCGCGCGGAGAGACCGTGACCGGAGCCACCACCATGCGACTGAACGCGGGGCTCGACACCGGAGACATTCTGCTGCAACAGGAGCTTTCTATAGCGCGGGATGACACCGCCGATACGCTGGGGCCCAAGCTTGCTGTGGTCGGCGCCGAATTGTTGGTCCGAACCTTGCGCGGCCTGCAAGACGGAAAGATCCATCCGGTACCACAAGATGACTTGCAGGCCACGCTGGCTCCGATTCTCAAAAAAGAAGATGGCCGAATCGACTTCAGCCGGGCGGCTTCGGAAATCTACAACCGGCTGCGCGGATTTCAGCCCTGGCCCGGCGCCTTTACCAGTTTTCGAGGACGCAAGCTGAATGTGTGGTCCGGAAGCCCGATCCAGAAGACGGTTTCCCAATCGCAGTTGTTGATCGAAAACGACCACTTGATAGTCGGCTGCGCAGACAACACCGCGCTGGAGCTTCTGGAAGTGCAGCCCGAAGGCAAGAAGCGACTGGCGGCCAAGGATTTCATTCACGGCTACCGTCCCCAAACCGGGGATAAACTGGGCGAGTAGTTCCTTTCCTTTCCAATGCCTATCTCTCCTGCGCGCACCGCGGCTTTCGATATTTTGCTTCAGGTGGAGCGCGAGAAAGCCTACGCTTCGGAGTTGCTGCATTCCCACCGTTACGAATCGCTCTCTTCGGCAGATCATGGGCTCGCCACCGAATTGGTGATGGGAGTTCTGCGCTGGCGCTCTGTGCTGGATGAACAGATTGCCCTGCACTCTTCGCAGCGGCTGGAGAAACTGGATTTCGAGGTTCTCACCGCGCTCCGCCTCGCCGCTTACCAGCTGCGATTCCTCGATCGTGTGCCGCAAAGAGCAGCGGTACACGAGAGCGTGGAATTGGTGAAGCGTGCGCGCAAAGGTTCTGCAGTGGGTTTTGTGAATGCGGTTTTGCGCAAAATGGATGGAAGCAACGGCATGAGGCCGAAGCCGTCTGAAACGGAACAGAGCTTGTCCGAGACCGCAAAACGAACGGCGCATCCCCTATGGCTGGTAGAACGCTGGCGACGAGAATTCGGGGACGATGCTGTCCGCCAGATTTGCGCTTACGATCAGCAAGTCCCCGAAGCGGCGGTCTGGTTAGCAAACCCGGAAGCGGAGGCTGAGCTGATTCGAGAGGGCGTCGAGCTCGCGCCGGGTCGAATAGTGACTTCCGCGCGGCGCCTGCTTTCGGGAGACCTGACGGGAACGCGGGCGTTCCGCGAAGGCCGAGTGTTCATTCAGGATGAAGCTTCGCATCTGGTCGCGTTGCTGGTGGGAGAAGGCAGAAGTATTCTGGATTGCTGCGCGGCGCCGGGAGGGAAGACGCGGGTTCTCGCCACACGTAATCCCGGCGCGGCAATCCTTGCTGTGGAATTGCATCCTCATCGCGCGCGCCTCCTGCGCCAGCTGGTTCCACAGAAGAATGTGACCGTGGTTGCGGCCGATGTTCGCCATTTGCCGACTGAACAATCGTTCGACCGCGTTCTAACCGATGTGCCTTGCTCGGGAACCGGAACCTTGGCGCGCAATCCTGAGATCAAGTGGCGGTTCCAGCCGAAAGATTTAGAAGATCTTCAGGCTCGGCAGCTGGAAATCCTGCGCTGCGCCATCAACTATGTCGCGCCGGGCGGCAGGCTGATTTACTCGACCTGCTCTCTGGAAACGGAGGAGAACGTCGAGGTGGTGGAGAAGGCATTAACGGAAAGTTCTGCGTTCCGGGTTCTTGAATGCAAGACGGAACTAGAAAAGATTCGGCAAACCGGCGAGTTGTCCGGGGCTGACTTGCCATCGCTGACCAGCGGTCCTTATCTGCGAACCATACCCGGAGTGCATCCCTGCGATGGATTTTTTGTGGCGATCCTGGAACGAATTGGCTAACGAACCTCCAGATTCACCACCGCCCCGGGCGACACCTTCTCCCCTGCCGACGGAGTTTGGGAGGCGACGATGCTGGACGGCGAATCGATCGGTTGCCCCGAGACGGGCACAATACTCCCGGCCTGGGTGACCGTGCCAACTCGCATGCCAGCGGTCTTGATGATGGCCGTCACGCTGCCCAAATCGCGGCCAATAAAACTAGGCATGACAAAGGCGCTAGGGGCAGGTTGGGTTGCAATGAGCAGGCTGATCTTGGGCGTGGCCACGCCGTTCGCATTCGGCGATGGGCTCTGCGCCAGCACTTGATTGGCGGCATCGGTCGGCCAGGGCAATTCGGCGATGCTACTAATGTCGAGGCCCCGGCGTTCAATGTTCATCTCGGCGGCGCGGTCGCTTTGCCCAAGCACGTTGGGGATTTGGACTCGCTGCGGCCCCAGGCTGTCGGCCACGCGCACCTCCCAGCCGCGGCGGACCTTGGTTCCAGCCAAGGGTACCTGGGAGACGATTTTTCCCTCCGCGATGGTGTTGCTGTAG
>Ga0335085_10001780_pt1 | contig 43300 bp, 30 predicted proteins | sample Lox_Sample_45_FD_206712 | JGI IMG/M metagenome (GOLD analysis project Ga0335085, IMG submission 206712) | Soil microbial communities from Loxahatchee National Wildlife Refuge, Florida, United States - Lox_Sample_4.5 | ecosystem: Environmental > Terrestrial > Soil > Wetlands | place: USA... | reverse complement strand
GATTCAACCATTCGCGAATCTGCCACGCGCTCTCCACCGTCCAGCGGAAGTCGGGGTCTGCCTTGGCGTTGGCAATGACTTCATCAATGTGGGGCTTCAGCCGCGGCAGGATCTCTTCCGGCGGCGCAAGAAACCCAAGATCCCAGTGGCTCGACGGCATGATGTAGATGGTTTTAATGGCGCTGGCGCCGGACTGCGGGTCATGGGTCGCGGATGTCTGAGCTTGGCCGAACAGGCACAGAGAGAACAAGGAGAGAAGAAGCGTCGCACGATTCGCTGCAGCTTGCATGCGGGAAAACATAGGATTCAATCTCTCTTGAGCATACCGGAAAAATAAGGGGCTTCCACAAGGGAAGCCCCGGTCAAAGCAGTCGGGGGATGCGTTTACTTAGAAAATAATCTTCAAGGCAAGCTGGATCTGGCGAGATGTGCCGATCCCGACCAGGTTGCCCACGGTGCTGGAACTCTGGCCGAAGGTGGCGTCGGCCAAGGCTCCATCCGGGTTCACGAAGTTAGGATGGTTGAAGATGTTGAAGATCTCGCCACGGAACTGCAAGCCCACGCGCTCCGTCAGTTGCGTGTTCTTCAGCACCGAGATGTCGAACTGCCAGAAGCCCGGACCGCGAGCCACGTTGCGGGGAATGTTCCCGAAGCTTCCATTCGGCCCCGGCGAGAACGCGGCCGCATTTAGCTGGTTGCCCGGCACCGAATAGTCTCCGGGGTAGAGGTTCTGTCCCGGTACAAAATTAGGTCGAGTCTGAATGTTTTCGAACGGGTTCACGGCATTAATGATGTTCACCGGCAATCCGCTGCGGGCACTGATCAAACTGCCGAGTTGCCACCCGCCGCCAAGCTTCTTGCCCAAAGCATTCCAGCTCGGCAGGCTGTAGAGGATGTCGGCTGTGAAGTTATGGCGGACGTCGATGTCGCCGTCGGAGTAGTCGGCTTCGGGATTGAGATTGTTCTGGAACCCGGCAAAGATATTGGGAGCGTTGTCGTACTCATGCGACCAGGTGTAGTTAGCGTCCATAGCGAGCCGCCCGCTATGGTGACGCAACGCGGCCTGCAACCCGTCGTAACGCGAATGCAGGAAGTCCCCCAGGAGACGCTCATCCGCATAGGTGTTGCTCAGCGGGCGGATACCCGTCACCGGATCCGGCACGTTCAGTTCAAGCCCGGCGTAGCCGGCCCCTGCCGGAAGCTTAAGGCTGTGATTGCCCACGTAGTCGACGTCGAGAACAGTGTTGCGTGCGAGCTCCTGTTGCACGCCGAAGTTCCAGTGTTCGGAGTAGGTATCGCGCATTTTCGGGTCAATCTGGTTCACGTTATAGGGGGCGAACGGCGTGCAGGTCGGCAGCGTCGCCGGCACCGGATAGGTCAGGCTCAGCGGAGGCGTGCAGTTCACCGTGCCGAATAGAAGATCGAACACGTTCACGTTGAGGTTCAAAACGTTGTTCCCGGCCAGGGAGAGAACCGAGCCGGTGAGTTGCGGGTTGTAGAAGATTCCGACACCGCCGCGAATCACGGTCTCGCCCTTCTTATAAGGATCCCAGCTGAAGCCAAACCGGGGGCCGAAGTTGTTGCGGTCCGGCGCGTACAGCTGCTGACCCGCCGGCAGCAGTGTCTGGGTCGGGATGTCAAAGTTCTGAATGCGGCCACCCAAGGCGTGCAGCACCGAGTTGTACTCGTAGCGCAAGCCGAAGTTCAGGGTCAGGTTCGACAGGAGGCGAAAGTCGTCCTGCACGAAAAAGTCATAGTTGGTATTGCGCACCCGGGTCAGCGGATATCCCAGCGTGCTGAGCGCAAATCCGTTGTTGTTCTCGAAGTCCGAGACGCTGGCATAGATCAGGTTCGCCTGCTGCTGCAGTTCGCGATCCGAAAGGTTCCAGCGGATATCCGCGCCGAAATGAATGGTGTGTCGCCCCGCCGTCTTGGTTACCGTGTCCAACGCCTGGTACGACGTCTGCGGACTGATTTGCGAAAACAAATCGGGACCGGGCGCCACGCCAAAGTCACAAAGGAAGCAGCTCAAGAGCGGGAATCCGCCGCCGCCGCCGAAGTCATTGACATCTTCTTTGTTCATGGCGAAGCCGGCCTGATTGAGCAGCGTGGGAGAGATCACGTACGACCAGCTTAATTTCGCGAACTGGCTGCGCGCATTATTAGGAGCGGTTTGGCCGTCTGCCGGGGCGTACTGCGTCTGGGTGTTTGAGTCGTTGATGTTGTAGCGGGCGGTGAAAGTGTGCTTAGCACTGTAGTTGTAATCCACGCGAACGGACCCGGTGTCTTCGCGCAGGGTGTTTCGCAGGTTCGCATAGTAGTAATCGAAAATCGTCGAGCCCGGCACCGGCCCCCCATTTCCCCGGGGGATGGCGGCGACGACGGGCGCCATTGATGGAACGAACAATGCCCGCTGGGTATCATTCAAAACGTTGAAGCGCTCGGAGTTAGTAATGTCCTGGCGGACGCCTTCATAGTTCACGAAGAAAAACAGCTTGTCTTTCGCAAGCGGACCGCCCAGGTTGCCGCCAAACTGGTTCAGGCGGAAGGGCGCCGGCGAACCCGGTACGGCGAAGTAATTGCGCGCATCCAGATAATCGTTGCGAAAATAATCGAACAGATCACCGTGATATTGGTTGGTTCCCGACTTCGTGATAACGCTTACGATGTTGCCGACCGAGCGGCCATACTCTGCCGAGTAGTTGCCCTGCAGCACGCTGAACTCTTCGATGCTGTCGACGCTGGCCCGCGTAATGCGTGATTCCTGGCGTCCCAACTGGGTGGTGATCGAGTTCGTATCAATTCGCGTCGCGTCCGCACCATCAAGCAGAACGCTGGTGCCGATAATGCTGGTGTCAAAACCGCTCAGGCTGGTCTGGAAGAGCGGCGCCGAGACCACCGATCCCGGCACCAGGGCGATCAGGCTGGTAAAGTCGCGGCCGTTCAGGGGGAGATCGCTCACCCGTTTCGAGCCTACCGATAGGTTCAAATCGCTGGTAAGCGTGTCCACCGACGCCTGCTCCGCGGTCACGGTCACCTGCTGGCTGATCTGACCGACCTGCAGCACCACGTCGATACTTCTGGTTTCCGCAGCGTTCAATACGATGTCAGAAACCACCGCTGTGCCAAATCCGCTCATGGAGACCGTGATCGAGTAATGGCCGACCGGAAGGCTGGGGAATGCATATTCCCCGTTGCTCCCGCTGGCGGCGTGAAGTTCACGGCCGGTGCCGGTGTTCAGCAGCTTTACTTCGGCCTTGCCGATCAGCGCGCCACTCTTGTCACGAACCGTTCCGGCAATGGTCCCGGTATCGTACTGCGCAAGTGCAGTTGCGGAAGCGAGCAGAACCAGCGTGAACATGGCAATCACGAAATGCAATTTCTGGCGGAACCTTCGTGACATGCGTTACCTCCCCTTTTGACGGGCTCCCAGCGCCTTGGCGGGAGCCTTGCGTTTGGTAGACGGCGCCGGCTGGGCGGTTTCCATCCGGTCACTCAATCGTTTCTGGACTTCCAGATCCTTGCGCAACAGCGTTTCGGCGTAGCGCAGATCATCGAGAACGGCGCGGCGGGCCCCGGCTGCATCGCGGTTGGCGATCAGCCGGAAAATCCGCTGGTGCCGCTCAAAGTTGCGTGCGAAATCATCGATCAACGGCAGGGTGCGGCGCCGTCCTTCAGCCAGCGCGTCATACATCATCCGGAGCAGGGTCTCGACGGCGGCGTTCTTCGAGGCGTGGGCGAACTCCTCGTGAAACGTCATTTCAAATGCCATGTACTGCTCGGGGCGCTGGAAACTGCCCTTCATGCCCTTGATGGCCGCCTCCATCTTCTGCAGGTCGTCGCCGCTCGCCCGCGTTGCCGCCAGGCCGGCGACCGTAGGCTCGAGAATCTTGCGCAGCTCGTAGAGTTCGAGGTACTTGATCTCCTGCAGCAGCAGCATCCACTGGAAGTGGCGGCTAACCGCGCGCCCAAGGGAGGATTGAATATAGGTTCCGTAACCAGGCCGGGCCTTGATCAAGCCCAGAAACATCAGGCCCTTGAGCGCTTCGCGCAGGGAACTGCGGCTGACGCCCAGCATGGCTGCCAGCTTGGGTTCGGGGGGAAGCCGGCTGCCGACGCGTAGATCGCCACCCCGGATCAGCCCTTCGATGCGGCGGGCCACCGTTTCCATGACAGTTTCGCGACGAATCGGCTCGATCGAGACGGGATCGGGATAGGCCACTTCGCTTGTCCTCGAACCTGTGGGAGTTTGTCTGACAAACTTGCTGATTGTCAAGAGAAAAACGAACGCCTGACTGGACACCACAGGGATGTCAGCGGCAAGCCGATCCCCCTACTGGGTTGTGCAGTGTTCCCAGTTTCTCGATTTCGACCTCCACCACGTCGCCAGGCTTAAGAAAAACCGGAGGCTTACGGAAAACCCCCACGCCCTCAGGCGTGCCAGTAGCGATGATGTCGCCCGGTTCCAGCGTGATGCTGGCGGAAATGTAGGAAACGAGTTCGGAAACCCGGAAAATCAGCAGCCTGGTGTTCGAGTCCTGAAGCGTGACACCGTTGACCCGGGTACAAATGTTCAGTGTATGGGGGTCGGGAACTTCGTCCCGCGTCGTGAGCCAGGGTCCGGTGGGGCAGAAGGTGTCGCACGACTTTCCCCGCACCCACTGCCGGTCGGCAAATTGCCATTTGCGCGCCGACACATCGTTCAACACCATGTACCCAGCCACATATTCCAAGGCCTCCGGTGCGGTGACCGACTTGCATTTCCGGCCAATAACCATCGCCAGTTCCGCTTCATAATCCACTTGCGGGTCCCCTTCCGGAATCACGATTTTGTCGGACGGCCCGGTAATGCTGGTGGGGAACTTTGCGAACAACAAAGGGGCGGACGGCGGCTCAACCCCCTGCTCGATGGAGTGGTCGCGATAGTTCAATCCGATAGCCACAATCTTTCCCGGACGAGGCACCGGAGCAACCAGTCGCACGCTTGCCATGGCGTAAGTCTGGGGCCGGTTGCGGCCACTTGCGGCCAGCTTCTGCGCCCCAGCCATCGCGGCGGAGCCTCCCTCAAGAAAACGCAACATGCTGGAGAATGGGAAGGGATCCGTCTGTGCGGCGGTCGCCGCCCCCGCCAGATCGAGCACGCGGTCTTCAAGGACCACTCCCAGCAGCTGTTTGCCCAGATATTCGAAGGTCGCAATGCGCATGGATATCCTCCTCGTCTTGCCGGGGCGAGACGTCCGGTTATTTTTCCCGTTGACAGTGATTTTCTTGAAGTATATACGTTCGCTTGTCGGACAAACAAATGAGGCCTCTGATCCCGCTCTCGCGCTTTAGGACCTTTGCTGAGGGCCTCGACCATCCTGAGGGGCTGGCGTTTGACGCCGAGAGCCAGCTTTGGGCGGGAGGCGAACTGGGGCAGATCTATCGCATCGACCGTCGCGGGAAGGTTAAGGAAATTGCCAGGCTGGGCGGTTTTTGCCTCGGCCTCACCTTCTCTCGCCAGCAGGAACTCTATGCTTGCAACTTCAAGCTGCCCGCGCTGGTTCGCATAAACCGCCAGGGACGGGTGCTTGACTCCTGGGACCGCGTCGGCCCACGCAAGCTGAAGACGCCGAATTTCTCGGTCTTCGATTCGGAAGAGAATCTGTACTTCTCCGACTCGGGCGATTTCCACGCGGTGAACGGATGGGTCTATCGTCTTCGCAAGAACGGGAAGGTCGAGTTGTTTGCCGGACCCTTTGCCTTTGCGAATGGACTGTCGCTCAGCGCGGACGAACGCTTCCTGTACGTCGTCGAGAGCACGCGGAACGATGTAATGAGAGTGGAGATCAAAAGCGATGGCACGGCCGGTAAGCCGCGCGTTTACGCCTCGGGCCTTGAAAGAATTCCCGACGGCGCCGCGCTCGACGCCGAAGGCAACCTCTATGTCACCTGTTATGCCTCACACAACTTGTATAAGGTGACGCCCGCCGGCCGTGTGTCGTTGCTGGCTTACGACCCGGCAGGCACCATGATTGCCGCTCCTACGAACCTGGCGTTTGGCGGCGCCAACTTCGATCAAATGTTCGTGGCGAACCTGGGGCGATGGCACATCTGCACCGCTCCCGCCGGAGTGCGCGGTCAGTTGCTCGCTAACCAGCGTTGAGGAATTTAAGAGAGGCAGTGCGGCCATGAAAATTACCGACGTACGGTGGACCCCGGCATTCATTCCCATTGAAGCGCCCTTGCGCTACGCCTTCGGATCTCATCCCGGGTTCTCGCGCATCATCGTCGAAGTAGACACCGACGAAGGCCTGGTGGGGCTCGGCGAATGTTATGGAGGCGCCAGCCGCGAAGGCCAGCTCGCTGAGATGCGGCCTTTGCTCATTGGCGAAGATCCATTTCAGTTGGAGCGCATTCGCTGGAAGCTGGGTGCGCCCAGTTCGCTCAAATTATTCGGCCACGTTCTCGGCTTTGCTGCTCTGGAATTTGCCTGTCTCGACCTTCAAGGAAAGGCGCTGGGCAAGCCGGTCTGCGAGATGATCGGTGGCCGCATGCGCGACGAGGTTGCGTTCGCCGCCTACCTCTTCTATCGCTACAACAACGAGGCCATGGCTGGGGGAATTGCCGATGCCTCGCAAATGGTGACGTTCGCGAAAGACCTGGTCAAGAAATATGGTTTCGAGACCCTGAAATACAAGAACGGCGTATTCGCTCCCGACGAGGAGATCGAAACGTTCATCGAACTTCGCAAGGCATTTCCGAAACTCAAGATTCGCCTCGATCCCAATGCCGCCTGGTCTGTGACCACAGCGATAAGCGTCGCTCGCAAGCTGCACGACTACGACCTCGAATATCTGGAAGATCCGGTCTGGGGGATGCGTGCCATGGCGCGGGTGAATGCAAAGTCTCCCTGGGTCACCTTGGCATCGAACATGTCGGTGTTCGCCTTCGAAGATCTCGCGCCCAACGTCGCCATGAATGTCCTGGACGTGGTGCTGCTCGATCCCCACTGGTATGGAGGCATCAGCCGCGCCCGGCTGGCCGGTCAGATCTGCGAGGCCATGGGTGTCGACGTCGGCATGCACAGCGGCGCCGAATTCGGAATCTCGCAGGCCGCCATGCTGCATCTCGGTGCTTCCCTGCCCAACATGACCATGGCGCTTGACTCGCACTACCATCACCTGACGGATGACGTCCTGGATGGCGGCAAACTGCAATATCGCCACGGGAAGATGGCAGTTCCCGTGGGCCCCGGTCTGGGCGTGGCTCTTGATCGCGATAAGCTGGCCAAGTATCACGAACTCTCAAAGAAACAGCAGATGGGATCGTGGATTGAAGATCCCCGGCGTCCCGGCGCAATCACGTATCAGCCGAAGTGGTAAATGGTGACCAAATCCAGCTTGCGCAGCCTGGCGGTATTTCTTCTCGCAATCGGTGTCTCCACCGCATTCGGCGCGGATCGTGTGCTCTGGCGCATCGGCCAGTTTGATCGCTCTTCGAACGAGTTCCGCAGTCAGGGCATTGATTACAGCACTCCGAAGAATGACCCCATCTACCGCGTGGGAACCAGCAAGGACAGCGAGGATTGGTGGCGCTTCCAGCCCGGCCCGGCCAATGGCATGGCCGGAGGGCGCGAACATCCTTTCACGATTCTGTTTGCTCTTCCCAGTATTCCGCGCGGCCTCTACCGCCTGAAAATCGCCATGCTGTATGAGACGCCGCGGCTCTCTTATCTTCGCGTAGACATCAACGGGCACGCCGGCTTGTTCTATTTTCACCCGCAGCTCGACTACAACGCTGGAGATTGGGAGGGAACCTTTGTTCCGCAGACCTCGGCCGACAGCAAAGTGATCGCGATTCCAGCGGCATGGCTGCAGCGGGGAGAGAATCGCCTGGTGCTGACTGCTCTAGACGATCCGTCCACGCCGGAAAATTCTCTGGGAGCCATCGCCCTCGGCCACACCGGGCTCGTGTATGACGCGTTGGAGTTCAGTCAGGACGAATCCGGCAAGTACGACGCTGCGGCCATCGACGCCCAGGTCATCCCTTCGATCTTCTATCGCAATACCAGCACGGGCCTCGCGGAAGTTATTGCAGCCTACATCTCCTTCGCCAGTGCAGCCCACACCGACAAGGCGGAACTCACTGTTGCCGGGAAGGGCTATTCAAAGACCCTTGCTTCAACCGCTGCCTTCGGCGAGCAGCGGGTTGACTTCGAAGTCCCCGAATGGACGGGCACGGCAAGAGCTTCGCTCACCGTGGGCCACAAGAAATTCCCGCTCGAACTGGCAGCTGCCAAAAAATGGACCGTGTTCATCGTGCCTCACGAACATCTCGACATCGGTTTTACCGACTATCCCGAGAAAGTTGCCGAGCTTCATTCGGAGTCGATTGACGGCGTGATGGACATCCTCAAACGCATCCCTCAATTCCGCTGGACGCTTGATGGAGATTGGGTGCTCGAGAAATATCTTGCCGGCCGTTCTGAAGAAAAGAAAAAAGAACTGTTAAAGGCGATGCGCGACGGAAAGATCGTCCTTCCGCCGCAGTATGCCAATCAGCATACCGGGACGGCATCGCTCGAAGGCCTCTTCCGCTCGCTCTACGACAGCCATCAATTCGCCAAAGAGAATGGTGTCGCGCTGGGCGCGGCGCACATCACCGACGTCCCCTCCTACAGTTGGTCCTACGCCTCAGTGCTGGCCGACGCCGGCGAAAAATATTTTGTGGCAGCCAGCAACAATTGGCGGGCGCCCGTCCTCCTGCTCGGCCGCTGGAACGAGAAGTCTCCTTTTTATTGGGAAGGGCCTGACGGCGGTCGCGTGCTGATGTGGTACTCGCGCGCCTACCTGCAACTGGGAACCCTCTTCGCCACACCGCCCCGTCTCGACGCGGTCCACGATTCGCTGCCCGTTTTCCTGCAAGCGTACTCGCGTCCCGACTATAAGGCGAGTGCCACCATCATCTTCGGAACTCAGCTCGAAAATACTCCTTTATCGAAAGAGCAGGCCGAGTTGCCGGAACAGTGGAGCCGGCGTTACGCGTGGCCTCGTCTCGAATTCTCGACCTTTGCCGATGCCATGGCCGCGATCGAGAAGCCGTTCAACGGACAGATCGAAACCTATCGCGGAGACTTCGGCCCCTACTGGGAAGATGGCTTTGGCTCCGACAGCGCGGCCACCGCCATTCATCGTGAGAATCAGCAGAGAATCCTGTCCGCTGAAAAGCTGGGGACGATTCCCGCGGTCTTGAATCCCTCGCTCCGGCCCGAGCGTGAACTTCTGCAACGCGCCTGGACCAACAGCTTGCTCTTCGACGAACACACATGGACTTTCGTCGGCGCGACTACGCAGCCCGAAAATTTACAAACCAAGAACCAGCTGGCCCTGAAGCATTCCCGCGCCACCAGCGCCGAGCGTGAGATCGGCGAATCCATCCATCGCAGCTGGGCTCAGTTGGAGTCGTTCCTCGGCCCCAAAGAAACTTCGATCGCGGTCTTCAATTCCCTGAGTTGGTCGCGCAGCGGCTTCGTGACGCTCGATCTCGGCGATGGCCTGGGCATCTTCGATAGTGTCACCAATCAGCCCGTGCCTTTCGAGACTTTGCAAATCGGAAAGACCACGCCGCTGCCCGGCTTCGGCGGAGGATACCGCCTCGTCCGGTTTCGCGCCGAAGCTGTTCCGGCAATGGGATATAAGCTCTATACTCTGCGCTTTGTAAAAGAGACGGAACCACCCGAGAAGAAGCTTGCAGGGGCGGTCTTTGAGAGCCAGTATTACCGCGTCACGGTCGATGCCTCGTCGGGTGCGCTGAGCAGCATCTGGGATAAAACCCTGAACCGCGAATTAGTCGACCCGCGCAGTCCTTACCGCTTTGGGAGTTACGTTTACGTCACCGGCGCCGACGATATGCCGAACAACAGCCTTTACCGCTTCGGCAGCTCGCTCAAGCCACCCCGCCTTACGCCCACCGCAGCCGGCAACGGCCGCTTGGTGAGCGCCGAACAGCTCCCCTATGGCATCAAGATCGCGCTCGAGTCTTCAGCGACAAACACGCCGTCGGTCGAAACCGTAATTACCCTGTACGAATCCGAAAAGCGCATTGACCTCGACTACAAAATCCACAAGAACTACGTTTTGACCAAAGAGGCTGCTTATATCGCCTTTCCTTTTGCTGCAAAGAGTCCCGAGTTTGCCTACGAGACGCAAAATGGCTGGGTGGATCCTGCGAAAGACGAACTCATCGGCGGCAGCCGCGAGTGGTACACAGTGAACCACTGGGCGGCGGTACGCGGCGAAGATTGGAGCGCCGTCATCCTTCCCGCTGACGCACCGCTCGTCAACTTCGGTGACCTCGTACGCGGCAATTGGCCGGCGGAGTTCAAGCCTGCCTCCAGTGCCATCTTCTCCTGGCTGATGAATAACTACTGGGGAACCAACTTTGCGCCCGGTCAGGGCGGAGATTTCTCCTATCACTATTCGTTGGTCAGCCAGCAAGGATTTGATGCGGCCGCTCTTACTCGCGAAGGTTGGAATGCTTTGACGGCGCTCGAATCCGATCAGGTCAATGCGTCGTTCACGCCTGGCCCGTTGCCGAGCGATCAAGCCAGTATTCTGAAGATCAACAATCCGAATATTGTTATCGTTACCTGGAAGATGGCGGAGGACGGAGACGGCACCATCCTTCGTTTAGAAGAAATCGCCGGCGAAACTGCCTCCGCCGAGTTGAGCAGCCCGGTCTTCGCCATTCGGGAGGCGTGGCAGTGCTCGGGGCTCGAGGACAATCAGGCTCAGCTTGAGACCTCATCCGGCGCGGTTCGCGTGTCCCTTACGCCGTTCCAGGTTCTGACGGTGCGGTTGAAGACGGAATCGTCCCTGAGCGGCGTCTCGCAAAGGAATCTGCCATGAGCATCAATTTCAAGGGCAAGGTGGCGATCGTGACCGGCGGTGCCATGGGAATCGGCGAGGCCGCTGCTCGCAAGTTTGCCGAGTTAGGAGCGGCGGTGGCGATTCTCGACCGCGATCGCGATGCCGGTGAAAAAACCGCACGCACACTCGCATCCCAAAATGCGCGAGCCGAATTTTTCCCGTGTAATGTCGCCATGGCTTCCGAGGTGGAGAATGCAGTGTCGGACGCAGCCCGGAAACTTGGCGGGATCGATATCGTCGTCAGCAACGCCGGCATCCAGCGTTACGGCGACGTCGCTGGTACTTCTGAAGACCTTTGGGATGAGGTCATGGCCGTCAATCTCAAGGGCTGCTTCCATGTCTCCAAATACGCCGTGCCTTGGATCGAAACACGCGGCGGCGGTGCGATCGTTGTCGTGGGATCGGTGCAGAGCTTCACCGCGGTCGGGAATTCCGCTGCCTATGTTGCCGCCAAGCATGCCTTGCTGGGGCTGGTTCGTGCCATGTCTCTCGACTATGCCGCCAGGAAAATTCGCGTGAACTGCGTCTGCCCAGGTGCGATTGATACGCCCATGCTGCGCTGGGCCGCCAGTCTTGACGCGCACCCTGAGAAAGTTATCGAGACCTGTCACCGCATGCACCCCTTGGGTCGCATGGGACGTCCGGAAGAAGTCGCCAACGCCATCGCATTCCTCGCCAGCGACTGGGCGTCCTTTATTACCGGCGCCGCTCTTACCGTTGACGGCGGGATGCTGGTGCCGACCGGAGGCATGGGTTTTCAGGAAAGCGGCACGGGGGCTGCAACCAAGGATTGAAGATGCGCCTCGAAAACAAAGTCGCGATCATCACCGGCGCGGGTGCTGGCATCGGCCGCGCCAGTGCGCTCCTCTTCTCGAAAGAAGGAGCCTTCATCGTCGCCGTAGACCTTGATCAGTCTGCCAATGCAAAGACCGCTGCCGATATCACCACCCTGAGTGGAAAAACCATCGCTGTCACCGCCGATATCTCGCGCAAGGAAGATGTCGTTCGAGTGGTGCAGCAGGCCATGGCGTCATTCGGTCGCGTTGACATCCTTTTCAACAATGCGGGCATTGTTCCCCACGGGAAGATTCATCAGACCGCAGAAGCCGAGTGGGACCGCACCATGGCCATTAACCTGAAGAGCATGTACCTGCTCTGCCATGAGATCGTGCCGATTTTCCTGAAGCAGGGTGGAGGGGTCATCCTCAACACGGCCTCGGCCACAGCTATGCGCAGCGTGGTCGACCGCGCCGCCTACAGCACATCCAAGGGCGCGGTGATTTCTCTCACTCGCAGCATGGCACTCGACTACGTCCGCGAAAACATTCGCGTCAACTGCCTCTGCCCCGGGACGATTGACACCCCATCCTTGCAAGGCCGACTGGCTGCCTTTCTCGATCCCATCGAAGCTCGCAAGCAGTTTGTTGCCCGCCAGCCCATGGGACGCCTGGGTACCGCCGAAGAAGTGGCCGAGGCTGCTCTCTACCTCGTTTCCGACGAGGCACGGTTCGTGACCGGAACCGCACTCTCCATTGATGGCGGTTTTGCGGCCTGACTATGCCCACGCCCACCTCGACCTGCCGCAAGATCCAATGGAAAGGACGCGCCGCCTATTGCCTGGCCAACGACCTCATAGAACTGACGGCCCTCACCGGCGGCGGTTCCATCGCTGCCTTGCGCTTGCTGAGCAGATCCTCGCAGCCCGGTGAGAACATTCTTTGGGAAGCCCCCTGGACCACCCTTGATCCCGACCGCTACGACGAACGCCGCCACAAGAAACCATACGGCCCGCACTTTGTCGGCAAGTTTCTCGCCGGGTTCACCGGCCACGCGTTGTGCCTCGACTGTTTCGGACCCCCTTCCGACGAGGAGATCCGGCAGGGCCTCTGTCTACACGGCGAAGCTGGAGTGTCGCGCTGGAAGACCAAAGCAACGTCAGTCTCTTCCCAGCAAGTCAGCCTGAAGATGAGCGTCAAAGCGCCGCCGTCCGGACTTGAGTTCGAAAGACAACTGGCTCTGCGGAAAGGCGAACCCGTCGTCTACGTGAACGAGTCGGTGCGCAATCCCAGCGCAGCGGATCATTACTTCCACTGGACCCAGCACGTGACCTTCGGGCCACCGTTCCTCGACCCGCAGCACAGCACCATCGCCCTGTCGGCCGAGCGCGGCATCACCTGGCCGCTCGGCTATGAGGGCAACAGCCTGCTCCAGAATTCGCGCGAGTTCCGCTGGCCAAACGCTCCTGCTGAAGGTGGCGGCACAGCCGATTTGTCGCGACCGTTTGCCGTTGCAGGCAAGGGTTTCGTCGCCGCAGTTCTCACCAAGACGGAGAATGCGGCCGCGTATCTCGCCGTACTAAATCGAAAACTCGGTCTGGTCGCCGGATACTGCTTCCGCCGTGAAAGATTTCCCTGGATTGCCGTGTGGGAGGAGAACTGTTCCCGGCAGGGTGCGCCGTGGAACGGAAAAACCCAGGCACGCGGACTCGAGTTCGGTACCACTCCCATGCCGCTGGGGAAAGAGGCCAGTTTTCGCTCCGGTCCGCTGTTTGATACGCCAACCTATTGCCGGGTTCCGGCCAAGAGCAAAATCAATGCGGGATACGTTGCCTTCCTTGCTCGCGTCGAACAGGGTTGGCAAGAAATTCGCGACGTCGAGATTGCCGATCAGGCCATTGTCATTCGCGGCGACGCCGGGCGGCAAGTAAAGGTTCCCGCGCACAAGCTGAAACAGGCCATCGTGTAAGGTTGTAGGGCGCGGGGAGGAGATAACGACATCATGGGCGATACTACCGCAGGGTTGCTGCTGTTGCTGGTCGCGGGCGTGACCAACGCTAGCTTTACGCTGCCCATGAAGTTCACGCGGCGCTGGGCCTGGGAAAATACCTGGCTGGTTTGGACCATCTTCGCTCTCCTGATCCTCCCGCCGCTGGTGACCTTTTCCACCGTGCCCGACGTGGTCCAGGCTTTTGCGGACGTCGGCATCGGACTGGTCCTGACCGTTGCTTCCTTCGGTGCCGCCTGGGGCATCTCGCAGGTGCTCTTTGGTCTGGCGGTTGAAGCCATCGGCATCGCTCTGGCCTTCTCCATCATTCTGGGGATCTCGGCCGCTGTCGGCAGCATGATCCCGTTAATTCGCCTGCATCCGGAAAAAATCCTCACCAAAGGCGGCTACGGTGTCATGGCCGGCGTGGCGCTGGTCATCATCGGCGTCGCCTTCTGCGCGGTCGCCGGACAGCGGCGCGAAATCGCTCTCGGGGAGTCCGCCAAGGGAAAAACTTCGCACGCCCGCGGTCTGCTCTTCGCCATCTGCAGCGGACTGGGAGCGGCCATGGTGAATTTCGGACTCGCTTTCGGGGGCCCGTTGCTCGCGAGTGCCGAGCATCTCGGTGCCGATCCCCTGTGGGCGCCCAACGCTGTCTGGCTTCCCCTGATGATGGCGGGATCCATTCCTAACTTGATTTATTGCGGCTACCTGATTGGCAAGCACAAGACCTCCGCGCAGTTCTCGGAGCCGGGAACCGCTCCCTACTGGCTTTACGCCTTCATCATGGCGATCTTCTGGTTCGGCAGCACCTCGCTCTATGGGATCTCGACCGTCAAGCTGGGAGCCTGGGGCACGATTCTGGGCTGGCCGCTCTTCATGTCATTAATCGTGATCACCGCCAGCATTCTCGGCATTCTCACCGGTGAGTGGAAAGGCGCGGGCAAGCAGCCCTTGCGCATCCAGATCGGCGGAGTAGCCGTGTTGATCCTCGCGGTATTTGTGCTCTCGGCGGCAAGCCGATGGGTGTAGTTGGGGTGAGAGATTGGGAGGAAGCATGAGGGCGTTGGCGATCGACCTGGGAGGCACGCACGCCACCTGCGCGGTGGTGGAAGAGACGCGCATCCTGGGATCGCAGGTGGTGACAACCGACGGTGCCAAGGGATTACAGTCAGTGCTCCCGTTATTTGCGAAGACGTTTCATGCCGTCGCCGGGCAGGCCGGAGTCTCCCTGAAGGATTGTTCCGGCCTGGCCTTCAGTTTTTGCGGACTGGTCGACGCCCGCACCGGCAAAGTGGTTTCTACCAATCAGAAGTATGACGACGCGCCCGGTCTCGATCTCGTCGCCTGGTCGCAACGCGAGTTCGACCTTCCGCTGAAGATCGAAAACGATGCCCGCATGGCCTTGCTCGGCGAGTGGTATGCCGGAGCGGCGCGCGGTTTCGACGATGTTGTCATGACCACCCTGGGCACCGGAATCGGCGGCGCCGCCATGATCGGTGGGAAGTTATTGCGCGGAAAACATGCGCAGGCCGGTTGCCTAGGCGGCCATTTGCCGGTTTCGTTTGAAGGGCGAACCTGCACCTGCGGCAATATCGGTTGCGCCGAGGCGGAAGCTTCTGGCTGGGCCTTGCCGCTGGTCGCCAAAGATATGCCGGGCTTTGCGCAAAGCCCGCTGGCGCGAGAACCGCAGGTCAACTTTGAAGCTCTCTTTCGCCTGGCTGCCCAGGGCGATCCCGTAGCCCGGACGCTGCGCGACCGCTGTCTGCAGGTCTGGGCGGCAGGAACCACGGGCCTCATTCATGCTTACGATCCCGAGGTCGTTGTCTTCGGCGGCGGTGTCATGAAAAGTGCCGACATCATTGTGCCCTTCATTCAGTCCTACGTAGAAAAGCACGCCTGGACTCCCTGGGGAAAGGTGAAAGTGCGGGCCGCTGAATTGGGAAACAACGCCGGGTTGCTGGGAGCAGTGCCGCTGCTCGCCGAAAAGAGCTAGATGCCAAGACATTCCAACTACGACAAGTTTCCTGCGATTCCCACCGGCCCGGCCTCGGCTTGCGCGCTAGGTTGGGGTGCGATTTCCCAAGGCCTGCGAGAAAACCTCAATGCCGATCGCTCGATTCTCTGTGTCGAATGCTATCCCGGCGTCATGATGGACGACGTATTCCGCGCGCTTGAGCAGCATCTGAAGCCTGCATCCATCCTGCGTGCCGAGCAGTACTACAAACCTGCGGCGCAGATTGACGCCATGCTTGAACCGTACCTCGGGGACGATCCCGTCTTCGGACGCATGAACGGCATCACCCTCGAAGACTTCTTCGATCCGCAAAAGCTTGCCGTGGCGCAGGCCCTCGTCAGCGTTCACAACCAAGGGTTGCTGCTTGTCATCGGCACCGGTGCGGCGCTCATTGCGCCCGAAGCAGACCGGCTTGTCTACGCCGACATGGCTCGCTGGGAGATTCAACAGCGCCAGCGCCGCAACCAAATCGGCAATCTCGGCGCTGATAATCTCACCCTCAGTCCTTCGCTCAAGTACAAGCGCGCTTTCTTCGTCGACTGGCGCGCCGCCGACCGCCTGAAAAAGAAGGTCCTGCCGCGACTCGACTTCCTTCTCGACACCAACGACAAGTCCACCCCCAAGATGATTTCCGGTGCCAGCTTTCGCGATGCTCTTGCCAAGGTCGCTCGCCGCCCGTTCCGCGTGGTTCCTTATTTCGATCCCGGCCCCTGGGGCGGCCACTGGATGGAGGAAGTCTGCGACTTGCCCCACGATGCCCCCAATCACGCCTGGTGCTTCGATTGCGTACCGGAAGAAAACAGCTTGCTGCTCGGCTTCGGCGATACTCGCGTCGAGATCCCGGCGATCGATGTTGTCTTTTCGCATCCCCGCGAATTGCTCGGCGACGCTGTCCACGGACGCTTCGGCACCGAATTTCCCATCCGCTTTGATTTTCTCGACACCATGGGTGGCGGCAACCTCTCGTTGCAGGTGCATCCTCTGACTGAATACATCCAGGACAAGTTTGGGATGAACTACACTCAGGACGAAAGCTACTACCTGCTCGACGCCGGCGACGACGGCTGCGTCTACCTCGGTTTGCGCGGAGAGATCAATTCTTCCGACATGATGCGCGACTTGCGCACCGCGCAGGCCGGTGGCGCTGCATTTCCCGCCGAAACGTACGTCAATGTCTTCCCGGCCAGGAAGCACGATCACTTCCTGATTCCCGCCGGAACAGTGCACTGCTCGGGCAAGAACAGCATGGTGCTTGAAATCAGCGCCACGCCCTACATTTTTACCTTCAAGTTGTGGGACTGGGGGCGTCTCGGTCTCAATGGCCTGCCGCGTCCCATTCATATCGATCACGGCGAAGCCAATATTCAGTGGGACCGCACCACGCCCTGGGTTCGCAAGAACCTGGTCAGCCAAGTCGAAGCCATCGGGGGCGGGAACGATTGGCGCGAAGAGCGCACCGGGCTTCACCGGCGCGAATTCATCGAAACCCGCCGCCACTGGTTCGCCGGGCCCGTTACCCATCGCACCCACGGTGGCGTGAATGTGTTGAACCTCGTCGAAGGCCGCGAAGCCATCGTCGAAAGTCCCACTCACGCCTTTGATCCCTTCGTGGTGCATTACGCTGAAACCTTCATCATCCCCGCCTCCGTCGGCGAATATACGATTCGTCCTTACGGAGAATCTGAGGGCCGAGAGTGCGCCACCATCAAAGCCTTCGTGCGGACCAACCCTTAGGGGTCAGGAATGAAACGCATAATCCTGTTCTTACTGCTCGCTCTTGCCGTACCCGGCTTCGCCCAAACCGCCCCTGCCCCGCACCAGCACTCGTCTCTGCTGCGTGCAAAAGACGCTGCCTTCCACAGCGTTTCGCTCGACCGCGACATGAAGTACCGCATCCTCCTCCCTCGCGGATACGAAGCCACTTCCGCCCGCTTCCCGGTGCTTTATCTGCTGCACGGTCTCTACGGCAACTACCAGAACTGGGACACGCTCACCGACCTCGAGCGCTACACCGAAAATCTGCCGCTGATCATCGTGATGCCCGATGCCGGCGACTCCTGGTACACCAACTCCGCCTCGGACCCGAAAGACAAATTCGAAGATTACATCTCTAAAGATCTGATCGCCGAAATCGACGGCAAATACCGCACGATCCGTGCTCGCCAATCCCGCGCCGTCGCCGGGCTCTCCATGGGCGGATACGCCGCCATAAAGCTTGCGCTCAAGTATCCCGATCAATTCATCGTGGCCGGAAGTCTCAGCGGAGCACTCGATGCCGGCCGCGACCTCGATGCCCGGGTCGCCCAGTTTCGCGATCAACTGCTGCGCGTCTTTGGCTCACGTGAAACCCAGACCCGCAAAGACAATGATGTCTTCCGCCTGGTCGAGGACCTGGACCCCGCCAGGCTCCCCTACCTCTATCTTGCCTGCGGTGAGCAGGACGATACCTTCCTGCCCGTGAACCGCGAATTTGTAGGGAAACTCTCAGCGCGAAAAATCGCCTACGAGTACCACGAAACCGCCGGGGCCCATGCCTGGGATTACTGGGATCGGTCGCTGCGCGTCATGCTGCCGGTGCTGGCCGAAAAGCTCGGAATGAAATAAGCCCTAACTCGCCTTGCGGCTCACCGGGCGCTCGAGATTACCAATCCGCAGCACCGCCCGGTCGATGATCCGTTCCAGTTCTGAGGCATAATCGCGCTCACGCCCTTCCCGCAGCCGCCGCTTGGCCTTCTCGGGAGAAAACCAGCTGGGATTTCGATCCTCTTCCTGGGGCGAATCCAGCCGCGAAACCTCGCACAGATAAGCGCTGGTGGTCACTTCGAACGACTCCGCGGCCTTGCGCCGCACATAACGCGCAAACGAAGCCTCTTCAATGCGCCCGTGCACCCCGGCTTCTTCATAGGCTTCGAGCGCCGCGGTCTGCGCGTTCGTCAAGCCCGCCTCTGCGCTGCCTTTGGGAAAAATCCAGCGCCCGCCGCTCGTCTGTACCAGCAGAAACTCGATGCGGCCTTTGCGGATCCGGAAGCACACCGCCGCCACCTGCTCGCATCTCCGCAGCTTGCGCAGGTGCGAAAGACGGAATACTCGGGGCGTCGTTTCCAACGGACGCGGTTGCGACCAGCGGCCGGGCAAACGGAACTCTCCAGCGCTCATATCTGTAGAGTGCGGGATGCGCGCCGCTTCTGGCTAGAGTAAAACTTGGTTCCGCCACGCGCTTTCTGTTTGCTGCGCACAGCACGCTTCCTCCATACTCTTGGAAAATCGCATGGCCGCACCGGCCCGAGGGCACCGCTTGGAGAACTTCTACTGTTTACGTTGTAACCGCGAAATCTTGCCGGGCGACAAATCGGTCGCCGTCTACATGTTCTCTCAAACGGTGGGGGTCCGACCGCGTCAGAAGTCGGCATCGCAAAGAATCTGTTTCTGTCCGCAATGCTCGGTGTCGCTGGCCATGGGCCCGCCCCCCGAAGGCGCCCTCAATCTGGCCGCGTGGAAGATGATTCGCGACCTCGTCGGCGCCGATCCCGCCTTGAACCAGGCGGCGTGGGAAGAGATGCGCGGCATTGCCGGACTTTTGCCCCCGGGGGAAAATGGCCGCCGCGCAGTGAACGGCGGCGCCTACTTCGAGTTCTAGCACTCCTATCCCAGGATGTGGGCGAAGTTTGCTGCGTTCTCCTGCAACACCGGAAGGAACCTCGCCATCATCTCGTCCGCAGTCGCGCGTGATGCCTGAACCCCGATATTCATCGCTCCCATGACCCGGCTGGTCCGGTTGCGAACCGGAACGGCAATCGATCGCAGCCCCAGCTCTAATTCCTCGTCAATCAGTGCGAAGCCCGATTCTCGAACTCGATCCAGGGTCTGTTGAAGCCGCTCCTTGTCGGTAATGGTCCTCGGTGTCAGTGCCTTCAACTCCACCCGATCGAGATAGGCAGAGAGCTTTTCCGGTGGCAGGGACGCCAGAAGCACCCGCCCCATGGAAGTGCAGTAAGCCGGAAGCCGGCTGCCCACCGACAAACCCACCGACATCACGCGCTTGGCCGCCGAGCGCGCCAGGTAGACGATCTCGTCTCCCTCCAGCACGCTCAGCGAACTCGACTCGTGCAAGACGTCGGTTACATGTTCCAGGATTGGCTGCGCCAGAGCGGGCAGAGAGGTCGAAGAGAGGTACGAGAAGCCGAGCTTGAGAACCCGTGTCTTCAGCCGGTAGGTTCGCCCCACCGACTCGGCATAACCTAGCGCTTCCAGCGTCATCAGCAGCCGTCGTGCCGCCGCGCGCGAGAATCCCGTCCGCCGCGCCACATCCGCCACCGATTGGCCTTCGGTATGCCCTTCAAAGGTTTCAATCACCTTCAGCCCGCGCGCCAGCGAAAGCACAAAATTCGGATCGCCCTCCGACGCTCCGCTTTGGTCATGAATCGTGTCAGGAACGAGCTTCGCTTCGTGGGGGCCTCGTTTGGAGGAAAGGGTCATCTGCGCTCACTGGAGGTATATGGCGATATTCGCGCATTTGTACGAAAACCGCAACTGCAGCATAAAAAATCGTTCCTGCGGGCGCTATTCGCACGCTCTAGCTTCCCGCCGCCACTTTACTCTCCGTACCGGTGCGCCTGAGTTCTTCCCGCAATGCCGCCTCTACCTTCTTCTGCAGATCTGGCGGCAGCTTCTGTTTCCCCCATGTCAGATAGAAAACATCGATCGCCATTTGCCCCTCAGTGTCGATAAGGGCAATTTCTATGTTGCAGCCGTGCTCAGAAAATACCGACGCCATGGTGTGCAACAGTCCCAACCTGTCCTGTGCCACCACTTGCGCTAGCGTGCTGGTGGCCGAACACTGATCGTCGAACAGCATCGCGGTCTTGATCCTCACTTTGGGGATTCCGTTTTTCTCCTCCGACTGCATCCTCCGCCGCAGCATTTTGCCGAGATCCGCCTCTCCCAGCAGAACCTCGCTGAGGCTGCGCTTGAAGCGCTCCCACTCGGTCAGATTCAATTCCAAAGTGCGGAAGCGGTCGGTGAAATAAAACGTATCCACTACCGTGCCTTCATGATTTGAAAACGCAGTCGCCTTGACGATGTTCATTCCCCAGGCTGCCAGCGTTCCAGCCACCCGGCCAAACAGAAAAGGACGGTCCTCGGTCACCAGCGTGAGTTCGAACCAGTGCCGGCCGTGCTCCAGAGCCAGTTGTACCGGATCCCGGCCAAGTCCCTGCGCCATCTCCAGGTGCCGCAACACCGCATCCGCCGAATAGGTTCGCAAGTAACGCTGCGGCAGTCCTTCCACAAACGCCTTCACTTTTTTCCCGGAAACCGACGCCAGCGTGTTCAGCCTGACCAGATTCTCATCGTCAGCCTGCAGCCGCTGATCAACGCTCCGGTTCAGCTGGTTCGAGGCCGAGATATACAGCTGCCACACGTTTTGTGCCTTCCACGGGGTCAGAGCCTCAGGATTCACCGCCTTGATGTCGGCATAGGTGAACAACGTCAGCATCTTCAGCCGCTCCGGCGTCCCCACCTTGTCGGCGAAAAGCGCGACGGTGCTGGCATCGAAGATGTCCCGCCGCAGGGTCGCTGAAAGTTCCAGATGATGTTCAATCAGGAACCGCACTACCTCGCGCTCCGATGGCTCAAGGTCCAGCCGGTCCAGACATTGTTCGGCAATGATCAGGCTGCCTTCCACATGATTGTCAGAAGAAACACCCTTGCCGGTATCGTGCAGCAGCAGCGCCAGGTAGAGCAATTCTGGTTGCTCAATCTCCGCGAGAAGTTCGGCATAGGGTTTCTCCCACTCTGCCGGCGCCAGCCGCAGACGGTGCAGGCTCTCGATGGCCAGAAACGAATGTTCATCAACGGTAAAGCGGTGATAGAAGTCCCGCACCACCAGCGCGTCAATCGCTTTCAACTCCGGCAACAACAGAGTTAACAACCGCAGCGAGTGCATTGTCCGCAGGGCATCTGCGGCATGAGGCTGGGTGAGGATTTCCCCCAGGTACAGCCACAGCTCCGCTCCTCGCGGAGGCCCCGACGCCAGCGCCGGCAGCACCTGCTCGATCCGGTACTCCGTTGTCGTGCTCAATCGCAATCCGTGATGTGCGATGAAATCAAACAACCGCAGCAGCATCTCCGGATCCTCCAGCGAGGACGACTGCCTCAGAAAGACCAGCCCATCCACGACGGAAAAATCCGAGTTTGAGACCCGTGACCGCCAATTCTGAAACTGCCGGTAGAGCGACGACCGCGCCGCCGGAATTTCCTCCAGCAGCTGTGTGGCGGTGCGGTGAATCGAGCGCGCGTGGCGAAAGTAAATCCGCATCCATTCCGCCGCGGGCAAGCCCGTCGCGTCTCCGATACCGATGCCGCGTGCCGCCGCCTCTTCCTGTGCCTGCCAGGAGAGCGAGTTGTCGTCCCTGCCATAACGCAAATGCAGAAAGCACCGCAGCGCCATCAGGAAGTCGAGCCCCGCCTCGAACGATTTGCGCGCCAGCGCCGGCAGCAACGACTTCGGATCGGGCCAGTCGTGCAACTGCCCCAGCGAAGAAATCAGGCTTAGCCACAGGGCCACATTGCAATCTCTCAGCCCACCCGGCGTGTCTTTTACATTTGGTTCCAGATGAAAGACCGTGTTGCCGTGCTTCTCGAAGCGCGAGCGCGTGACCTCGGCCAGACTCTCCACCAGCGCCGGAGTCTCGCCCGCGACGAACTGGGGAAGCACCTTGCTGTGCAATTGCTGGAAGAGTCCGAGGTCGCCCGCCAGATAGCGGCAGTCGAGCAATGAGATCGCGAACTCGACATTGGCGGGATCGAACTTCCCGCACTCCCCAATCAATCGCGTCGCCGGACTCAGTTTCATCCGCAGATCCCACAGGCTCCGGCTGAACCGGCGAACCGCATCCTTGTATTCTTCTTCAGTGTGGCGGTCGGAGCAGAGAAACAGCAGGTCAATATCGGAGTAGGGGAACAGCCAGCCCCGCCCAAACCCGCCGAGCGCGACTAGCGCAAAACCGTCGGGATTTTCCTTTGAGGCAATACATTCCTTCCACAACTGCAGAAGGATTCTCTCTACCAGGGCCGTGCGCTCGGCCACCGTCTTGCGCCCATCCCCGCTGGCGGCGAAATCTTGCGCGATACGCGAAGATTCCTGCGCATACAGTTCCCGCAGCCCGCTGCTCCATGAAGCCGTCGTCATCTGTTTCTCAAACTCAGCGCTTCGAGCAGCCTCGCGCCTGGGGAGGGAAATCTCCTACAGAGCGTCTTCCCCATGCTCGTCGTTACGGATGCGAATCACTTCATCCACCCGCGACAGAAAAATCTTTCCGTCTCCGATCTTCCCCGTGCGCGCCGAGGTGGTGATCGCCTTCACAATTTTCTCTACCATCCCATCGGCGACGACCATTTCAATCTTGATCTTGGGGATTAAATCCACCGTGTACTCGCGCCCACGGTAAAACTCCGTGTGCCCCTTTTGCCTTCCGTGACCCCTTGCCTCCAGCACCGTCATGCCCTCGACGCCGATGTCGTGCAAGGCGGATTTTACGGTTTCCAGTTTCGCAGTTTGGATGATTGCCTCAACTTTGGTCATGGTCATGTGGGCGGTCATTTCAGATTACCCATTCGCCCCAGCGCTATCTCTCCGGAATCGCTACCGAACCCAGGCGCAGCAGCTTTGGCGAGGAACTGGGCGCCAACTCCTCCACTCCGCCCGGCATGCCCGCCGACGAAATCACATATTCCGGATAGGCCGAGATCCCGTGCTCGTGAAGATCCAGACCGTAGAGCTCTCCCTCGCGCGAAACCCGCAGAGTTCCGGTCGCGTTCACCAGATACATCACTGCGTAGGCGGCAACGAATGTGCTGGCAGTCATGATAAGACTCCCGAGCGCCTGTGCCAGCAGCAATTGCGCGCCGCCACCGTAGAGCAGTCCCTTCAAGGCCAGCGAATTGTCCGCCGCCACCGGACCGCTGGCTCCATACTTGCCGCACGCGAATAATCCCAGCGACAGCGTTCCCCAGATCCCGCACATGCCGTGCACGGGAACCGCGCCGATCGGATCATCAATACGCAACCACTCCAGCAGTTCCACCCCCGCGACCACCAGCACCCCCGCCACTCCGCCCAGCAGAATCGAACCCGTGGGGCTCACCCAGTAGCAGGGACACGTGATCGCCACCAACCCCGCCAGCACCCCATTGATCGTGAAGCTCACATCCCACTTTTTGTTGGGAATGTAGGAATAGATCATCGCCGTCAATCCGGCTGCGCACGCCGCCAGCGTCGTGTTCGTAGCCACCCGCCCCACGCCGTCGAAGTCCATCGCCGAGAGCGTGCTCCCCGGGTTGAAGCCGTACCAGCCAAACCACAGCAGAAGCCCGCCGGTGGCCGCGATCGTCAGGTCGTGCGGCAGCATCGGCCCCCCGCCATCGCGCTTGAACTTCCTGCCCAGCCGCGGCCCGAGCATGATCGATCCCGCCAGCGCCACGGCGCCGCCCACCGTGTGTACCACGGTCGATCCTGCGAAATCATGAAACCCTACGCCCAGCGAGGCAAAGAAGTGTCCGTCGCTGCCCATCAGCGCCAGAAATCCGTCTGGTCCCCACGCCCAATGCCCGACGATGGGATAAATAAATCCCGAAACCGCGACGCTATAGAGCAGATCGCCGGCGAAGCCCGTGCGCCCGATCATTGCTCCTGAAGTGATAGTCGAGCAGGTATCCGCAAACGCAAACTGGAACAGCCAGAAGGCCAGGAATGCCACTCCCGTGCCTTCGTAGGTCAGCGGAACGTCCTTCAGAAAGAACCAGTGGTAGCCGATAAACCCGTTCCCGTGGCTGAACATGAACGAGAAGCCGAAGGCATAAAACAGCAAGCCGCAGAGACAGGTATCCACAATGCATTCCATCAGCACGTTCACCGTCTCGCGCGAGCGGCAGAAGCCCGCTTCCAGCATGGTGAATCCCACCTGCATGCCAAACACCAGGAACGCCGCAATCAGCGTCCACATGGTGTTGAGCGGATTCACAATGGCCGCCGCCTTCAACTCCGTCTCCGCGGCATAGGCGCGGCCGAAGAACAATCCCGAAACCACGGTCATGAACAACAACACTATGCCGACGCCGGCCAGTTTTCCCGCCAGCAGCAGCCGCCCGTAGCGCCGCCATTCGCGGTCCCGCAACCGGCAGCCCAGCCGGGTGAACCGCTCTCTCAGAGATAGTGCTTTCCCTCGTCGCGGAAGGTCAGCCATCCACGCGCTCCTCACAATGGTTTCGGGGGACGAACCAGTTCGATGGCTTAGTTCTTACCACAGCCGGCGAAAATCTCTCTGCAATTTAAATTTATCGGGCCCATAAGGAGGATTTATTCCCCCGCCTTCGCCGATGTTACGCATCAAAAATTTGCGTTAGCCACTCTCTTCCCGCCGCGATAACTTACTCCTCCGCCGAAAGCTGGCGCCGAGAGCCCAATGCTAGAATCGCCCCATTCATGGACTTCGATCAGCTAGCCACCTTCCTGCAGGTTGCCGAACTCGGCAGTTTCTCGCGCGCGGGCGAAAAAGTGTTCCGCTCGCAATCAGCGGTGAGCGCGCAGATTCAGCAACTCGAGCAGGAATATGGCGACAAGCTGCTTGACCGCTCGCGCAAAGCCGTCAAGCTCACCCCCGCCGGCCGCGTCTTCTACACCTACGCCCAAAAACTTCTCAAGCTGCGCGACGAATCGCTGCTTGCCGTCGCCGATCAGGATCCCGTTCCCCGCGGCACCCTCGCCATCGGCGCCAATGAAGCGACTTGTCTCTACGTGCTGCCCGAAGTCTTCGCCGAATACCTGCGCCTCTACCCTTCGGTGCAGATGAGCATCTACCGCAACTTCAGCTACAAAATTATTGGGAAGCTAGAGAATGGCGCGCTCGATGTTGGCATCGTCACCTTGCCGGTGAAGTCTCCCAGCCTCAAGGTGCAACCCATCTTTCGCGATCGCCTTATGCTCATGGTGGGCATGAGCAATCCGCTGGCAAAGCAGAAAACCGCCACCGTTCCCGAGGTCGCCCGCCAGCCGCTGATCGTCCCCAAGACTGGCTACACCCGCCGCGTCATGGACAAGCTTTTCCGTCCCTACGCCGCCGGTCTGCAAGTCCGCATGGAACTGCCCAGCATTGGCATGATCAAGAGTTTTGTCGCTGCAGGATTGGGTGTGTCGGTCATCAGCGAAAGCTTCGCGCGCGACGACGTCGCCGCCCATCGCGCTCGCCTTATCCCCTTCGCTGACGTGGAATTGTGGCGTGAACTGGGATTGACTTACCGCCGCGATCGCACGCACACCCGGGCGACCACCACCTTCATCACCACCGTTCGGCAGATGTCGGCGGCCGCGCGCGAGAAAACCGCCACCTAGCGGGACTCCGCTACCTCGCTCTCCGGAGCAGGCAGGCGCTTCCGGATCAGCCCTTCCACCTCTCCCCACACCTTCGGATCGCAATCCATCTGGATGTGTCCCCGGGCAAAAAACATCTCATAGCGGCTGAATGACGGCGGACAGGTCACCGAGTGCTTCGCGTAATCGAAGCGGTAATTGCCCAGGATCGCGGTTTCTTCCAGATCTACCGCGACGATCTTTTTTCTTCCGTGAAAGAATCCGTGCGGCTGGTAGAAATTCACCGCCTCGCGCACATTCGGCGGGATCTTCGCGTCGTTCTGCCCCAGCTTGTGAACGCTGTCCACCTGTACGGTGAGGGCCACCGGAATCCGCTCCTTCGCCAGCGCCCGGCTCAGCGACACCACTGTCGCCCCGCCCCAACTGTGCCCATAGAGAATGATGTCCGCGTCCCGCTTCTCCGCGTCCGTCAGGAAACCGTCATGATTCGTGTCGAGCAGCGCCTTGATGGTCTGTTCCGCTCTTTTCTTATCGCGGTTGCGGAAGACCTGCACATACACATCCGAGGCATACGTCTGCTGCAGCCGGTCGCCCAGCTGCACCACCGACAGACGCGGATCGTCGGCGTGGTCAATGAATCCCACAAAGCCAATGACAATGGCGCGGGGAGGATCGCTCTGCGAGAAGCTGGGAATCGGAGCCGAGGGTCGTCGCACCAGCGCGCATCCCGCGAGCCATGGCAACAAGGCCAGTACGCAGTAGGACTGCCATCTCACCCCAAAAAAACAATCCCCAGGTTTGCCGGTAAAACCGATGCGTGCCCCCTCTACGTGCACAACCAGCCCCAGGCTGCGCACTTCAGCATAGGATGCGGGAAATCGGCGTCGCGGACATATTCTAAACGAACCTTTCTCCTCCCCGCCCGCTCAGGAATTTTTTATGTAACCATCGCCAGCCCCTGCGACAGCCTGCCTCTCTGCTATGCTCTGCTCAATGGCTGATGAGAAGCACCTGAAAACCAGTTGGATGGATCTGGTCTGGCTGCTTTTCCTGGTTGGACTGGCGCTCCTGCCACCGATCGATGAACCCCACAAGCAGGGGACGCTGCTGGCCATTGCCCTGCTGCAACTGTTCGAAGACCGCCTCGCCGCCCAGTTCCCCCGCCGCGGCTGGAGCTACGTCGTCCTCCTGCAGATTCTCCTCGCCACCCTGCTCATCGATCACACCGGCGAACTCAGCATCAACAGCACCTACTATCCCATCTACTACCTGCCGGTGTTTACCGCCGCGCTGCATTTCGAGGCCGTCGGCACCCTGCTCTGGACCGCGCTCGCCTCCGCCGCCTACTCCTCTTATCTTTATCCCGCGCTCCAGGAATATGAACTCACCCCTGACAGCATCGCCCGGTTGTCGCAGCGCATCATGTTCTTCTTCATTGCGGCCGTCATCATCAACCAGTTCGCCACCAAGGCGCGCCGCCAAACCGCCCGCTACCAGCGCCTCGCCGAAGAACTCGCCGCCAGCAACCGGCAGCTCGAGAAAGTCCAGGCCGACGCCCGCCGCTCCGAGCGCCTAGCCGCTCTCGGACAGCTCTCCGCCGGGCTCGCCCACGAAATCCGCAATCCCCTCGGCGTCATCAAAGGCTCATCCGAGATGCTGAACCAGAAACTCGCCACCGCCGACCCTCTCTCTGCTGAGCTCGCCGGCTACATTTCCAGCGAAGTCAATCGCCTCAGCGCGCTGGTCAGCCGCTTCCTCGATTTCGCCCGGCCCCTGCACGCCGAACCACGCCCCCATGACATCACCGCCGTGATGGACAAAGCTCTGAAGTCGGTCAGCGATCAATGGACCGGCGGCCCCGTCCGGGTCGCGCGCACCTATGCCGGCGACTTGCCGCTCGCCTTGATCGATGAAGGCCTCGCCGCACAGGTCTTCGTCAATCTCCTCCAGAACGCTTACGAGGCCATGGGCGAAAACGGCGGCTCCCTTCAGATCGACCTCTCAAAAGCCGTGTCTAACGGCCATCGCGGCATTCAAGTGCGCGTCGAAGATTCCGGCCCCGGGATTGCCCCCGAAATTCGCGAGCAGATCTTCAATCCCTTTTTCACCACCAAGAAAACCGGCGTCGGCCTCGGCCTCGCCATCGTCGCCAAAATCATGGACGAGCACCAGGGCTCCATCCGCGTCGAACCGACTGCCGCACAAGGCACCGCCTTCGTTCTCTTTTTTCCCGCCGCCAGTTCCGCTATCGAAAGCGAGGTCTTCGCGAGCTAAGCATGCCAACCATTCTGATTGTCGAAGACGAAGCCAAAATGCGCCGCCTGCTCGAACTCAACCTCGGCGAAGACGGCTTCGCCACTTTTTCCGCCGAAGCCGCCGAGGCCGGACTTTCGCTCCTCGAAGAAGAATCCATTGATCTGGTCATCACCGACCTCAAGCTCCCCGGCATGGGCGGCCTCGAATTCCTGCAAGCCGTGAAGCAGCGCTATCCCGCTCTGCCCGTCATCGTCATGACCGCTTACGGCAGCGTCGAAACCGCGGTCGAAGCCATGAAGCGCGGCGCCAGTGATTACGTGTTGAAACCGTTCTCGCTGGCCGAAATGCGCATGGTCGTGCGCAAGGAACTCGACGTTCAGCAGCTTCGCCAGGAGAACCGCTCGCTCCGCGAAGCTCTCGCCAAGCGCTATCAGCATCCCAACGTGGTCGCGCAGAGTCCCAAGATGCAGGAAGTCCTCGCCACCGTCGAGCGCGTCGCTCCCACCAACTCGACCGTCCTTCTCGGCGGAGAAAGTGGCGTCGGCAAAGACCTGATCGCGCGCGCCATCCACGAAAAATCCCGGCGCGCCTCCGGCCCTTTCATCAAGATCAACAGCACCGCCATCCCCGAGAACCTCATCGAGAGCGAACTCTTCGGATACGAGAAAGGCGCCTTCACCGGCGCCACCACGTCGAAGCCCGGCAAGTTCGAACTCGCCGATAAAGGCACAATCTTTCTCGATGAGATCGGCGATATTCCGCTCGCAACGCAAGTCAAGCTGCTTCGCGTTTTGCAGGAGCGCGAATTCGAGCGCCTCGGCGGCACGCGCCTCATTAAAGTGGATGTCCGCCTGATCGCCGCCACCAATCGCGATCTCCGCGCCGCCCTCGAACAAGGCACCTTCCGCGAAGATCTTTACTATCGCCTCAACGTCGTGCCCATTGACATTGCTCCGCTGCGCGAGCGCAAAGAAGACATTCCCGACCTGGTGCAGCTTTTCATCAAGCGCTTTGCGGTTGATTCCGGCAAGCCCATCAACGGCATCACTCCCTCGGCCATGCAGGCTCTGGTGGATTACTACTGGCCGGGCAACGTCCGCGAGCTGCAGAATGTCATCGAACGTGCCTGCGCTCTTGCAAAAGGCAAGGAGCTCGAGATCTCCGATATTCATCTCGATTCACTGCGCGCCAAGCCTGGCACGGCTCATGACAACTTCCTGCCTCCGGGATTCACCCTCGAACAGTGGGAAGATGAAATGATCCGCGAAGCCCTGCGCCGCGCGAACAACAATAAGAGCCAGGCCGCCAGGCTGCTCGGACTGTCGCGCAATGCGCTGCGTTACCGGCTGTCGAAGATTGGCATCGCGGATGAGGGGGAGAAAGAAACCTGAAGAATCCACCACGGAGACACAGAGGCACAGAGAAAAACTTAAAAGGTCAAAGACCCCGCCCCTTGCAAAAAACGCAAGGAGCGGGGCACCCGGCAAAGGGCGCGAAGTAAATCGGACTTCTTTGTGAACTTTGCGATCCTTCGCGCGCTTTGCGGTTAAATGCTTTTCCCGAAGTTCACAGAGTCAGCCTGCCTATCCCCCCTGGCTGAAAACCACCACCCTGGCCCACCTCAACCAGAAAGCCCCAAATCCCGCGACCAGCGACCAGCGGCCAGTGACCATCTAACCCATTAAAAAAACGGCAGTTACTCCACGCGCCGTTCTCCATCGAACTTGGCATGGCAGTTGCCTTTCTTATGGCGTGAAACCAGAACTCGGGTTTCACGCAGTGCGGAGGTGATCCGTGAAAAACAAACTGATCAAAAGCTTGGGGATTCTGCTCCTGGCCGTGTCCGGCGTGGTGACCGCCGCGGCCCAGTACGATGACGAATCGCAAGCTCCGCCCCCGCCGCCTGAGGCGCAGCAACAGCAGCCGCAGCAGCCAAACCAGGCCGGCGGACAGGGCGTCGATATTTCTCCCGGTGTCGCGCGTATCAGTCTGATTCAGGGCGACGTGTCCACCCAGCGCGGTGACTCTGGCGAGTGGGCCGCCGCCGTCCTGAACGCTCCCATCGTGACCGGAGACAAAATTTCTACCGGCGACAACGCCCGCACCGAAGTGCAACTCGACTACGCCAACATTCTTCGCTTAGGCGATCGCGCGCAGGCCATCATCGCCAACATGACGCGCAACCAGATTCAGGTGCAGATCGCGCAGGGCATCGCCAACTACGACGTGCTCAAGGGCAACGACGCCGACGCGGAAATCGATACTCCCAACGTAGCCATTCATCCCAATCGCGGCGGCGCAAGCTTCCGCATCATTGTCAACTCCAATGACGAGTCGGAAGTCCTGGTCCGTCGCGGTGACGTCCAGGTCTCCACTCCGCAGGGCAGCACCCAGGTCGGTCAAGGACAGCTCATCACCGTTCATGGCACGGGCAATGACACGGCGTACAAGATCGCCGACGCTCCTCCCCGCGATGATTGGGATACCTGGGTCAACGATCGCAACGACCGCATTGAGAATGCAAAATCCTGGAACCACACCGACCGCTACTACACCGGCAGCGAAGACCTCGACGCTTACGGACAGTGGAAAGATGATCCGGGCTACGGCGCGGTCTGGGTTCCCACGCAGGGGCCCGACTGGGCTCCTTACCGCGATGGCCGCTGGACCTGGGAACCGTACTACGGTTGGACCTGGGTTCCGTATGAGCCCTGGGGCTGGGCGCCTTACCACTATGGCCGCTGGATGTATTACGACAACGCCTGGGCGTGGTGGCCGGGACCCGTCTACGGCGCTCCTTACTACCGTCCGGTGTGGGCTCCCGCCTATGTTTCGTTCTTTGGATTTGGTGGCGGTGGCTTCGGAGTGTCCGTCGGCTTCGGCTTCGGATCCTTCGGCTGGCTGCCTCTCGGCCCCGGCGACTGGTGCCATCCGTGGTGGGGCGGCTATCGCAATAGCTTCAACTCGGTGAACATCACCAACGTCAACATTTACAACCACGGCGGCTCATTTGGTGGATGGGGCCCGCTGCGTCACGATGGAATTTCCAACCTGCACCTGGCGGGTGTCAACGAGCATGTGCGCGGCGGCGTCTCTTCGATTCCGGCGGGCAGCTTCGGCACCGGCCGCATCTCGGCCCGTCCAGTCGACGCCAACGTCTTCCGTGACGGCCATATGATGACCGGCAACCTGCCGGTGGTTCCGTCGCGTGAAAGCTTGTCGGCATCGAATCGCCCCGCCAGCCTGTCCACCATTCGTAGTAATGGACAGGAGCACTTCTTCGGAACCCGCACCGGCGAAGTACAGTCGTTCGATCGCCAGGCCTCGCAAGTGCAGCGCTCGATCGAAAGCAACAGCCACTTCTCGCCGGTTCGCAGCGGCGAATCGCTGCGCGCGCAGAATGGCGGCAACAACTCCGTCCGCCCGACCGAGAGCGATATCCCGGCGCGGAATTCGGGCAAGCCGAGCCCCGAGGTCGGCAGCCAGAACAACGGACGCAACGCGGGCAACAACGGCTTCACTCGCTTCGGCTCGCCGCAGAACGGCACTGAGAACCGCGGCAACAACCAGAACTCGTTCGGTGGACGCAACAACGTTCCTCGCCCCCCCAGCGCGCAGAGTGAAGGCTCGCGGTCCACTGGCTCAGAGCAGGGATGGCACAGCTTCTCGCAAGCCGGTTCGCAGCGGAGCAACAGCAACTTCAACAACAACTCGGGATCACGGAACGTGCCGCGGCCCTCGAACGGTTCGAATTCTTCGAGCTTCGGCCGTCCCTCGTCCGCTTACTCGAACAGCAACAATAGCGGCGAGTATCGCTCCTTCGGATCGTCGCGCGGCTCAAGCGAAGCCACTTCGGGCTTCGGCAACCGCAATGTCGCGCGCCCGCCTTCTTCCTACTCGAATGGCGGCAACACCGAGCGGGGCGGCGAGTACCGCTCTTTCGGATCGTCGGGCCCCTCGCGCGGAGTCTCCGAGCCCAGCCGCGGCAGTTACGGCGGCAGCTATCCGCGCAGTCAATCTCCCAGCTACGGTGGACGCAGCTATAGCGCCCCCTCGGGCGGCGGCTACTCCCGCCCTCCGCTTGATATGCGCCAGCCCATCATCGGCGGCGGACGCAGCTCCGGCGGCAGCTCTTACGGAGGATCGCGTGGCGGTTCCTTCGGCGGTTCCCGCGGCACCAGCGGCGGCGGATTTTCCCATGGGTCCAGCGGATCAAGCCACGGAGGTGGCTCTCCCCACTCCGGTGGCCGCGGTCGCTAATTTTTGACCTCCACGACAGAGGCGGACCCGTGGATGGGATGGAGCGCCGGCCAGGCATGCTCCATCCCACTTTCGACAGTAGACAGGTTCTGAGCTCTCCCAGGGAGAGCTAAGAAAGGCAGGCGCGACGTGCCTGCCCAGATTGCTGACAGTCCCAATTCCGGTCCCTGTGTCCAGGGACGTCGTCCTGACCCCGGCTTTCGCGGGACGAAGGATCTGGCGCGTAGCGCCGAAGCTGCGCGCTGACGAAACCGGAGCCCCTGCCGGCACTCTGGGTGAGCGCGAACCGCCCGCTTCGCACCAGGAAATCCCCCAAGGACTCGACCGCTCCCCGCTGCGCCTCCGGGCGCTTAGCAGGGCGCGGACTCGAATAATCATCGGGAGGTCACGATGCGGTCTGCCTTGCTGTCTCTGGCACTGCCAATCACCGTGCTCGGCCTGCTGGCAAGCGCTTCCGCCCGGGATATCGTTATTCCCGCCGGAACCATCATGCAATGCACGCTCGACGAGCCTAACCTTTCCTCCGCCACTGTGGACGTGGGTGATCCTGTTCTCTGTCACCCCCGCTCCTTAACCGAATTCGGCCATTCCACCTTCCCCCGCGGCACCTACGTCGTGGGCCATGTGGAAGCTGAAAAAGACCCCGGCCATTTTGTGGGCAAAGGCGATCTGAAACTGGTCTTCGACCGGATCGGGTTGCCCAACGACGATGTCTCTCTTCCCGGCAAAGTGATCGCCGTGCGCGGTTACAAAGTCGACAAGCAGGGAGACATTCTCGGCAAGGGTCATCCCAAGCGCGACGTCGTGGAATGGATGATCCCTCCGCTGTGGCCCTGGAAAATCATGATGCTGCCGGCCCGCGGTCCGCGCCCGACTCTGAAGGGCGAGACCGCCGTCAGCATGCGCCTGATGGACGACGTGGTCATTCCGCAAAGCGCTCTCGCGGAATGGCGCCGCTTCGGCCAACCGGCGGAAGACGCGTACCAGCCCAGCGCTTATACGCGTCCCACCAGCGTCGTTGCTTCGCAAAACGGCGCCCGTCCGTTGTTGACCACCGTGCACCAGCCGGCCAGCTCCCAGCCCGCGGTCCTGCCTTCGGGGGATAACCCGCTCCCGCAGGTTGCCGTGACTGACGCTTCGCTGGCGGTTGTCCGCACCGCTCCGGCAGAGCCACCCGCTCCGGCCTGGCATTATTACGGCCAGAGATCCGATGCGGCCCTGACTCCCGCAGTCAACCACGCGGGACCGCAGTTGACCTTGTTCGCCGTGAATTCGGGATCGGTATACGCCGTGACCGCATACTCGGTCGACAACGGTTCTCTCTCCTACACGCTTCCCAGCGGCAGCAACGGCTCCATCCCGTTGCAGGACATCGACTGGGGAACCACCACCCGGCTGGACTCCGAGCGCAACGTCAAAGTTACTCTCGGCAGCCAGTTGACCGACAACTGATCGTTGCCTCTCTCTCACTTTGCGTGGGGCGATCTGCCTCACGCATTTTTTCTGGTCTGTGCGCCCTTGGCGTTCTTTGCGGTTTGAGACTTTGACGTCATCCCGAGCGTAGCGAGAGATCTGGCGGGGGGTGAGTGAGTTTTCGCGCCAGATGCTTCGCGAGGCTCAGCATGACGTCGCGGAATCGTTCTTCCCAATCTGGGAACACGCCGCTTCTTTCGAATCAAGCACTTAGTTTTTCGCCCCAATCAATGCAATCACTTGCGAGCTGCGATGTATAGCTTGGTGCTATAAATCGACGCTAGGGCCCCTGCTGTTCGATTTGAGCGCTCCGGGGGCGAAATTGGACCTCTGGGCCCACCGTCGTCTCAAACGGCGAGTCTGGGCGATCCTGGGGCCACTGGAGGGCATTTCCTGCGCAGCCTCCATCTGCGAAGCCGCAGATAGCTCCCGGCAAACAGCGTGTCACCGTCAAGAACGCAAAGCACGCGCAGGCAAGTTTTTTGTGTGCTTTGCGAATCTCAGAAGCTCAATCGCAACGCCAACTGAATGACTCGCGGCTGGTAAGTGTACAGCAAGCGTCCGAAGGTGGGGCTGCTGATGTTGGTATCGGGATTGGAGAACTGCGCGTGATTCAGCAGGTTGAAGAAGTCGGCGCGCACCTCCATCCGCAGGTTCTCGCGGATCGGGGTGCTCTTCGAAAATGCCATGTCAATGTCGTAGTTGCCCGGCCCGCGGAAGGCGTTGCGCGGCAGACTGCCGTAGGTGCGCACTTCGGGAAGGGTGACGGCTTCACTGTCACTGGGGAAATTGGTATTGGTGAAGCCGGTGGGATCGAACCAGAAATTTCCCGTGCTGCCGGCGATGGTTCTTTGTGTCCGGGGATCGAAGAGCTGCAATGCTTTCACCACGTTGGCCCGCACCAGCCCGGCATCTCCCGCACCGGAGGGGCCGGGGCTGTTGTAATTGAAGGCGCTCGGCAGGTTGGCAAAGATGTCGAGCGGTACTCCCGTGTGCCAGCTCACGATGGGAAAGACATTCCATCCCCGGGTTAAGCGCCTGGGGCCGTTCTCCCAGGCGTGATCGAAGGGCAACTCCCATCCCCCGCTGAAAACAATGCGGTTGCGGACGTCCATGTCGGCGGAAGCGCGAAACAATCCAGGATCGTAATACGGCACCGCGACGTTGCGGTTCTGGAAGCCCGAGGCGTTATCGATGTTGTGCGCGTAGGTGTAGGCCAGCGTGAAATAAGCGTGCTGAAAGATGCCCGGGCTGGAGAATTGTTTCTGCAGGCTTACCAGCATGCTGTTGTAGCTGGCCGAACTGGTGTTGCGGAACTCGTTGATGCTGGCGTAACAGAGAAACGCCTCGGCTGCGCCACACGGGCTGCCTGCCGCCGTCAGGTTCAGGGCGCGATCGAAAGTTCCCAGCACGAAAGGATTTACATCGGTGAGCGCGGTCAGTTTTCGGGATGCGCTGCCTACGTATCCCGCCTGAAACACCATGCTCTCGGAGATCTCGCGCTGCAAGGTCAGGTGGTACTGATAGGTGTAAGGCGTGCGCAGGTGCGGATCGACGATGAACGTGCTTCCGGAAGATCCGATCGGCAGATATCCCGCGGCCGCAAAATCAAGATTCGGCGGCGGCTGGCGCGAGGGGAAGGGATTGGGAATGCCCGCGGCCACAAAGGGCTGGGTCAGGTAATTCACTTCAGCCGCCGGATTTCCCGCCAAAGGATTGAAAGGAAAGCCGGCACTGGCGAAAAACGGCGGCTTGCCGTTGAACTGCAGGTTGTCTTCCGCTTTCAGGATGTCGTAAAACACGCCGAACGCGGCGCGAAGGCTGGTCTTGCCATTGCCGCGCGGATCCCAGGCAAGGCCCACGCGCGGCGCCCAATCGTTGCGATCTGGAAAGTTCACGCCGGTGGGCGCGCCCGGATCTCCGGGGAACACCATGCCCGGCGGGGCGTTGGGAAACTTCTGCGAGTGCAGGCCGGGGATGATGGAGAAGGTGCGGCCTTCGGTGTCGGACTTCGGCGTGCTGTATTCGTAGCGCAAGCCAAGACTTAGCACCAGGTTCTTGCGCAGACGCCATTCGTCTTGCGCAAAGCCGTAGCTGAACTTGCTGCGGATGTTCGAAGGCGCGGCGGAGTTCTGCGTGTACTCGAGCGGCAGGCCCAGGAGAAAGTCGGCAAAGGAGTTTCCCGAGAACTCGCCGTTCTGCCCGATGAAAATGAATTGCCCGTTATCGATGAAAGCGACAAAAGTGTTGTTCTGAAAGGCGGAAATGCCGCCGCCGAACTTAAAGGCGTGCTTGCCGTGCACCCAGGTCAGGTTATCGGAGAAGGTAAAGGTGTTGTCGGTGATGCGCTGCGGGCCGATGGTGCTGAATCCCAGCGACAAGCCCGTATCCCACGCCAGATTGGTCGGCCCGGTGGGAAGGTCGGGAGTGATGCCGATGCCGAGATCCGCCGGCTTGGGGAGATTGACGGCCGGATTTTCCGCGTTGTTGCTGCTGCGCACGAGGGTGGCTTTGAATTCGTTCAGCAGCGTGGGCGAGAAGATATGGGTGTAGGACGCATTGAGGAAGTAATCGTGAAAGTCGGAGAAGTCGGGGAAGCCGGGCACATTGGCGTAATCGAAAGGTGTGACCTGGTGGGTGCGGTCGCCGCCGAGCGTGAACGCGAGCTTGTTCCGGGTATCGAGATCAAAATCGAACTTGGTGGTCAGCTCGTCGCGACTGGAAGTGAAGGGTTGCTGCGAACTCAACAGGCCGGTGGATGAGGTCGGAATCAGGTTGGCGTTGATGTAGTTTTGGGCGACGGTATTGATCTGCGCCGGATCGATGATCGCCTGGGCCGCCAGCGCAGAATTCGACTGGAAAAACGGGTTGGCCTGGAGAAATGCCGCGACTCCCGGATCAGGTCCGCCATTCGGTCCCGCCTGCGAAAAATTCCCACCGAGTTCGGCGGGCGTGAAGGCTTCGATATTGTGCTCGGTGAGATCTTCGGTGATGCGCTCGCCCTGGTATCCCACGAAGAAGAAATAGCGGTCTTTGCCGTCGATGAGGTGCGGGATGGTGAGCGGCCCGCCCAGTGTGCCTCCGAACTGGTTGCGCTTGTAGTCGTTGCGCGGCAGCCCGGCCTGGATGTTGAAGTAGCTGTTGGCGTTCAGGAAATCGTTGCGCAGGAAATCGAAGGCGGTGCCGTGATACTTGTTGGTGCCGGACTGCGTGGCCACGGTGATGACGCCGCCGGCGTTGCGTCCGTACTCGGCGGGATAGTTGCTGGTGAGGATGCGAAACTCGGCCACGGTATCGGGATTGGGCACATAAACGGCGCGGTTGTCGATCAAATCGTTGTTCAATCCGCCATCGAGCAGGTAACCCACGGAGTCGGCGCGGTTGCCGTTGATATTGAAAGTGCCGGGGCCGGTGTAGTCCTGGTCGACGGGCGTGACTCCGGCCTGCAGCAGGGCGAGATCGCGGATGTCGCGGCCGTCGAGCGGGGCATTGCGGACAACGTCGCCGGTGACGACTTGTCCCAGCGCGGCGCTGACGGTCTCGACGGTTTGATTGTTGGCCGAGACCTGCACTTCGACCGGCGCCGTACTCAACTGCAGGCGAACATCAATGCCGCGGGTGTCGCCCACGTGCAGCACCAGGTCGGTGATTTCGGAAACGGCGAAGCCATCCTTCTGGGCGGTGATGACGTAGTGCCCGGGCTGAAGGAAGGGAACGTTGAAATATCCGTTTTCGTTGGTGGTGGTTTCGCGCTTCAGGCCCTGGTCGACGTTGAGCAGGGTGATCTTCACCCCCGCGACGGAGGCGCCACTCTGATCGGTCACTGATCCTGACACCGCCGCCCGCTGCGCGTTGGCCGCTCCGGCATACGCAAGGAAAAGGAGAAGCAGCGATAAGAGGCGAAGATTCGATTTCGTCAAGGAAGCAATGGGCCCGGCAAACCAACAACCTGGAAGGGCCGAGGGCGAGCGGCCAACGCGCAAAAGGATAGCATGCCGCCCTTTCAACTACTCATGATAGTAGGTAAGACTTTAGACCTCGCGCCGTCCGAAAAACTGGACGGGAGAATCTGGGTTTCGAGCCGCCGTTAGCTGCCCATGCGGTGCAGGACGGTGATCAGGCGGGAAAGGCTGGCGTTGGCATCGGGGGCCTGCTGCGAGGTGGTGAAGAGCGAGCGTACCAGGTCGTTCTGCTCGCGGGCGAGGCGCAAGAGCGCATCGCTGTCGGCGTGGCCGGCGGCTTCAGTCATGCTGGCCGCGACCGGAAGATCGGCGATGTCGGAGAGCATTTCCGCCTGGCGCTGGGCTAGGTTGGCGATCCAGTTCTGGTGATCTTGCCGGATTTTTTCCAGCTGGCGGATGGCCGAAGGCGGAAGGCCGGCGATGCGCTGGGGAGAGAATTCGCGGTCGAGCTTTTTCAGCGCCCAGGCGTGCAGGAACGTCTGGCGCGCGTGGGTGACGACTTCACTGGAGAAGATGGCCACTTCTTTCTCGGTGTCGTCGCTGGAAGCGCCGGAGCGGGCGAGGTGCTTGAAGATGCGGTCATGCAGCGGCATGCTTGCGCTCGAAAGTTCGGCCAGGGCGGCGGGAACCGCTCCCTCAGTCGGGCCACTCGCATCTTCGGCGAAGCGGTCGGGAGGATTGTAGAGCTCTGATCCGTTCTTCAACTCGCGGGGAACATAGATTTCGACCTTCAAAGGTCCATTGACCGAGCGCAGCGACTGCCGGATGGCGTCGCGGCGGACGGGATTATCCACCAGGCCCTGCACCAGCAGCGAGCCGTCGGACATGGGGAACAGGTAGACTTCCTCGCCGAGGCAGGCATCCACGCGGTGCAGGGCTTCGGCGACCTCGACTTCTTCCACGGTGGCCTGGGTGTCGGCGTATCCGAGCGGGGTCACGCGGCGAGCGGGAAGCGAGGGCAGCGAACTTTCGCTGGAGCGCTGGCTGGAGAGATCGGCGACATCGGGAGGCAGCGTGAGGTGCGCCATCTCGACTGCGCGGGGCTCAGTGGTAGTGGAAATGCGGGTGAAGCGGTACTCCTGCGCTTCTTCCGCGGAAGTGAGAATGCTCAGGGAGGCGGGCGCGTAGTCGCTCACGTTCACCAGCAACCTGGCTTCGGCGATCCCGGAAGAGTGTCCGGTGGCGAAAGGATAGCTGAGCTCGAAGACATCGCCCGCTTTCCTGGCAGAAACCTCGCTGCTGCCGCGCGCCGCCACCAGGCGGCGGAACCCGTTGATGGAGATGTCAGGCAGCCACTGCTGCTGATCGAGATACTGAATGACCGGGGCGTCGCTGGGCTGGCCCTGCAACACCGCGCGCAGCATAACATCGGTCAGCCCGGCAAGGTTGCCGTTCACCGTACGCCCGAAAGATCCCGCGCCGGAGTCGACATTCCAGTAGGTGATGGGCGTTTCCGAGTCGCGGACCTCGACGATGGTGCCGAGCTGGCGATGGGCTCCGCTCTTGTGGTCGATGCGTTCGATGCGCACGGCGATGCGGCTCACCTGGCCGCGCGAAGGCAAATGCCGGAGTTCGTAACTCTGAGCGCGGTTGAGCACGCTGTCGGCCGATACCCGGGTATTGAGCACGTCGGTGAACATGACTACCAGGAGACAGGCGGCAAGCGCGCCGGCGAGGGCGGCTTTGCGGTGCTCGCCCACGGCGACGAGGAACTGGCGGAAGGCGAAGGCCATGCGTTCCCCGAGCGAGGCCTGCGCCTCTTCGCTTTCGGCGGAGTGACGCATGAGGCGCTGGCGGAATTGCTCGACGCGGTTTTCGGCGAAGGCGGCCGTTTCCGGCAGCAATTTCTTGCGCGCCTGCAGGAAGCGGTCGATGCTCTCCTGCATCACGCCCAGGCGGCTGCGGCAAGTCCAGCAGCTTTCCACGTGGCGGCAAGCGGCTTCAAACTCGGTGCGCGGCATTTCGCCGTCCTGGTAGGCGGCGAGTTGTGCGTCGCTCAGATGGGGCGGAACCAGCGGGCTGCGGTTAGGCACGTTTGGCATCACGCACCTCGAATTTCTTGAGCCCGCGCGAAAGATAGACGCTGACCGCCTTGTGGCTGATTCCCAGGACTTCGCCGATTTCCTGATAGCTGAGGCCTTCGGCGCGCAGAGTGAGGCAATAACGCTCGCGCTCGTTGAGGACTTCGAGCGACTGCGCGATGCGCTGCTGCTGGATCAAGTCATCTTCCGCCGTGCGCGTGGTTTCTTGCAGGGAGCGGTGGGCGAGCCACTCGGCGACGGCGACTTCGTGAATCCCTTTCCTGCGGATGTGATCGATGGCGAGGTTGTGAATGACGCGGTAGAGCCAGCTGCGCACATTCAGGATCTGGGCCTTGCGGCTGAGCTGATCGAATAACTTGAGGAAGGCGATCTGGACCAGGTCTTCCGCTTCTCCCGTGGACCCGACGATCTGGTAGGCGTAGCCGAGCAGCGAGGGACGCATGGTGGCATACAACCCCACCACCGTTTCTTCCAGTGGTTCGCTGCGGCGGGGACTTTCCGCCTGTTCCATGCCGAACACCTGGTTCAGCTTCAGGGTATTTTCCTGGTCCATGGTCCCGAGAGAAAAGACTTCTATAACTTCCAGATAAAGCTGCCGCATGCCCCTCTACCGGCGGGCTTTAGCCACACGGGCGACTGTGCTTTGTATACACCAAATCCTGTAGTTTCCGGCCGTTCCGAAGAAATATTTTTTTCTTGGATTCAGACGTTAGGCAACCGGCGGGCTGGTGCGTCACAACAAAGGTAAAACGCTTTCCATTTGTATGCAAGGCGGTGGTCGCTGCGGGTGGGCGCAGGCGTCCAGCGAACCCAGGGGCGTAATGCAGATGGCAGTACAACTTCCTATTTCCGGCGAACCCGACCCGGAAATTGTCCTCGGCAGCGGGGAGCGCGCGTTGGTGCAACTGGTGGCCATGGGCGTGCCCGACCGCGAGATCGCCGAACGACTGGGGGTAAGCGAGACCCTGGTGCGCGATCAATTACTCATTCTTTTCAAGAAACTGGCGGCGGCCGGATTGCTCGACCAGTTGTTGTATGTCGGGGAAGAGGCTTAGCTGTTAGGAAAGCGGAGGCCGCTTTCGTCCTAACCATGACATTGCAGTTGGGTACCTGACCCCGGTGCTTTTCGATCTCTTACAATTTTCGGCCCCCTGCCATTAGCACAACCAGCTACTGGACGGCCCTCTGAAGCCTGTTCGCTGCTCCCGAGCGGGCTTCCTTTTTTTTCTCTAAAAAAATCTCGAGACTTATTTGGCGCTGGTTCCTTCGGCGGAAGGCTCAACGCTTTCGTCGTCGCCGTGGATAAGCCCGAACTTCTTGAGCTTGTAGCGCAGGGCGTCGCGCGAAATGTCGAGCAGTTTGGCGGCCTGGGTTTGGTTGCTGTTGGCCTGGCGCATGGCGAGTTCGACCATGGCGCGTTCTACTTCCTCGAGCGAGGTGCCGCCCTCGGGGATGTAGAGGCGCGGCAGGGTGCGGCCGTTGGCGAGTTGCTGTCCGCTGTCGGCGGGAGCGGTGCGCTCGAAGACCGTGCGCCCTCCGGATTCGGCCACGGCAAAGGGCAAGTAGAGCGGGCGCAGCAGCTTCTCATCTTCGAGAATCATGGCGCGCTCGATGGAGTTTTTCAGCTCGCGCACATTGCCCGGCCAGGTGTGCGCCAGCAGCAGGCGGCGGGTTTCGTCGGTAATGCCTTGCACCGACTTCTTGAACTTGCGGTTGTAGCGATCAATGAAAAAGTCGACCAGCGGCAGCACATCTTCCTTGCGCTCCCGCAGCGGCGGAATGAAGATGGCGATGATGGCGAGACGGTAGTAAAGGTCCTGGCGGAACTCTGCTTCGCGGACGGCTTTTTCCAGGTCGCGGTTGGAAGCTGCGATCACGCGGACATCCACCTGCATGTCGCGCACCCCACCCACGCGGCGGATGACCTGATCTTCCAGCACGCGCAGCAGCTTGGCCTGCAGGAGGGGAGAGAGTTCGCCGATCTCGTCGAGAAAGAGCGTGCCTCCATCGGCCATCTCGAACAGGCCCTTCTTCATCTGTTTGGCGTCGGTGAAGGCGCCGCGCTCGTGGCCGAAGAGTTCGGCTTCCATGAGAGTTTCGGGGATAGCCGAACAGTTGATGGCGACGAAGGGTTTTTCTCCGCGCGCGCTCTCGTAATGGATGGCCTTGGCAATGAGGTCTTTGCCGGTGCCGCTCTCGCCCTGAATCAGGATGGTGGTCGCTTCGCTGGCGGCGACCTTGCGGACGAAGTTCATCAGCTCCGTCATCTTGGCTGACGCGCCCACGACTTCGTGATAGCCGGTGCGGCGGCGCACTTCTCCGCGCAACGACTGCACTTCACTGCGCAGGCGGGTGGTTTCGAGAGCGTTCTTGATGGTGACGGCGAGCTCTTCGAAATCGAGCGGCTTGCCGATGAAGTCGTAGGCGCCGAGCTTGAGCGCGGCTTTTACGTCATCCAGCTGGGGGTCGGCGGTGATCATGATGACGGCGCGGGCATCGCCATTTTTCTTGAGCTGTTCGAGGACTTCGAGGCCGCCCATATCGGGCATGCGCACGTCGAGCAGCACCAGGTCAGGGGATTCCCGTTGGGCGAGCTTCAGGCCGGGCTCTCCGGCTTCGGCCTCGACCACGTGGTAGCCCCATTCCTCGCACTTCTGGCGCAAGGACCAGCGGACCAGGCGTTCGTCATCGACAATGAGGATCTTTTCCTGAGGCATCGCGAAGCGGACTGCTTGCGAACTAGCTTACTACGGAATGGGGGGTAGGGCCCGCTTAGGAAGCGCAGGCGGGAAGAAGGCCTGCGTTGTCAACTTCTTAACAATCACCCGGCAGCGGATTTGTGACAGCTAGCATATGCTAGGCATATGCCTAGAAGAATCACGAAACGCGCGGAGCGGCGGGCGAAAGCTCTGAAGCATGGGCGCAATCAGACTGGCCGAGTCCCGCACAAGTCTTTGCTGGGAGTTCTGGCGACCTTGCGTCCGCTAAGGGAAAACTTTCCGCGCATCAATGATCTGCCTGCCGATCCTGTGAAACATCCTCAGTGACTTACCTCTAATATGAGCTGCTTATTCTCGACCCGAAGGAAAGAAAATGTGTCTGACCCTGAATAACAGCTAAACGCCACCCCCAGCGACTGTGCGTCGTATGCTTTAAGTGCTTTGCCATTGAGGTCAACCACCTTTATCACAGACCGGGTATCTTCTTGGTCAGCGCCATATAAGATGGCAAGCTTGCCGGAACGTTCGTGC
>Ga0335085_10001779_pt1 | contig 43309 bp, 40 predicted proteins | sample Lox_Sample_45_FD_206712 | JGI IMG/M metagenome (GOLD analysis project Ga0335085, IMG submission 206712) | Soil microbial communities from Loxahatchee National Wildlife Refuge, Florida, United States - Lox_Sample_4.5 | ecosystem: Environmental > Terrestrial > Soil > Wetlands | place: USA... | reverse complement strand
GATTTCCGCTGCGTTGATTTGGAGCGGGTTCGATCGGGCCGGATACGTAGCCCGTCGATGAACACGTCGACCAGTCGCAGAACGCTGGTTTGCCAGCCCGGCTGATCATGCGTGTAGCACATGCCCACAAGGGCACGAATAAGGTCTTCGGGACTGATGTCATCGCGGATTTCGCCTGCCGCGATCGCTCGATCCAGCAGTCCGCCAACCGCCCGCGTCAGCCGATCGAACGAATATGACATCAGCGTCGAGTTTTTATAGGCAGCAAGCGCAAGCGCCGCGGACATGCCTTTTTTTGTGGCAACGAACTTCACGTTCGACCGCATCCAATGACGTAACGCCTCGACCGGCTGCTCCTTTCGTTTCAGGTCTTCGGCCAAATCGGCAAGGTGTTGCACTTCGCGGCGGTACACGGCCTCGAACAGGGCTTCACGCGTCGGGAAATGCCGGTAGAGCGTACCGATGCCAACGCCAGCAGTTCGCGCCACAGCTTCAAGGCTGGCGTCCGGCCCGCCGGCGCTGAACACGACTTTTGCCGCTTCGAGCACACGCTCGCGGTTCCGAACCGCATCGGCGCGCGGCTTCCGCGTGGTTTTGTCCGATTTGCCGGCCGTCAATCTCGACCCCTTGAAAAACGGAGGCGCCCTCCGTATCTCTGAAAAAGGCAGCGCTGATACATAACACGGGGTGTCGAGCAATGCCGATAAATCCGGGGAGACGCCTGACGGCGGAACTATCAAGTCGCCGGGCGCTTGGGACTGCGCGTTGCTCTGCGTTACGCCAAACATACCGATCCGTCGGCGGACGGACGTGTCTCACCATCGCTCATATGGAGCACTGCATGGGCCTTTCAACGACACTCACCGTAAACGGTGTCTCAAGCACCATCGCGCTTGATGACCCGCGTATCACTCTCCTCGACCTTCTTCGCGAACGGCTCCATTTGACAGGAACCAAGAAAGGCTGTGACCGCGGGCAGTGCGGCGCCTGCACGATCATCGTCGACGGACGGCGGGTCAATTCGTGCCTCGCGCTGGCGATCAGTCACGACGGCGCTGACATCCTGACAATCGAAGGCGTAGCACACGGCAACCGGCTGCATCCGGTGCAGGAGGCCTTCATCGCTCATGACGGGTTGCAGTGCGGCTTTTGCACGCCGGGCCAGATCATGAGTGCGATCGGTCTCATGCAAGAAGGTCAGGCGGGCGACGATCCGGAACGCATTCGTGAAGGCATGAGCGGAAACCTCTGCCGGTGCGGGGCGTATCAGGGAATCACCGAAGCAGTACTGGAGGCGCAAAAGATTCTTGACGCGGCGAGCCGCAAGGAGGTCGCATGAAGACGTTCGATTACGTCAGGCCGGCAACGGTTCGCGAAGCCGTCGCGGCCGCGTCGGCGCCAGGCGCCGCCTATCTCGCCGCCGGCACCAATCTGATGGACCTGATGAAGGGCAACATTGTCGGCCCGAGCCGCCTTGTCGACATCAGCCACGTTCCTGACCTCGACCAGATCGAAGATCTTCCCAATGGCGGTGTGCGGATCGGTGCGCTGGTCCGCAACGCCGATCTCGCGCACGATCGCAACTTCGCCAGGCGTTTTCCCGCCATTGCCGAGGCGCTGTTGTCAGGAGCGTCCGCGCAGCTTCGCAACGCCGCCACGGTCGGCGGCAATCTCTTGCAGCGGACGCGCTGTGCATACTTTTACGACGTCGCCAGCGCCTGCAACAAACGCGAGCCCGGCTCAGGGTGTGACGCCCGCGGCGGTGACAACAGACTGCACGCCATCGTGGGATGGAGCGAGAGCTGCATCGCGACACACCCGTCTGATTTCTGCATACCTCTGGTCGCACTCGACGCTGTTGTCGAAGTCGAAGGCGCGGCGGGCCGGCGCGAAGTCCCGCTCGAAATGTTTCACCGGCTGCCCGGCAACGCGCCCGACCGCGAGAGTGCGCTTGGGCCTGGCGAGATGATTGTCGCCGTGCGCTTGCCGGCCGAGGCGGCGCATTTCGCCGCGCACGCCCGCTACCTGAAAGTCCGCGAGCGCACCTCTTATGCGTTCGCGGTAGTTTCGGCTGCGGCCGCTTTGCGCATGGACGGCGATACGATCCGGGAAGCGCGTCTCGCGCTTGGCGGCGTGGCGCTCAAGCCATGGCGGGTTCGTGACGCAGAACGAATTCTCGCCGGAGCGCGTGCCGGAGCACCGGCTTTTCGCCGCGCCGCCGAAACGGCGCTCGCCGAGGCAAAGCCTTCCGGCGACAACGGTTACAAAATCGAACTGGCACGTCGGATCGTATCGCGGGCTCTCGCGCTCGCCGCGGCCGGTACGCCCGAGCGTGTGCCGGCGCTTCCGGCGTCCCCCTTCGCCACCGCTTCCGGAGATGCCTTCCATGCCTGAGATCACACTCACGCAGACGCCCGCCCATGTTCGGCACGGCTCGAACATCGGCCAGCCACTCACCCGCCGTGACGGGTTCTTCAAAGTGACGGGCGCCGCCCGGTACGCCGCGGACAACCACCCGCCGGGAATGCTGTACGCGGTGATCGCGGTGAGCAGCATCGCGCGCGGGCGCGTCGTTTCTCTCGACGTCAAAGCCGCAAAGGCTCATCCCGGAATTGTCGAGGTCATGACGTCGGCCAACCGGCCCGCGCTCGCGCTGGACCCGGATCTGAAAACCGATCCCTTCATGTTCCGTCTCGATCTCTTGCAGAACGACAAGATCCGCTACGCCAACCAGCCGATCGCCGTTGTCATCGCCGAAACGCTGGAGGCGGCGACGGAGGGAGCGGCACTGTTGTCGCCGCGCTACGAGACCGAACCAGCGCGCATGGGGCTTGACGCAACAGAAAGCTTCGAACCGCCGGTGGTCGGTCCGGGCTTTCCATCAAAAGCTGAGCGGGGCGACGTCGCCGCGGGACTGGCGGCGGCTGAGAAGAAGATCGACGCGACCTATGAAACGGCAGCGCAATATCACAATCCGATGGAGCCGCATGCGATCGTGGCCGTATGGGATGGCGACACGCTCTCGATCGATACGCCTAGCCAGGCTTTCGGCTGGGCGAAGGGGCGCCTCGCTGGACTGTTCGGCCTGTCACCTGACAACATCCACATTCGCAGTCCGTTTCTCGGCGGCGGCTTCGGTTGCAAAGGCTTGATTTCAGGACCGCAGGTGCTCGGCGTCCTGGCGGCCCGCTTAGTCGGCAAGCCTGTCAAGCTGGTGCTCCGCCGCGAACAAATGTTTGGTCCCGTCGGACACCGGGCACCGACACGGCAGACTTTACGACTGGGCACCGACAACGACGGCAACCTGACCGCTCTCGATCATCGGACCAAAACGGCGTCGAGCGCCTTCGACGACTTCTTCGAGGCCGCGTCCGGCATTTCACACACGCTTTACGCAAGCCCCGCAATCTCGACGTCCCATGAAGCGGTTCGCGTCGACACCGGCACGCCGCTCTTTATGCGCGCGCCTGGAGGGGCGCCGGGCTCCATCGCGCTGGAAAACGCCATCGATGAAATGGCGTATGCGTGCGGAATGGATCCGCTGGCATTTCGGCTCAAGAACTATGCCGAGGTCGAACCGATCTCCGGACTGCCGTTTTCGTCAAAGGCGCTGCGCGACTGTTACAGTCAAGGTGCCGAACGTTTTGGCTGGAAACGCCGCGTACTCGCACCGCGGCAGATGCGCGATGAGCAGGGTATGTTGATCGGCTGGGGCGTCGGCACGGCAACGTGGCCGGCTCACATGTTCGAGGGACATGCCGAGGCGGCGCTTCGGCGCGACGGCACCGGCGTCATGGAGATCGGCTCGGAAGATATGGGCCAGGGCGCCTGGACCGCGCTGGCGCAGATCGCGGCGGACAGTCTTGGGCTCGACATCAGCCAGGTCGAGTTCAGGTCCGGCAATTCCGACCTTCCGGATGGCGGCGTCGCCGGCGGCTCAGCCCATACCGCGACCGCCGGGATGGCGATTCACAACGCTGGCGGCGATGCGATCGCCCGCCTTGCCGCGCTTGCGACCACCGACGAGCGATCTCCGCTGTTTGGCGCCGGCAACACCGGCGTGATCGCGCGCGACGGGCGCCTGCATCGCCGCGACGACGAGAGCCGCAGCGAGAGCTACGCCGATATCCTTACCCGGGCTGGCCTCGCGCAAATCGAAGGCCACGGCAAGGGCGCAACGGATCCTGCTGCACATTTGACGTATGCCATGCATGCGCATGGCGCGGTGTTCGCCGAGGTCAAGGTCGATCCCGATTTCGGGCAGATGCGCGTGACCCGCCTGGTCGGCGCGTTCGCCGCCGGACGGATCATCAATCCGCGCATGGTGCGCAGCCAGTTGTTCGGTGGAATGATCTGGGGCGTATCTTTCGCACTGCACGAGCAGGCGATCATGGACCGGAGGTCCGGCCGTCCGATGAACGCCAATTTTGCCGAGTATCATGTTCCCGTGAACGCCGACGTGCCGTCGGTCGAAGCGATCCTGGTGGAGGAATACGACCCGCACGTAAACCTGCTCGGCATCAAGGGTGTCGGTGAAATCGGAGTCACCGGCTCGGCAGGCGCGGTCGCGAATGCAGTCTGGCACGCGACCGGAGTCCGCGTGCGGAAATTCCCAATCACGCTGGACCGTTTGATCGAACCTGAGGACGGGACGGTGGTGAACTAGCGCCACTTTTCCCACCGGTAGACTCGGCCCATATTAGGGTCATGGCCAAGAGCCGCGATCCCGCGAAGCATTCGAAGAAAGATCCGGCCAAGCCGACGCGCGCCAAGGCATCGCGGCCTGATTCGGCGCCGCTCGATCCGGCGCTCGCCGATTTGCTCAATCCCGCCATCGGTCAGGGCCGTGCCGGCGTCGGATCGCAGACCGGCCTCGACCAAGTCCCGTCTCCCCAGGAGGGAGGCGAGCAGCGGGCGTCCAAGATCGCGCCCGCGCCTGACAATTCATTCGACCGGCGCGCCGACTTCGCCAATGCGCATACGGCGCGTGCTTCGGTGGCGCGCGGTTTTGGCGAAGCGCCGCAGCAGGGTTATGTCGGCAAAACGCCGGTGCCGCCCGGCGAACTCGATCCCGATCTCGCGCGCGCACTCGGCATCGATGAGCAGCAAGGCGAGGCCGAGAATGCGCGTAACGTGATCACGCCCGACATGGGTCCGGCGCACTTGCGCCTCGCGCGTTCGGCTTCGCGCGAAGTCGGAACGGTCGCCGGCCTCGCCAGCCAGCAATCGCTCGACCAGTTGCTGCGCGAAGGCCGCGCCGAGTTTCGCGAGCATGACGGCGCCAACAAAATCTGGGTGCCGCACCGGCCGCCGCGGCCGGAAAAATCCGAAGGCGGACGCCCGCTGGTCATCAAATCCGACTTCGATCCGAAGGGCGATCAGCCGCAGGCCATTGCCGATCTGGTCGAAGGCGTGCGCCGCAATGACCGCAGCCAGGTGCTGCTCGGCGTCACCGGCTCGGGCAAGACTTTCACCATGGCCAAGGTGATCGAGGAGATGCAGCGCCCCGCGCTCATCCTCGCGCCCAACAAGACGCTGGCGGCGCAGCTCTATGGCGAGTTCAAGAATTTCTTTCCCGACAACGCGGTGGAGTATTTCGTCTCCTATTACGACTACTACCAGCCGGAAGCCTATATCCCGCGCACCGACACCTATATCGAGAAGGATTCTTCGATCAACGAGCAGATCGACCGCATGCGCCATTCGGCGACACGCGCGCTGCTCGAGCGCGACGACGTCGTCATCGTCGCGTCGGTGTCGTGCATTTACGGCATCGGTTCGGTCGAGACTTATTCGGCGATGACGTTCTCGCTCAAGAAGGGTGAGCGGATCAATCAGCGCGCGCTGCTCGCCGATCTGGTCGCGCTCCAATACAAGCGCTCGGGCGGCGATTTTTATCGCGGCTCATTCCGCGTCCACGGCGACGTCATCGAGATTTTTCCCGCCCACTATGAAGACCGCGCCTGGCGGGTGTCACTGTTCGGCGACGAAGTCGAATCGATCCATGAATTCGATCCGCTCACCGGGCAGAAAACCGACGAGCTGGAATTCGTCAAGGTCTATGCCAATTCGCACTATGTGACGCCGCGGCCGACGTTGTTGCAGGCCATCGCCGGCATCAAGCTCGAGTTGAAGTATCGGCTCGATCAGCTCAATGCGGCCGGCCGGCTCCTCGAAGCGCAGCGGCTGGAGCAGCGCACGCTCTACGATCTGGAAATGATGGAGGCGACCGGCGCCTGCGCCGGCATCGAGAATTACTCGCGCTATCTCACCGGCCGCAAGCCCGGTGAACCGCCGCCGACTTTGTTTGAATACGTGCCCGACAATGCGCTGGTGTTCGTCGACGAGAGCCACGTCACCGTGCCGCAGCTCGGCGGCATGTATCGCGGCGACTTTCGCCGCAAGGCGACGCTTGCCGAATACGGCTTCCGCCTGCCGTCGTGCATGGACAACCGGCCGCTGCGCTTTGAGGAATGGGATGCGATGCGGCCGCAGACGACCTGCGTCTCGGCCACGCCGGGGCCGTGGGAGCTCAACGAATCCGGCGGCGTATTCACCGAGCAGGTGATCCGCCCGACCGGGCTGATCGATCCGCCGGTCGACATCCGCCCGGCGCGCACCCAGGTCGACGATCTGGTCGGCGAAGTCCGCGCCGTGGCGCAAAACGGCTACCGCGCGCTGATCACCGTTTTGACCAAGCGCATGGCCGAGGATTTGACCGAGTACCTGCACGAGCAGGGTATTCGCGTGCGCTACATGCATTCCGACATCGACACCATCGAGCGCATCGAGATCATCCGCGATCTGCGGCTCGGCGCCTTCGACGCGCTGGTCGGCATCAATCTGCTGCGCGAGGGCCTCGACATTCCCGAATGCGCGCTGGTCGCCATCCTCGATGCCGACAAGGAAGGCTTTCTGCGCAGCGAAACCAGTCTCATCCAGACCATCGGTCGCGCCGCGCGTAACATCGACGGCCGCGTCATTCTTTACGCCGATGCCGTGACCGGCTCGATGGAGCGCGCCATGGCCGAGACCAATCGCCGGCGCGAGAAGCAGGAAGCCTACAATTCCGAGAACGGCATCACGCCGGAAAGCGTACGCAAAGGCATCTCCGACATTTTGCAGAGCGTGTACGAGCGCGACCACGTGCTGGTCTCGGCCGGCAGTGGCAGCGGCGGCGAGTTCGAAGAAGCCGCCACCATCGGCCACAATTTCGAAGCGGTGATCGCCGATCTGGAAACCCGCATGCGCGCCGCCGCCGCCGATCTCGACTTCGAGGAGGCCGCGCGCCTGCGCGACGAGATCAAGCGGCTGCGCTCGACCGAGCTGGCCGTGATGGACGATCCGACCGCGAAGCTGCTGGCTCCTCCTTCTCCCCGCGCGGCGGCGAGAGGTGGAAAAAGCCGTGTTCACAAGCCGGCGCTCGACGAAATGGGCATCGCGCTCCACCATGAAGTGGCGCCGCATCGCCCCGCCGGAGGAAAACGCGGCGGCGCGCGCAAACCCACGCTCGACGAGATGGGCCCGGGCGTCGAGTCGGTGCCGGGCAAACTGCAAGAGGCGGGGAGCGCCGGAGGCGCGACAGGGGCACAAAAACATGGCCCGCGCTCGACCCTCGGTCGGCCGGGCATGCGCGGCGGCTGGAAGCCGCGCGGCCGGCATTAGGTCACATAGCTTTTTTAGTTCCGTCTTAGATATTCGACTTCGCATCGGGTGGGGTCGGGGTCACGATGAATCCGCCGCTCAACATCCTCGCGCCGGGTCCCTGGGATATTTTCGTTCCCTATAGCGTGCTGCACGCAGTCGCCCTGACTATCTGCGCGCTGCTGATTGCTACGCCCAGTCTGATCGGCCGCACGCTCTCGGACGGCGCAGAGCTCACCTTGCGCCGCGCGCTCGCCGCCTTCGCCATTTGTTACTGGCTTGCGTACAATATCTGGTGGAACTGGCACGGCCTCGATCCGCGCACCGGGCTGCCGCTGCAAATCTGCGACCTCAACGGACTGTTGGCGCCGCTGGTGTTGCTGACGCGGTGGCGCTGGGCGCAGGCCACATTGTATTTCTGGACTGCGGCGCTGACGCTGCAGGCGTTCATTCAGCCGGCACTCCGGGTCGGACCGGCCTCGCCGATCTTCTGGGCGTTCTGGATCGCGCACACCATCATCTTCGCCAGCGCGGTTTACGATATCGTCGTGCTCGGCTTTCGGCCGACTTGGCGCGACCTCGGCCGCGCCGTCATCGCCAGCGCCGTCTACGTCGCGGTGGTGATGCCGATCGACGGAGCGCTCGGCGCCAATTACGGCTTCCTCGGCAATCCGGCGGACCCAGGCGAAGTGCCGCCCTTCGTCCACGCGCTCGGCCCCTGGCCGCTGCGCGCCATCATCGTCGTTGCGATGGCGCCGCTTGGATTCGTAGTCGTGTTGTTGCCGTGGTTGATTGCTGCAACTCATCTCTCCCCGCTGCGCGGGGAGAGATCGAGCGCGTGAAGCGCGCAAGGGTAAGGGGGATCTCACACGATTCTGAGCCCTGCGGAAAACCCCTCGCCACAGCCCTCTCCCCGCACGCGGAGAGAGGGAGCACGCACGCTACCGGGTGATCACCTCGGCGATCTTCTTGTCGCTCGGATTTACGATCACCAGTTTGTGCTGCAGCATGGCGAAGTGGTACGGCTTGAGCGCCGGAACGTCGCTCGCAGCCTTGGTGGTGATCGGCGCCGTGGTCACGGTGTTCGGCACCACCGCACCGGCGACGGCGCTAAATCCCGCAGGAGCCTTCTGGTTCAGCGAACCAGTATAAAGGTCCTTCCACGCGGTTTGCCGCTGCGTGCTTGACAGACTGAGCGTATCGCTCGCCGGCGGCGCCATCTTTGCACCGGCATTCGACTGCTGCATGCCGGCCGCCGACGCCGCCGTTACGCCGGCCAACAACGCCGCCGCCGCTAACGCAATAGAGGTTCGTGCTTTCATCTGGCGATCTCCACGTTTTCGAATTGCAATGATCGCCCCGTAGGTAAGAACGCACGGTCCGTATCTGTTGTTTCGTTAAAAGCCGTTCATGTCACCGCCGAAAACGCCGCGCGGCGGCTTGTCGCGGAAATCTGAATTCGGTGAATTCGCCCTCGCAATCGTCCCTGACACAAAGGTTGCGGCGGGCGCACCACGGACCCTTCTAATTCATTCCTCTGCGACGAAATCTCAAGCGCGAATGATTAGCGAAGGTCTTTACGCGGGCCCCCTCACCACCACCAGCGATTAGGCCAATAGGGGCCGTAGCCGCCGAATGGTCCGTAGTAATGGGCGCTATAGGGGCCATATTCGAACCCTGGGTAATCGGTGACCGGTGGCGGCCCGTAGCCTGGCGGGTAGGTGCCGGGCGGATACCCGGCGGGCGGCGGCGGGTACGCGGGAGGCAGGCCCGGTGGACCACCCGGTCCGGGCCCTGCGGCGTAGGCCCCGGGCGGCGGCGCGCTGGCGCGAACGAAACTCGCAGCCATCGCATAGCCTCTGCCGCCCGGCCACATGATTGTGCACCAGTGGCTGCGGCAGCCCGAGACCTCGACCGTAGAGCCGCCCGGAATGGTGCCGACGATGTGGTAGTTCGTTCCCGGTCCCTGCCGCACTTTGACATCGCTGACGGCGAGCGCGGACACCGCGTGCGCACCCGACGCCGACAACGCCATCAGTGCGGCGGCGCAGGCGATCCGTGCGACATTCATTGCTGACCTCATGCTCTGTGAAGCGGTCCCAGTGTAGGTCCAACGCGCGAAGCTTCCACACACTTCGCGGTGAGATTTTGGCACAGCCGCAGATTACCGCGAAAGCTTTTCCAGCTCGGGAAACGCCGCATAGGTGGTACCCGCGCACTGGTCGTTCGCGGTGTCGTGCGCGGTTTCGACGAAGCGGTCGAACCGCCCGGCGACGAACACCGCCGCAACCTCCTTCACGCCGATATACTCGTTGCGCGACTTTTTCGCGTTGTAGCGCACGCAGACCACGAAGCGTTTGGAGGCGCCGAACGATTTCAGCGCCGGCTCGGCAATACCGGCGTCGCGAATGCCGGTCGGATCGTTCAGATAAGCGTGCATGGCGCGGAGAATATCGGGCTTGTAGTTGGCGGGGCGAACGTTGACGTCATCATCGTCGGTGCTGCTGGCCGCAACGTTCGGGCCCTGACCATGCGAACAGCCGCCGACGGCAAGCGCCAGGCCGAAGACCAGGGCGATCAACAAGCCGAAAAACAAATCGTGAAACAGGCCGGCTCGGTGCCGGTAAATGCCGCCTTGCATCGCTCAACGCACCTTTTGCCCGCGAGCCGCATCCATTTAACGCGAAATTGTCAGTCGCACAGTAGGTTGGGCGCTGCTGCGGCGTCGCCAAAGCTCAGGCGGGGTGGCTATGGCGGGGGGATCCCCTATATGGACCCCGATGCTTTGCTGCCGCGTTGTCATAGTCTTAGTCATTTGAGTTTTGTGATTTGCTCGACCTGATACCCAGCATCGGCCATCTGGTTCATGACTACGGCCTCGTCGTGGTCGCTGCCGTCATTGGGCTTGAAAGTCTCGGTTTCCCCTTCCCCGGCGAATCGGCATTGGTCCTGGCCGGGATTTTTGCCGGCACCAAACACGAACTCAATATCTTCGCCGTGGTATTCACCGCGGCCGGCGCGGCGATCGTTGGGCAGATGATCGGTTACGTCATCGGCCGTGAATACGGATATTGGCTGCTGCTGCGCTACGGTCCGTATCTGCGAATCACCGAAAGCCGGATCAAGCTCGGCGAGTATCTGTTTCTGCGCTATGGCGGCAAGATCATCTTTATCGGCCGCTTTGTGCCGCTGCTGCGCAGCCTCGCCGGCATCCTTGCCGGCGCCAACCGGATGCCGTGGCGGCAGTTCATGCTCGCCAATATCGTGGGCGCGCTGGCCTGGGCATCGTTCTTCGGGTTCGCCGCCTACCTGTTTGGGCACCAGGTGCACAAGTTTGCCGGACCGGTGGTGATCGTGATCGGCATTGCGGCGGCGATTGCGATCGTGATCGGCGCCATTTTCGTGAGCCGGCACGAGGCGCAGCTGGCGGCGGAAGCCGAGCGCGCCCTGCCGGGGCCGCTGAAGTCGGCCTGAGCGGCGTCTTGCTGCCTTTTTTGCTGCCTTGCACCCCCGATCCGCGGACGCCATATTGAATAACGTTCCGGGGATGCCGTAAGGGCCCCACAAAGTCGCTTTGGTAAAGGGCTTTGCGATTATGTCCAGGGTTTCGTCGCTTTCGAGCCCGTTTCTCCTTGGCTTCGATGAGATCGAGCGGGTGCTTGATCGGGTCGCCAAGGGGGCCGACGGCTATCCGCCCTACAACATCGAACGCGTCGCGCGCGATAGCGGCGGACCAGAGCGGCTGCGGATCACGCTTGCGGTCGCCGGCTTCACTCGCGATCAGCTTGACGTGACGCTGGAAGAAAACCAGCTTGTCATCCGCGGCCGGCAGCAGGACGACAAAAGCCGGCAGTACCTGCACCGCGGTATCGCGGCGCGGCAGTTTCAGCGCAGCTTCGTGCTGGCGGAAGGAATGGAAGTGCTCGACGCCGATCTTAAAAATGGCTTGCTGTCGATCGATCTCGTACGTGTTCAACCGGAGCGTATGGTTAAGTCAATCTCCATTAAGGAATCCGAATAGGAAACCCAACACTGGTGCGCCGCGTTATAATAAGAAGGAGCAAGACCATGGAATCGAGCAGCAGCGAAGTGAAAGAGATTGCGATCTCTGCCGAAGCGCTCGCCCATCTGGGCGACGGCGAGATCGCCTATGTGAAGACCATTCGCTCCGAGGATGTCCGCGCGCTATTTCCCCAGGTTGCCGAGATGGGCATCGAGCCGGGGATGAAGCTGTTCGCCCTCCACGCCGCCGACGGCACGCCGATGATGCTCACCGACAGTCGTGAGGCCGCCTTCGCCAACGCCGTGAGCCAGCAGCTCGAGATGGTGAGTGTCCACTGACCAGGAATCAGGAATCGGCGATCGGTAATCAGAAGGGCCGCAACTGCGGCCCTTTTTTTGTCCGATTACTGATTACCGGCTGCTGATCCTGGCGAGCGCCGCTAGGCGGCGCTTGCCGACGGCATCGCCAGCACGGCGTACAGCGCTTCGGCGTCCCGCGAGGCGCGCAGCTTGTGGGCGATCGAGGAATCGCGCAGCAGCCGCGCCACCCGCGCCAGCGCCTTCAAATGATCGGCGCCCGCACCTTCCGGCGCCAGCAACAGAAAAATAAGGTCGACCGGCTGGCCATCGAGCGCTTCGAAATCGATCGGCCGGTCAAGCCGCGCGAACAATCCGAACAGCCGCGTCAGGTTCGGCATCTTGCCGTGGGGAATGGCGATGCCGTTGCCGACTGCGGTGGAGCCGAGCTTTTCGCGCTGCATGAGAATATCAAAGATCGCCCGTTCGTTCTGACCGGTGAGCGTCGCCGCGCGCGCCGCAAGCTCGAGCAGAACCTGCTTCTTATTGTTGACTTTGAGTGCCGGAATAATCGCGTTCGGAGCGACGAGATCGGTGAGCGCCATGAGCAGGACCTGGAGAGCGAGGCCTTAAGCCTAGCGCACTTTGAATTCGCGCATGATCTTGTCCGGAAGCCGGTACCCGTGTGCTGGGATCATGTGCAAAGCGCGGCGGAACATAGGGAGCGGGGGCAATCGCGTCAATGGGCACCGGGAGGAATGGTTACAGCAGTATCGGCCGGCGAAGTTCGCATTCGCCGGTCAGCGCACACTAACTTGCGGTTTTCAATCGGGTTCCGGACGTTGCGGCCGCGGATGGTGCTCTTTGAGGCGACGGTGATAACGTCGCAGCCGCTTCTCCACCCGAAGTACGGCCTGGTCGGCGCTGGTATAGGCATCCGGCGCGCTGCCTTCGGCGCGAAGTATCACCTTCGAATCAAGATGGAAGGCGCATTCGGTGTGAAAGCCGGATCCGTCTCTCGCCACCGTCACGTGTCCGGAATAACCGCCGTCGAAATATTTGCTCATGGCCTCGCCGATGCGGCCGTTGATGCGCTCACGCAGCGCCTCACCGAGGTCGAGGTTTTTTCCTGAAATGCGAAATGACATGGCAGCCTCCATCTTTGGTGGCGCATGATCTTTTCGGGAAACCGGCTTGCACCTTCTGCACCGTGCACTAGCCGCGCATTACCCTTAAATTCGACCTAGGCATCGGCCGACGACGAGTCAATGCGGCGTAGTAATACTTACCCGGCCACAATCGTGAACGCGAAGCGGAGCACAAAGGTTCAGGCCGGCGCCGCCGCCTGCTTCTCCCGGCGGCGCTGGACCGAGGAGGGAATGCGCATCGCCTCGCGGTATTTCGCAACCGTTCGCCGCGCAATGTCGATGCCTGCTTCGCGCAGTTTGTCGACAATGGTGTCGTCGGACAGAACACCGGCCGCCGTCTCGGCATCGATCAATTGCTTGATGCGGTGACGCACCGCCTCGGCGGAATGCGCCTCACCGCCGTGGGATGCGGCAATCGCCGATGTAAAGAAGTACTTGAGCTCAAAAATGCCGCGGCTGGTCGCGATGTACTTGTTGGCCGTAACCCGGGAAACCGTCGATTCGTGCATGCTGATGGCTTCGGCGACAGTCTTCAGATTGAGCGGGCGCAGATGCTCGACGCCGTGCACGAAGAAGCCGTCCTGCTGGCGCACGATTTCGTTGGCAACCTTGAGGATGGTCCGGGCCCGCTGATCAAGCGCGCGCACCAGCCAGGTGGCGCTTTGCAGGCATTCGGCGAGGTATGACTTGTCGGTGTCGCGGCGCGCGGTGGCCGAAACCTCGGCGTAGTAGGTCTGATTGACCAAGACCTTCGGCAAGGTGTCGGAGTTCAATTCGACGATCCAGCCGCCGTCGGGACCGGGCCGCACGAAAACATCCGGCACGATCGGCTGCACCACCGCCGATCCGAAGGCGAGCCCGGGCTTGGGATTGAGACGCCGGATTTCGGCAATCATGTCTACGAGATCTTCGTCGCCGACGCCGCACACTTTTCGCAACGTGGCGAAATCGCGCTTGGCCAGGAGATCGAGCCGCGAGATCAGGGCTTGCATCGCCGGATCGAACCGGTCGCGTTCCTTAAGCTGCAGTGTCAGACACTCGGCAAGATCGCGCGCGCAGATACCGGGCGGCTCAAAGGCCTGCAGAATCTCAAGCACAGCCTCCACTTCCTTGACGCTGGTGCCGAGCTTTTCCGCCACGGAAGCTACATCGCTGCCGAGGTAGCCAGCCTCATCAACGAGGTCGATCAAATATTGCCCAATCAGCCGCCGCCGCGGATCGCTGATGGCGAGTGTGAGCTGCTCGCGCAGCCAATCCGCCAGCGTGGTTTCGGCGGAGACGAACGCTTCAAGATTGTATTCGCTGTCATCGTGACCGCCGGCGCCGACGGCGGCCCATTCCGAATATCCGGCAGGACCTTCGGCGCTGCGGGGCCGCGGCGGCTCGGCGTCGTCCGGGAAAACATCTTCGACCCGGGTATCGAGCCGTTCATCAATGGCGCTGCCGTTTGGTTCAGCCCCGTTGGCGTTCCACGATTCGCCATCGGCTGGCGGTCCGTCCGGCGACGACGCGCCGTTGTTTTCGGCCTCGGCCGGTCCGTCCTCGACGCTGTGGTCGAGCAATGGATTGCGCTCGAGTTCCGCTTCAACGTAAGCGACCAGATCGAGATTCGAGAGCTGTAAGAGCTTGATCGCCTGCATCAATTGCGGCGTCATCACCAGAGCTTGGCTCTGGCGGATCTGGAGTCGTTGCGAAAGCGCCATTGATCCCCGGTTGGACCAAATTGGTCCAATTCTTGCTTGTAGGTAGCTCTCTACAGCAATTCGGGGCCGGTGTCGTCAACCGATTTTCGGGCAGGCCGGAAATTACAACTGGAACTGCTCGCCCAGGTAGAGGCGACGCACCTCTGGGTTGTTGACGATATCGCTGGCATCACCCTCCATCAGCACCTCGCCGGAATAGATGATGTAGGCGCGGTCGGTCAAACCCAGCGTCTCGCGCACGTTGTGATCGGTAATCAGCACGCCGATGCCGCGATTGGTCAGGTGGCGCACCAGCGCTTGGATGTCGCCAACGGCGATCGGATCGATGCCGGCAAACGGTTCGTCGAGCAGCATGTAATTCGGCCGCGTCGCGAGCGAGCGGGCGATCTCGACGCGGCGGCGTTCGCCGCCCGAGAGCGCAATCGCCGGCGTCTTGCGCAGCCGGGTGATGTTGAACTCCTCCAATAGTCCATTGAGATCGCGCTCGCGCCGTTTGGAATCGGGTTCGACCACTTCGAGCACGGCGCGGATGTTCTGCTCGACAGTCAGGCCGCGAAAGATCGAAGCTTCCTGCGGCAGATAACCGATGCCAAGACGCGCCCGCTGGTACATCGGCAACGCCGTGACGTTGTGACCGTCGAGTTCAACGCGGCCTTTGTCGGCCTTGATAAGGCCGGTCACCATGTAAAACACCGTGGTTTTGCCGGCCCCATTGGGGCCGAGCAGGCCGACGGCCTCGCCCTTGCGGACGTAGAGGCTGACGCCCTTGACTACCTTGCGCCCGACGAAGCTTTTCTCCACGCCATGAACGGAGAGCACGCCTTTACGATCGGGCGGCGCCGAGCCGTTGCCATCGGTACGGCGGCGCAGCCGCGGCTGCTGCGGTCTGCTTTCGGGAGGCGGTTGGCGCTGCGGACCATTTTCAGGGGGCGGCGCGCGGTGCTGCCGCTGCGGACGAGCGTTGCGGGCGCTCTCGGAATTCGCCTGGACGCTGGCGATATCGACATAAGTGCCGTTGATGGCACCGCCCATACTCGCGAGGTCGATGACCTCACCGGCCGCCGGCATCGGCTGACGCGGTCCCGGTCGGCGGCGCCGGCGAAAGTATGAGAGGATGTCCAGCACACTACCCTCGTCAGGCCCGCTTCACGTCGCGGAGGTCCCGAGCATTGAGCCGGGACTCTACCCGATTTTTCGTAGCCATGCTGTTAGCGGCCAGTGCCTGTTTTCCGAAAACCGGTTCCACTCTTGGGAATCGTGCTCTTAATTGGCCTTGTTTGGGCCTGGCCCGATCGTCATGAAGTTCGACGTGGTACCGTTTTCATTCCGGCTCGGCTGGATCAGCGCGCGGACACGATTCTGACTGGTCACGCCCGACTCGATGTGGGCGTTACCCGTCGTCGTATCGACGATCACCCGATCGCCGTGAAGGACGTTCTTGCCCTGACTGACGACGACGTTACCGGTCAGCGTGATGGTCTTTTTCTTGACGTCGTAGACGCCGAGATCGCCGCTGGCATTCTGGTCCTTTGAAATGACGGTGACGCCGCCACGCGCTTCTATCCTGCGGATATCCTGTGCTCCTTGCGGCACGGCCGGGCTCTGTTGCGTTGTGCCCGACGCCGCCCTTGAACCAGAATGCGTGATCGCGGAAACGCCCGGACCACCCCCACCGTAAAAGACTACGAGCGTCTGACACTTGATCGTCGTGTCACCCTGAACAACCTGCACGTCACCGGAAAACGTCGCCATTTTGCTTTTGTCGCGCACCTCAAGGGTTGCCGACTCGATCTGGATCGGCTGATCCTGGTTCTGCTCTTTTTGCTCCTGCAGCCCAGTTGCCGAAGCGGGCGCTGGAACGGCGCGCGGACCCTGCGCCGCCGCAAAGCCCGGCGCGGCCAGTGCGATCGCTATGGCCCAGATCCCAAGCCGGAGCTTCATGGTTTGCGTGCCTGCGTGGAATCCTGATCCGGCTTGATCGTCATTGAAACGCCTTGACTGAATCGAATGACCTCACCGCCATCGACCACGTCGAGCCGGTTGGCGGTGAGCACGCCGTTGATGAGCTTCACCCAAACCGGTTTCTCCGACACCACGTTGCCTTTGTGGACGTCGATCACCGCCTCGGTCATGCGCACCTCATAGCCGGTCGAGGAGACGAGGTGAACGCTTTCGCTTAGCGTCAGCATTTCCGTCTTCATGTCGTAGGTTCCGGAATTCGACGTGACGGTGACCGTACTCTTGTCCTCCATCTCCACTTTGGCGTCGATGTGATGCAACTCCATCACATCGGGTTTGGTAATGTCCTGCTCGGCGGATTGGGCCGTGAATTCATAGGGCCGCGAATCGACGGTGAAGCCGGTCAAACGCGGCTGCTGCATGGTGACCTTGGTTCCCTTGATTACAAGCTTGCCCAAGTCTCCCGGCAGGCGAAGACCGCCGACTGTCGGCAGGTAATTGACCGCCACGACCATAGCCAACGCCGCGGCAAGGACGGCGGGAACGCCGATCCGAAGCCAACGCACATGGCGGCTGTGCCGCAAGGCAGCGCGATAGATTTGGTCGCCATCGCCGCGAGCGGTCGCGGTAAATCCGACCCGTCTCGCCGTGTCGCCAGAATAAACGCTGGTCAGCTTGGTCCTCTCGGACAGTTGCCTCGATTCGGGTACGCCCCGTTTTAGCGGTTCCTGCGGGAAATTATCGCCCGGGAATGTGGCCTCGACCGGGCGCGAATGGTCGCGCCGGGGGCCGGATCAAATGCGATCCGGTTGAAATTGCGGCAGATTCACGAGTGGGCGAAAATATCCTCGGCGGCAAATCCGGCCAGATCGAGCCGGGCCCGTTCGGGCAGGAACCGGAAACAGGCCGCCGCCAACTGGTCGCGGCCTTCGCGCACCAGCATGGCATCGAGCCGGTCTCTGAGCGCATGCAGGTAGATCACGTCGCTTGCAGCATAGGACACCTGGGCATCGCTCAATTCGGTGCCGCCCCAATCGGACGATTGCTGCTGTTTTGAGAGGTCGTGGCCCAGCACTTCGCGCACCAGATCTTTCAGGCCGTGCTTGTCGGTGTAGGTACGGGCAAGCCGCGAAGCAATCTTGGTGCAGTAGACCGGCTCCGCCATGACGCCAAAGGCGTTGCAGAGCATGGCGAGGTCAAACCGCCCGAAGTGGAAAATCTTGACGAGGCGCGGATCGGCCAGCAACCGCTTCAGGTTGGGTGCATCGGTTGCGTGCGGCGGTATCTGCACCACGTCGGCAGAGCCGTCGCCGGGTGAAAGCTGCACGACGCAGAGCCGGTCGCGCCCGAGATTGAGCCCCATCGTTTCAGTATCGATCGCTACCGCGCCGGTGTAGCGCGAAAGGTCGGGCAGGTCGCCGCGATGCAGCCGGATGGTCATGTGGGAACACGTTGTGGCAGGGACGCCCTGCCACCTGAATATCGCAACCGCCGCATCAAGACTAGTGCGTAGGTTTCCAACTTGCGCTCGAATCTGGACTCCGACCGGCGCGGGCCGACATCGGTTCATTGAGCGACGACGGCGCGCGAACCTCGCGGGATGACCGCTACGTGGCAAAACAGACAAGCGGCAGCGATGGTAGCGTGAGACCACACCACCACATATTTGCTGCTCATCGTCTCAGGTCAGCCCGACCCGTCAGTAGCCGCGCCGCCGCACCTTCTTGGCAGCCTTGCGTGCCGCATAGCGTGCATCACGCTCGGCCTTTTTCTCGGCCGCAATCGCCGCCTCACGCTCGGCCTGTTCGGCGGCGAGCAAAGCCGCCGCCTTTTCGGCTTCCAGCCGGGCCTGCGCCTCGCGCTGGGCGGCCATAGCCAATTCTTCCGCCAATTCGGCCTCGCGCTTGAGTCGGGCGGCTTCGCGCGCGGCCATGCGGACCAGGCGAGCCTCATTGATGGCCACGCGTTCGGCCTGACGCTGTGCAATCTTGGGATCTTCGGCCGCCGCCCGAAACTTTTGCAGCATCGCCTTCTTGGCTGCAGCGGCTGTATCCTTACGCGTCTGAAAATCAGGATCCTTGTAGTTACCCATCCAGTTCCATGACCTCTATGATGATTTGTTTGACACGATGTCCCGCCCGCGAGGGCGGGCCTTGGTACCCGGCTCACACAGGCGTCATGCGCCGGTGAATGTCTTTCACATCGGAAAACGAAATATCCGCATTGTGTTCGCCGGTATACTCGAGATCGAAAGCGGTGCGCGCCAGGAAGACAAGATCGCCATCGAAATCTTCGGCGATCGCCGACGGGTAACGTGCCGCAAACCGATCAATCATTTTACGGTCGTCCGCAGCGATCCAGCGCGCGAACTGAAACTCGGGCGCACTCCAATCAATCTCCAGTCCGTATTCGGCGGCGAGACGGGCCTTCAAAACATCGAGCTGGAGGGGGCCAACGACACCAACCAGAAGAGCAGAACCGTCGGTCGGGCGGAAGACCTGGGCTACGCCTTCCTCGGCCAGCTCTTGCAGTGCCTGCCTCAGTTTCTTGGCCTTCATGGCGTCAGGCAGCCGAACCCGGCGCAAAATCTCCGGCGCGAAGTTGGGTACGCCGACAAAGTTCAGATCCTCACCTTCGGTCAGGGTATCGCCGATGCGCAGCATCCCGTGATTGGGTATGCCCACCACATCCCCGGCATAGGCTTCCTCGGCCAGTGCCCGATTCTGGGCGAAGAAAAATTGCGGGGCGCGCAGGCTCATTGGCTTGGCGGTTCGTATCTGCTTGACTTTCATACCGCGCGTGAGCTTGCCGGAGCAAAGCCGCACGAAGGCAATGCGATCGCGATGGTTCGGATCCATGTTTGCCTGGATCTTGAAAACGAACGCCGACATGCCGGGTTCGGTCGCCGACACGACCCGTTTGTCAGCCGCCTGTGTTCGTGGCGGCGGCGCCAATTCGCCCAGTGCATTCAGCAAATCGCCGACGCCAAAATTCTTCAACGCGCTGCCGAAGAAGATTGGAGTCATATGGCCCTCGGCAAAGGCTTGCGGCTCGAACCGCTTGCAGGCCTGACGTACCAGGTCAAGCTCGCCGCTGAGCGTCGCGGCGTCGAGCTTGGCGTTCAAAGCCGCGATTTCGGCCAATGACATTTCACGCAGGCTGCCTGCAGAGCCGGAGTCGCCGTCGAGGAGGCGCACACCACTGGATTTTACGTCGATGGTGCCGACGAAATCGCGCCCGCGTCCGATTGGCCACGTGATCGGCGCGGCGTCGAGCGCCAGCGTCTTTTCAATCTCGTCAATCAGGTCGAACGGGTCGCGGCTCTCCCGGTCCATCTTGTTTATGAAAGTAATGATCGGAATATCACGCAGTCGGCACACCTCGAACAGCTTGCGTGTGCGCGGCTCGATCCCCTTGGCGGCGTCGATCACCATGACAGCCGAGTCGACCGCCGTAAGCGTCCGATAGGTGTCTTCCGAAAAATCTTCGTGGCCTGGCGTGTCGAGCAAATTGAATACCCGACCGCCGTATTCGAAGGTCATGACCGAAGTCACGACCGAAATCCCGCGCTCGCGCTCGATCGCCATCCAGTCCGAGCGGGTCGACCGCCGGTCGCGCTTGGCCTTGACCTGCCCGGCGAGCTGGATCGCTCCGCCGAACAGCAGGAGTTTCTCCGTCAAGGTGGTCTTGCCGGCATCCGGATGCGAGATGATCGCGAAAGTGCGGCGCCGTCCGACCTCGGTCGCAATGGGCGATGGGGTCTCGGCGCCCAATGACGTCCGGAAGGGCATATTCATGGCGTGTCGGATGTGGCGGTTCGAGCGATTCCGTTCAAGACCGGGCGGGCTCTTTAGCGCCCGCAAGTTCTTCACGCAAGATCTCGAGCTCGAGCCATTGCTGCTCTGCCGCGGCAATATCCTGCTGAAGCTTTGCGAGCGCGATGGTGGTTGTTTCGAAGGCAGCGCGGTCCCGGGCATAAAATCCGGGATCATCGAGTCTTGCCTTGAGCGCATCGACTTCGGCCTGAAGTGCAGCAATGGTTTTGGGCAGGGTGTCGAGCGCGTGCTTGTCCTTAAAACTCATCCGCCGTTTCGAAATTGGCGGTTCCGCAATATTCGACGCAGAAATTTGTGACGCTTTCCGCGGTCCCTGGCTGCGGAAATCGCGCGACGGCTGCGCGCCGCGCTGTGCCAGCATGTCGCTATAGCCGCCGGCATATTCGGTCCAGAGGCCATTTCCTTCCGGCACGATCACGCTACTGACCAGGCGATCGAGAAAATCGCGATCATGGCTGACCAAAAGCACGGTGCCGGAATATTCGCCAAGCACATCCTCGAGCACGTCCAGGGTCTCCATATCAAGATCGTTGGTCGGCTCATCGAGGATCAGCAGGTTGGACGGCTTGGCGAGCACCTGCGCCAGCAGCAGACGGCCGCGTTCGCCGCCTGACAGCTTGCCGAGTGGGGTGCGGGCCTGTTCGCTCGCAAACAGGAAATCTTTCATGTAGCTCACGACATGCTTGGCATGTCCGTTGACCATCACGGTATCGCCATGGCCGCCGGTGAGAGCCTCGGTGACAGTGATATCGGGATCGAGACTGTCCCGATGCTGATTGAGCGTTGCTATCGCAAGATTCGATCCGAGCCGTACCGAGCCTGCGTCCGGCAGCAAGTTGCCGGTCAGAAGGTTGATCAATGTTGTCTTGCCGGTGCCATTCGGTCCAACGATGCCGATGCGGTCGCCGCGCTGAATTCGGATTGAGAAATTGCTCACGATCGGACGGTCGCCGTAGCACTTGCCGATGCCGATCGCCTCGATAACCAGCGTGCCGGACGGCGCGGCCGATCCGGCCGTGATCGTGGCGTTACCGGCACTAGCCCGATAGGTGCGTCGCCGCTCTCTTAAAGCCTGCAAATTGCCGACCCTGAGCATGTTGCGCTTGCGCCTGCCGGTTACGCCGTAGCGCATCCAGTGCTCCTCGGCGACGATCTTGCGGTCGAGCTTGTGCTGCTCACGTTCCTCCTCGGCCAGCAGCATGTCGCGCCAGTCTTCGAAATGGGCAAAGCCCCGATCAATGCGTCGCGTGCAGCCGCGATCGAGCCAGACCGTCGAGCGCGAAAGGTTAGAGAGAAAGCGCCTATCGTGGCTGATAAGCACCAGCGCGGTGCGTCTGGAATTGAGATCTTGTTCCAACCATTCGATGGCGGCGAGATCGAGATGATTGGTCGGCTCGTCAAGGAGCAGAATATCAGGGGAAGGAGCCAGCACGCGCGCAAGCGACGTGCGACGCGCTTCGCCGCCGGAAAGGCTCGCCGGGTCTTCCCGGCCAGTGAGGCCGAATTGCTCCAGCAGATAGCGGGCAAGATGGCTGTCATCGATCGGACCGAGGCCAGCTTCGACGTAGGCAAGCGTCGATGCGAAGCCGGAAAAATCCGGCTCCTGCGGCAGATACCGAACCACGACGCCTGGCTGCGTGAAAACCGAGCCGCGGTCCGGTTTGACTTGTCCGGCCGCGATCTTGAGCAGGGTCGATTTGCCCGATCCGTTACGTCCAACAAGCGCCACCCGCTCACCGGACGAGACGGACAGCTCGACGCCGGACAAAAGCGGCGTGCCGCCGAAGGTCAACGCGACGTCCTTGAGTTGAAGAAGGGGTGGTGCCATGTCGCCGTGTCAGCCGCTGAGGGAACGCGGCCTCGCTGCTGGGTCAGGTCCGCCAGGTGACCCGGTACAGCCGAATAGGTCCGCGGTCAAAGACTCACGGCGGTGCGCCGAGGCCTGCTCAAAACGGCGGCAGTTGGCGAGGTCTCGGACGCAATCCCGAGCAATTGACTTTCGATGCCTCGCCCCCTGCGCGTGCCGGCGCTAATGTAGGTTCCAACGTCACAGCGCGAGCAGGAACAATGAAAACGCCGTGCAAATTAGCCGCTGTTGCCGGCAGAGAAGCGTGGTGCTTCGCGCATTAACGGATGCGTACATGGGAGTTTACTAATGAAGCGTCGGACCTTCATGGCTATGCTCGCCGCCGCCGGGGCGGCAAGTCCATTTTTCCATCGTACCGCGGGTGCAGAGCCGGCGCCGAAAGTACGCAACGTCGTGCTTGTCCACGGACTGTTTGCCGACGGGTCATGCTGGTCTGAAGTTATCGCACGGCTGCAGATGGCCGGGATCAACGCCACCGCTGTGCAAAATCCTCTAACGACCCTGGGAGAGAGCGTGGCAGCGGCCCAGCGCGCCCTTGCGCTGCAGGACGGCCCAACTGTGCTGGTAGGACATTCCTTTTCCGGCATGATTGTCACCGAAGCGGGCGTCGATCCCAAGGTGACTTCATTGGTCTACGTCGCAGCGCGTGCCCCCGACGCGGGCGAGGATTACACGGAATTGGCGAAGCGATTTCCGACACCGCCGGCTTCCGCGGGCATTGTCTGGTCCGGTGAATACGGGCAGCTCAGCGAGGCGGCATTCCTGCGCGATTTTGCCGGCGACCTGCCGGCGGCGAAGGCGCGTGTGCTTTACGCCGTTCAGACCCCGTTCAAACGTTCGTTGCTTGCCGGCAAGACGACCCAGGCAGCCTGGCGGACCAAGCCAAGCTGGTACGCGGTGTCCACGGAAGATCGGACGATCAATCCGGATCTCGAGCGGTTCATGGCGAAGCGGATGGGCGCGAAGACGATCGAAGTGAAAGCAAGCCACCTGTCGCTGATCTCCGAGCCCGATACGATCACAAAGCTGATCCTTGACGCAGCCGGACAGACATAGCCAGGCAGACAAAGCCGGCTTGGGAGCTCGCCAGAGGTCGGCGTCGCGGTCCGGCGGCTCCGGAACGGGTCGATGAATATTTCTGCGCCATTCATCGCGCGGCCAGTGGCGACTACTCTGCTGACGCTTGCCATTGCGTTGGCCGGAATCCTCGGCTTTTCGAGATTGCCAGTCGCCCCGCTGCCAAGCATGGATCTGCCCACCATTGTTGTGTTCGCGCAGCTTCCCGGCGCGAGTCCCAATACGGTAGCAACCAGTGTTGCCGCGCCGCTGGAACGCCATCTCGGGCAGATCGCCGACGTCACCGAGATGACCTCGCGCAGCGCATTCGGTCAAACCAGGATCACGCTGCAATTTAACATCAACCGCGACATCGACGGCGCGGCTCGCGATGTCGAGGCGGCCATCAACGCGGCTCGGACTGACCTGCCCGCAAATCTTCCCAGCAATCCGACCTACCACAAGTTCAATCCGGCCGACGCGCCGATCCTTAATCTGGCGTTGACCTCGAAGACGATGACGCCAGGTCAAATCTATGACGTCGCCAGCAATGTTTTAGCGCAGCGGCTTTCGCAGCTTAGGGGCATCGGCAACGTCAGCATCGATGGTTCATCACCCCTTGCCGTCCGCGTCGAACTCAACCCGCAGGCGCTCTACAAATACGGCATCGGTCTCGAGGACGTGCGCGCCGCGCTTGCCGCAGCTAACGCCAATAGTCCGAAGGGCACGATTGATGACGGCAGCCGGCGCTTTCAGATCTACACGAACGATCAGGCGAGTGCAGCGGCAGAATATGCACCGCTCGTCATTGCCTATCGCAACGGCGCCGCGGTGCGGCTATCGGATGTGGCCGAGGTGCAGGATTCCGTCGAGGATATGCGCACCCTTGGTTGGTCCAACGGACAGCCCTCTGTCTTCATCAGCCTGTTTCGCCAACCCGGGGCCAACATTATCGAGACCATCGATCATGTGAAGGCCGAGCTGCCGCATCTGGAAGCGGTGATGCCGGCGGACATCAATGTGAGGGTTGCTATCGACCTCAGCACGACTATCCGCGCATCGTTGCACGACGCAGAACTGACTTTGGTGATCGCAATCGGGCTGGTAACTCTCGTCGTCTACCTCTTCCTTGGCGACATCCGGGCTACGCTGATCGCGAGCGTCACGGCGCCGATTTCGATTATCGGCACCTTCGGCGCCATGTACCTTCTGGGTTACAGCCTGGACATCCTGTCGCTGATGGCGCTGACCATCGCCACCGGCTTTGTCGTCGACGACGCGTTTGTGGTGCTGGAAAACATCTCCCGGCATGTCGAAGCGGGAATGCCGCGCCTGCGGGCCGCCCTGCGCGGTGCGCAGGAGGTCGGGTTCACCGTGCTCTCGATCAGCCTGTCTTTGATCGCGGTCTTCATTCCCATTCTGCTGATGGGCGGCATTCTCGGCCGGATGTTCCGCGAATTCACCGTCACGCTGTCGATTGCCATCATCGTTTCGTTGGTGGTTTCGCTGACGGCGACCCCAATGATGAGCGCGCTATTCCTGCGGCCGCGCGCTGCCGGCGAACCCCCGCGCAGCCGCCGCCTCCCCTTCGCGTCGGTGCTCTCCGGCTATGGGCACACATTGGGTTGGGCGCTGCGCCATCGCCGGTTAGTCCTGCCGATTTTCGTAGCCCTGATTGGCCTCAACGTGGCGCTGTTCATGATTGTGCCCAAGGGTTTCGTTCCCAGGCAAGATACCGGCCGGCTGTATGGCTGGTTTCAAGCCGATCAAGGAAGCTCGTTCCAGCGCATGAGCAACAAGCTTCGGCAGATAATCGACATCGTCCAACACGACCCCGCGGTGGAGAACGTCGTGGGCTTTACCGGAGCAAGCAGCTGCTGCGGCGGATCGAGCAACACTGGTGCGGCGCTGATTTCCTTAAAGCCACTGTCCAAACGCCCACCAATTGATCAAGTCATCGCGCGGCTGCAGCCGAAGCTTGCTCAGGTCCCCGACGGTATCTTCTACCTCGGCGCCATCCAGGACATCACCGTCGGCGGCCGCCAAAGCAGTGCGCAATATCAGTACACGCTGCTGTCCGACACGGTGGAGGACCTGGACGGGTGGACTCCGAAGCTTGTCGAGGCCCTTGAGCTTGAGCATAACTCCGTGCTGACAGACCTTAAATCTGATCAACCGCAAAATGGGTTGGCGACCGATATTGTCATCGATCGCGACACCACTGCTCGCCTCGGCATTAGTCCGCTGCAAATCGACAACACGCTTTACGATGCGTTCGGACAGCGGCAAGTGTCGGTCATTTACAACCCAATCAATCAATACCACGTGGTGATGGAGATTGACCCGCGCTACGCGCAGTATCCGATCTCGCTGCGCGACGTCTATGTCGCGACCTCCGGCGGCACCGCTCCCGGCACGGCAATGACCAACGCGCCGGCGGGAAACGTGACGCCGGCGACTACGATCGGGACCGTGGTGCCCCCGCAGGTGCTGCCAACTTCGTCGGCTGTTGCTGAGGCGCCAGCCGTCTCTGGACCCCGTACGATCCTGGCAGCTTTGGCCACGTCGAACTCAAAGACGGCGATGTCGGGCACAACGGCATCGGCTAATGCCAACAACAATGCAGCGCGCAACGCGTTTACCAACGCGCTCGCCAACACCGGTCATGGACCCACCTCCGCCGGCGCCGCCGTGAGCACGGCGCCGGAAATCATGATCCCGCTCGCCGCCGTCACTCATCACCAGCCGGGCCACGCGCCGCTATCAGTCAATCATCAGGGATTGTTCGTTGCTTCGACGATCTCTTTCAACCTGCGCCCGGGTACTTCGCTCGGCGAAGCCGCAGACGAGATCAACGCGGCAACCGCCCGCATCCATATGCCCGGTACGATCCGCGGCACGCTCACCGGCACGGCGCAGCTGTTTCAGCAGACGCTCGCCAAAGAGCCGATCCTGATCCTTGCGGCGATTGCCGCAGTCTACATCCTGCTCGGCGTGCTGTACGAGAGCTACATCCACCCGATCACTATCTTGTCGACGCTGCCAGCCGCAGGCGTCGGCGCGCTGCTGGCGCTGATGCTCTTTCGCACCGAGTTCGATATCGTCGGTTTGATCGGTGTGATCTTATTGATCGGCATCGTCAAAAAGAACGCGATTCTAATGATCGATTTTGCTATCGAAGCAAAACGGTCGCGCCGTTCGAATTCCTACGAGGCGATTTATGAGGCCTGCCTGCTGCGCTTTCGTCCAATCATCATGACGACCACGGCTGCAATCCTCGGCGCGGTACCATTGGCGCTGAGCTTCGGCCAAGGCGCAGAACTTCGCCGCCCGCTAGGGCTCTCGATCATCGGCGGCCTCCTGGTCAGCCAGTTGCTGACTCTCTACACCACCCCCGTTCTCTATCTTTATATGGAACGGCTCGGTCAGTGGTCGTTTCGCCAGAGGTGGAGGCGGTTCCGAGGATCTGTTTGACAAGTAGGGACGAATGTTTCGTTTTGGCACGAAACCCAAGTGGGTCACGGCAAACTGAGGCGTGACCTATCTGTGACAACGGCAGCTCAATGCTCGCCGTGAAGTTCTGGGGGTAGCGCGCGTCAGCGCCACCCGAGGCCTGGAGCAACGTATTTAAGGATCGCCTCGATGACGTGGGCGTTATAATCGACACCGAGCTGATTGGGGACGGTCAAGAGCACAGTATCAGCCTCGGCGATGGCTTCATCTTGCGCGAGTTGTTCGACCAGGATGTCCGGCTCGGCGGCGTAGCTGCGGCCGAAAATGGCTCGGGTGTTGTCGCCGAGGAAGCCGATGGTATCCTCGTTCTCATTGCCGCGGCCGAAATAGGCGCGGTCGCGGTCGTCGACGAGCGCAAAGATGCTGCGGCTGACCGACACCCGCGGTTCGCGCGCATGACCGGCCGTCTTCCACGCTTCACGGAATATCCGGATCTGCTCCGCCTGCTGGACGTGGAAAGGGCGTCCGCTCTCGTCAAGTTTGAGGGTTGAACTCTGCAGATTCATCCCGAGCTTGGCTGCCCAGTCCCCGGTGGCATTCGAAGCGGCGCCCCACCAGATTCGGTCGCGTAAGCCCGCCGAGTACGGCTCGACGCGCAGCAGGCCGGGGGGATTCGGGAACATCGGTTGCGGGCTTGGCTGCGCGAAGCCCTCGCCGCGCAGCACGTCGAGCAATACCTCGGTATGGCGTCTGGCCATATCGGCATCGGTCATCCCCTCAGGCGGGACATAACCAAAATAGCGCCATCCATCGATCACCTGCTCGGGCGAACCGCGGCTGATGCCCAGTTGCAGACGCCCGCCGCCGATGACGTCGGCAGCACCCGCATCCTCTGCCATATACAGCGGGTTCTCATAGCGCATATCGATGACCGCCGTGCCAATCTCAATCCGCTTGGTCCTCGCGCCGACAGCGGCCAGCAGAGGGAACGGGGAGCCGAGCTGACGGGCAAAGTGGTGCACGCGGAAGTAAGCCCCGTCGGCGCCGAGTTCCTCAGCCGCGACGGCCAAGTCGATCGATTGCAAAAGGGCGTCGGAAGCCGATCGCGTCTGCGACTGCGGCGATGGCGTCCAATGGCCAAATGACAGGAAGCCGATTTTTTTCATGACAGGCGTCGTTGGGCAATGTGTTCAGTTCTTTTCTTCAAACTGAACAATTTGAGTTGAAACACGTCGTGTTCGCGGAGTTCGAATACAAGTGCCGAAGCGGGCATTCAGGCGCAATATGCGGCGATCTCGATTGTAAGTGCGCCGCTAGCTTGTCTTTGCAGGGACCAAACCTGCCAATTCAAGACTGAGCGCCTTGAGTTTCCGCCTCGCTTCGCCATCGTAGGCTTGCGCGTCCGCCTGCGCTTCGCGCTGTCCATTGAAAAACAACCCGCTCCGGCCTTCCATCTCCGGCGCGATCGCCTGCTTGAGGATCGCGTCGGCGCCTTCCTCGACGGTGGTCATCGGCGTTCCGAACTGCCGCACCATGTTGGTGTTCATGAACGTCGCCGGATGCAGGGCGTTGACTGTCACGCCGCTGCCGGCGAGCTCGGGCGCCAGATCGACGGTGAACAGAATCTGGGCGAGTTTGCTTTGGCGGTAAGCGCGCATGCCGCTGTAGTCGTTCGTCATCATCACGTCCTTGAAGTCGATGGCCTGCTGGCCGAGCGATGAGACGTTGACGATCCGCGCCGGCGCGCTTTTCTTGAGCAGCGGCAACAGCAGATAGGTGAGCAAAAATCCGGAAAGATAATTGACGGCAAAACGCAACTCGAGGCCGTCCGGGCTAAGCTCACGCCGGCCCTCCGGCTCGCCGCGGCCGATACCCGCATTGTTGACGAGAAGATCAAGCCGGTTGGTGGCTTGTTGCACAGCATTAGAAAGACGCCGCACCTCGGCCATGGATGACAGGTCGGCCTGCAGAAATTCCGCGACGCCACCGGCCACCCTGATGTCGTTGACGACGCGCTCGCCGCGCGCGCGGTCGCGACCATGCACGAGGACGCGCCAGCCGTCGGCGCCCAATCTTTCTGCTACCACGCGCCCGACCCCGTCAGTCGAGCCGGTGACCAGCGCCGTTTTTCCGTTGAGTTTTGACATAATTGTCCCTCGCTTTCGCAGAATCTAAGCGTGCGATGCTTATTGGGCTAGGGTGCGCCGCCGATCAAAAATTCTGCCGCAACGCGTTCGTTTCTGCTCAAAGCGCCAGGAGCCGTCCCAATGGTCGTCAGGCGGCAACGCGAAGCAATATCAAAAGCAGTTTTTGCTTTGGTGCCCAGGAGAGGACTCGAACCTCCACGCCTCGCGGCGCTAGTACCTGAAACTAGTGCGTCTACCAATTCCGCCACCTGGGCTTAGGCGGCGATAGGTACGGAGCCGTATTCTGGTTGTCAATCGAAGGCGCTATCCCTCTGTACAGCGCGGAATCGATCCTGTATTGCCGCCAGCCAGGACCTTCTGGACATGGCCGTAAAAACCAATTTTGACACGCTGGTCACCGTATTCGGCGGCTCGGGATTCCTCGGCCGCCATGTGGTCCGCGCACTGGCCAACCGGAACTACCTCATCCGCGTCGCGGTGCGCCGCCCGGAACTGGCCGGCCACTTGCAGCCGCTCGGCCGGGTCGGACAAATTCATGCGGTGCAGGCGAATGTGCGCTTTGCGCAGTCGATCGAGGCGGCGGTGCGCGACGCCGACATCGTCGTCAATCTGGTCGGCATTCTGTTTGAGAGGGGCCGCCAGCGCTTCGATGCCGTGCAGGCCGAAGGCGCGGGAACGGTGGCCCAGGCCGCCCACACCGCGGGCGCGCGGCTCGTCCACGTCTCCGCTATCGGCGCCGACGAGACTTCAGGCTCGGACTACGCGCGCTCAAAAGCCGCCGGCGAGCGGCTGGTCGTCGCGGCTCAACCCGAAGCGATTATCATGCGGCCGTCGATCATTTTCGGCCCCGAGGACGACTTCTTCAACCGTTTCGCTGCACTCGCCCGCGTCGCACCGGCGCTGCCGCTTCCCGGCGGCGGCCATACCCGCTTTCAGCCGGTGTTTGCCGGCGACGTGGCCGATGCGATCGCCAAGGCCGTCGACGGCAAAGTCAATCCGGGCGTTATCTACGAGGTGGGCGGGCCTGATGTCCGCACCTTCAAGGAATTGATGGAATTTGTGCTTGCCACCATCGGACGACGCCGCCTGCTGCTGCCGGTGCCGTTCCCGGTGCTGAAGCTGCAGGCGGCACTTCTGCAATTTCTGCCACAGCCGCCGCTGACGCCCGATCAGGTCGAGCTTTTGAAAAGTGACAATGTCGTCGCCGCGGCCGCGCGTGAGCAGGGTCGCACGCTTGAAGGGCTGGGCATCGTCCCCAATTCGGTCGCTTCGATTGTGCCGGACTACCTCTGGCGCTTTCGCAAGACCGGCCAATTCCGTGGCCGCATCGCGTAACGGCAGTCGGCCTGAAGCGGCTTCAAAATTGAAGCTTTAGGTCACGCCTCGTATTTGAACGAGAGCGCGACGCGGGTGCGAAAGGCCGTCACCTTTCCGTTATCCACTTTCATGTCCATTTTGGTCACCTCGGCGACACGCAGATCGCGCAATGAACTGGAAGCCGTCGCGACCGCGATGCGGCCGGCGTCCTCCCATGATTTTTCGCTGACGCCAACCACATCAATAATCCGATAGACGCTGTCCGATTGCTTCTTCGCCATTGGATTTGTCCCTTCGTGGCTAACCGCGACGCGGCCAATACGTCGCGTCAGACTTGAGCTTAGATCAAGGCCCGCCGCCGCGTCGATAACGTCTTTTTTTGTTCGGCACTGGACTTCGGCGGTTGAAAGTTAGAAGCTTGGAGCGGCGGCGCCGTCAGGCGCGCGAGGGCGCAGCGATGCCTGGCAAACGGGTGCAGTTCGATGAAGAGTCCTGGCGGCAGCTGGACCTTCTCGGCCACGATCAGATGAAGGACTTTCAGGAACTGGCGGACGAAGCGTTCCGCGATCTGCTGAAGAAATACGATCGCCCCATCGATCTGAAAGACGCGCTGCGACGCAGCGCCGGGCTCTCCGCGACGATTCATCACTTGAAGCCCGGCCAAGGCAAGAAACCGCGGCGGAAATAGCCGCGCGGTTGCGGCGGGCGGCCAACGCCATCATCGTTCGAGCCGCCGGCTTCGCGCCAGTGATTTCCTGTTGCCGCGGTGTTCCGAGCCCACCCGAACACGGTTTACGAACAATAAATTCGTCAACCGCCACAAGTAGATAAACCGAATTTTCAGGTCTCTTAGGTAGAAGCACGTACTCTGCACCCGACGCTCTATCCACGGTTTAGTGACCGCCATGCGCGTGGCTCAACTGTGTTGGAGCGAGAACGCCGGCTGGACCGCTGTTGCCGGCGATCGCGCCAACGCTGACCTGGTTTTCTTTTTCGGTACGCGGCAGGCGCTGGCGTGCGGCGCTCGTTATCGCGAACTGCGCGCGCTGTTTCCGGCCGCTCACATTCTCGGCTGCAGCACCGGCGGGCAAATCAACAACGACGACGTCAACGACGACGAGATCGCCGCCGCGGCAATCGGCTTCGATGCGACCCGGCTCCGCGTCGCCTGCGAACCGGCGTGCTCGCCGGAAAGTTCCCGCGCCCGCGGTGACGCGATCGGCCGTGCGCTGGCGGCAACCGACCTGGTGGGCATTTTCGTTCTGTCCGATGGCCTGAACGTCAATGGCAGCGAGCTGGTTGCCGGGATCACCGGCGCAGTCGGCAAACATGTCGCGGTTACCGGCGGGCTTGCCGGCGACGGCGCCGATTTTCACGAAACACTTGTCGGCGCCGATTGCGCTCCGCGCAAACATTTGGTCGCGGCGGTCGGCTTCTACGGTCCGGCGATCCGTATCGGCCACGGCAGCGCCGGCGGTTGGGACGAGTTTGGACCGCGCCGGCAAATCACCCGATCACGCGGCAATGTGCTGTTCGCATTCGATGGCCAACCGGCGCTCGACCTCTACGAGCGTTACCTGGGTGAAGAGGAAGCTAGGGGTCTGCCCGGCTCCGGCCTGCTGTTTCCGTTGCGCATTTTCGATCCGGAGCGGCCTGACCACGACATCGTCCGCACCATCCTCGCCGTGGATCACGAAGCGCGTTCGATGACGTTTGCGGGCGACGTTCCCGAAGGATGGACGGCGCAACTGATGCGCGGCAATTTCGACCGGCTGGCAGCCGGCGCAGCCGCGGCCGCGCGACAGGCCGCCGACGGCGTCAGCCAAAGCCGAACCGGCGATCAACTCGCCATTCTGGTGAGTTGCATTGGCAGGCGGCTCCTAATGGGCCAACATACCGCCGACGAACTCGAAGCCACGCGCATCGAATTCGGACCCCACATTCCGCAACTAGGTTTCTATTCGTACGGCGAAATCTCACCGCATCGCGTGTCAGGCGTCTGCGAACTTCACAATCAGACAATGACTGTCACCACGATTGCGGAGATGCCGGAACACGCCGGTGCATAAGCTCCTCGCCAGACAGCTTGCAAAGGCGGCTACGAGCTCCGGCGAATTGGACCTCCAGGCGCTGTTGGCGCTTGTCGCCGAGGCCTACGAGCAATCGGACAACGACCGTCACCGCACTGATCGCTCGATCGCGCTGATGATCGAGGAACTCGAGCAGCTCAACCGCGGGCTCGACCAGCTCGTGCAGGAGCGCACCGTCGCCCTGCGCGAGCGGGAAGCAGAGTTGCAAGCGCAGAACCTGCGTTTCGACACCGCGCTCAAGAACATGGCGCACGGACTTTGCATGTTTGATCGCAACGAGCGCTTGATCGTTTGCAACGAACGTTATGTCGAGATCTCCGGTCTGACGCCCGAGCAGGCCAAACCCGGGGTGTCACTGCGTTCGATTCTGGAAGCGCGCGCGACGAGCCCCAACGGTCCGTTGCAGGCCGATGGTTACGTCGAAGCCCGTCTGGCGGAAGTCCGCAAGCGCGAGCCCTATGACATCGAGACCGCCATGCGCGGCGGTCGTGTGCTTGCCATCAATCACCGGCCGATGCCGGATGGTGGATGGGTCGCCATCCATCAGGACATTACCGCGCAAAAACGCGCCGAATCGCAAATCGCCTACATGGCCCGTCATGACGACTTGACGAGCCTTGCCAATCGCGCGGTGCTGTTGAGCAAAATGCAGGAGTCGCTGGCGCGGGTGCGGCGTCAAGGCGATCAATTCACGCTGTTCATGCTCGACCTTGATTTGTTCAAGACCGTCAACGATTCGCTTGGCCATCCGGTCGGCGACGAGCTGCTGAAGGTTGTAGCTGGCCGGCTGCGGGCGTGCATGCGTCAAACCGATACGGTGGCGCGGCTCGGCGGCGACGAATTTGCGATTTTGTCGAATGCCGACGGCGATCAGCGGGAAGCCGCGATCGTCACCGCCAACAAACTCCTGTCAGCGATAGCCGCGCCTTACGATATCGACGGACATCAGCTCCATATCGGAACCAGCATTGGCGTTGTACTCGCACCTGAGCACGGCACCAGCGTCGATCAGCTGGTGAAGAATGCAGATCTTGCGCTCTACAGGGCCAAGGCCGAAGGCCGCGACGCTTACCGGTTTTTCGACGATGCGATGGGCACTGAGGCCCGCCGGCGCCGCGCCTACCAAAACGACCTGCGCAACGCGTTGTCAAACGACGAGTTCGAACTGCACTACCACCCTATCGTCGACATCCAGACCCGGGAAATTGCCAGCGTCGAAGCGCTCATCCGTTGGCGGCACCCCCAGCGCGGCCTGATCGCACCCGCGGAGTTCATTCAGGTGGCCGAGGAAACCGGCCTGATCAATCCGATCGGCAACTGGGTTTTGCGCAAGGCCTGCAGTGACGCCATGCGCTGGCCCTCCAACGTCAAGGTCAGTGTCAATCTATCGGCGGTGCAGTTTCGCAGGGTTTACCCGATCGACAATTTTTGCGACACGCTCGCGGAATCCGGCCTGCCGCCGGAGCGTCTGGAACTGGAAATCACCGAATCGGTTCTGCTGCACGGCACTGCAGAAAACGTCGAAACGCTGCATCAGCTGAGATTGATGGGCATTTCTATCGTGCTGGACGATTTCGGCACCGGATATTCGTCGCTCAGCTATCTGCGGATGTTTCCGTTCGACAAGATCAAGATCGACCGCTCGTTCGTGCACGAGTTGGCGAAGAATGCCGACTGCGCCGCGATCGTATCCGCGGTTGCGGGCCTCGGCAGAAGCCTGCGCATCGGCACCGTCGCTGAGGGAATAGAGACCGAAGATCAGCTTCTGCTCGTCCGTGCCGCCGGCTTTACCCATGTACAGGGCTACCTGTTCGGCCGACCGTGTGCGGCGGAAGGCCTCGACCTTCCAAGGATTTCGCGACAGAGCCCAACGATCGAAGCGGCCTGAGATCCCGGCCTTACGCAAATCGCTCGCGCGCCCTGGCGCGGGCTTTCATGGCTTCAATTTCGCGATTTCTTGCCGGGCTCGCCGTTTCCAATGAAGTCAGCAGCCGCCGGGCTACCTCCGTCACGTCCTCGACCGCGCGATTAAACGCCGCCTCGTTGGCGCGCGACGGGTGGGTGAACCCGCTCAGCTTGCGAACAAACTGCAGCGCCGACGCGTGGATTTCCGCCTCAGTGGCCGGCGGCTCGAAATTAAACAGCGTGCGGATGTTGCGGCACATCGGTCCCTCATGCTGATACGTTTCGCTTCGCCCATCCTACAATTTAATGCGCGCTGCGGTAAATTGATGGGCAGAGCCATCCTGCTGCCGGAGCGCTTCGTGTCATCGATCGTTGCCGAGCCTGTCGTCATCACTGATGACAAAGGCATTCGCGTTTCGGGTTTGTTGCAGACGCCAGCGAAGCCGCGAGCCTGCTACGTCCTCGCGCATGGCGCCGGAGCAGGGATGAAGCACCCGTTTATGGCGGCGGTCGCGGCGGAGCTTGCGCAGCGCGGCATTGCGACTTTGCGCTACCAGTTTCCCTACATGGAGCGCGGCGGCAAACGGCCCGATCCGCCGGCCGTCGCCCACGCCACCGTTCGTGCCGCGGTGGACGCGGCGCGGCCATTGTTGCCCAAAATTCCCCTTATCGCCGGCGGCAAATCGTTTGGCGGGCGAATGACGTCACAGGCGCAGGCGAAAACCCCGCTGCCGGGCGTGTGCGGCCTCGCGTTCCTCGGTTTTCCGCTGCACCCGGCGGGCCGGCCTTCGCAAGATCGGGCCGAGCATCTTTTTGATGTGCAAGTCCCGATGCTGTTCCTGCAAGGTACGCGCGACACACTGGCGGAGCTTGATCAGCTCGAACCGCTGTGCCGCGCCCTCGGTTCCCGCGCCGCCTTGAAGCTATTCCAGGACGCCGATCACTCGTTCCACGTGCCGGCGCGGACCGGCCGCAACGACGCGGAGATTCGGGCCGCAATGCTCGATGCGCTGGGCGCCTGGATCGACGACGTAATCACAGCCCGAGTGAAAGCGCGATAAGACCGACCACGCCGACAACAAGTCGCCAGCCGACGAACAACGTGAAGCCGTGCCGCGAGACATAGCCGAGGAAGCTCTTCACCACGAACCAGGCGCTGATGAAGGACACGATAAATCCGACCGCAACGATCATGACGTTGCTGTGACTCATCTCGCCGTGGTTCTTGTAGAGATCATAGGCGAACGCGCCGGCCATGGTCGGCATGGCGAGCCAGAATGAGAACTCGGCTGCGGCGCGGCGCTCGGCGCCAAGCAGCATCGCCGAGACAATGGTCGCGCCCGAGCGCGATACGCCCGGAATCATCGAGAGGCATTGGGCAAGCCCAATGACGAAATACATCGGCAGCGTGAACGTAGTCGCTTCCTGATAGCGCGGCTTGAGGTCGAGCCGATCGACCCACAGCAGCACCAGACCGCCGACGATCAGCGAAACGCATACGATCCACGGGTTGAACAGGACGTCCTTGATGAATTTGTAGGCCGTCGCTCCGATGATCGCCGCCGGCAAAAAAGCCACAAGGACGCCGATGATGAAGCGTTGCGCTTTCGGGTCGTTAAACATTCCCAGGAACAGATGCCACAGCCGCGTGGCATAGATCGACAGCAGGGCCAATATCGCGCCGAACTGGATGAGGACCGCAAAACTTTTGCCGAAAGCATCGTCGCTGAAGCCAAAAAACTGCTGCATCAGCAAAAGATGTCCGGTCGATGACACCGGAATAAATTCTGTCAGCCCCTCGACCACGCCAAGGATGATGGCCTTGATGAAATCGAGTGTCATGAGCAAGAGCTCCGCGGCGGGGCGAGGCGCAGCCTACGCCTCATTCGATGGAACTGGCACGAATCGACCGCAGACTTGTGACCGAGCCTCGAAGTTCTGGCAAGACGCCGGCCGCACCTTCAATAGGCATGACGGGACAGCTTCCGCGCGCCGGTTGCCCGCGGAACTGCTTCGCCTATAAGGGAACGCTTCGCCGTCGCGGCGATCGTTCACGCCCGACCCGGTTTAGTCACATTCATTGCTCACCCCGACAGCATGCTGACCCTGTTTCATCATTTCTCCTGCCCGCATTCACGCTTTGTACGGCTGATACTGGAGGAGTTCGGCGCCACGCCGCGCCTGGTCGAGGAGCGGACCTGGGAGCGGCGCGAGGAGTTCCTGATGCTCAATCCCGCCGGAGCCACGCCAGTGCTGCTGGAAGAAGGCGTGCCGCCGATACCGGGCGCGGCCATCATCGCCGAATACCTCGACGAAACGCGAGCGACGATCGGCACCGAGCCCCGGCTGATGCCGCGCGAACCCGCGCAAAGGATCGAAGTCCGAAGGCTGATGAGCTGGTTCAACGACAAATTTTTCGCCGAGGTCAGCGGCGCGCTGGTAACGGAGCGCATTTACAACCGCTATATTCCGGCCGACAAAGGCGGCGGGCCGCCCGACACCGAGATCATGCGCGCCGCGCGCAACAATATTAAGTACCATCTGTCGTATATCGGCTGGCTGGTGCGAAAGCGCGACTGGCTTGCCGGCGACAGCCTGACTTATGCCGATCTTGCTGCGGCGGCGCATTTATCCGCCGTCGATTATCTGGGCGATGTACCGTGGCACGAAGACGAGACCGCGAAGGCCTGGTACGCGAGGATCAAGTCGCGACCCTCGTTCCGCGCGTTGCTCAGCGAGACGCTGCCCGGCGTGCCACCGGCGGCGACGTACGCCAACCTCGACTTCTGACGCCGGCGGCCGCTGCCGCTTTCAAGAGCGAACTCGCCGCCGCTGCACGCGCGCAGGGTTTCGATGCCGTCGGAATAGCGCGGCCGGATTCGATCCCGCGTGCCGCCGCGCGCTTGCAGGAATTTCTCGCAGCGGGCGCTCACGGCGACATGGACTGGATGGCGCGACACGCCGACCGCCGCGCTGACCCTCGCGTTTTGTGGCCCGAAGTCCGCACCATCGTCATGCTCGGCATCAACTACGGCCCAAGCGACGATCCACTCGCGATCCTCAAGCAGCGCACATGCGGCGACATCTCGGTTTACGCCCAGGGCGACGATTATCACGATGTGATCAAGCCGCGGCTGAAACATCTCGGACGCTGGCTGATCGAGCAAGCCGGTGGCGACATCAAAGTTTTCGTCGACACCGCGCCGGCAATGGAGAAGCCGCTGGCGCAAGCGGCTGGCCTGGGGTGGCAGGGCAAACATACCAACCTGGTGTCACGTGAGCACGGCTCGTGGCTGTTTCTCGGCGCCCTCTTCACCACGCTCGATCTGCCGCCAGACGCCGCCGACGAAGACCATTGCGGGACTTGCCACGCCTGTCTCGATATCTGTCCAACTAACGCGTTTCCTGCGCCTTATCGTCTCGATGCGCGGCGCTGCATCTCTTATCTCACCATCGAGCACAAGAGACCGATCCCGCGCGAATTGCGTCCGCTGCTCGGCAACCGCATTTACGGCTGCGACGATTGTCTGGCGGTTTGCCCGTGGAACAAATTCGCGCAGGCCGGGCGTGAGGCGAAGCTTGCCGCGCGCGCCGCACTGCACGCGCCGCAGCTTGCCGAATTGGCGACGCTCGACGATGCCGCGTTCCGCACTTTGTTCACGAAAAGCGCGGTCAAACGTATCGGCCGCGCCCGGTTCGTGCGCAATGTGATAATTGCCATCGGCAATTCGGGCGACGCCGCGCTGGCAGGCGCAGCCGAGCATTTGCTCGACGATCCGTCGCCGCTCGTTCGTGGCGCAGCGATCTGGGCGCTCGGCCAGCTCGATCGTGCACGACTTGAGCGCTGCGCCGGCGCGCGGCGAACCGCCGAGATCGATGCCGGGGTGCTCGACGAATGGAACGCCGCGTTGCAGTGAGGCTCGAATGTCTAGACTTATCTGTTTCGGGCTCGGTTATTCCGCGGAAAACTTTATCGCCAGGTTCGGCGATCGCTTTGAGCGTATCGTCGGCACTGTCCGCGGCGCCGAACGCGCCGCCGTTCTCAATGCCCGCTTCGGCGGCCGGCTGAAAGTCCTCGCCTTCGACGGCACTTTGGCGACACCGGATGTCATAGGCGCGATTGGCGAATCCGACCTCGCGCTGGTTTCGATACCCCAGACTGCGAAGGGCGATCCCGTGCTCGCCGCTTTTGGCGCAGACTTGGCGCAGGCGAGCCGTCTGCATTCGGTCGTCTATCTGTCCACCATCGGAGTCTATGGCGACCACGGTGGCGCGTGGGTGGACGAGAAAACGCCGCCAGGGCCGGATTCGGAGCGCGCGCGCGAACGGCTGGCTGTCGAACAGGCGTGGCAGGCGTTCGGTGAGCGATCCCGCAAAGCCGTCGCCATTCTGCGGCTTGCCGGCATCTATGGGCCTGGGCGCAATGCACTCGTGCAACTCGCGCGCGGCGAAGCGCGGCGCATCGTCAAGCCCGGCCAGGTGTTCAACCGCATCCACGTCGTCGATATCGCGCAGGCGATCGATGCGGCCTTCGCGCGCAAGGCCGACGGAATTTTCAACGTCGCCGACGATGAACCGACCCCGCCGGCCGATCCGATCGCGTTCGCCGCGCAACTTCTCGGCCGCGATCCACCGCCCGAAATCCGGTTCGAAGACGCCGTTCCCTCGATGTCGCCGATGGCTCTGAGCTTCTGGCAGGACTGTCGGCGTGTCCGTAACGACAAGCTCAAGCGTGAACTCGGAGTCACCCTCGACTATCCGACTTACCGCGAAGGGTTGCGCGCCCTGTTTGAAGCGCAGCAGACGAGCGTCAATGCAAGCTCGGGCCCTTGAGGAAGCGATCGCGTTCGCCCGATTTGATGCGCAGGTCCATGGTCTCGCCGTCGCGATAGATAGTAATCGGCACTTCAACGCCGGCCTGGCCTTGCGCCCAGATGCGGCGGAACATGCCCGCCAAATCGTGGACCTCGGTGCCGGCGACCGACAGCACAACGTCGCCGGTATGCAGATTGGCGCGCTTGGCCGGCCCGCGATCCGCGAGACCGACGACAACCAGCCGGTTCTCCACCTCGGTGGCGTAGAAGCCGAGCCACGGGCGCGGCGGCGCATTGCGGCGGCCAAATTTGTGCAGGTCTTCGAAGATCGGCTTCAGGAGATCGATCGGCACCATCATGTTGATGTTCTGCGCCTGGCCTTTCTCGACGGCGTGCTGAAGCTGCAGCGAACCGATGCCGAGCAGATCGCCGGCAGGCCCGATCAGCGCGGTGCCGCCCCAGTTCGGATGCGCCGGCGCCGTGAAGATCGCCTCGTCGAGCACATATTCCCAGTAGCCGGCAAATTCCTGTTTGGCGACGATGCGCGCGGCGACCGAATGGGTCCGTCCGCCGGCGCCGGCGACCACGACGCGTTCACCGAGCGAAGCCGCCGCGGACTGACCGATCTCAAGCGACGGCATGTCGAGCTTGGCGAGCGCTTGCACCAGACCGAACCCGGTCTCCTGGTCGTAGCCGAGCACGTGACCGGGCACCGAGCGGCCATCGTTCAGCGTCAGCCAGATCGTGTCCGCTTCAGTGATCAGATAGCCGATCGTCAGGATAAGGCCATTGCCGCGAATGATGACACCGTTGCCGGCGCGTTCGGTCCCGAGCGTCTCCGCGGTGAAGGCGTCGGTCGGCACGGTTGCGCGCAACGCCACCACGCAGGAGAGGGCGAGCTCGAGATCGTAGGAGTAATCCTCCGGTTTCGGCTGCACGGAGGTCGGCACCTTCCAGTCGCTCAAGGATGCCATCTCATTCCTTCTTGTCTGACTTGTCGGACGCTGCGGCGCGCTGTTGCAGTTCCTCCAGCCGTTTCTCCAGTTCCGGCAGGCTGCGCACAAGCTCGCATTTCTGCTTGTCCTCCTGCGCCTGTCTCTTCACCTCTTCCCAGCGTTCCTTGGCATCTTCCAGGGTCCAGGGCCGCTTCTTCGCCGGATTAAACACCTGGGCCTTGACCAGATTCTCCATCGAGTGCGCATACTCTTCAAGATTGAGAAGGCGATTACGCACCTGATAATAGAAACTCTTGCCGTCCAGCTCGTTGCAGTATTTCAGGCCGCCCGCGAACATTTGTTGGGCCATGTGAGCGTCGAAGATCTTGCCTTTCAGGTCGTCGATGGCGGGGTTTTGCGCATGCAGCGCAGAACCTGCAAATAACAACAGTGTAATCACGCCGAAGGCAAGCCGCCTCACGTACAGTCTCCCTTTAGTCCAACGGCCATCGTCCTTGAGGCAAAACGCGCAAGGACGATACCAATGCACTGATCGGGCCTGCAGCGTACCACAGTACCGCGCCCTTGTTCTTAAGTGTTCATTATCCATGAACATGATGCCGCAGGCGTCGCAGGGCGCGGATGCCATATAGTTAGCGACGTCGTCCAAATCGCCTTGTTCCCGCCAAATCTTCTTTGCAGAACAAAGCAATGTTGCGTGATTGAGGCCCAGCCTTGCGCTTCACATTCGGCCTTTTAGCGATTGCGTTTACCCTCCTCGCGGCAGGCGGCGGGGCGGTGGCGCAGACCTACCCGCCGCTGGTGCCGGGCGACTATTATCCGGCGGGTCCGGCGCCCTATCCGCCGCCTCCGCCACGGCCCTATGCGAACGCGCCGATACCGCCTGCGGATGTCGGCCCGCCCGGCGGCCCTTACGGGCAGCGGCAGCCTTATGTCTATCGTGATGCCAACGGCATGCTGGTGCAGCCGTTTGGGCCGGCCTACAGCGAACAATTCTATGACGATCAAACGGGCCCCTATCCGCCGCCCGGCCGCCCGTATTTCGCATCGCCCGACGGATCGACGATGATCGCGGCGCTGCCGCCCGACGATCAGCCCGAAAGTGGACCGGCACGCGAACTGCCGCCGCAGTTTCGCCGCCAGCTGGTCGACTACGCCACTCCGGAGCCTGCCGGAACCGTCATCATCGATACGCCGCACACTTACCTTTACCTCGTGCTCGGCAACGGCAAGGCCGTACGTTATGGCATCGGCGTCGGCCGCGAAGGTTTCACCTGGTCTGGAACCGAGCGCATCAGCCGCATGACCGAGTGGCCGGACTGGCATCCGCCGAAAGAGATGATCGAGCGGCAGCCTTATCTGCCGCGGTTCATGGCCGGAGGCGATGGCAATCCGCTGGGCGCGCGTGCCCTTTATCTCGGCAACACGCTCTATCGCATTCACGGCACCAATCAGCCCTCGACCATCGGGCATTTCGTCTCCTCGGGCTGCATCCGTCTGACCAATGAAGACATCGAAGACCTGTACAACAGGGTGAACCTCGGCTCACGCGTTGTGGTCCTGCCGGGATCGCCGCGGACAACGGCCGCCGCGAGACATCTGTACGCGCGTTAGCGGCGACAGACTTAATTTCCCGCCCTTGGCCGAACTTCGCGGCGGTAAATATTTAAAAATTTCTTTATTGGATTTTGCCGCGACTCACTTAATGTCGCCGCTGTCGTCCTGACGGGTTGAACCCGTTGTTAGTTCGACGCGGTGTTGGCCGCGAAGCTGCGGCCGCTGCGAGCCCAACTGCCTCGCGCTGATCTCTCGCCCTATGTGACGCGTGTTTTCGGAGTCGCGCACGGCGTTCAGCGAGGTCCAATGCTTCCCAACATCCGACTGATGATCGCGGCGACGTTTGCGGCGATCCTGATATTGATCTTCGGATTCGGCATGTTCGCCAGTTTCCGCGTCAGTCACGCTCCTTTTGAGCGTGTGGCGGCGGCCGGTCCGCTGCACCTTTTTGCCGCTCATGCGGCGACGCCTCCCTTGAAGGTGTCGGCGGAGGCACCGTTCGGCAATCGCTTTGAGCACGGCCAACCGGCAAGCGGAAGCGTTGCAGCTCTCGCCTACGCGGCCCCCGAGCCGGACGAACAGCCGGACGCGAAAATCGCAACACCGGCTGCAGACGATCACCAACAAAACGCGGCGGAACCGGCGCCTGAGCCGGCGTCAACGCCGGACGCACCGCCGGATGCCGACGTTCCAGCGTCCTCGCAGCAAAGCGCGATATCCGAAGCTGCACCCGAAACGAAACCGGACGAAACGCCGGCGGCGGTCACGCCTCCCGCTCCTTCCACCGAGCCAGTCGCGATCGTCTTCGTCGAGCCGGCAATTGCTGCGCCGATTTCCGAACCGGCACCGGCGCCCGAGCCTGACGTCGCGTCAGTCGCTCCGACAACGGAGCCCTCAACGGCACAGCCAGATTTCACCGTGAAGGCGGCGGAGAAGAAACCCAGGCATCACCACACCGCCGCCCGCACCCACCGCACCCACAAAGCGCGCATTATCGCCGTCAACGTCGAACCCCAGACCACTTTTCAGACCGCGCCCGAGTGGCTGCAGTTCGTGCCGCAAAAAGCTTCAGCACAAATCAGGGCCGCCAAGATCAGTCCGACGCCGCCCAAAGAGACGATGTCCGGTATTGGCGGTCCGTTCGTCAGCGCACCAAGCCAATAACCGGTTGCGGGGTTGACGTGGGGCCCGCATGTACCCACGTTTCACACGCTCAACCGGAATTTTCCCGCCGTGCGCGCGTGACTCCGCTTTCCGTCCTCGATCTGTCGCCCGTTACTACGGATACGCCCGGGTCAGTGGCGCTCCGCAATTCGCTGGATCTGGCGCGGCTCGCCGATGCTCTCGGCTACAAGCGTTATTGGCTCGCCGAGCATCACAACCTCGCGAGCATCGCCAGTTCCGCGCCCGAGATCATGATCGGGCAAGTCGCGGCGGTGACGCGGCACATTCGTGTGGGTTCGGGCGGCGTGATGCTGGTGAACCACGCGCCGCTGATGGTCGCCGAACGTTTCAAGGTGCTGGAGGCGCTGTTTCCCGGCCGCATCGACCTTGGACT
>Ga0335085_10001778_pt1 | contig 43315 bp, 36 predicted proteins | sample Lox_Sample_45_FD_206712 | JGI IMG/M metagenome (GOLD analysis project Ga0335085, IMG submission 206712) | Soil microbial communities from Loxahatchee National Wildlife Refuge, Florida, United States - Lox_Sample_4.5 | ecosystem: Environmental > Terrestrial > Soil > Wetlands | place: USA... | reverse complement strand
GGCGCCGGGAACGGTGAAACTGATGACCTCAAATCATCTGCCGGCCTCGCTCCTTACCGGAGAATTCGGCATCGGCAAACACATCATGCGGCCGGGATTCGGTTACGGGTACAACTGCGCGGTTGTCTTCGATCCGCCGCTTGCCGATCTTTCCGACGGCAAGGGAACATTCTTTTGGGATGGCGCCGCAGGCACCTGGTTCTGGGACGATCCCACGAACGACATCGTCTTCATCGGCATGATCCAGCGCCGCTCAAGCCCCGACAATCACAGCCTGCTCTACCGCGTGCATGCGCTCGTGGATCAGGCGCTGGTTGATCCGACAAAATAGCTCTTCTCACTGGCCTTCTGATATCCGCGATCGCTCTTCCCATGGCGGTGGTACTTACGGTTCTGTGGCTGCTGGCCGCCTGGCGCGTGCGCTCCATTTTCCTGCCGCTGCTTCAGGAGCGCGTTGTGCCGATAGAGAACGCCGCACAGACGTCGTCGAGAATTGCGCGTGCGAGCTGAGTCGCGACCCTGCAAGCCGTTACAATCGCAATAAGCGATGATTCACTACCTCTATCTCGGCCGCGTGGATTACGGCGAAGCGCTGCGGCTTCAGCAAGACCTGGTTGAATTGCGCCAGGCCGGCCGCATCGGGAACGTGCTCCTGCTTCTTGAGCATCCGCCTGTGCTCACGTTGGGCCGAAACGCAAGCCGATCGAATATTCTCGCGTCGGACGAGCTTCTGGCACAGCGCGGCGTCACACTGCATGAGATTAACCGCGGCGGCGACGTGACGTATCACGGCCCAGGGCAGCTTATCGGCTACCCGATCTTTGACTTGCGAAGCCTGCGCAACGCGAAAGGCAATCGACTCGGCCCCGTCCATTTTGTGCGCCAGATGGAAGAGGCCCTGATCCATCTCTGCGGAGATTTTGGCGTCCAGGCGGGACGGATCTGCGGTCTCACCGGCGTCTGGTGCCACCTGCACCACCTGCGGTGGGGCGGCCCTTCGGACGAGAGTTGCGAGACAACAGCGGAGGATCAGCCCAAAGGGGAGCGTAAGATCGCGGCCATCGGGATTCATGTTGCTTGCGGGGTCACCTCGCACGGCTTCGCCTTTAACTTCACCACCGATCTGCGCGATTTTGCGCTGATCAATCCATGCGGCATTACTGACCGCCCGGTTACGAGTCTCGAAAGGGAAGTCGTCGATTCGAAATCGCTTCCGAGCCTTGAAGCTCTTGCACATAAGGCTGCGCGCCAATTTGGCCTGGTTTTCAATGAGCCGGTCGAGCTCGCTGAAAGCCTCGCCGCCATTCGCGCGCAAGCTGACATTGGGCCTGGCTTGAGAGCTAGAGAATTCCCCGCTCCGGAATTCCCGGCGAACGACACGCCGCTCCAGATTCCACCCGAGATCGAGCGCCTGCGACGCCGCAAAGACCGCCCCGTTTCCGCATAATCTTCTTACGGCCCGAGTGTCGACGGCCATCCGAATCGTCGCGGCTTCAATACGCCTGGGATTTATAATCCGGCAGGAGCCCAGGTGCGCGCAGCGCCAGAATACTGGCGGCACGCGCCGGAACGCGAAGAGAGGAACGCATGCCAACGGATGTCCCCATGCCACAGCTGGGCGAGTCGATCTTCGAGGGCACGATCACCAAATGGCTCAAGGCCATTGGCGACACGGTCGCAATCGACGAGCCGCTCTTCGAAATCTCTACCGACAAGGTCGACGCCGAGATTCCCTCGCCGGTTGCCGGCATCCTGGCTGAAATCCGCTTCCCTGAAGGCGCAACCATTGAGGTCAACACCGTGGTCGCGGTGATCGGCGATGCGGGTACGAAGGTTACCGCACCTGTGCCGGCCGCAACGGCCACTGCACTGCAGACTTCCGGATCCGCCAAAAGTTCGCTCCGAGAGACTGCACCACCGGTGGTGGCGCAAGCGCCGGGCGGGCGTATTCGCTCCTCGCCGCTCGCGCGCCGCATCGCGAAAGAGCACGGCCTCGAACTCGGGCGGATAACGGGCACGGGCGGTGAAGGGCGCATCACGAAAGAGGATGTATTGCGGGCCGCGAGTTCTGCCTCGGCACATCAGCCAGTTCAAAAGGCGGCCCTACCGCCGGTGGTCGCAACACAAGTGCCTCAGGCGCCGCAAGAGCTGGCATCTCTCCCGGCTGATCCAGTGCCGCTCACGCGCATGAGAGCCATCATTGCCGAACGCATGTTAGAGAGCCGGCGCATTAGCCCTCACGTCCACACTGTTTACAAGGTCGACATGACGCGCATCGCGCGCCTGCGCGAGCAGCGCAAGGCCGCCTTCGATGCGCGCAACGGCGTCAAGCTCACGTTCATGCCCTTCATCGCCGCAGCTGCTGTCGCCGCGCTGCGCCGCTGCCCTATCGTCAACGCCTCGCTTGAAAGCTCGGCGCAGGGGCTGGCCATCCGCTATCACCGGTCAATCGATCTTGGCATCGCCGTGGCGCTTGACTGGGGACTCATTGTGCCCGTTATTCGTCACGCCGAGCAGCGCAGCTTCGCCGATCTCGCACACTCGATCGCGGATCTCGCTCTCCGTGCGCGCTCCAAGAAGCTTTCGCCGGACGAGGTCGGCGGATCGACATTTACACTTACGAACGCCGGCGCATTCGGAGGCGAATTTGGAATGCCGATCATCAACCAGCCAGAGTCGGCGATTCTCGCGGTCGGGGGCCTGCGCAAGGAACCGGCTGTGCTGACGGACGCCGAGGGCAACGACACAATCGCGATTCGGTCCATGCAATACTTCTGCCTCGGCTTCGACCACCGCCTCATCGACGGCGCAGACGGCGGTAAGTTCATGCTGGAGTTCAAAAAGACCCTCGAGAGCTGGAGCCAGGAAATTGGGTAGACGATAGGCTGCTCCATGCAGATCTGTCCGAGCCGTCGCTGTGAGGAAAGCCTTCCTCGCCCATCGAATCGACAACTTTTGTTGTAGTGTGCGTGGAAAACGGACGCTGGCCCAGATTCAGAAGGCGAGTATAATTTGATTCGATGAAACGGGGCGTCCAAATCGCGATCGCTATTGTGTTGCTGTTGATTGTGGCAGCGGTCTTGATTTCTCCGACGGTGGATCTTGCGCCGACGGCAATGCGCGCCGCGCTGCGGAGCCTTGCCCTCCTGGCCTCTATAGCAGCCGTTACGGTCGCGTTTTCCGGATTCCGGTCGACCTCATTCGGAAAGTGCGTTAGAACCTGTCAACTCCTTCGCATTCCAAAATCAATACCTGTCATCGATCTCGACTGCGCCAGACTCTGCTAGATCCCTCGTCTTTACCCCGCCAATCTACCAATCGAAAGATTCTTCGCACGGCACAACGCAGGATTTTAGATCCTGCGCAACCGGATTTCGATGAGGGGCATGATGCAGGCATTCACCTCAGATGGCTCTTCACAGGCCATGCTCAAAACTTTATCGGATTTCCTGAAGGGAGTATCGGAAGCGCGGGCACGCGCGCTGATCGTGGATTACGACGGCGCGCTGGGCCGGGTCTCAGCTTTTCGATATCATGCAGAACCGCACCCTGAGCTGTTGCCTGTTCTGCATCGTCTCCAGCATCGCACTGACACGCACGTTGCCATCGTCACCGGGCGGTCCGCGTCCAGCATCACGGATTGGTTGGCGCTGCCAAACATTGACGTCTGGGGTTGTCATGGACTCGAGCGCCTGAAGGCAGATGGCGCAATCGACAAGCCGGAAATCCCCACAGAATCTTTAGAGGCAGTTGCCGAGGCTGCGGATCTCTTGTTCAGCGAGGGCCTCGGCCAATTTGCCGAGCGCAAGTTCGCATCCATCGCGATTCATTGGCGAGGCAAGGAAGCGCATGCGGGTCACCTCACGCGCAGAGTTCTCCACGCCTGGTCGATCATTAAAGCGCGCAAGGGCGTTCTTCTTGTGCCGTTTGATGGTGGCATAGAGATCATGGCCGGAGCAAGAAACCGGGGTGACGTCGTTGAAACGATTCTTTCGGAGATCGGATCCGAAGCTGCCGTTGCTTATCTCGGCGGCGAGCCGACAGATGAAGACGGCTTTGCGGCTCTGCGCGGACGCGGCCTGAATGTTCTTGTTCGACATCAGTATCGAAGGACGCTTGCCGATGTCTGGCTGCGGCCCCCCACTGAGGTTGGGGCTTTTCTGAATGCCTGGGTCGCGGAGTGCGAGACTTCGGGCTGAGCAGCCGACGCGTTTACCCGCTGCTAAGCTCGATCGGACGGCTTCTGGGCGGCTTCAAACGCCGCACTGGCTTCATGCAGGCGGTTGAAGATCCGGCTTGTGCCGATCGCCTCCGTCACGTGATGCCTGTCGAAGTCGGATTTCAAATCCCATGGCACGCGCGCAAATGCCAGCTCTATGCCCGCCTGGTCGAGAGTTTTCTTCAGGCCCTGCACGATTCGGGACGCCGTGTAATCCAAGTGCGTCATCGCCTCTGCGTCCACGACCACCCACTTCACGTCTGAAGGCATGGGCTGCACAACCTGCGAAATCTCCTCAAGAAACCGTCCCGCATTGGCGTAAAAGAGCTCTGCTCCAAACCGGTAGAGCACTAGCCCCGGTTCGGTGACCACATGCGGCGCGGCGGGCTCAAGCCTCCAACTTCCGTCAGGATTCGCCTGCAGCACGCCGCTGTGAGGGTGATAGTCATGCCGGACGACGCGCGCCAGCGACACTAGCATCGCCAGTACGATGCCCTCTTCCACTCCCACGAGAACCACGACCAGGGCGGTCATGATTGCCAGCGCAAATTCCTGCGGGCTCTCTGAGCGGATATTGTGCAGCTCATTGAAATTGATGAGCCGCAGTGCGACAAGGAAGACAAGCACGCCCAGCACAGAGGTGGGCAGATACTGGAGCGGACCGGTAAGAAACAACAGCACGACAGCCACAACCGCCGCCGTCGCCACCTGGGCCATCTGACTTTGGCCGCCCGCATCTTCCATCATCGCCGTCTGCGTCGGGCTGCCATTTACGACGAACCCGCCGCTCAGTGCCGCCGCGACATTTGCGGCAGAAAGCCCGTACAGGTCGATATTTTCATCCACCTTCTCGTAGTGTTTTGCCGCATATATCCGCGCGGTTGCCGCGCTCTGCGTAAGAATCATCACCGCGCACGAGGCGGAGACCGTTATCAGCAGCTCCACTTCCTTGCGGTTCATTTCTCGGAGGCTCATGAGCGCCATCAATCCCAAGTGCGGCAATCCGCCGGCCACTGGCCCGATGGTGGCAATCCCGTGTCCAGCAAAGTTCCACACTGCGCTGGCTGCAACCGCGCCGACGACGGCGACCAGAGCTCCGGGGATTTTAGGCGCAAAATGCCGCAACAGCAAAACAAACGCAAGTACTGAAACCGACAAAATCACCGTGGGCATGTTGGCGTGCGGTAATCCGCGACCCACCTCCCAAAGCTGTACAGCGGGCCGGCGCGAATCCACGGGCACGCCAAACATCTCGCTCAGCACGGAGATTCCCACTTGAAAGCCAACGCCGGTAAGAAAACCGACCAGCACGGTTCGCGAAAGAAAATCGGCGATAAAACCCAGGCGCAGCAGCCGCGCTAGTAGGAGAATGACTGCCGTCATCACGGCCACGATGCAGGCCAGAGCGATGTATTGTGCACTGGAGGGCGTCGCCGTTCCTGATACGCCATCGGCAAAAATTGCGGCTGTCGCGGAATCCGCTGCGACCACGAGATAGCGGGACGAGCCGAATGCCGCGAACGCCACCAGCGGCAGCAGTAGCGAGTAAAGCCCCGTCACCACCGGCATTCCCGCAATCTTGCTGTATCCAAGAACCTGCGGGATATCCATCGCCGCCATCACAACGCCTGCGAACGCTTCGCGCAGAGCGGCTGCACGCTGGATCGGCCGTAATCCTCGAAACAGATTCACCGCGTCGACACTCCTCTTTCAGCCGTCACAACAGGATAGATTCCGGTTTTTATCGAGACTACGATGCAGTTGAGAATTTTACGCAGTCCAGGCCTTGGCGCGCTCCACGGCCTTTTGCCAGCGCCCGCGCCGGTCAGCGCGTTCCGTCGCGCCCATCTTCGGTTCAAAGCGCACGTCGCCTTGGCGTTCAGCGCGCAGGGCATCGGGACTGGGCCAGAAACCTGTCGCCAGCCCGGCCAGGTAGGCAGCGCCAAGCGCCGTCGTCTCTGTCACGCGCGGGCGAACGACTGGCACGCCGAGAATGTCTGCCTGAAACTGCATGAGCAGATCGTTGACCGCAGCGCCGCCATCCACCCTCAAGGCCTGGAGCGGAGCTCCGGTTTCGCTATGGACAGCTTCAAGCACGTCGGCCACCTGGAACGCAATGGCCTCAAGAGCCGCGCGCGCAATTTGCCCCGGCCCGGTGTCGCGGCGCAAACCAATCAGCATGCCGGCTGCATGCGCATCCCAATGCGGAGCACCGAGGCCCACAAACGCGGGCACAAAAACCACTCCGCCGGTGTCGGGCACGCTGGCCGCCAGCGCTTCGACATCGGAGGAGGCCCCGATGAGTTTCAGATTGTCGCGCAGCCATTGCACCACCGCGCCGCCAATAAAGATGCTGCCTTCGAACGCATATTCAAGCCGCTTTCGCGCGCTCGCCGCCACGGTCGTAATCAATTTGTGCTTCGACCGCATAAATTCCGTGCCGATGTTCTGGAGCAAAAAGCATCCGGTGCCGTAGGTATTTTTTGCTTCGCCCGCGCTCCAGCACAATTGGCCGAAGAGCGCCGACTGTTGGTCGCCGGCGATGCCCGCAATGGGCACGCCGCCGAGGCCGAGCGTCGTCGTCACTTCGCCCACGCGCTCGCTTGACCACTTCACTTCCGGCAGCATACTTGCAGGAATTCCGAAGAGCCGCAACAAATCGGAGTCCCACTCGCCCTTCACCACGTTGAAGAGCAGCGTTCGCGAGGCGTTGGTCACGTCGGTCACGTGCTTGTGGCCGCTGGTCAAGTGCCACACCAGCCAACTGTCAACCGTGCCAAAGGCCAGCTCGCCGCGCTCTGCTTGTGCCCGCGCGCCGGTTACGTTGTCGAGGATCCACTTCACTTTGGTTGCGGAGAAATAGGGATCGAGCACGAGACCTGTCTTCGACGAGACGTTTTCGCCAGCGCCGCTCCGTTCCAGCGCTTCGCACAGCGGAGCCGTGCGCCGGTCCTGCCAGACGATCGCCGGATGAATTGCCTTGCCCGTCGCGCGATCCCACACAATCACTGTCTCTCGCTGGTTGGTGATACCGATCGCGGCTAGATCGCGCGGCCGCGCGCCAACTTTGCCGAGCGCTTCCACAGCGCAGGAGAGCTGACTGGTCAGGATCTCGGTCGGATCATGCTCCACCCATCCTGCCTGCGGATAGAACTGCTGGAACTCCTTCTGCGCCACGGCTGCAATCGCGCCAGCCGCGTCAAAGAGGATCGCCCGCGAGCTTGTGGTTCCCTGGTCGAGCGCCAAAATATACGCCATCTGTGCCATCACCTTTCCGGAAAAGCCAGACGTTCATGCAAAACAGGAAAGCACGCCTTACCGCACCTTCCCCGCCTTATTCTCAAGCACCACATTCGACAGCACCGCCGTGTCTACCGTCTCCGGTTGGTGCGAGCAGAATCCGATGCCGACGTAAAACGGAGCGTTCAGATGCAGTTTGATCGGCGGGCCAAACTGGTGCATCGGCTCGCCGTCGAGGCTCATCCAGATGGAAAACTCATCGCCGCGCTTTTCGATTCCGATCCGTTTCGCGCTGATGGTTACAAGGCTGTCAGGACTTGCGCCGCCCGGACGCCCGCGCCCGCCCATGCGAAACTCCATGTCGGTCACGCGCGTGTCTTTATCGGGCCGCCACGCCAGGTGGACCATTCCAGCACCGTGCTCGGCTACCATTGCGGCTTTTGAATCGTCGTCAAGGCTTTGCCGGATCATCAGCACAACCTTTCGGTCGCCGTAGCCTTTCGGATCGGGAAAGCTGACGTCGGCGGCCAGAGAGACGTCACCCGACATGCGCTTCCAGAGGAAGCGAAATTCGTCGCGTGTGTACCAGATGTTGTATCCGGCGGAGTTGATCGTATATTGCCCCGTCGCTGCGTCGAAGCTGGCGCTCCCTGGGACAAGCGCGCTGCCAATGTCCGATTGGCCATCGAAAATTCCGATCGGTGCATCGAAATTTGTACTCGGACGGTGAAAGTCCGCGGGCGGCGCTACCTGCTGGTGGGTCGCCGAACCGGGCAGGGCCCAATCGGGCACAGGCGGCAACTGTTTCGGCGCAGGGGATGTCTGTGCGGGAAGCATGAACGGTGCCGCGCAAACAGCCAGCGCAACCAGAACCAAAGTCGAAATAAAAAGTTGGCGAAGGATAAAACCTCTCATGGCAACCCACTGTAGCAGACCCCTTGCGCCGCTGCACATGGTCGCTTATTCACCATCGTTTTAGAACCCCTCGTGTTGTACCATTCGATTGAATCGAAGCCCAAGAGAAAGCTCTGAACTATGACCCCCACATCCTCTCCCACACTCCTTGTTCTAGCTGCCGGAATGGGCAGCCGCTACGGCGGCCTCAAGCAGATCGACCCGGTCGGCCCCAATGGCGAAACCATCATCGACTACTCCATCTTCGACGCACTTCGCGCCGGCTTCGGCAAGCTCGTCTTCGTGATCCGCAAGGACATCGAACAGCAATTCCGCGAGATCGTCGGCGCACGGTTTGAAAAGCGCGTGGCCGTCGACTACGTTTTTCAATCGCTCGAAGACATTCCTTCAGGCTTCACAGTCCCCGCGGGCCGGACCAAGCCTTGGGGCACCACGCAGGCCATCCTGATCTGCGCGGACGCGATTCACGAGCCCTTCGCCGCCATCAACGCCGACGATTTCTACGGCGCCGACGGCTACCGCTCGCTTGCCGGGCAACTGACCTCGGGCTCGCCAGACTATTCCATGGTCGGCTTCGTGCTTCGCAACACGCTTTCGGACTTCGGCTCTGTGGCGCGCGGCGTTTGCCAGGTCTCCGGTGACGGCTACCTCCAACACATCGCGGAGCTCACGAAAGTGGAGCGCGACGGAAACGGCGCACGCAATATCGACGCCGCCGGGACTGTCACCAAGCTCAATGGCGACGAGCCAGTCTCGATGAATATGTGGGGTTTCACGTCACAGATCTTCGATCAGCTTCGCGAGCGTTTTGAGAAGTTCCTTGAAGCCAATTCCGCCGACTTGAAATCGGAGTGCTACATTCCCAACACCGTCGGCGAGTTGGTCCGCTCCGGCGAGGCGCGTGTCAAAGTGCTTCGCTCACGCGACTCATGGTTTGGCGTCACTTATCGCGAAGACCGGCCGCGTGTGGTTGATAGCATTCGCAAATTGATTGCCGAAGGCGCCTATCCCGAAAGTCTCTGGTCATGAGCGAACGGCCCGACCCGCAAACAGCTGCGACTCAATTTGATTTCCGCGGCAAGGTTTTGGGCCTGGCGCCGCACGGCGGCGGCCACATCAACGACACTTTTCTCGTTACCTGCGAAGCGCCGGGTGCGCCGGCTCGCTTCATTCTTCAGCACATCAACCGGCACGTCTTCCACGACCCTGTCGCCGTGATGCAGAATATCGAGCGCGTGACGGCGCATCTCGCTGCGCAGCAAGCGGGCAAGCCGGACGGCGATCGCCGTGCGCTTCATCTTGTTCCCGCGCGAGACGGGCGCAACTGGTTCGTCGATGCGCAGGGAGAGACGTGGCGCGCCTATCGCCTGATTGAAAATGCGCGGACCTATGAAACGGCTACGTCTCCCGATCAAGCCTTCCAGGCGGCCCGCGCATTCGGCCGTTTCCAGCAGCAGCTTGCGGACCTGCCTCCTCCGCGACTCAATGAAACCATTCCCGACTTTCATCACACACCCAAACGCTTTGCGGCGCTTGAACAGGCCATTGCAGCCGACGCAGCTGGCCGCACTACTCTTGCCAAACCGGAGATTGAGTTTGCACGCTCCCGGCAAGCAATGACCGGCAACCTGCTCAACGCAGGATTGCCGGAGCGCATCACACACAACGACACGAAGTTCAATAACGTCCTGCTCGACGACAAAACCGGTGAAGCCGTCTGCGTCATCGATCTCGATACGGTGATGCCCGGTCTGGCGCTGTACGACTTTGGCGACATGGTGCGGACCACGACAAGCCCGGCGAAAGAAGACGAGAAGGATCTTTCGCAAGTGTCCATGCAGTTTCCCATGTTCGAGGCTCTGGTCCGCGGCTACATTGAATCGGCCGGAGCGTTCCTCACGCCTGCAGAAAGAAAACTTCTCGCCTTCTCCGGCAAACTCATCACGTTTGAAATCGGGATTCGATTTCTCACCGACTACTTATCCGGCGACACCTACTTCAAAGTCCATCGCGAGGGACACAACCTCGACCGCTGCCGCACGCAGTTCAAACTGGTGGAATCAATCGAGCAGCAGGAAGCAGCAATGAATTGGCTCGTGGAGTCGGTCGGATGATCGCCGCAGTCTAATGGGCTTGTCCTGAAGCGTAGGCCGGCAAGCGCGGCGTCAGGTGGCGAATTACAAACTCCTGAACCAGATTTTGCGCAGCGGCTGAAGCTGTGCCGATGAGCGCGTTTACAAAGGTCACTTCAACGCCGCTGCGATCGCCCGCCGGGTAGTAAAGGTTTGAAATCCCCCCGGCCGCAATCCCGCCCAGGATTCCGGAGTAATCAAACTGCCAATGGCCGTTGTCGCCCTTGCAGATGACGGCGCTGGCAACCGCGTGCATCGCTCGCGAGCGAATGCTGCCTGTTCCCTGATAGAAATACCGCGGGTCCTGCCTGAAGATCGATGAAAGAATTGCGCCGCCGATCATATCCCCATCAAAGCTATCGGCATAGTTGGCGCCAAAGCGCTTCGCGTATCCCTCTGTCCCCTGGCCGTACCCTTTGAAAGTGTGATTGGCCTGCTCGATCCCTGCAATCGTTCCAGTCATCAGAAACGTGACGGGATCGATCGAAGTCCTCCAGGCGAGCTGGAATTTCTGACGGCTTGTGAGCGAAAGAGCGTTTGGATCGTAGCTGACGTAGTAGTTTGGCAGGATGCCCAGGACTCGCTGCTTCTCCTCGAGGTTTAACTGCGCTTCGGCAATCTCTTCCTGTGAGCCGGCCGACACCTCGACCGAGTTTGCCGCCGCAGCCATGGGCAACACAATCGTCTGCGCGTCATAGTTTTCACCGGCATGCAAATCGCCAGAAACCAATTGGGTTTGAAAGCCACTCGACGAAATCGTGAGCTTGAACTGGCCCGGTGGAAGCTGCTCGAAGTTGAATCCGCCACTGCTATCGGTCTGCTGGGTCGCTGCGGTTAAATCGCCGGGGCGGCTCAACACCACGCGAGCTCCTTCGTACACCGTTCCGTCGGCGCTCTCAACGGTTCCGTGCACGCTGCCTGTGGCTGGCTCGGCAGTCGGCGTTGCCTGCGGCGCTACTTGCTGCGCCTGCGCGCAAGCCCCAATCAGGCAGACCCCGAGCGAAAGCAGAACGCGGCGCATGCAGCCGGACCTCGGCAGGCTCGTCGAAGCGTCGCCCTTATGGGGTTCTTTTGCGATGGATTCAGCTCCCATCCCGAAGTCCGTGGCATTCGAGCGTGAAGGAGCCTACGGAGAGATACAGTTGCGCACTTTTTAGACGGCGGATCCATCGCCAGGTCGCCCGGTCCAGCGAGTCGATCAATGACTTTAGTGTAAAGATTCTTTGTGCTCCAATCGCATAAACCGCTGAATTGATCCTTCATATGAACTGGGTCGGCGTCTGCGGGATGCTCCTGCGGAGTGACGCGAATCCCGTGCGCTTTCCTGGCCATGATGCGCGTCGCGTGCGATTGGCCCTTTTACTGCGCCTGGCCCGGAATCTGTGGTGACGTGTGTCCTATGCGGCCGATATCAACTCCAAAGTGCGGGTCGTGCTCGGTGCCGTCGACATGAATGGGAACCACCGACCCCGCTCCACCTTTCTTGAAGAGGCCATCCGCTGGCTTCAGCAAAAATCCCTTCCAGCCGCCGACCATCTGCGAAACCGTGGCGTCCGTTCGGAGCGAACCCTTGAAACTCAACGCTCCGCCATCGACTCCATATGTCCCTTTCAAGTCGATCTTCGCTCCGGGCACAATGTACTGAAGATTTGGAAGCGAAATGACTCCATCGTCCATCGTGAAATTGCTTTGGATCGTCGAGCGCACCTCGTCTCCGGCATCCTTCGCTTCCTTCGGCTCGCCTTGTCCGCGCATGCTCAGGTCACCCACATCGTTCTGAATCTTGGTGCTCGTGAACGCCGCGTTATCAAGCAGGAAATTCCCTTTGAGCTTCAGCTTTTGCGGCACCGGGTCGGTTCCCGGCGGAATCTCAAGCGTCGTCCTCACCGTGAGCTCGCCGGTTAGAATCGGTGTCCCGTTCTTGCTCGCCAGGCGCAAAAAATCCTGCATTCGTTGCTTGTCGATATTCACCTTCAGAGCGATCTGGTGTCCGCCGGGCGTCGAGGTTCCGTTGGGCAGCGTTTCTGGCGGGACACCAACAATCTCCCCTTCGGCGGTAAAGTGCGACTGCCCAAGCGTGGCGCGCACCGGATGCAGCCACGTGTCCCCATTTGTCCCATCTACGGTTGCATGAAATGTTGTTTCCATCGGCAGCGCCGTGCCGTAGTGCGTCAGCCTGAAGTCCGGTGTTTCCGTCTGACCATCCACCTCCAGGCTCCGCAGAACGCCTTGATACTTGCCGGTTGAATTCAGAGTTCCCGCAATCCCCTTGAAAACACCAAGGTCGGCGTTTTCAAAACGATAGCCGCCGGCAATAGGAGTTTCTCCGGGATCCTCGACTACCCATGGGCCAAAGCTGCCCGAAGTCACAATTGTTCCTGCCGGCCGGGGATTGGTCAGGAGCGCATCGAAGTGCATTGAATTGTCCAGGCTCACGTGGCTCAGTTTCACATGGGCGATTGCAAACTCCAGCGGGAGCTTTCCCGGCTTGCTGGTTTCGATCGTCAGATGCGCGTTTTTGCACTCGATGCTGCCAACCAGGAAGGTCACAATCGCCGAGTGACTTTTGTCCTCTGGGGCGCCGTGAGATTCCGTCTCCCGGTGCCCCGCATGAGGCTTTGGCGGTATGTCGATATCCAAGCCGGTTAACTGCACCAGCGAAATCCTGATAGGCTCGCCTGGTTTGTATCGCAGCGGGGCGTGAAACCGGAAGTCAGCCAGCCGAATCAACGGTTTATTCGAGTCGGCGCCATTTGCGTTTGCCATTTTCGGCGGCGGCCAAATGCGCAGCCCCTTGCCCTCGGCCCACACCCCATTTCTCAGGGAGACGTGAAAGCTGTCTAACTCCACATGAGCGTGAAAATGCTCTTCGAGTTTCTCGACGATCGCAGCCCGCAGCATGGGCTCGGCCCGGCGGATCGCCATAAAGATCACGATGCCAAGCACCACAAGCGCAACCACGGCCGCGCCTGCGACCCACTTCAGCCATCCATGCTTACGTCGTTTCCCCACTTGCCCTGCAGCCACTGTTCACCCTGCCCGCGTTGATTTTAGCGGGCTCCCTTTGCATTGGAAGGTCGCTTCTCTGATTCATTTGACGACGCTCGCAGCTGAAAACCACTTCGGCGTCTTCGTGCTCTCTTCCTCACCTCAGTCCCTCATTCACTGGCTTCCTGCATTTCAGGTCTTTTTGTTCCTTGTGCCCAAATGCCGTAGACTTCTTTTCACGGATGCAAGTTCTGATTGAAAATCTCGTAAAGCTCCAATCGATGGAACTCAGACGGGCCCGCCTGAATCAAGAGATGCGTGCTCTGCCCTCGGAGATCGCTCAGGCCGAGGCCGCGCTCTCCACTGCTCAGCGCCAATCTGCCGATCTCTCCGCCGCGCTAGGCCGCGAGGACACGCTCCGCACCCGGCTGGAGCGCGACATCGATTCTCATCGCAAGAAGGCCTCGCGTTTCCGCGTCCAGCTCGACTCGGTCACGACGCCGGAACAGGCCGCAGCCATTGAGCACGAAATTCAGTTCTCGACAGCGGAAGCCGACCGCCTGGAAAGCGACGAGTACGCCAGCCTTGAGCGTACCGAGGCGCACGAAGCCGCGCTATCCCAGGCCCGCGCCCAGGTAGAACAGCTCGCCGCCGAGGTGGAATCAGTTCGTGCCAGCGTGGCCGCTCGCCAGCAGGAAGCTGCCGCCAAAATGGCCGCTCTCGACAATGAGCGCGATGCCGTCCGCGCGGCGATTGATGCGGACTGGCTTGCGCAGTTCGACCGCATCGCCAAAGGCCGCGGCACCGGGATTGCGCGCGCTGAGAATCAGCAGTGCACCGGCTGCAGTATGGGCATTCGCCCGCAAGTCTGGAACCAGCTTCGCGAGGGTGAGCTGCTGACCTGCGACAGTTGCAGCCGCCTCCTCTATTGGGACCCGGCAATCGTTGCCGCTCCCAAAGCACCGCAACCTGAAATGGTCCCCGGCGCCGGCCGCGCTCCCCGCAAGCCACGTGAGGCCGGTGCGTAGCAGAGTTACCGATGCAGCCTTCAGGGTCAAGGTATTTCGCCTCTCGTGCATTCTGCCTTTTTGTGTTCCCGGTTTGTTTCTTGTTTCCACCCGCTCCATTGTCAGCCCTTGCAAGCTCAGCCTCCGCGATTTCCGTGCAGGGGTCTGGCGTTGAACCGCAACTTGCCTTTGCTTGCTGTGACCAGGGCATCGCGCAGATGCAGGCGCTCTTTGCCGATCCTGCTACGGTCGCTGCGCTCAAGAATCTTCATGCACAAGTGGCAGTCGCCATCGCCGATTTCTCGCCGGAACGCGCCAAAGTTGTCCGATTCCTGAATCAGCAGCAGATTCCGGTCATCGCAGGCTTGACGCTGCAAACGGAAGACGGGCCCTATTTCAACGCCGACGATGCGGCCGAGGCCCCAGCCCAGTTCGCCGCCTTCGAGAAGTGGACCCAGGAGAAAGGTCTGCGCTGGGCTGGGGTCGGGTTGGACATCGAGCCGAACTATGGCGAGCTTGCGGCGCTACGAAATCATCCCTGGCGCCTCGTCACAACGCTTCTCCGCAACAGCCTTGACAGCAGACGCATGGAGCGCGCGCAGAAGATCTATTCAGATCTGATCCGCCAGATTCAGGCGCGGGGCTATCCGGTGGAAACCTATACCTTGCCCTATGGCCCCATTGAGCGCGACCTGCATACCACGCTTCTCGACCGGCTGCTTGGTACAGTCGACGTGCAAGGCAACGAGAACGATCTGATGATCTACACGAGCTATGCGCGTCCTGTGGGGTCAGCCATTATTTTGGATCTCGGCCCGGATGCGCAGGGCATCGTTGTCGGTGTGACAGATGGCCCGCCTCCCGCCGGATCCGGCTTCGGGCCGCTCGATTGGGATGAGTTCTCCAACGACCTGATCGTCGCGAGCCATTTTGTGCATCACATCGGGATTTACAACCTCGAGGGCTGTGTACGGCAGGGATTTCTGACACGGCTTGAAAGCATGAACTGGGGCGCGTCCGTCGTAATCCCCGTATCATCGGTCTCCCGCGCCGATCGGCATGTGATGGCTTTTGGCATGGCGCTTTGGATCGCCTCGCATCTGGCCTATCTCGCTGCCGCCGCTTTATTGGTGATGATTCTGTTGGTTTGGCGATGGTTCGTTCGCAGGCGCAAGTTAAAACCCATCGATTAGGCCTCCCCGTGCCCTGCTACCCTTTTCTTGAAGCATCCCTTTGAAGGAACGCATCCGTGCAGCGCATTTGTGTCGATATGGACGAGGTGATGGCCGACACGCTCGCCGAGCATCTTCGCCGCTATAACCAGGCATTCGACGAAGCCGTGACGACTGAGGATCTCATCGGCAAAGGCCTGTGGGAGATCGCTCCGCAAGACAGGCAGGCGGAACTCCGCGCTTTTCTCGACGCCGAAGACTTCTTCGAGGTTCTGGACGTGATTCCCGGCGCGCAGACAGTGCTTAGGGATCTCTCGCTGCGCTTTGAAATCTTCATCGCAACGCAGGCCATGGCAGTGCCCAACTCTCTCGGCCCCAAATATCGATGGTTGCAGCGCCACTTTTCCTTCATCCCGCCGACGCATTACGTTTTCTGCGGAAATAAAACCATTCTCCGCGCCGACTATCTCATCGACGACCAGCCTAGAAATCTCGCCCGCTTCGAAAAGCAGGGACTGCTCTACACCGCGCCCCACAATCTCACTGCCACCGGTTTTGTCCGCGTGAACAACTGGCATGAAGTCGCCGAATACTTCAGCGCCGTCCCCTCCGAGCCTGAATCCACCGCCTGATCAAGCGTAAGGCCACGGTTTCCAAAATCGCTGTCGAGTGCCGCGCGCATGACTTCATCCATCCCGGTTCGATACCATGAACTATGACAGTGTCCGGGACTCTCTCTAAGGCGCCTATCACGCGCCGCCGATTCCTGATCGCGAGCGCGTGTGCCGGCGCCGGTCTGGCGCTCTACGGGGGCGAAGTCGAGCGGCACTGGATCGAGGTCACGCACCGCGACGTTTTCCTTCCCGGCCTGCATCAAGCCTTCGACGGCTTCCGTATCGCGCAGCTCAGCGATATTCACCTCGACAACTTCACGGAGCCGTTCTTCCTCCGCGACGCAGTTCGCCACATCAACGGGATGAACCCCGATGCGATTTTTCTCACCGGCGATTTTGTCACGAAAGGTCTTCTGCCGCGAAGGTTATCCATTGCCTCGGCGTGGCAATGCGCGAATCTGCTTAACAAACTTGAGTGTCCCCACCGCTATGCCGTGCTCGGCAATCACGACGTGTTAATCAGCCGGGAAGTTGTCACCGAGGCGCTCAGCGCAAATGCCATCACCGTGCTTGACAATGCGCATGTGCCCATCGAGCGTGCCGGCGGCCGAATCTGGCTTGCCGGACTGGACGATCCAGTCGTAGGCCAACCCGATCCCGATTTGGCGATGCCGCAATCGATTCGCAATGTGCCGCATGAGCCTATAGTGCTGCTTTGCCACGCGCCCGACTACGTTGACGATCTCCTGATCGTTCCAGTCGGCCAGGCGCCATCGCTCATGCTCTCCGGCCACACGCACGGCGGTCAGGTTCGCATGCCGCTCGTCGGCCCTATGATTCTTCCTCCGCTGGGCCACAAGTATGTCGAGGGATGGTTCAAGTTCGGGAATCTGCAACTCTATGTCAATCGTGGCTTGGGCACAGTCGGCGTCCCCATACGATTCGACTGCCCACCGGAAATCACGGTGTTCACATTGCGGACAGCCTGAGTTCGACTCCCGCCGGCGTTCACGCCCCCGCCATGGTCATGCCCCTGCAATTGTCATGCCGTCAATGCGAAGCGTCGGCGAAGCCACCGATCCACGGAAGATCAGATCGTTCCCGATCGCTGTGACGTTGCGGAGCATCTCGGCGAGATTCCCGGCAATCGTCACTTCTTCCACGGCGTGCGTCAGCTGACCATTCTCAATCCACAGGCCTGTCGCGCCGCGCGAGTAGTCGCCGGTCACGAGATTCGTGCCAAATCCCATCAGCCCCGTGACGTAGAGTCCCGCCGGAACCCCCGCGATGATCTCCTCGGGGGTAAGCGTTCCAGGCTCGAGGAATAGATTGCCGCAACCGATTCCGGGCGCGCCTGCCAATCCTCGCGCGGCGTTATGCGTGGATTTCATACCCAGCTTGCGCGCGGCGTATGTGTTCAGCAGATAGTTGCGCAGTGTGCCGTTTTCGACGACGACGGTGCGTTGCGAAGCCAGGCCCTCGTCATCGAAAGGCGAGGTCCCAAACCCGCCCACGCCACTGGGCAGCAGCATTGTGTTGTCATCGACGATGGTCACGCTTGCTGCGCCGATCGTCTCACCAAGTTTTCCCGCCAGAAACGATGCGCTGCGCCAGATCGCGTCGCCGGAAGCGGCCTCGAAGACGGAGCCGACGAGCGTTCGCGCTGTCTCCGGAGCAAAGACAATCGGGACACGCTGCGTGGGAACGCGCCGGGCCCCCAGCCGACGCAGGGTGCGCCTTGCCGCCTCGGCGCCGACTGCTTCGGGCGATTCGAGAAGATCCATTCGCCGCGCACCGGACCACCAGCCATCGCGCTGCATCTTGCCATTCGCATCCGTCGCCAGCGGCGCCGCAGCAACGCCCGCGTAACTGGTGCGATAGCTGCCCACAAATCCGCGCGAGTTGGCCATCGCTTTCTGTCCCGTCGAAGCATCGAAGCTGCCGCCGTCGGAGTTTGTGATGCGCTGATCGGCGGCCATCGCCGCCGCCTCGGCGCGCCGAGCCCATTCAATGCGCTCCGCCGCTTCGAGCGAATACACGTCGTCGAAGTAGAGGTGCAAGTCACCTTCCGCCTTGCCGAACTGACCCGGCTCAGGCAGGCCTGCGAACGGATCCTCTTCGGTCACCTTTGCCAGCGCCATGGCCCCTTCTACAAGCTGCCGGATTCCATCCGGGGTCAGGTCGCTCGTCGAAGCCGATCCCGACCGCCTGCCCAGGAACACGCGCAGGCCGAGCCCGCGCGATCCCGATTCCTTTAGCGTTTCCACTTCGCCCATGCGCACGTTCACGCTGAACTCGTCGCCCTCGCGCGCCACTGCCTCGGCGTCGCTCGCGCCCGCTTTTATGGCTTGCGCGACAACATCGGAAACGAGAGATTCGAGATCGATGGCTGTTTCGTTGGATGGGGCAGCAGATTGAGGCATGTCCTCAAGCTATCAAATGCTGTTGGACTTGCGATTTGTCAGGGAGAATTGAAGTAAGCGGAAGAACCAAGGCCCTACGCTGTCAACCGTTCAAGCTGATCGGGCTTTACAATCGTCAAGCTGGTGCCTTTGATCGTGATCCACTGGTCGCGCCGGAACTGGTTCAGCAGCCGAGTCACCGTTTCGCGCGAGGTGCCCGCCATGTTGGCGATCTCCTCATGCGTCAGCGCCATTGTGAAGCGAATCTCCGGTTTGCCGTTTGCCGCCGCGCGTCCCCAATCCAGAAGCAGCCGAGCCAAGCGTCCCGCAGCCGAGCCTGAAAGAGCCAGCCGCTTGGCGTCGTGGAAAACAGTCAGGTATTCGCCGCTCAGCGACTGCGCCGCGTGCATCGATGCGATCCCGTGCCGGCCGAGGAACTCAACAAACTCCTGCTTGCGAACGGTCTTTACCTGGCAGGGCTCAATGGCTTCGGCTGTCACTTCGTGCGGGACGTTGGCCAGCACTGCGCTCAACCCCATCACATCGCCCGGGCCGGCGATCTTCAGGATCATCGTTTTGCCGTCTCGCGAGGTCGAGGAGACTTTTACCTGTCCGAAGCAGATGACAAAGACATTGCGCGCAGGATCGCCCTCTGAGAAGAGCTTTGCCCCGCGAGCGTGGCTCATCATGATGCCGATCTGATCGTAATCCGCGAGCGCCTCGGGCGTGAGATTGCAGAACATGCGCAGATGCCGATGTTCGCAATTCAAGCAATCTTCCGGAGCGTGATGAGCGTGGAGCGTGGCCATACTTATACCGTGGGGCGCGAGAAGCTACCCAAAGTATAGCGCAAATCACTATTCGGGACGCCCGGCGGTCCCTCAGGGCCCGTTCTGCTCTGCGCCTAAGTCGCGATAGTGGTGCCTGGGATTATGCGGATGTTGTTCCGTTGCTATGCCGGCGGGCGGGCATCACGCGTGTCAGGCAGCAGGTGATGTAAGCTCGCGAAACCTCGCGCGCCAGCTCCTCAAGGAGGCGCATCCGCAGCGGTGGATAGCTCTCAAATGCACGGTGCAGGGCCTCAATCGGCATCAGCAGCATCGATCCGGATCCAACCGCACTCAGAGTGTACGTATGATGCCGGTCTCCCAGCACGGCGGCCAGCTCGACCAGGTCCCCCGGCCTCGCCGATCCCAGCGTCACGCGCATCTCGAAGCGCTCAGCCTTGCGCACAAAATCGCCTGCAACCACGACGTACAACCCCTTGCAGGACTCGTGCTGGCGAAAGACCACTTGGCCGGCCTCGAATTCGACGCACTGCGTCTCCCCGCCGAGCAGGCCCCCGGCCTCTTCTGGGCATTCCAACAGCTCTGCGAGCGGATGCGCCGCCGCGGCGGCCAAACGCTCGAATCGCGTATCGGACTGATTGCTCACCATCTTTCTGCCCTGTTTCTTGGTTCAAAGCTCTCGAGTTGCAGGCCGGACCCGGCTACGATTTCCCAGCAATTCACCGCAAGCAGAACACCGCCTGCGCGGTGCGCACTGGCCCATGATTCTCCGCATTTGTTCTCGATTTTGGCCGGACAAACGGTGCGGTTTCTCCTTTCACCCGCCCATTTTCCTTATCGGCCGATCCCTATCGATCGGTGCCCATGACGCAATCTGCGTAACGCGGTTCCGGGAGGATCCTGGACTGGCTGCTACAGCGCTCCCACCGGAAGCGCAACGAGCTGTTCCACTTCTGCGTGTTCTGCGCGCGTTCCTTCGGGCGGGACGCAAAGCACCGGCACGCGCGAAGCCGTGAGCAAAGCAAAGGCCGTCCCATGCGGCCCACCCGTCCCGCTCACGCGTTTAACCCCAGCGACAAGAATGCAGGGGTGACATTCGGCAATGGCCTCCTGAATGGCTTCGCCCGGATCGCCGTCCTTCACGATGCAATGCACAGGGGCCTCATTGAGCAGCCAGCCTGAGCCCCCATTCTGCGCATGGTGGGGGCGCGGCGGAACCTTGAGGCCGAAATCCGCCGGAACGGCAGCGCATGGATCCTTGCCTGCCCTGATTTCGGCGGCGGTGCGCACATGGAGCAAAAGCAACGGACGCTGAAAGGTGAGGGCCAGAGAATATGCTGTTGCCGCTGCGGCAGAAGCAGCTTCGTTGCGCTCCACGGCCAGTAAAACCGGCCCACCCGGCGCGGGACGGTTCGGGCCTGCATTCCAGTCCGCAGCCACGGCCAGCACCGGACATGGCGCCAGCCTTACCAGTTGCTCCGCAATGGCGCCCACCACAACCGGACCAGCGCCTTCCATCCCTTTTGTGCCAATCACAATCAATCCGGCTTCATACTGCCGCGCCACATCCACCAGCATCTCGGCCACGGTTCCCTGCCGCACTTCGGAGTGGCTGTGAATTCCCTCGCGCAGCAACTCGCCCACCATCTTGTCCAGAACCTTGCGTGCTTCCACGGTCAGTCGGCTCGCCACGCTTCCCGGCAGCCCGTCCACAGCGGCGTATTCCATTGGATCGAGCCCATGCGCCAGAACGACGCGCGCGCCGTAGTTCGAGGCCAGCTTGCGTGCGTACTCAAGAGCCCCCTCGGCCTGGCCGTCAAGGTCGGTTGCCACCACAATCGTTTTCAGCCCTTGTTCGAAACTCATGGTCTACGCCCCTCCGGGGTCCACAGCTATCTCGTTCATTGGACTCTGAGTGTGCGCTTTGCAGGCAAGGAGCGGCAGTGACCCCATTCACCCCTACCTGTGATTCGAGTCACAACGCAAATTCTTGATTTTGCTGGAGAACCGACGGGGGCCTCTCGCGCCGGCCTGGCAAATTAGCGACGCGCTTGTCCGGTAGCGTTCGCTTCCAGGTCCTCGTTGCCTGCCGTCTTTTTGGCTGGGTGCGGGTTCGCAGAACCTGCCAGGATCGCCATTGTCGTCGGCGAAAGAATCTGGGCACGCTGCCTCACAAGAGGGTAGCGCCCAAAGATCAGGTAATCGGCCACCACGCCGGCGGCAACATACGGATCCAGAAGCGCGAGAGGAAGCACATCGCCGGTGAACACAAGCGAACCGGCCACGCTTTTGCCGTGCCCGCTCTTGCGGCGGTAGCCCGGAATCTGCGGAATCTCCATCAGTTGCAAATGAATCTCAGGATGTTTCCTGGCGTAGCGCTCAAGCTGGTAGGCCGTTTGCCGGGGCATGGTGATTCCGGCGTCAGGAAGGATGTTGCGCTTGAATGCGCCGGGGAAATACATATTCAAAATGCCAGAGACAAAGTCGGCGCAATTCCTGTAGAGGAAGTTGAAATGTGAAACGTTCAGGCTGTCGTTCATGCGGGCAATCAGAGCGTCATCCTGTTCCAGGGTGGTTTCAAACCTGAAGGCGTAGATGCGGCGCTCATAAGCCATTCCCACCAGTTGATTCCATCCCGGCATCAGGCGTCCGCCCGGCGGCACATCGCCCCCCAGAACAGTCAGTTGCGCATCGTGATAGGTCTGCCGCATCTCTGCCACTGTTTTGTGGTCCACCCGCGCGGGAACCTCCAGTGGGTCTTCAACCGCATAGAGGTGAGGCAGCAGCGGGATCGCCAGCCAATCGCGGCCTTTGATTCCTTCGTACCGGGAGATCACCGTGCCCAGCTCGCCAGGGCCGCAACGCCGCAGACGAGTGGGAGTGTCGGCGCAGATGCGGGCGAAGTACAGCGCAACGTGACCCGACGGCGACAGCACGCTGGAGAAGCCTGCGGCATCTTCGAGCAACAGGGCAGCCTGCGCCGATGCGCGGGGGCACGATACCGCCGCCAGCACGCAGAAGCTAATCCAAAACCAGAAGAATACGCGGGGAAAACGCATCGCAGCATCGACCTCCCGGTGCTGGGAAGAATCCAGGTCTTCACTGAATGTCGGGGGGGCTCAAGCCAATTCCTTTATAAGATAAGACACTGTCCGGTTCAACAGGTTGCGGTGCAGGTTGCGCAGTGCCTGTGGAATTCCGCAGGGAAGCCATGTCTTCAGGCCGGATGATCTGCGCCTGCTTGAGCGGAAGAGGGTATCTACCCCAGGAGAGATAATCTCCCACCAAACCTGCAGCGACAAGCGGATTAAGGACGGCAATCGGAATTACGTAACCGCTCACCGTCAGTGATTCAACGACGCTTTTCCCTGGCCTGCTCGGAAGCCGGTAGCCGGGAATCTGCGGAATCTCCAACACCGTCAGATCAAGTTCCGGGTGCCTGCGTGCGTAACGCACCAGTTCGTACGCCACTTGACGGGGCGTCACGATCCCTGCGTCGGGAAGGATGTGCCGCCTGAACGTGTGCGGAAAGTAAAAATTAAGAACCTGACCCGCGAAGTTGGCGCAGTTGCCAAACAGGATGTTGAAATGGGAATGATTCGATCTCGCGTTCATCCGGGCGATGAACGCGTCGTCTTGTGCTTCAGTGGTTTCAAACCGGAATGCATAGATGCGTCGCTCATAGGACGCGCCCACCAACTGGTTCCAGCCTCTTTGGATGCGGCCACCCTCGGGCACATCTTCGCCCAGGCTCATCAGGTGCCTCTCGTAGTAGCGGCTTCGCATCTCGTGCACCGACTCATGGTTCACCCGCGCGGGAACCTGGGAAGCGTGATCAACCGAGTAGAGATAAGGAATCAGCGGCGTGGCCAGCCAGTCGTAGCCTGCGATTCCTTTGTAGCGGGAGATGACCACACCCAACTCACCTGGGTGGCAACGGCGCAACTGGGTGGGAGACTCCGCGCAAATTCGCACAAAATAGATGGCCTCGTGGCCCGTCGGATCCAGCGCCCGTGAGAAGCCGTCCGCATCTTCCATAAACAGAGCAGCTTGCGCCCCGGCGTGACTACATACCCCAACTGTGAGGGCTAAGCTCATCAAAAGCAGGCCGATTGCGCGGGGACTCTGCATGGGTTCCGGAACCTCCCACACTCGGTTAGATTCACCTCGCTACCCATTGGTCACTCTCAAGAACCTCAATTTCCGGGAATCGATCGCAAACCCCCTCACGATGCCCTGTACATCCGGCGGCCCAATGCGCTAACGTGGGCGCGGTATGAAATCTCTTCGTTTGCACCCCTTTCTCTCGTCTTTCTCTATCGCTTCCACAATTTTGCTAGCAGCAAGCCTCTCCGTTTCAGCCCAGGCTCCGGCGCCCGACTCGCCCGCCATCGAAGCCCAGGCTCACGCGATGATCTCCAAGCTCACGCTGGAGCAGAAGGTCGAGCTGCTTGGCGGCGTGGACAACATGTTCACGCGCCCCATGCCCGCAATCGAATTGCCGCGATTCAAAATGTCCGATGCATCTCTCGGCGTGCGCACCTGGGGACCCACCACGGCCTATGCAGGCGGCGTTGCATTGGCCGCTACATGGGACACCAATTTTGCCCGCAAGCTTGGCATAAGCCTGGGCCGTGACGCCCGCGCCCGCAGCGTGAACTACCTGCTCGGCCCCGGTGTCAATATCGCGCGCTCGCCGATTAACGGGCGTAACTTTGAGTACCTCTCCGAAGATCCGTTCCTCAACGCCGCGCTCGTAGTTCCTTTCATTGAGGGCGTGCAGTCCGAGGGTGTTGCGGCTACCGTCAAGCACTATGACCTCAACAATCAGGAGTTCAATCGCCATAACGCCAGTGCCGACGTGGACGAGCGCACCATGCGCGAGATTTATCTGCCCGCGTTTGAGGCCGCTGTCACCAAGGCCCACGTTGACGCGGTGATGGACTCCTACAACCTGGTCAACGGCGTCCACTCCACGCAGAACAATTTCCTCAACGTGAAAGTGCTCAAGGGCGAATGGGGTTTCCAGGGTGTCCTCATGTCTGATTGGGACGCGACCTACGATGGCGTCGCCGCCGTGAACAACGGCCTCGATCTTGAAATGCCCAGCCCCAAGTTCGTGAACGCGAAGAATCTCATTCCGGCCGTGCAGAACGGTCAAGTGACTGAGGCTACCATCGACGATCATCTTCTCCGCCTCTTCCGCACCGAGCTCCGCTATGGCTGGACGACTCGCCCTCAGTTCGATCCCGCTGACTCAACCTATTCCGTCCCCGATCGCGCCGTTGCGCTTGAGGGCGCTCTCGAGAGCATCACACTGCTCAAGAACGAAGGAAATCTGCTACCTCTCGATCCCGCGAAGATCAAGAACATCGCTATCATCGGCCCGGATGCGTATCCGGCTGAAACCGGCGGCGGCGGTTCATCAGAGGCTCATGCCTTTGAGCCGGTCAGCATCCTCACCGGCATCGCCAACCTGCTTGGTCCCAATGTTTTTGTTTTCTATAGCCCCGGTATTCCCGATTCGCCTGATCAGATGAAGGCCATCGCCGATGCCGACGTTGTGGTTGTTTCTATCGGTTTCGACCCGAAGACCGAACGCGAGGGCGCAGACCGCACCTTCACGCTGCCTCCGGGCCAGGATGCGCTCGTCGAACAGGTTGCCGCGGCCAATCCTCGCACCATCGTCACGCTTACCGGTGGCGGAGGCATGGATGTTACTCGCTGGCTCGACAAGGTTCCGGTGCTGCTCCACACGTGGTACCCCGGTCAGGAAGGCGGCACGGCCGTCGCACAGATTCTCTTCGGTCAGCACGACCCCGAAGGCAAACTGCCCGTCAGCTTCGATCGCAGCTGGGACGACAATCCCTCGTCGAAGTGGTACTACGGCGATCCAAAGGACAACACCACGCTCCACACGATCGGCACCGACGGCAAGCCGCTCGACTACACCATCGAGCACATCAAGTACGGCGACAAGCTGATGGTGGGCTATCGCTACTGGACCACCACCGGCAAGCACCCGCTCTACCCATTCGGATTCGGCCTGAGCTACACCACGTTCAAATTCTCCAACCTCAGCGTTCCGGCCAAAGCGAAATCCGGTTCTCAGGTCGAGGTCAGTTTCGACGTCACCAATACCGGCAGCGTGGCCGGTGCTGAAGTTGCGCAGCTCTATGTCTCCGATCCCTCAGCACAGGTCGACCGCCCGGAGCGCGAACTGAAAGGCTTCGCCAAGGTTCGCCTCGGTCCCGGCGAGACGAAGAACGTGAACCTCAGCCTCGACGCGCGCGCCTTCAGCTACTGGGATGAGCCCGCTCAGAAGTGGATCATCGATCCCGGCAAGTTTGTCGTTCGCGTCGGCGACTCCAGCGAGAATACCCCGCTTACCGCCGACATTGACCTTCACTGATCAACCTGCAGACCTCCTGATGCGCTGCTGGCCCGCGGGTGGTCGCGGGTATACTCGGTGCGGATGGAAATTGCGGTTCAATCCGACGACGAGGCAGAATTTGTCAAGCTAGTGGAGCTAGCTGTGAATGGAGTCCTGCACCGCTATACGCCTGCATCTCTCGCACTCGTCAAAACTGATAACTGGTTTGGACGGAAGTGGCTCTACTTCTCGGGAAAGGCACTCGGGGCTTTAGGGGTATGGAATGTTCCGACGGATCGCCGACCGAATAACCTCTTGAGGATTCCACCCTTCGTGCCCGAAAGAGTTGTGTCACAGCGAAGGTTTATCGCTCCCGACTATCAGGAGATCGATCCAGGGAAACCGTTGCACAGGCACATTCACAGTAGCTTCGCGCTTGAGAGAAGGGTCGCCGAACTGGAACCTAGGACTGCGCTCGCATGGTACAGCGGAAATTCACTTGCAAACGGCCGTGGCGCATTTATGGCTTATATTCCGGTTGGCACGTCGTATTGGCCGTGGTATGCCGAGTTGAAACGCGCGGAGACTTGGGGCATCACGGCTCAAGCAAAAAACATCAAGCCAAATCAGTTCTCTGAGCTGCTGGAAGCAGGCTCTGCTTCACTTGAATTCGAGGAGATTTGAAAATGTTGAATCGCTGCTGCCGCCTTGCTGTTTTTTCCGCTCTCGTCTTCGCCATGTCTGCTTTGTCCCTGGCGCAGTCCGCCCCGCACCCGCAGTGGGTGGGCACCTGGGCTACCGCTCCCATGCTCGCTGAGGGCGGCTTCAGCGTTCGTCCCCTCTGCGGCGTCACGCTGCGCGAGATCGCGCACATCTCCGCCGGCGGCGCGCAAATTCGCGTTCGCTTTACCAATGCTTATGGGACCGATCCGCTGATCGTCAGCGATGCGCACGTGGCCCTGAGCGCCGGCAGCGCAGCAATCCAACCCGGAACCGATCACGCCATTACTTTCGGCGGAGCAACCACAGTCAACATTCCGCCCGGCGCGGAGCTCTTCTCCGACCCCATCGCATTCGCCGTGCAGCCGCTCTCCAACCTTGTCGTCAGCTTCTATCTGCCGTCACAGGTGATGCGCGCGGAAACCTATCACTCCTTCGCCGACCAGGATAACTTTATCGCCAATGGCGACGTTTCCAGCGCGCCGGATCTGGCTGACGCCACGAAGATGTTTTCCTGGTACTTCCTCGATGGCATTGACGTGGAAGCCGTCGACGGCTCGCAAGCCATCGTCACGCTCGGCGACTCCATCACCGATGGTGCGCACTCGACTGAAAATGCGAATCAGCGCTGGCCAGACATTCTTGCCGCGCGGCTCAACGCCGATCCCAACCTGAAGAATGTCTCAGTCCTCAACGTCGGAATCGGCGGCAACCGTGTGCTAAATGAAGTGGCCGGCCCCAGCGCGCTTTCCCGCGTCGATCGCGACGTGCTCTCGCAGAGCGGCGTGCGGTATGTCATCGTACTTGAGAGCATCAACGACATCGGCAGGCTGGCGCACCTCGCAACTCCGTACGACGACATTACGGCCGCGCAATTGGAGATGGCGCTTAAACAAATCGCCGACGACGCGCACGAGCATGGCATCAAGGCGATCGGCGCGACGCTTACGCCGTATGGCGGCGCGGGATACTACTCCGATAAGGGCGAGCAGATTCGCGAGGCAGTCAACGATTGGATTCGATCCAGCGGTACCTTCGATGGCGTGGCCGACTTCGACAAGGCGACGCAGGATCCGGCGAATCCGACTCACTTCAATCCGGCATACGACTCAGGCGATCATCTGCATCCGAAAGACGCGGGCTACAAGGCGATGGCCGACAGCATCGACCTCGCGCTCTTCGGCAAATGAGATCGAATTCTCTTTGATCCGACTGAGCAGCATGCAGGCGCGACGGTGCCCATCCCGATGCTGTCACGTGTTTTGCGCCATCAACAGCTTTTCAGCCTTCTTAATCGGCAGGTTCTGCGGGATCTCCTTGAACTTCGATTTTACGTCGTCCTCCTGGTCAGAGATGCTCTTGAACAGCAATGCCCGCCCCGCGACGTGAATGTGCGTCTCTGTGATCTGCCAAACGCCATTCCCGGTCTCACGCCGCTCCACGTCAAATGAACCCCCAGCGCGCAAATCGCCAAGCAATCCAAAGCCGAACTTGACGTCGTGAATCATTCGTCCCCGGAGGCTCGCGATTCGGTGCTGCGCATCGTCAACGGTCATTGTCCCCTCCATCGCAGCAAACACGCGCGCCTCATAACTTGGCGGATGGAATCGTGGGTCGGGTGCGAAATGGAGCTCGGTCCTGCCATTCCGGTCCCCGAGCTTTGTCCAGATAAATGCCTGCGGCAGCATGCTCAACATTTGCCGTGCTTGCTGGTCGTCGTGCCGGTCGCTCTTGTGCTGTTTCGCTTGTGCGACTGGATTGCCGGCGTAGCTATCCATCCTCGATTGCTGCTCGTTCGTGCTGAGTTGCTGGCCGTTTTCCTTTAGAACCCGATTCAAGTCGCCCTTGTTCGTTTCCGCCACCCACTGTTCCACGGTGTCGCCCGGCTTCCGGTCAATCTCGAAATAGATCCAATGAGAATGATCCGCGCCATCGGCGGCCAGTTCTGTCCGCACCGCCTGCTCAACAATTTTTCTGGTCTGCCCAGGCTCTTGCCCATGGATTGCGGGGCTCACCGCAAACAGTGCCAATCCCCAAACCCCAAGCCCGCGCCAAATACGGCGCATCAGTCTGCCTCCTGCGCCGGTCAATCGGCGCGTCTGGATCCATCAACAATCCCAATGGGTAGGATGCGATCGGGAGGGCGGACGGAATCCAGCCGCTATCATCACTCTATGAAGCGCGTTCTTCTCTCCTGGAGCAGCGGTAAAGACAGCGCGTGGACCCTGCATATCCTGCGCCGCGATCCCTCTCTCGAAATCTGTGGCCTGCTGACGACACTCAACTCCGAGTTCGACCGCGTTGCCATGCATGGCGTGCGCCGCGAGGTACTTGAAGCGCAGGCTGCGGCCGCGGGGCTTCCGCTCTGGGCGGTGCCGCTTCCCTGGCCGTGTCCCAATGAAGTCTATGAGCTGCGCATGGCCGAGGCGTGCGCGCGAGCTGTCGCCGAGAAGATCGACGCCGTGGCCTTTGGCGATCTGTTTCTTGAGGACGTGCGGGCCTATCGCATCAAGCAGCTGGGCCCCACGGGCCTTCAGCCGCTGTTTCCGCTCTGGCAGATACCCACCGACGCGCTGGCACGCGAGATGATCGCCGGCGGCCTGCGCGCGCGCCTCTCCTGCGTCGACACGAGTCAGCTTCCCGCCGCCTTTGCCGGCCGCGAATTCGATTTGGATTTGCTGCGGGATCTTCCCGCTGGCGCCGATCCCTGCGGCGAGCGCGGCGAGTTCCACACCTGCGTCTACGACGGCCCCATGTTCTCGGCCCCGCTGCCTGTCGCAACAGGAGAAGTCGTCACTCGCGATGGATTCACCTTCGCCGACTTCACCATGCCGGCCGCAGAGACAGTCAGCGCTTAGTTTCGCAGTCCGCGCAGCGCCGGATAGAGCTTTCTCCACCGCGCGTAGCCTGCCTTGTAGGCTGCCACTTCCGTTGCGTCGGGCTCAATCCTCTGCGCGACTTTAATCGCCTGCGCGCAAGCCTCATCAAGATTCTTCCAATGCCCCGCACCCACCCCCGCCATCAGCGCGCAGCCAAATGCGCCGCCTTCTTCGGCCACCAGAATCTCCACAGCGTGACCGTAAATGCCGGCCTGAATCTTGCGCCACAGAGCTCCGCGCGCTCCCCCGCCACCTAGGCGAATGCCGGTCACCGGAATGCCTAGCTCATGGAAGAGCGTGAATGTATCTTGCAGCGAGTAGGCCACTCCCTCCTGCACCGCCCGTACAAAGTGCGCCCCCGTGTGTTGTACGCCGATGCCGGCAAACGCAGCGCGCACCTCGGGGTCGAGATGCGGCGTGCGCTCGCCCAGCAGATATGGCGCCCACTCCAGGCCATCGCAGCCCGGCGCAATTTTCTCCGCGGCATCGTTCAGCGCGTCGTAGCTCTGCCCGGCAAAAAAAGCTCCGCGCAACCAGTTCAAGCTCAGTCCCGCGCTCTGCGTTACGCCCATCACATGCCACAGACCGGGCACAGCGTGGCAAAACGTGTGCAGGCGGCCCTTCGGATCTTTTGTCGGCGCCGCCGTCGCGGCGAATACCACTCCTGAGGTTCCAATCGTCGCTGATACGCTGCCGGGTTGCAGAATGCCCATACCCACCGCGCCCGCGCCCTGGTCGCCTGCGCCCGCCGCCACCGGCGTGCCCGCTTTCAATCCTGTCAGGCCCGCCGCCTCCTCGCTGATGCGCGCGCAAATCTCCGGCGACTCGTACACCTTGGGCAGCCAGCTCATATCGATTCCCGACACTTCGGCCATCTCGCGCGACCAGCGCCGGTGCGTCACGTCCAGCAGCAGCGTTCCGCTGGCTTCCTGCACGTCAATGGCAAACTCACCCGTCAGCCGGTAGCGCACATAGTCCTTGGGGCACATTACGTGGCGAATCTTCGAGAAGATCTCCGGCTGATGCGTCTTCACCCACAGCAGTTTGGTGAGCGTAAAGTTGGGCAGCGCTGGATTGCAGGTAAGCTCGATCAGCCGCTCGTAGCCAATCTTCTCCGTCAGCCAATCGCACTCGGGCTGCGTACGGGTGTCGCACCAGATGAGCGCCGGCCGCAGTACGGCCCCTGCCTCATCGAGCATCACGGCGCCGTGCATCTGCCCGGTAAGCGCAATCGCCTCAATCGGCTTTCGCGGTTCTAAAGTCGCCGCCAGCGCCCCGCGAATCGCAAGCTGCGCTGCGCGCCACCAGTCCTCAGGATCCTGCTCCGCCCACCCCGGATGCTCGGCGCGAAACGGCGCGTGCTCGCTCGACGCAGCCCCCATCAGCTTGCCGGCCGCGTCCACCACGACCGCCCGCGTTCCGCCCGTTCCCACATCCATGCCCAAAAACCACATCGCCGTTCTCCTCGCCCTAATTCGATTTTCTATAGACCCCGCAGCATACCAGCTTTCGCAAGGCGAGAAAAGCCGCGCGGATTCTGAGCGGCGATGCCGAGAATGTTTGAGCGCTGCCAAACTGCGAGTCCCGCTAGTTTGTAGTCAGAGTCTTCGCGGCAGCCGCCACCTGCGCCGCGTCCAGCGTCACAGGGCTGTCCAGAACCATCTGGAACTGCCAGCCTGCGTCGTAGAGAACAAAATCCGTGTTGTTCGCATGGCGATGCCCGAGGATCACAGCCAAAATGACGAAGGCGGCGAAACCTCCCCCGACGGCGCCGCCAATGACAGCGGGGTTGGGGCCGACGCGCGGCAATGGCGGCAGCGTCGGTGGGCTGGAGACCTGACCCTCTCCCATCGCGAAGCGCATGCCCGGCAGCCGGGGCGGCGCCAGCTCCGCGACTTCATTGGTTGGCACACCGTTGTCCGCCGGAATGAACAACGCCTCTGTATTCTCGCCATTCAACGTGACGGAGTAGCCATTGGAAAACACCAGGCGAGTGAAGTGGACGCTGAAGGACGGTCGCTGACCGCCCTTTGGATGCGCCGTCACCTGGGTCACATCGCCATCCAAGAAGGTTCCGGCGGGAATGGCGAGTTGAGTGCCAACCGTAACCGGAAAAGCCGCCACGGCACGCACCGTGTCTCCTGGTTTTGTCGATCTGCTTTTCACGGAACTCATCAGCGTGAGCTGAATTGCCGTGCCTGCGGGAACGACGATCGTCGGTGACGACGGCGCCGGCGCATTTTGTGCGCCCGTCGCTGGCACTGCCTGATCCGTTGGAGCTGGAACATTTTGGGCCGGCGAACTCTGCGTTGCGGGCGGGGCAATCTGCGTTGCGGGAGCCGGAGTCTGCCCCATCATGAGTGAAGCAATCATGACTGCGGTTATGGATTGGACGAACATGAAACACCCTTCCTTCCCGGGCGTTGCTTAAAGAGTCGGCAGGTTAAGGAGTTGCCACCGGTTGAGAACTTTGGGCTGGTTGACTGTTGACGGGAGTCGACGAGATCACAAGCGGCTTGGCCGGGCAAATATAGTCAGGAGTTCCCGGCGTTCCCGGGCTTCCGGGTATGACGGTGTCCGGCGTAGCAGGTGTACCCGGAATCACAGTGTCCGGCATTCCGGGCCCTCCGGGAATCACGGTATCGGGCGTTCCAGGCGATCCTGGAATGACAGTATCCGGCGATCCCTGCGTGCCAGGGCTGCCGGGGATGTTGCGGCAGAGAGTGGCCGATTGGAGCTGTCCCGGCGCGGGCACGCGCGAAAGCGGAATCGATTGGGCAATCTGCTTTTCGTCCAGCACGAGCGGCGCGCCCAGAGTCATCTCCACTTCTGCGCCGTTGTCGAGCAGCAAATCGTTCGCCGTCGTCACCTGAATCGTGATCGCAATCAGAGTTTCGCCCGGCGACGGGGACGCCGGCATTCCTGCTGCTGCGCCGGGAAGCTCCACCGTGTAGCCGTCGGCAAAAATAATCTTGGTAAACAACACCTGAATTTCAGCGCGCTGGAGCTTGCGGGTTGGCAGCGTGACTCCTTCAATCGTTCCTTCCACGTAAGTGCCAGCGGGAATCGCCATTCCGCCGCCGGCAACGACAGGGAACGATGTTTGCGCGTACACAGTGTCGCCGACCTTGGCGGACTGCGCCCACTCCGGACGCGTCACAACTAATTCAATTTTGGTTCCTGGGGGGAGGGTGATGGACGCGTAGGGGCTTGCGGGGGAAGGTTGCGTCAGCGTCGACGGATTCTGGATCGCCGAAGCACTTACGGTGAAACCAAGGAGAAAAACAGCAAGCAAAACCCTTGCAAAGTGTCGCACGATACCACCTCCACGTACTGCGGTATCACCGTTATTAGACGCGCCGGCGAGAGGGAAAGTTGTCCCGCCGTGCGCATCCCGGCGAGCTTAGGCTGCGCGGCGAGCCGTAAAATCACTGTGAACACGTGTGCTTGTGATGTGCGTTACCAGGTGAGCGCAGTTCGTGCCAAACGATTTTGAAACCGTATTTTTTGACCCGGCAAATGCGAAGGCCGCGCTGGGGCAACTGCCGCATTCGCCGGCGGTCTTCGCGCTCTATGGTGCGGACCCCAACGCCGAACCGTACATCGGCCGCACGCCGAATCTGCAATCGAGGCTTGAACGCCTTCTGCAGCCCTCCCCAAAGCATCCGCGCCGGCTGCACGTTGCCGGCCTTGTGCGCCGCATCGAGTGGCGGCTAACCGGCTCCGAGTTCGAATCTCTGCTCGCGCAGTTTTCGCTTGTCGAGAAGATTTTCGGCGCAAAGGCGCTGGAGCGAATGCACCTGCGACCTCCGGCCTTCGTCCGTTTTCTCGGCAGCAATCCCTATCCGCGCGTTACGGTCACGCATCGGCCTAGCCTTCGCGAAGCCGACTGGGCCTACGGGCCGTTCCCCTCGCGCGCCGCCGCCGAGCGCTACGCCGAAGAGATGCTCAAGCTTTTTCTGCTGCGCCGGTGCACGTTTGAATTGGCGCCCGATCCGAGCTATCCCGGCTGCGTCTATTCCGAGATGAAGATGTGTCTCGCACCCTGCTTCAAGGGCTGCACGGACGAGCGCTACGCGCAGGAGTCGTCGGAGGTCGAAAAGTTTCTCGCCACGCGCGGAGAAAGCCGTCTCGTCAATTTACGCGCTGAGCGCGACCAGGCGTCGGCCGATCTCGCCTTTGAATCCGCAGCGGCATTCCATGCACAAATCCAGCGCCTGGAATCGGTGCGGGCGCTGGCCGCCGAACTCGTTCGCCCACTCAGCCAGCTTCGAGCCATGATTCTCCAGGCCTCTGCAAACCCCGACGAAGTTGCGGTCTTTCTATTTGACGATGGCCGCCTGTGCGGTCCGGCCCCGTTCTCGACTCTCGGAATGCGAATTCAGAACGAGCAGTCCGGGTCAACCTCGCTCTTCGCGCAGCCGCTGGCAATCGAACCCGTGCCGGAAGGACAGGGAACGGAAAAAGAGGGACAAGGGACCAAGGAACAGGGAACAGATGAGCAGGCGCCGGACTCAAGAATTCCGCGGACAGTTCTCGAGTCGCGCCTCGAAGGCGTGCTAGCCGGCCTTGCAGCCGATGCGGCTCCGCCAAGTGCGACTGTCCGCCAGGCACATCTCGCGCTCTTGAAGCGCTGGTACTATCGCCCCGAGGCCAAGCGCGCCGGAGAGATTTTTTTCCCCGACTCTGAAGAGCGCTGGCCCAGCAAGGCGATCCTGCGCGGCGTGGGCCGCGTGGCGGCAAAATCGATTCTTCCGCCGCCTCGTGCCTGACTCTAGCGAGTGATCCGCGCCAGCAAAAATTCTTCGCTGCAGGCGCTATCACCGGCTATCATTCGTTCGAGTCTGCCGTGGGCGAACTGATCATCCCAAGTGGAGTTTCCGCGTGAGAAATCGGCTGATTGCGCTGCTCTTCGTGGTCCCGTGCATTCTCCATGCGCAGTTCAGCCAGCTTCCCGACAGCCAGTGTGTTTACCGGCTCGGTGATAACCCCGCCTGGGCTGCGATCCATGTCGATCCCAGTGGCTGGCAGCCCTACAGCGCATACCACCTGACTGGCGACGCTTTCCATGTGTGGATCCGTTGCAGCGCAGACTTTGACATCGCCGGAGCTGACCAACCAGCCCTTGCCATCGGCAGCGATGGTCCCGAGATCAAGCAGCCTTATATCGACGGCGAGGCAATCAGCCCCGTCCCAGGCTCCAGTTTTTATCGATTGCCGGCGGGGCATTCTCATGGCCCGTTCACCCTCGCCGTGCGCATCATCCAACACCATCTTGGCCCCGGTAACACACCGGGACGTCCTGCCTATCTGTATTTCGGCGACTTCACCGCCATGCAGGCGCGGGCTCAAGCCTCTCAGGGAGAGAGCGTCACACGCTTTATTCCGAGCTATTCCAGCTTCCTCGTCATCGGCGCGGCCGGCCTTTTCCTGCTAGGGCTTTTCTTCTTTGAGCGATCGCAAAAGGCCGCGTTCTGGCTCGGCATCTACTGCGTGGCCGTTTGCCTTACGCGAGTCAACTACATCTTGCCGTCCCTGCTTAACGGCAATCGTCCGGTCTGGCTGTCAGACCTGTTCTTTGGCCTTTCGATGTTCGAGTCATGGGCGCTGGTCCGAGTCAATTTCGCTCTTGCGCAAAAACGCGTTCCGGCGATTTACTGGATCGTCTTTGCCGCGTGGGTGTTCATCTTCATCGGTACGGTATTGCCGGTTCTTCTGCCTGAACAACTTGCCCTGCCGGTTTCGCTATTTGTCCAGGTCACCTGCTTCAAGCCCATCTGGTGCATCTGGACCTTCGCCTGCACCGCACCATTCGTGGCCTTCTGGCCTTTCACGCGCCTCAGCCCGCATATGCGTGTCGTCGCGGGATTGTGCTCTATCTGGGCGGTCATCGAAGGCTGGTTCCAGTTCCAGCAGGTCCTGTTCAATCGCGAAACCTGGTCGAACCAGGTGCAGAACTGGATGTCTCTGGCCGTCGCTTGTCTGATCGTCGCGATCTTTGGCTACATCTTCCATCAGCAGCGGGTTGCCGCCGACGAGCGCGCAGAAATGCGGGGTGAACTCTCCGCGGCTCGCCAGGTACAGCATTTGCTCATCCCCGACAAAATGCTGGTCGCGCCCGGCGTCACCGTGAGTTCGGCTTTTCTGCCGGCTCACGAGGTCGGCGGAGATTTTTATCTTTGCCGCGCCTTGGCCAACGGGTCGCAACGAGTGCTTCTGGGTGACGTGAGCGGCAAAGGGGTGCCCGCCGCGCTCACCTCGGCACTGCTGCTCGGCGCGGCTGATCGGTGTGACGATCTGCGTCCAGCAGCTGTGCTCAAAGAACTGAATGCGGCGCTACGCCACAGCGGCATCGGTGGATTCACCACCTGTCTCTGCGCTGATCTGCTGCTCGGCGGAATGCTCCTGATCGCCAATGCCGGCCAGTTGCCGCCCTACCGGAATGGCCGTGAGGTCGAGCTTCCGTCCGGTCTCCCGCTCGGTGTGGAAGCATCCCCCGATTACACCGAAACCGCGTTGCAGCTCGCACCCGGCGACAACCTCACGTTCCTGTCCGACGGAGTTGTCGAAGCGCGCAACGCCATGGGCGAGCTTTTCGGGTTCGAGCGCACGCGCCAGCTCAGTTCGCGCGCAGCGCAGCAGATCGCCGACGCAGCCGTCCAGTTCGGCCAGCAGGACGACATCACGGTGCTGACGCTGTCACTTGCAGCACTTCCCGCATCCGCGTAGCCATTCCCGCTTCCCGCAGTGGCTGATAAACTGTCCCCGCAAGGAGTTGCACTTCGTTCCATGGTCGAGCTACTGCCATCCATCCTCTCCGCCGACTTTGCCCACCTGGCCGAACAGGTGGCTGCGGCCGAGCGCGGCGGCGGCACCACCATCCACGTCGACGTCATGGACGGCCACTTCGTACCCAACATCACCATCGGTCCGCCGGTAGTGGCCAGCCTGCGCAAGTTCACCCGGTTGCCCCTCGATTGTCACCTGATGATCGAGAATCCCAACGAATACATCGCCGCTTTTGCCGATGCGGGCGCAAACTGGTGCAGCGTCCACTACGAAGCCTGCACCCACCTGCACCGCTCGCTGGAGATGATCCTGCACCATGGCATGAAGCCGGGCGTGGTTCTCAATCCGGCCACACGGGTCGATCTGCTCATCGACATTCTGCCCATGGTCCACCACGTGCTCATCATGAGCGTCAATCCGGGCTTTGGGGGGCAGGAGTTTATCCCTTTTTCACTCAACAAGATCCGGCGCCTCGTTGAGCTCCGCAGCGATCTGGAACTCGACTTCAGGATTGAAGTTGATGGCGGCGTGGCTCACGACACCGTCGCCGCGGTCGTCCAAGCTGGAGCAGAGTTGCTTGTAGCCGGGAACGCCGTCTTTGGCGCAGGCGAGCCGGAGCGCGACGCTCGTGCCCTGCTGGCTGCGGCCCGCGAGGCCGACGACCGCATCGTAGCCAGCAGGATCTCGGCAGGAAAGAGTAAAATTCACTAAAAGCGCATGCAAGCTGCGGATGGCCCACCCCAGGGTCCTCCTCCCAAGAGGTGGTATGAACCGGTTGTCTCTGAAAATTGTCGCTGTCGCGCTTGTCGCGTTGTTTCTGGGCGTGGGTTCGGCTGATGCACGGACCAAGAAAAAGCAGAAGAAGGCCTACGACTTGAACGCCAACCCGCTGGCCGGCGTGCAGTCAAAGCAGCCGGACAAGGAACTGTACGACAAAGCCATGGTGGCCATGAAGAAGGGCCGCTATGATGTGGCCCGCCTCGACCTGCAGACCATGCTCAACACCTATCCCGAGTCGGAATACCGCATGCGCGCAAAGCTGTCGGTCGGCGACACCTGGTTCAAGGAAGGCGGCTCCGCGGCCCTGACTCAAGCTGAGGCTGAATACGAGGACTTCATCACTTTTTTCCCGAACGTCCCCGAGGCTGCCGAAGCCAAGATGAAAGTGGCCGACATCTACTACGAGCAGATGGAAAAGCCCGACCGCGACTTCACCAACGCTCAGCAAGCCGAAAGAGAGTATCGGGAAATGATTAACATGTTCCCCGATTCGACCCTGATTCCGCGGGCCAAGCAAAGGCTCCGCGATGTGCAGGAAGTTCTGGCTGAGCGGGAATTCCAAATCGGCAGTTATTACGAGAGCCGCAGCGACTATATTGCCGCTATTGCTCGCCTGCAGACGGTGGCCGACTCTTACCCGCTCTATTCGAAGAGCGACCAGGTGCTCATTGATATCGGCGATGCGTACGCCGGCGAGGCACACAACATCGAAGTGGCTCCCGGATTGAACGGCGCGATAAAAGAGCGCATGCGCTCTGTCTATGAGGACAAGGCTGCGGCGGCCTACGACAAAGTCATCACGCGCTATCCCATGGCGCCGCATGTTGAGGACGCCCGCGACCGGCTCGTAGCCATGAATCGCCCCGTTCCCGAGCCTACACAGGCGGCCATCGCAGAAAGCGACGCCGAGGAACGCAGCCGGCAGCCTCTCCACTTCACTGACAGCGTGTTGGGAATTATCAAGCGCGGTCCCACGACGGTTCAGGCAGTGCACGTCGGCGAGCCTACGCTCGACGACCCCAAGCGCACACTCGCTCCCGAAGTGACCGAACAGAATAAAGCCGTCTTCATGGACGCGCTGAATCAGGGCAAGGTGGCACCGCCAGCCGCTGCCGTCACGCCAACCGGGCCCAACGAGCCGCCGCGCAGCGATCAGCCTTCCACGGCTCCGCTGCAAATGCAGGCGCCCGGTGAGGGCACCGGCGTTGGCGTTGAAGTGGTTAATGCTCCGAACGGCACTGGCAACACCGCCGCGGCCGATCCAAATGCCGTAGTTAAGCCGGTCGGTCCCACCAACACCGTTTTGCCGGCCGCTGAAAAGCCCGCTGAAGCGCCTCTTCAGGTCAATGACATCAAGCCCGGCGAAAACCCCGCTCAGCCAGTCACAGAAGCGAAATCCAACGGCAAACCAAAGAAGCCCAAAGTCGACTTGAGCGAAGACTCCTCGAGCAAGAAGAAAAAGAAGAAGGGCTTGGGCAAGCTGAACCCGTTCTAAAGACAACGAGCGGGCGACCAAAACGAAACGCGAAGGCCGCACCTTTATCAGGTGCGGCTTTTTCATGCCGGTTTTCTGAGGATCATCGATGACCGTTCTTGCGGTAGGGAAGGCGCTTTACATTTGCTGGGTTCTATCGGAAGTCGCCATCTTTGTTTTCACCCGGACAAGGTCGGGCCAAGGGGAGATCAAAGATCGCGGCTCGCTCCTGCTTCTGTGGGTTGTGATTTTCGCTTCACTTTACCTGGGTCCTCGTTATGGCGACACTCATCCGCGAAACATGCTCGGCAACGCCGAGTGGATTCGCTACGCAGGTTTGGCGTTGATGATCGTCGGTCTCACAATTCGCTGGACGGCGGTTGCGTCGCTGGGCAGATCGTTCAGCGCCAATGTTGCCATTCGTGCGGAACAGTGCCTCAAAACCGACGGGCTCTTCAGGTTTGTGCGCCATCCCTCCTACTTCGGGCTTCTGCTGGTGATCGCCGCCATCGGCATCCACACCCATAACTGGATCGGCTTTGCCGTCTCCGTGATCCCGCCGTTTGCAGCCTTAAGTTACAGGATTCACGTGGAAGAAGGGGCGCTTAAAGCGGCATTTGGAGAAGCCTATGAGGCTTACAGTCGCAGGACCAAGCGCCTCATTCCCGGGATCTATTAAGGATCACTTCTCGCAGCGTGAATTAGGCTAGTAGAAGGAGCGAGTTCGAGAACTGCGCGGGCGACCCCGTCCGCCGAAGTGACCGATAAAAAAGAATGAACATTGCGGAGTTGCCCAAGCACTTTGACACGCAGGCCGCCGAGGCAGCCTGGCAGGCGCGATGGAGCGAGCTTGGCGTCTATCGCTACGCCGCAGCCGCGCCGGAGCAGGAGCGGTTCGCCATCGACACCCCTCCACCCACAGTGTCCGGCTCGCTCCACGTGGGTCACGTTTTTTCCTACACGCAGACCGATCTGATCGCGCGCTTCGAGCGCATGCGCGGCAAAAGCGTCTTCTACCCCATGGGCTGGGACGATAACGGCCTGCCCACCGAACGGCGCGTGCAAAACTACTTCCACGTGCGCTGCAACCCGGGCCTGAAATACGAGCCGAGCATCGAGCTCACGCCGCAGGACAAAATCGACCCGAAATCGCCGCCGCGCGAGATCTCCCGCCGCAACTTCATCGAGCTCTGCCTGCGCCTGACCCAGGAAGACGAGCAGACGTTCAAGGATCTCTGGGGACGCCTGGGGCTCTCCGTCGATTGGAAGCAGGAATACTCCACGATCGATCCACGTTGCCAGCGCGCGGCGCAGCGCAGTTTCCTCGATCTTTGGCGCAAGGGGCACATTTACAGTGTTGAAGCGCCGACAATGTGGGATGTGGATTTCCAGACCGCCGTTGCGCAGGCCGAAGTCGAAGATCGCAAGATCGCCGGCCACTTCCATCATGTCCGCTTCGGAGTCGAAGGCAGCGGGGAAATCTTCACCATCGCCACCACGCGCCCGGAGCTGCTGCCCGCCTGCGTGGGCGTCACCGCGCACCCTGACGATGCGCGCTACAAGCATCTTTTTGGGAAAAAGGCTCTTACGCCGCTGTTCGGAGTGCCTGTGCCGATCTTTCCTTCGGAACTTGCCGATCCGGAAAAAGGCACGGGCATCCTGATGGTCTGCACCTTCGGCGACGCGACCGACGTTCGCTGGTGGCGCGAACAGAATCTTGCCAATCGCCAGATTCTGGGGCGCAACGGCCGCCTGCTGTCCATCGAGTTTGGTGATGGCAACTGGCCCTCAGTCGCCCCCGAGCGCGCCAACACTCTCTACGCTGAGGTGGCCGGCAGGAACGTGAAACAGGCGCGCCGCATCATCGTGGAGCAATTACGCGAGCCCGACGAGCCGGTGCTGCATGGCCAGGCGCCGCTCGCGAGCGAACCCGCGCCGCTCGAGCATCCCGTGAAGTTCTTTGAGAAAGGCGATCAGCCGCTCGAGTTCATCACCACGCGACAGTTTTTTGTTCGCCTGCTCGACAAAAAGCCGATGTTGCTCGACGCGGGCGATCGTATCCAGTGGCATCCCGAGTTCATGCGCCACCGCTATCGCATCTGGACGGAGAACCTGGCCTTCGATTGGGCCATCTCGCGCCAGCGCTACTTCGGCGTGCCCTTTCCGGTTTGGTATCCCATCGGCGCGGCAGGCGAAGTCGACTACGATCATCCGATTGTGGCGGAGGAGGCAAGTCTTCCGCTCGACCCGGCCGACGCCGCACCGCCCAACTTCACTGAAGATCAGCGCGGCAAGCCCGGTGGGTTTATGGCCGAAGCCGACGTCTTCGACACGTGGTTCACATCGTCGCTCACGCCCCTGATTGCCAGCGGCTGGGGCGAGGATCCCGAGCGGTTCCGTTCGCTTTTCCCCATGGATTTGCGCCCGCAGAGCCACGAGATCATTCGCACCTGGGCGTTCTACACCATCGTCAAGGCCATGCTGCACGAGAACCAGATTCCCTGGAAGAACGTGGCCATCTCCGGCTGGATTCTCGATCCCGACCGCAAGAAGATGTCGAAGAGCCGGGGCAATGTCATCACACCCATGCACCTGCTCGATGAATACGGGTCGGATGCCGTCAGGTACTGGGCCGCCGGCGCGCAACTCGGTGCCGACACCACCTTCGATGTGAATGTTCTGAAGGTCGGCAAAAGGTTGGTGACCAAGCTCTTCAACGCCTCAAAATTTGTGCTGGGAAAGGAAGGCGCGCCGGGGCCGATCACCTACGCCATGGATCTTGTCTTTTTGCTCAAGCTGCGGCAACTGGTGCGCAACGCCACGCGCCACTTTGAAAACTACGAGCACCAGCAGGCTCTGGCTGAGACCGAGCGGTTCTTCTGGACGGCATTTACCGACTCCTACATCGAAATGAGCCGCGCCAGAACTCTTGGTACATACGGCCCCGAAGCGCAGGGCTCCGCACTGGCGACGCTCAAGATTGCGCTCAGCGTCTTTCTGCGGCTATTTGCGCCGTTCCTGCCCTACATTACCGATGAAGTGTGGTCCTGGACCAACGCCGAGGAGACAGGCTGCGCCACGATTCACGCGTCCGGCTGGCCCACCGATGCGGATTTCCCGACGCTTTCCGACGCCGGAAACGAGGGAATCTTCGATATCGCCGTGAAGGCTCTCTATGCCATCAATCGCAGCCGGACCGGCGCCGGAGTCTCTTCCGCGCGAGAGATTAAGTCGGCCACGCTCGCGGCAAAACCGGAGCTCTTTACCCTTCTTAAGGCGGCGTGCGAAGATATTCGACTGGCGGTGCGCGCCGCTGAGTTGTTGACTGTGGAAGAGCAGCAACTCGACGGAGAGGGCATCGAGGTCCGGCAAATTGAGTTCATCTCCGCCGAACCGACGGGGGTCGTAAGTTAGGAGACTGGGGCACTCGTGCCGCGCTTAGCGCATTGCCAAGGCTATAGTCCAAAGGCAAAAGAAAAATGGATTGGAAGAGCCACCGCATCGACGCGTTGCTGGAGCAGGCCCTGCTTGAGGATCAGGCTCCGCGCGACGCCACCACGCATCTCACCATCGATGCGAATCTCCGCGCCGCCGGCTCCATCATTGCCCGCGAGGAGATTGTTGTCGCCGGCCTTGGCGCCATTCCGCGCTTTTTTGAAATCTACGCTCGCCTCGACCAGAGCCCCGAGGCGCAAACCCGCTTTGAAGTCGTCAGCCATCCCGAAATCTTCGACGGCGTCCGCGTCCGCGCCGGCCAGGTCCTCGCCGTCATTCGCCACAACGCGCGCGTCCTGCTCGGTTGCGAGCGCGTGATTCTCAATTTGCTGCAACATATGAGCGGCATCGCCACGCTCACGCGCCAATTCGCCGACGCTATCCAGGGAACCCACGCCCGCATCCTCGACACGCGCAAGACTGTTCCCGGTCTGCGCGCTTTAGAGAAATACGCTGTGCTTTGCGGCGGCGGCACCAATCACCGCATCGATCTCGCTTCCGGCATTCTCGTCAAGAATAATCACATTGCGCTTGGCGGCGGCATCGCATCTGTCCTCTCCAGGGCCCTCGCTCAGCGCAAGCCCGGCCAGCGCGTGCAGGTCGAAGTCCGCACCGCGCAGGAACTCGATGAAGCACTGGCTCACGGCGCCGAAGCCATTCTGCTCGATCACATGACGCCCCATGAAGTTCACCGCTCCATCGAACGCATCAAATCTGTGACTGCCGCTGAGCCCGGCCGCTGGATTCCTACTGAAGCCTCGGGCGGCATCGTGCTCGACATCGTCCGCGCCTATGCCGAGACCGGAGTCGACTTTGTCAGCGTTGGCGCGCTCACTCAATCTGCACGCGCTGTCAACATCTCCATGACCATCGCAGCCGAGTCAGGCCAGCGCAACCCGCGGTCGGGACACATCTACGAAGACGCCGGGCTGTAGATACGATGTACAACCTCGCAGAATTGGACGTTGAACTAGCCGGAACTCTTTTCGCAGGCAAGCTGCACTTTGCCCGCGTTACCGGCTCCACCAATGCCGACGCCATAGCCGCCGCTCGCGACGACGCGCCCCACGGCGCCGTTTTTCTTGCCGATGAGCAGACGGCCGGGCGCGGACGCGGCGATCACGGCTGGATCTCCGCTGCTGGCGATGGGCTTTACGTCAGCGTTCTTCTCCGCCCGCGGATTCCCTCCGCTCACCTGCCCCTTTTGCCGCTGTCTGCAGGCCTCGCCGCCGTCGAAGCCATTCGCGCCGCCTCCGGATTAAATATCGATCTGCGCTGGCCAAACGATCTCCTCATCGGCCCGCGCAAAACCGGCGGCATTCTCGCAG
>Ga0335085_10001777_pt1 | contig 43316 bp, 43 predicted proteins | sample Lox_Sample_45_FD_206712 | JGI IMG/M metagenome (GOLD analysis project Ga0335085, IMG submission 206712) | Soil microbial communities from Loxahatchee National Wildlife Refuge, Florida, United States - Lox_Sample_4.5 | ecosystem: Environmental > Terrestrial > Soil > Wetlands | place: USA... | reverse complement strand
AAATGCTCTGCAAGTAGTCCCTTCGCGATCTTCGACTCATTCGGTTACCCGTCTCCATAACGGGTAACATTCTCAAATTGCACGACGATCCGTCACGGGTAACATTTTAGATTGCGCGATACGAGCCACACCCATCTCCGCCGCTTCTGCTTTATAATGCATTCTGCCGGATGGGCCGGCGCATCTCGCCCCCAGGGTACACTGATTGAGCTTGCGCGTTTGCGTACTGGCGAGTGGTAGTCGCGGCAACTCCACCTGGATCGCAACCGGGCGCACTTGTCTGCTGGTGGACGCCGGCCTGAGCAAGAAGGAAACGTGCGCGCGCCTTGCCGCCGTTGGCGAACGCCCCGAGGCCTGCGACGCCTTCCTTGTCTCCCACGAGCACGTGGATCACGTGAGCGGCATCAAGGGGCTTGCGCGCGAGTTCGGCCGGCCCATCTACATCAATCGCGCCACGCACAGCGCGATCGAGTGGGGCAAGAAGATCACGGCGTTTGAGATTTTCACTTCGGGCCAGAGCTTCCGTATCGGCGACATCGAAGTGACGCCCTTCTCGATCCCTCATGACGCCGCCGATCCCGTGGGATTCACCTTCGCGGCCGAGGGCCTGAGGATCGCCGTGGTGACCGACCTCGGCTGCGTCCCGGAGCACGTGAAGCAGCACCTGCGCGGATGCCATATGCTGGTGTTCGAGTCGAATCACGACGTGGAGATGCTGCGCGTCGGACCCTACCCGTGGTTCGTCAAGCAGCGCGTGATGAGCCGGCACGGGCACCTTTCGAACAACGCCACGGCCGAATTTCTTACGAGCGATTACGACGGATGCGCCCAGGTGCTGGTGCTCGCGCACCTGAGCGAGGTGAATAATCATCCCGAGATCGTGCGCTTGACGGCCCTGGAAGCGCTCGCCCGACGGTCGAATGGCTGCGGCACGGAATTACACCTTGCGTCACAGGACGCGCCCACGCAGGTGTTTCAGTGGTGACCATCCCCGGGTGTAGGGGCGACCCTTGTGGTCGCCCAGGACGGCCACAATGCCTCCCCCTACGACTGGGATTCCTGCTCCTGGTCGTCTGCGCCGCGCGTCCAGTCGCTGCGCAGGACTTCACCTATCCGCGCAACGTCTATCCGCCCGAGAACGAGCAGATCCCCGGCCCTAACAACGACACCGCCAGTGACGGCGAGTGCTGCGCCAAAGGCGGGCAACGCCCGGTGACGGAGGCGTCGTTCCGCGAGTGGCTCGACTATGTCCAGACTTGGCGCCGCGAGCACCTCGTCCGCACGGGCTACAATGGCTCGCAATACGACCGGCCCGAGTTTCGCTGGACCGAGTCAAGCTTCGTGCAACCGCAAATGATGATCCACGACCGCTATTTCTACGACGCGGAGGCTGGCGGCTACACGATTGATCGATTCCTCTCGGACCTGAAGACCCGCTACGGCGGCATCGACTCGGTGCTGCTGTGGCCTACCTATCCCAATCTCGGCGTCGATGACCGGAATCAGTTCGAACTGGTGCGCGACCTGCCCGGCGGCATCGCGGGCGTCAAAGCCATGGTGGAGGGATTTCATCGCCGCGGCGTGCGCGTGCTGTTTCCTTACAATCCGTGGGACCGTGGAACCCGACCCGATCCCGTGCCCGACTGGGAAGCGCTCGCCGGCTTGATGGCCGACGTGGGGGCGGACGGCGTCAATGCGGACACGATGGGCGCGGTACCGCCCGCCTTTCGCACGGCGTCGGACCGCACCGGACATCCGATCGCCTTCGAGCCGGAGAACGGCGCCAACGGCGATCTCGACCTCGCCATTGCCTGGAACAATCTCACCTGGGGCTACTGGAAGTATCCATTCGAGCCCATGATCAGCAAGAACAAGTGGCTCGAGTCGCGGCACATGGTGCACGTGTGCGATCGCTGGTCGCGCGACAAGACCGACGTGTTGCAGGCTGCCTTTTTCAACGGCGTGGGCGTGGAGAGCTGGGAGAATGTCTTCGGCGTCTGGAATCCAATCGAAGAGCGCGACGGGGAAGCGTTGCGCCGCATCGCAACCATCGAGCGCGCCTTGGCCGCCCTGCTGATCAGCCCCGGCTGGGAGCCGCACACTCCCGTGCTGCAATACGGCGTCTTCGCCAGCAAGTTCCCTGAGCTGGGGAAAGCGTCGGACGACGGCGCGACGCTTTGGACCTTCGTGAATCGCAATGAAGTCGGCGTTCAGGGGGAGCAGATTCGCGTGAGCCATGCGGCGGGCCGGCGCTACTTCGACGTCTGGCATGGGACGGAGCTTCAGCCAAAGATCGAGGGCGCCGAAGCGGTCCTCAGCTTTGACCTGGAAGCCCGCGGCTACGGTGCTGTCTACGCAACCGACGGCCTTTCGTCTTCTGAACAGGTGTTGATGGCGGAGATGCGCCGACTTGCGGCGCGTCCGCTTAGCAGCTTCTCGCGCGACTGGCGCCCGCTGGCGCAGCGCATGACCGAGATTGCGCCTACCCCGAAGCCGCAAGGGATGCCGGACGGCATGGTGCGGATTCCGGAGGGCGATTTCGACTTCGAGGTGTCGGGCATCGCGGTCGAAGGCGGCAACGATGCCGGCGTCGACGTGCAGATGCCGTGGGAGGACGCGCCTCGGCGCAGTCATCGGCATCCGATGCACATCAAGCCGTTCTGGATCGATCGCGAGCCGGTGACGAACGCCGAGTTCAAACGCTTCCTGGATGCCACACACTACCGGCCCGCGGACGATCATAATTTCCTGAAGAACTGGCACGACGGCAACTTCCCTGACAGAGCCGCGAACCAACCTGTCGTCTGGGTCTCGCTGGAGGACGCTCGCGCCTACGCGAAGTGGGCCGGCAAACGTCTGCCGCACGAATGGGAATGGCAGTATGCCGCGCAGGGTATGGACGGACGCGTCTACCCGTGGGGCAACGCGTGGGACGCGCGCGCAGTGCCGCCGCCCGTGACCGCACAACTCATGGGCGCGCCGCCTGAGGTGGGGAATCATGCCGGCGGCGCGAGCCCGTTCGGCGTCATGGATCTTGTCGGCACGGTGTGGCAATGGACCGACGAATACGCCGACGATCACACCCGCACCGCCATCGTGCGCGGCGGCAGCACTTACCGTCCTCAGGGCTCCATTTGGTACTTCCCCCAGGCGTACCGCCTCGACGAGCACGGCAAATATCTGCTGATGGCTCCCAGCCTCGACCGCTCCGGCGCGATCGGATTCCGGTGCCTTGTGGACGCCCCGGCGCTAGGCAAGTAAGGTAGTCGATGATGCCCGGCCGGGCTCGAGTCACTGCCTGGCCGGCTGGATGCTCCGCAGTGCCCGCCCATTCTCGCTGTCGTCGCCGCCATATTTCGAGGCCCGGCGCGCCCAATGCCAGCAAGCCCAAAGTCGCGGGTGCCAAAGGCTCTGCCTGAGAAGTTACCACGTCCTCTTCCCTTCGTTGTCCGGCCTTGATTGGCTTGAGCGGAATGGTCTCGAAAGCATATCCTGGGGAGCCAGATCCGATGTGGCTTGACCCAACGTTCGTACTCTGGTACATATGTACCATGAACCCTGACAAAGATCCAGCATCCCCCCTCGAAATCGAACGCGTCCAGACGGGCGTGCGCCTGGAGAAGCGCCTGCTCAAAGTGCTCAAGGCGGTCGCCGAACTCAAAGACATGACACTGGGCGATCTGCTGGAAGGCATCGTGTTGCACGTTTTCGAAGGCAAGACGCCGTTCTCCGCCCGGACGCTCAAGGAAATTGAGCAGTTCCGCAAGATCTACGGCCTCACGCTCAGGGCCTCCGACAGCCACCAATTGAAGGAAAGGCGTTCATGAAGGAGGAAAGCTCATGAAGCTCGTGTCACTTGTTCTCTCGTGCGGAGCGATCGGTCTGCTGACCGGCCTTGCGGTCCTCCAGATCGATGCGCACAGTCCCGAGCGTCCCGTCCAGGCGGCGGGATCTGCGACGTTGGGACCGGCGCCGGCAGCACCCAGCGTCGTGGTGGCGCACGTTCGCAGCGAGTTCGAATTCACCGTCCATGCCCCTTACGCCAAGGCCGCGCCGCTCTTCGGCGCTGACGCGGAACGGGCCTGGGCGGGCGATACCTGGAGCCCTCATTTCCTGTTTCCGGCGGCCGCCCCGTTCGACGTCCCTGGGGCGGTCTTTACGATCGAGCACGGCGGCCATCACGCCACGTGGGTGTGCACCAGCTTTGACCTCAAGGCGGGGCACGTGCAGTACGTCTACACGATCGGCGGCGCCCTCGCCACCCTGATCGATATCCGCCTCTCCGCCTCGGATTCGAAGAGCACTCACGTGCAGGTGGCCTACGAGCGCACTGCACTCGAGCCCGAAGCAGACGATCATGTCAGGACGATGGGCGAGTCGGACCGGGACTTCGGCAAGGAGTGGCAGGAAGCGATCGACCGGTATCTGAAGACCACTCCTGGCGAGTAAGAGCGGGCGGTCTCGGGGACTGCAATCAAGCGTCGCGTCGATCTGGACAACGACCTTCGAGCGGACCACCCCGGCCAGCGCGCCACCCTCCCAGACCAAGAGGAATGACGATCTGGCACGGGATGGTCCGGTCGCAGCTCGCCGATATCGGCGATAATCTTCAGCTGGCAGCGGGTCAGTGGCCACGGCAGCTGCCTTCACGCCACAGCATGGCTTGGGGTCCACCTGCTCAGGTGGCGGTGCAAAATCCGCCGACTTCACACCGACCCGCCATCGACAGCTGAACGTAATGTATCGAAACGCGACAGGAGGAGGTGTCCCGAAATTGTCAAGATTTTGTCAAAATTGGTAGTGTCCAGTTTGTGGTGCATGCTTCCCAGCGTGCCTTTGGGCTTCAGTTTGACGTTGGGGGCGGGCCCCTACGTCAAACTGAGTCCTTAGCGGGCGACGCCACTGACGTTCGGAGTGGAGGGCAGCGCGATGCGCAGCACCGTCCCGCCGGCGCCGGTGGACTCCACGCCGACCTGCCCGCCGTGGTCTTGAACGATTTTCTGCACCACGGCCAGGCCCAGGCCGATGCCGTTATCCTTTCCGGCGGTCACAAAAGGCTGGAAAATGCGGTCGCGAATTTCCTCGGGAATACCTGCACCATTATCGGCGACGCGGACTTCCAAGCCGGCATCCGTTTGTCGCGTTCTGACTTCAATCCGTCCGGAATCCTGCGGCACCGCCTCGCACGCGTTAAGCACCAGGTTGTGAAACACTCGTTCCAGGCTGCCGGAATCGAACCTGCCTTCGGTCCTGCCCTCGAACGACGTGAGGATCTGAATGCCGTTGAATTCGGGACGGGCCTTCACGGCGTGGACCGCGTGCTCGATGACCTCGGCGATATTGCCGGGGACGGGCCGGTAGACGGTCTTGGTCCGCGAGAATTCGAGCAGCGCCTGGATCTGGTCCGTCATCTGATTCACCGCCTGGCGGATTTCCTGGTAATACTCCACGCGGCGGCTCTCGCGCAGTGTACCCTCGGAGAGAAACTCCGCATAGGCCAGGATGGTGGTGAGCGAGTGCCGGAGATCATGAGAGATGGTGCTGGCCATGCGCCCGATGGTGGCCAGCCGCTCGGCTTGCAGGAGCTCTTCCTGAGCGCTGCGCAGCGTCTGGCGCATGCGATCGAAAGACTGCGTCAGGTCCGACACTTCGTCGTTGCCATGAGCCTCCAGCGGATAGTCGAAATCGCCGTGCTCGAGCGCGCGCACGCCGCCGACCAGATTGCCGAGCGGACGCGTGAAGGTGTCGGAGATCAGGAACACCAGGAGGCTGCCGGCCAGAATCGCCGTGAGGCCGAGGCCCACGAGCCATCGGTTCAGGCTTTGCAGGAAGGCGGTGGCCTGATCGTAGGACTTGAGCACGATCAGCCCGACCGGAAGCGAACCATTGGGAACGAGATCCGCCGAAGCGGCGAGAAACCGTTCGCCGCCCAGCTCGATGTCAGAGGGGTCTGACGGCGGGGCCGCCTGCCGCGATTCGAGGCGCGCCAGTTCGTCGCGCTGAGCGGGCTTCAGGGTCGTGACGACCAGTGCCGGACCATAGCGGAAGGCAACCTGGCTTGCAGCCACGCGGCTGATGTCCGCGGCGACTTGTTGATTAATTTCGTAGCCCACACCGAGCACTCCCAGCTCGGTCCCGTTCGCCGGATCGCCGAAGTAGATGGGGCGAATCGACACCTGGAAGAGATGGCCGCCTGCAAACCACCAGTCGCGCGTGTTGCCTTTGTCGAACGACTGCCGCAGCAGTTCCTGGGCCAGGGTTTCGGAGAATTCCGGTGTATCCGTATGGAGCGCCATCAGCTTACCGCTGCTGTCCGCCAGTACAAAAAGATCGCTGTCGCCGCGGAGGAGCTTCCAGATGCTGGTGGAACCGTCCTCGATGGTAGGCTTGTTGCGGGAGGTCATCAGCGCCGCAACCGTCGGCTGATCAGCGACCAGCGCCGCCGACTGCTCGAGCGTGGTCTCCCGCAGTTGCTGAAGGTGCTGAAAGGTGACGACCGAATTCTGCAGCGCCTCGCGGATCTGCTGCCGGACCTGCAATTCCACGCGATGCCACACCACCAGAAGCGTGGAGCAGGTCAGCGATGCGGACACCAATAGCAGGGACAGCAGGAACTTGGTGCGCAATCGTCCGCGCCGCGTGAGGTCCGAATACCAGGGGCGGTTTGCGGTTTGCGGGGTCATGCTCAATCCGGAAGGCGCAGTGTGGCCCGTCTTGCGCAAACCTCAAGCCTCCGCCTGCGCCTTCAGAAAAGGCACAAACTTGTAGCCCGCGCCGTGGATCGTGCGGAAATGCACCGGGTTGACGGGGTCTCTTTCAAGCTTCTGGCGGAGCCGCAGAATGTGATTGTCCACCGTGCGCGTGGACGGGTAACACTCGTAGCCCCAGACCTGGTTGAGAAGCTCGTCGCGCGAGATCACGCGCTCGGGGTTCTCGGTGAAATACTTCAATGTCTTGAACTCATGCGGCGTCAGCGTGACAACACGGTTGTCGCGCATCACCTCCATCTTGGCGAAGTCCACCAGGACGTCGGCGAAACTGTAGCACTCGGCCGGCAGGGTCCGCTCGGCACGGCGCGTCACGGCGCGGACGCGCGCCAGCAGTTCCTTGGGGCTGAAGGGCTTGGTAACGTAGTCGTCGGCGCCAAGCTCGAGCAGCAGGACCTTGTCGATTTCCTCGGAGACGGCGCTGAGGATGATGACCGGTTGCGAAGGGGCTTCCTTTTTGATCTGGCGGATGACGTCGCGTCCCGACATCTTGGGGAGCTTCAAATCCAGGATCACCACCGCAGGCTTGAAGCTGCGAAACGTCTCGAGGCCGGCGGCTCCGTCGGATGCCGTCTCGAGAGTATAGCCCTCGGATTCGAAGAGAAGCCGGAGCGTTTTATGAATCCTGGTGTCGTCTTCGATAATCAGTACCTTCTGCATTTTGACCTCTGTTCGGGCAATGCGGTGCGTGATTCGACGTAGGGGCGGCATCGCCTGAAGCCCAAAGTATACTCCCAAGGGGCGGCAGAGGGGCATGCGGCTTCCCCGAACGCCGCCGTCGAAACCGACTAACGACTGACACCGATTGAGTCGGGGCAAGTTCAGCAAGGTGAGAGCGGGTCCCCTGGGCGGTGCAGGCGAACCCTTCCCGGCTGAGCCACCACCCCCTGCCTGTTCCCTGGCTCTGAAACACCTCAACCAAAGCCGGTCCCGAAGCGTCTCAGCTTCGGGTTCGCAATCTGGATTCTGCGCTCGTCCCGCGGTGCTTATGTCACCGGGGATTCGATGAATTGTAAAAAAATTGTCATCGTGCGCCCAGCCCTTCGCTCAGGGTATTATGATTCGGCAAGGGGGAAGGCAGTCCGCCGGAACTCCCGGTCGTTTCAGGACGGTTCCAAGGGCCGGAATGTTCCTCAGCTCCGCGACACAGGCTCAAGTGTCCCCGTGGCCCGCTCCACGGCCCTGACGCGGATTTAAGGAGGTCCTATGAATCTGCGGTGGCGCGTTTTACCCGGGGCCTTGCTGGGCCTGCTGCCCGTCTTGCTGCTGGGGCCGCCATCAGCCTTCGCGCAATCAGCGGAGGCCGCAAAAACGGCTGACGCCGACCCAGCCGGATCCGCTCTGCGCGATCTCCAGGCCCAGATCCAGGCCCTGAGTTCCGACGTGCGCGCGATGAAGGCTGAAGTCGAGGGGGCGCGCGCCGAAGCCGCCCAGCTCCGATCGGAACTGCAGAACGCCACCTCGCAGTTGGATGCCCTCAAGGGCCAGTTAGCCCGGACGGTGACCCAGGCTTCCACCGCGGCCCCCGCGCCGGCGGCTGAAGGCGCGGCGAGCCCGGCCGGTGATCGCATTTCGAAGGTCGAAGAGGACCAGCAACTTCTACACTCCGAAGTTGACACGCTGGCGCAGACGAAGGTGGAGAGCGGGTCCAGATACCGCGTCAAACTCTCGGGCACGGCTCTTTTCACCGCCTTCAGCACACGCGGCGAACTGGCCAATTATGATGTGCCGGCCTACGCCGAGCCCCGCCCGCCGGGCGAGGGGAATTCGGTGCTGGGTGCGACGCTGCGGCAGTCGATTCTGGGACTCGATCTCTACGGCCCGGAGGTCGCCGGAGCCACCACCCGCGCCGACATCCGGGCGGATTTCTTTGGCGGATTCCCCAACGCGCCTGAGGGTGTGACTGCCGGAATCATGCGGCTGCGCACGGCGGGGATCCATTTCGACTGGCAAGATACCTCGGTGGTCGTCGGCCAGTATGATCCCATTATTTCGCCGCTGTCCCCCACTTCGCTGGTTTCTACTGGCTACCCGGCACTCGCTTCGGCGGGAAATCTCTGGGTATGGACTCCGGAGGCTTACCTTGAGCACCGGTTCGGACTCGGGGATAGCTCGAAGTTCGTCGTTCAAGGCGGTATCATGGATTCTTTATCAGGCCAGCCACCCATGACCGTCCCCTATCGCGACGCGCAGCCGGGAGAACAGTCGGGCCAGCCCGCCTACGCAGCCCGTGTGGCCTGGTCGCAAAACTCGGAAGCGGCTCCGCTTGCGATTGGAGTTGGCGGTTACTATGCTCCGCAGAACTGGGGTTGGGGTCAAAAGGTCACATCATACGCGGTGACAGCGGACTGGACTGTTCCGCTCGACCGATGGTTCGCTCTGAGCGGCGAGTTTTACCACGGACGGGCGCTGGGAGGCCTCGGCGCCGCCGAAGGACAGAGCGTGGCCGTCAACAGCTACACGGGTCTGATTCGCGGCCTCGACTCGACGGGCGGCTGGGCGCAATTGAAGTTTATGGCCACCAACCGGCTGGAGTTTAACGGAGCATTTGGCGAGGACTTCTCGATTCCGCCGGGTCTGGGATACCAGGGAACGATGTCCTACCTCACCGCTGGGATGCCGCCGCTGGGGCGCAACCAGAGCGGATTCGTGAACACCATCTACCACCTGCGGTCGAACCTGATGTTTTCTACGGAGTATCGCAGGTTGAGAACGGCGCAGTTTCAGCCCGGCATCTCTACGGGCAATGTGGTGAGTCTGGGCGCGGCCGCGCTCTTCTAGCGGGGCACCTGTAAGAAAGCCCGCGATTCAATCGGTGGTCTCGGCTTGACGTAGGGGCGGCCCTTTTGGCCTGCCCAAAATTACAGGGCGGACTCGGGACGGGCGGCCACAAGGACCACCCCTACGTCAAGTTGAGATACCACCCATCAATCCGGTTTTGCATCACCTTGCTGGCAGGACACATGTCTTTAAGACTTCTGCGTATGCTCGCGACTGCTTTGCTGGCCCTGCTGGCCGGATCGGGCGCCGTGTGGGCGGGGGGCGTAACGGTAAAGGGCCGGGTGAAGATGGTGGGTGCGGTGAGGAATAAGCCGGCTGCTGATGACTCGCAAGCGGTGGTCTGGTTGACACCTCTGGACGACAATTCCGTGGCTTGGAAGCCAGCGTCCGGGCATTTTCGGCTGGTCCAGAAGAACAAGCGGTTCACACCGCACATCCTGGTCGTGCCGGTTGGGGCGGTGGTGGACTTCCCGAACGACGATCCGTTCTTCCACAACGTGTTCTCGCTTTTCAACGGTAAACGATTCGACCTGGGATTATACGAGGCAGGCACGAACAAGGCGGTGACGTTCAACAGTCCCGGCGTCAGCTACATCTTCTGCAACATCCATCCGGAGATGAGCGCCGTCGTGTTGGCGACCAGAACTCCGTATTACGCCATATCCGGCAAGGCAGGCGATTTCGAAATCGCGAATGTGCCCCCGGGCCGGTATCAGATGAACATCTGGCACGAGCGATGCCTCCCGGAAACCCTGCAGTCCGCAACCCGCGAAGTGGACGTATCAGAGGATGATCCGAGCTTGGGCGAAATCCGCCTACCCGAGTCCGGTGATCTGCTGGCCAACCACAAGGATAAGTTTGGACAACGCTACGAACCGGTCCCGTCGTCGTCGTTGGGCTATGGCCAGCCGTGAAGGGACGTGGCGCTGTTGATGCAGGGGCGGCCCCCGTGCCCGCCCGGTTCGGAGCGGTCGCAGTTTGTGATGCGGGCATCTTGCCTGCTTTGGGCCGAGACGCACGCTGGAAGCGTGCACCAGAAAACTGGACCCTTACCTGTGTTGCGGGTCACACACCGGGAGCACGGGCTGACGGATCATCATTCTACGGCTCTAATCCGCCTCCGGACCACGCGCCGTGCCAACACCCTTGATGGGAAATGACTGGAGGAACTGTGTTCAACTCTCGATCTTGTAAAAGGCTCATCCTGATGCTTTGCCTGGCGACGATGCTCGGCGCCAGCGGCATCAGTTTCCGTCCCCTGACCGCGGATGAGGGGATGTGGACTTTCGACAACCCGCCGACCAAGTTGCTTCAGGATCGCTACGGATTCACCCCGACTCAGGAATGGCTGGATCACGTGCGCCTGTCGAGCATCCGCTTCAACGACGGCGGATCGGGTTCCTTCGTGAGCCCTCATGGCCTCGCGCTGACCAATCACCATGTGGCGCTCGGCCAGTTGCAAAAGGTCTCCACGCCCCAGAAAGACTACGTCAAAGACGGCTTCCTGGCGCATTCCGAAGCTGAGGAGATGAAGTGTCCGGATCTCGAGCTGAACGTGCTGGAGTCGATGGAGAACGTCACCCAGCGCGTTTTCGCCGGGGTCAAACCCGGCATGAGCGACAAAGATGCGCTGGACGCGCGCAAAGCGGAGATCGCCAAAATCGAGAAGGAGAGCCAGGACGCAACCGGCTTCCGCTCGGACGTGATTCCGCTTTACCAGGGCGGCGAATACTGGCTCTACCGCTACAAGAAGTACACCGACGTCCGGCTGGTGTTTGCTCCCGAACAGCAGACGGCGTTCTTCGGCGGCGATCCTGACAACTTCACCTATCCGCGGTATGACATCGATATGGCGCTGTTCCGCGCTTACGAGAACGGCAAGCCCGCGGACACGCCTCAGTACCTGAAGTGGGACAGCAAGGGACCCGCCGATGGCGACCTGGTGTTCGTGTCCGGCAATCCCGGCTCCACTTCACGTCTTGACACCGTAGCCCAGCTCGAGTTCGCGCGCGATTATGGCTATCCCATTTCACTCGAGATTCTCAACCAGCGTCTCGCAGTTCTGCAAAAGTACTCGGCCCAGGGCGAGGAGCAGGCGCGCCAGGCGCTGAACATGATCTTCGGACTCCAGAATTCGCTCAAGGCCCTGACCGGAGAATACGACGGCCTGCGCGACAAAGCGCTGATGGCCAAGAAACAAAAGGAAGAGGCCGACTTTCGCGCCCGGGTGGATGCCAACCCGCAATGGAGGCAGGACTACAGTTCGGCCTGGAGCCAGATCGAGCAGGCGGAGACGAAGTTCCATTCCCGGGCCAAGCAGGCTCGTTTCAGGGGTGTCGGCGGGTCGCGGATGTGGAGCAACGCCCTGACGATCGTCCAATATGTCGCCGAAGTTCAAAAGCCCGACGGGCAACGTCTCGACGGTTTTCACGATTCGGAGCTGGAATCCTTGAAGTTCCGCCTGCTCTCCCCAGCGCCGGTCTACCCGCAGATGGAAGCGGTGCTACTCGCTGACAGCCTGGCGCGTTCGGCCCGTGAACTGGGTCCGGACGATCCCTTCGTCAAGGCAGCGCTGGGCGGCCGGTCTGCCGATGAGGCGGCCCATGAGCTGATAGCAGGCACGAAGATCGGCGATGCGGCCTTCCGCAAGTCGCTGCTCGAAGGCGGTTCGGCGGCCGTGGCGGCCTCCACGGACCCGATGGTGGTGGTGGCGCGCAACGTCGACCCCTCCGTGCGCGAAATCCGCAGGTGGGTGCAAGACAACGTGGAAAGCGTGGAGACCAAAGCCGGCGAGCAGATCGGCAAAGCGCGCTTCGCCGTCTACGGCAAGTCGACTTATCCGGACGCCACCTTTACGCTGCGCCTCTCCTACGGAACCGTTAAAGGCTACCCCATGAACGGCACCGAGGCGCCTCCGTTAACGACTCTGTACGGGCTCTACGATCGTTCCTTGAGCTTCAACAAGAAATCGCCCTTTGACCTCGCGCCGGTTTACTGGGAACGCAAGGACCAGCTGGATCTCTCGACGCCGGTGAACTTCGTCACCACCAACGACATCATCGGCGGCAATTCCGGCTCGCCCGTGATCAATCGCGAGAGCGAAATCGTGGGCCTGATTTTCGACGGCAACATTGAGAGCCTGGTTGGAGACTACGTCTACGATGAGTCCACGAATCGCGCCGTGGCCGTCGATACCGCGGTCATGAGCGAGGTCATGCGCAAGCTATACGACGCGGGCAGTGTCGCGGACGAACTCGAGGCCCACTAATCGCCGCAGCTCGGATGCAATGATTGGGCGCAGGCCCGTGCCTCCGTTACCGGGGGGCGGGTCAACAGCTATGCCCGCTGGTTTGCTTTAGCAGTGGTAAAGGCCGAGCAGGGGGCAGTGTCCAAGGCCTACCAAGAGGCCGCTGGCTCGAAAGAGTCTCTCCGATCTGCTCTTACGATCCACTCCGATCCGCTTTCGGACCTCTTTCCAGATACTTGGGATGATCGCGCCGTGGCCTTCCTAAGCCCATCCACACCACGAGCACGGTACGTGATCCTGAGCGGAAAGCAACCATGACCATTGACGGCAACGCGCAGACCGTACTGGTGAACGGCTCAATGTCCCCGCCCGATCGTGCAGTTTGTTCGGTGGGGACAGGAGGGCTGCGGCTGCCAGGTCGACCAAAGCTTGTTAAGGGGTACTTGCTATTCGTGGCGAGGGCGATCATCGGATCCACGCGCGTGGCCCGACGGTAGCCGAGAGCGTCCGCTTCCGGTACACCTTGTCCGGGTTCCACCGCCGGATGCGTCCACAACTGCGCGGCCTTCGCCGCGAGGTCTTCGCGCCTTTGGCTGCCGACGGCTGGCACTGAGCACGTCGTGGCCGGACAGGGTCGGGTTCTCCGGAAGTCCGGCACCAGACGTGTCCCATCCCCAAACCGCCCGCCAAAATTCGTCAATTCTTCCTAAGCCAGTGATTCTGGACTAATTTTTTCACGTTCTCCCTCGCAAAATCGCCGGCCCCAAGAAGGCCCGACAGGATACTGTCGGCGCGAAAATTGGGACGGTGGGCACCCGCTGCGGCGTTTCGGCGTCGACGGTTGTGCTTTGCCGGAATCAGACTCGAAATCGGGCGGCCCGATGCTCGGCACGCTGTGGCTCGGATTTCAGCAGGACAAGATCCTGTTCCTCTCTCCCCAAGTCGACGGTTTTGGGAGAGAGAAGATAAAAGGAAATCATTTCTCCGCCAAACGAAGCCAAGAGGTTGCTGAAGGTAAATGAGTTACCGTTATTCATCGTGCTTGAAAGCTAAGAGGTATTTGAAAGCAAGGGAGTTAAGTGGTGAAACCGGAGAGGTTGTTGATGGACCGTGACTTAGTCGACTTTTGAGGGGAAAAAGGACGCGTCTTAAGGGCAAGGATGAAGCAGATTGGCGGCCAACAGCACCAAATCAGTGCTGACTCGGTTTGAGCGTAGCGGTTCGTCGACACCGCCGCCTCGTGCTGTCAGTAAGGCCGTTTTGCTTCAAGTTGACCACTACCATCCGTTGACAGGACTTCGGCCTGCCGCTAGCCTTGAATCAGGCGGATCAGCGGTCCATTCCAGCGCGTTCGAGTGCCGGAAACGCACCGCTCCAAAGTGGTCCGGCCATGACACTCATGAATCACGACGCCAGCCCGGTCCTGCTCGACACCTTTGGCCGCCCCTTGCGCAGCCTGCGGCTCTCGGTGACGGACCGCTGCAATCTGCGCTGCCAGTACTGCATGCCCGAGGAAGAGTACAAATGGATCGAGCGCAGCGAAATCCTGAGTTTTGAGGAATTGACCACGCTGGCCGGCGTGTTCATCAGCCTCGGTGTGGAGAAACTGCGGTTGACGGGCGGCGAGCCGCTGCTCCGGCGCGATCTGCCCCAACTCGTCGCGATGCTGAACACCTCGCTTCGCCCGCGAGGGGGCGCGAACGGCAAGAACGGCGCGTCGGCCGCCGCAGATTCGTCCGGTCTGCGCGATCTGGCGTTGACCACCAATGGCCTGCTACTTGCCGCCAAGGCTCACGATTTACGCGAGGCTGGCCTCGACCGCGTTACCGTCAGCCTGGACACCTTGCGTCCCGACCGCTTTCGCGCCCTGGCGAGGTATGGCGCTGTGGGGGACGCGCTCGCGGGAATCCGCGCCGCCCGCGACGCGGGATTCGAAGGGTTGAAGATCAACACGGTTGTGGTCCGAAGCTTCAACGACGACGAACTCACGGACATAATCGATTTCGGACGAAGCGCGGGCGCCGAGGTGCGATTCATCGAGTACATGGACGTCGGCGGCGCCACCCACTGGTCCGCGAGCCAGGTGGTCTCACGTGCCGAGATTCTCGACCGCCTGCGCGAGCGGTTCGGCCCGATCGAGCCCCTCAACCTGGAGAGCCAAGGCGCGGCGCCCGCCGATCGGTTCCGCTTCGCCGACGGCAGAACGTTCGGCATCATCTCTTCGACCACCGCGCCATTCTGCGCGCTATGCGATCGCGCCCGGCTAACGCCGGACGGGCTCTTTCTGCTCTGCCTGTATGCGCACCACGGCCTTGATCTGAAGCACCCCTTGCGCGCGGGCGCGTCCAGGGACCAGTTGCGCGCCTTGATCACCGAACGCTGGCAGGCGCGGCGCGATCGCGGCGCCGAGGAGCGCAAGACGCTGCGCGCGCGCGGGCCGCTGTTCCAGATCGAGGACCTGCGCCGTGATGTGCATCTGGAAATGCACACGCGCGGCGGCTGAAAGGAGTTGCGCGCCCAAAGGGCGCGCACTTTAGCCGTGGTTAAATTGGCCGCATTGGATCGGCATTGAAGATGGCTGAACGTTACTTCGATCGCGACGAGGCGGAGGCGCTGTTACCCATGATCTCGAGCGCCCTGGTAGAGGCCCGCGAGCAAAAGGAGAAGATGGACGCTCTGGACCGCGATTTCGCCCAGGCGGCCGCCAAGATCATGATCCTGGGCGGGTGGATTCCTCCCTATAAGGAGCTTTCCGAGAAGCGCGCCCTCCGCGAGCAGACCAACGAGAAGATCCGCGAGGCGATCAACCGCATTCAGGAGACGGGATGCGTTCTCAAAGACCTGGACGAAGGGCTGGTGGACTTTCCCACCGTGCGCGAGGGCCGTGACGTTTATCTGTGCTGGAAGCTGGGTGAAGAGCGCATCGGATATTGGCACAGCATGGACGAAGGCTTCGCGGGACGCAAGCCGCTGGACGACGAGGAAGACGAGGCGCCTGATGGTCCGCCGTCTGGGCGAGGGCGGGTACATTGATTGCGATTGTCGATTTGTGATTGCCGATTGCCGGGCAGTGGGCAGTGGGTCAGTTTGAGGTGGGACGGCTTGCCCCTTCGGGGCTACGAGTACCAAGCCCGCGCCACGGACTAACGGGGTCAGCGGGACAGCCCGCTAGACTCATCCAAGCTCTCGACACCACTTAATGCGGGTGTAGGCAATCTGAAATCCGTGGCGCTGGGCGTTGCGCTGAGAGGAACTGCCGGGCTCCGCGCAGAACATCGCCAAGTCGCAGCCGGATCGCGCCGCGTGCTCGAGGCGGCTGGCGAGCAACAGATTCTGCGCTCCGCGGCGCCGCCATTCCGGGATGGTGCTCGCTCCGGCGAGCAATGCCACACCGCCGTGCATGGCCAGGCCTCCGGCCGCGATCGGACGCCCGTTCAGTTCGGCGAGGAACAACGTATTGCCTTCAATTGCCGATGAGACTGCCATCAGATCACGCATGTAGTCTGCAAATTCGGTGAACTCGCGCCAGCCTTCCGCCATCGTCCGCGCCCAGAGGTCCTTCTCGTCATCGCTCACGATCCGCGCTTGCAGCGACTCAGTACTCTCGGCTGCGCGCGCAGCGGTTGCGGGCGAAGCCTCGCCGCCGATGGGCAGAAACAACACACTGGATAATTCCAGCGGCCGGTAGCCGCGTTCGTGGAGCATCGGCAAAAGCGCTTTATCGGCAAGCGGGCTCACCTCGTGCATCACGGGCGCGCCGCGATCCTTGAAGAACGCCTCGATGCGGTCCAAGTCAGCCGCTGTGGGCATCTGAAACAGTCCGAGGCCGAAGGTCTGGGTACAGGGCGAGTTGGCCGCGTCAAACATCGCGTAGGCGCCTGCAACCTCGATCCACTGCGCGCCGGAATCGGGTGCCACACGGGTGCGGGCTTCGACGAACCGCGCGTTGGCACACATCTCCGCGCGCTCCAGGCGGCAGGACAGGGCATGGTCAGCGACAATAAGGCGCATCGAGGTTGATGTTGATTCACCTAGACCGGCGGCTGAATGAATGGATTCACGGCCCTTACTGTACCGTAGAGCCGGTTATGTTCAAAGTCTTCGGAAAACAACCCGGTGGAGTCCGTAATGCTCAGCGTAGGTCCACATATGGGCGTCAAACCAGGTTGAATCCACTCCACCTCATCGCCGGGCCGGATCCCATACTGGTCGGCAATCGCCTGGGGTACGGTCAACTGCAGTTTGCTGGTCACCTTTGACATGTCCTACTTTAACAAGGACAAAACCCTTGTTCAAGGCGGCAGGCTCGCGAACCGGCGGGCACTTGCGCCAGGAATACCCGGCCGCGCTACAATAGCTTTCCTCGCCGGAAGCAGTCCGTTCCGGTCCGGCTCTATGCCTCGATTCGCCCGCAAATCGCGCGTTGCACGAATTGCTCTGGGAACAATTTCAGCCGTTTTGACGACGCTTCACCCGGCTGCGGCTCAGGGCCCAGCTCAGCGTCCGGCGGACGCCGCTGCAATCCAGCGAGGCGCCCAACAATATCAGCAAAGCTGCGCCTTCTGCCACGGACCGGACGCCACGGGCGGGCGCGGTCCGGACCTGATTCGCTCGGCGCTGGTGGCGCACGATGTGAACGGTGACTTGATCGGACCCGTCATCCGCAATGGGCGCCCGGATAAAGGCATGCCGCCGCTCCAGCTGGATAGCGATCAGATCAAGGCCGTCGTGGTCTATTTACACGATCGGGCGCTGCAGGCGCTCAACTCCGCGCGCCTCCCGAAGACGTACGATCTGGCGAAGCTGCTCACAGGAAATGCGCGTGCGGGCCAGGCTTATTTCAGTGGCGCGGGCGGATGCGCGCAGTGCCACTCGGCGTCGGGGGATCTCAAAGGAATTGCGGGCAAGCTTTCGCCGCTCGATCTGGAAGCGCGTATGCTATATCCCGAGTCCAGGCACGGCCAGCGGCCGATGACGGTAACAGCCACGGTGACGCTCGGCTCGGGCGAAGCGGTCAGCGGCAAGCTTGAGCACACGGACGAATTCACGGTGGCGCTGATCGATTCCTCGGGCTGGTACCGGTCGTTCGACCGAAGCGCTGTGAAGGTCGAGGTCCACGATCCGTTGGCGGCGCATCGCGAATTACTGAACAAGATCACGCAGGACGACTTTCACAATCTTTTTGCCTATCTGGAAACGCTGAAGTGACTTCTACAACGACCCATTCGATTGCCCAACCTGGCACAATCGCCCGTCGCTGTGTTGTCCTGTTCAGCCTGGCAGCAATCGCCATCGCTGGCAGCGCGAACGCACGTGCACAGGGACTCTCGCCCGAGATGCTGCTCAAGCCGCCGGCGGATAGCTGGCCCACGTTCAACGGCGACTATTCCGGCCGGCGCTTCAGCAGTCTCGATCAGATCAATGCGTCGAATGTGAGTCAACTCGCGCCGGTGTGGGTCTTCCGGGCGCACTCCGCCGCAATCAAGTCCTCGCCCCTGCTGGTGAACGGCGTTCTTTACTTCACCACGCCCGACAATGTGTGGGCGATTGACGCGCGTTTCGGGCGCGAGATCTGGCACTATCACCGCGCCTCACAGGGCGATCACATCGGCCAGCGCGGCGTCGGTATCTATGGAGACTGGCTCTACATGACCACTCCGGACGCCCACTTGGTGAGCCTCAACGCCAAGGACGGCTCGGTGCGCTGGATCATCCAGCTCGCCGATCCCAAGCTCGGATACTTCTCCACCATGGCGCCGCTCGTCGTCGGCAACCATGTGATCACCGGAGTTTCGGGCGACGTAACGGACATTCCAGGCTTCCTCGACTCGGTTGATCCCGAAACCGGCAAGCTCCAATGGCGCTGGTATGTGGAGCCCAAGCCGGGCGAACCCGGCTCTGAGACCTGGCCGAAGAATTCCGACGCCATCGCGCACGGCGGCGGGATGACCTGGATGACCGGAACGTACGATCCCGGGCTCAACCTGATCTACTGGGGTACTGGCAATCCGAATCCCGTGCTGGTCGGTGAAGCGCGGCCGGGCGCGAATCTCTACACCTGCTCGATCGTGGCACTGCACGCGGACACCGGCAAGCTCGCGTGGTACTACCAGACCTCGCCGCACGACGTGCATGACTGGGACTCGGTGGAGACGCCGGTGCTCCTCGACGGGACGATCGATGGCAAGCCGCGCAAGCTGTTGGCTCAGGCGGCGCGCAACGGATACTTTTTCGTCGTCGACCGCGAAACGGGCGAGCATTTTGTGACCTCAGAGTTCATCGACACCACGTGGGCTTCGGGAATCGACGCGCAAGGGCATCCGATTCCCAAGCCGGAGGACGCTCCACGGCCCGACGGCGCACTGGTCGAACCTGCGTCCGACGGCTCCACCAACTGGCTCGCGCCCAGCTTCGATCCATCGACCGGGCTCTTTTATGTCAGCGCCCATCGCGTGTTCAGCATCTTCTACAAGACCGTGAGCGGCAAGGCCGAGGGATGGGGCGGGCGCGATCGCGGCTTGTGGTCCAACTCGGCAATCCGCGCGCTGGACTATCGCACCGGCAAAGTGGCCTGGAGCCATGAGATCGGTGACGGTGAAAGTTCCGCGGGGATTCTGACCACCGCGGGCGGTTTGCTGTTCACAGCCGACAACGATGGCAACATCCTGGCGCTCGATGCTGCAAGCGGAAAAACTCTGTGGCATCTCAATGCCGGCGGCGACATGGAGAACGGGCCGATCACGTATGCGCTCGACGGCCGCCAGCACGTACTGGTGGCAATCGATGACACGCTGTATGCGTTTGCCTTGCCGGTGTCAAGGTGAACTTCGGACGGTAGCGACCGGTCTTTGATCGTAGATCGTGGTTCGTAGCTCCGGGCAACCATCGATCTGCGATCTGCTGATGGCAACGACGCAAGCGAACAACTGACAGGCTGAGTCACGACCGTCACAGAACGAAAGCGTCCCGGACTCGATACTGAACCAGGTTTGGACGCCGCGCCGGCAAGCGCGACGGAGTTGATTTTCGAAGCGAGGGTGAAATGGAGCCTAGCGCGCTAGACACTGTTCGTGGCGCCAGCCGTCAGATCGAGACGTTCCTCCGGCGTTATGGTTCCCCTTCGGTCCGGATTGAAGGATCGATCCCCGATCTAGCCCCACTCAGCGAAGCCGTGAATCGCGCGGGACAAGCACTGCAAGGTGTGCGTCCGCAAGAACTGGATCCCGCCGCTCGAGCCGAGTTCGACGAGTACGTGCGGAATCTCAGGACGCTGAACGAGGTGCTGGAGAGATTGCAACCGCTGCTGGAGGCGCGGCGCGACGTCATCCGGGAGCGCCTAGGCAAGATCCGGCACGCCCTGGACTGGGTGAATTCGTTCCACCAGACCCGCGAATAACGCTCCGCCCTCCCGCTCCGTTGGTTACTTGAGGTAGTTGAGCAGGCTCTCCTGTGAAACCTGGCTGGCGGCGGCGATCGCCGCCTGCAGGGTGACTTCCGCCTGCGAGAGATTGGTGGCTACTTGCGCTTCGTCCGCGCCGATCAGACCGGTCTGGTTCCGCTGCAAAGTCAGTTTTTCCTGACCAAGGTTCGTACTGTCAGCGCCGAGTTCCTGAAGCCGCACGCCGTAGATGGACCGCTGGGCTATGACATTGTTAAGCGCTGATTGAATTGAGGCAATGGCGGTCCCGATGCTCGTGGTGTCTCCGGAGTTGATGGCGGTAGTGAGACCGGCGAGAGACTGGAAAACATCGGCTCCCGACGCATTGAAGATGGTCGAGCCCGGCAGATTGATTGCCATGGATTCGCCTTCGCCGACCTGAACCTGATTCGAATCGTCATTGCCGTTGTAGGTGACGGCGCCCGTCGAGATGTCCAGCGTGTAGGCCTGGGTCGTGACCGCGCTCCCGCTGAAGAGATAATTGCCCTGGTACGTTGTATTGGCCAGCCCGACCACTTGCTGTTCGATTTGACTCACCTGCTGCGCCAGGGCCTGGAGTTCGGGCGAAGACAGAGTTCCGCCTGCCGCTTCGGTGCCCACGGACACGGCCTGCGTCAGGCTGTTCACCACGGAATTGAGGGCCGAATCGGCCGAATTCATCGAGCCTTGCACCGAGCTCACGCTATACGAAAACTGGTCCACGTCGGCCATTTGGGCGCGGTTCAACACCAGCTGTCCGGCTGCCAATGGGTTGTCGGAGAGGGTGTTTACGCTTTGTCCGCTGGATGCCTCGATGACCGCCTGATTCTCGTTGTGGCGGTCCGTCTGCAGGTCCGCAATCAGATTGGTATACAACTCGGAAGGAACAACGCGCACGTGGAATTCTCCTTTAGCTGCTCGAACCCAGGCTGATGGCAAGTTGCGCGATCTGGCTGATCACACCGACTACGCGCGCTGACGCGGCATATGCGGTCTGGTACTGGATCAAATTCGCCGATTCCTCATCGAGACTGACGCCGGAGACTGAGGCCTTCTGGTTCTGGAGTTGCTGTACAACGAGGTCCTGCGCCGTCTGCTGATTGGTGGCCTGTTGCACCTGGGTGCCGATGCCAGTGACGAAGTTGGAATAGTAGCCCATCACGCTTTGGCCGCCGAGTCCGGCGAGCGATTGATTCTCAATATTGGCCAGGGCGAGGGCGTTACCGTTGTTTCCGGATGTACCGTCGGAGCTGGCGGCGATCTGGGAAGGATCCGACATGACAACTGACATCTCAGCGGCCGCGCCTGCATTGGAAGTACCCGAAAGCGGAGTAAACAGGCTCGTGCCGGCGTTCCCGTTCAGGTCATATCCGGACTGCTGTTGCGCATTCACTGCGCTCACGATGTTGGCGGCCAAATTATCCAGGCTGTTTTCCGCCGGCATTACGCCTTGGTTCAGCGTCTGCAGGTATCCGCCGAGTGTTCCTCCCGTGAGTCCCGAGCTCACATCCTGTCCTTGGGAAAACACGTCCTGGTTGCCTGACGGTGTGGGGCCCGTCGAAAGGGCGTAGCTCTCCTCACCCGCAACCAGCAAGGCGCCGCTGGTGGTGGTCAGGCTTACAGAACCGTCGGAGGCCTTGATGTTGTTCACTCCGACCAGCCCGGAAAGCTGCTCGATCAACTGGTCCCGCTGATCGATGAGCTGGCTCGGATTCGTGCCTACTCCCTCGTCGCTCGCAATTTGTCCGTTGAGCTCGGCGATCTGCCCGGTAAGCTGATTAATCTCCGTTACTGCCTGGGGGATGCTCTGGTTCAGGCCGCTTTGCACCTGGCTGAGACCTGCAGACGCCTGGTTGAAGGCGCTGGCCAGGGTCTGGGCGGCGCTGAGCACCGACTGCCTCAGCGACAGATCGGTGGGATTGGTCGACAGGTTCTGCAGGCTGTTGAAGAACTGGCTCAAGGGGGCTTGCAGTCCTGCTCCTTGCGCCTCGTTGAACAGACTCTCCACCTGCGTAAGCGATTGCAGATTGGAATTGATTTGCCCTTGCTGCTGCAGGGACTGTTGCAAGCCCAGTTCGACGACCTCATCCCGAATGCCATTCACTTGCGCGAGGGTCATGCCTTCCCCGTATTCGACTCCGCCCTCGTCGGTGGACGGAGCCTCTTCAAAGACCGGGACCTCGCGCGAGTACCCCGGTGTATTGGCATTGGCGATGTTGTTGCTCGTCACCTGAAGCGCGCCCTGGTCTGCCAGGAGGGCTTGTGAGGCCAGCGACAAGATCCCGTTCAGGTTGCCCATATCAGAAGCCTCTTTCTGCGGCTCGGAAGGAGGACCCTCTCAATTTCGGATCCTCATACACACCCATGGAGTTTGTAACCAGATTATAGAGAATGTCCAAATGGCGGCGGGAACGCCGAATAAGGTCGGCCTGAACCTCGCTTAACATCTGGACCCGGCGCCGGACAGCGTCGTGCTCCTCCAGGAGCAGTCGAAGGCGCTCCCGCGAGTCCGCAGCCAATTCCGCAGCCATCTCCTCAAGACCGAGCACGTGACTTCCGCCCGGGCCGTGCCGGAGGGTTCCCTGGGCCATGAGCCATTGGTCCAAGCGATGAATCTCCTCGAGATGCATCTCCTGCTGGGCGTTGTGCCGGTTGATGGCGTCAAGGTCCAGGTGCACCAGCGCCTTCCGGCTCTCAAGCAACTCCTCCTCCAGAGCGCAAAGCGCTCGAGTGCGTGCAGCGATCAATTCGGCGACGGAGATGGGCTCAGGTTTCATGGCTCAGACTTTCACATCGAGCTTGTGGGGTTCTTCATCATCCTGCTCGTCCAACAGTGGCTCCTCTTCCGCTTCGTCTCCGGTTTCCCGGCGGTCTCGCGGTCGCTCTCGCCGGCGCTTCTCCAGAATCCGGTCGTGATTCTCCAGGGGTTCGCCCGTCAGCGGGATCCGCACGGTGGTGACGTTCGGCAAATCTTCGGCCATACCCATCCACCTTGATCGTGGAAAGTCGAACTTGAACTCGCCAGTGGTCCCGGACGGGCGATTCTGATGCACGCTATGCCGAATCAGATGGGGCTTTATTCGTTCGAAGAGCCTGTGCGAAACAACTGGCTTAGAAGTGCGTCGGCAATCTGGGAGTCCGAGACCTGGTACTGACCCATCTGAACTGCTTCTCTGAGCGCTGCCACGCGCTCATTTCGGACTTCCGGCAGATCTTGAAGTTCGACGGCTAGACTGCTGGCGGTACTTCGTGCGGAGAAGCTCGTGCCTTCTGGGCGCTCGGCAACGAGCGCTTGCGGGGAGTTGAGTCCCTTGCGACTTGTGGCCATAACGAGCACGAGCGGCTGGGCATCCGGCGAACTGACGCCATCGACCTTCATACGCCACCTGCCTTAGCTTTTAAGATCGGCAGGCTCGTCGAAATCTTTAATCTATGGTACCCTCCTCGTATTATTGAGTTTGTTAAGGCTGCTCGACCCCCTTCGAGTCTGGAACCGGCCCGGCGTCTTGAAGGTTGCGGCGCAGCGCGGGTTCCAGGCTGTGAAATATCATGCGCGCGATGCCGAGCCCGCCGGCACCTACGATTCCCATGGCCACTGCGTTCATCGCGAATCCCTTTAGTCCATCCAACCCCGAGCCCAGCGTACCGCCGGAGCGATCGTCGAGATCCTTCTCCGCCTCCTGCCACCACGAGGAGATCAAGTGCGCCTCGAATTCCTCCGCGGCTTTGAGCACTTTGCGTCCCGCGGGTGTGTTGCGAAGCGCATCCTCGCCAGCCTCTGTCGCTGACACTGCGCGCTGCGACTGCGGCGTCGTCGTATGGGGCAGCGAACTGCTCATTTAAATGACCTCCACTTCAGCCTGCAACGATCCGGCGGTCCTCAAAGCCTCCAGGATGGCCCCGATATCGCGGGGAGTAGCTCCGATGGCAAGCAGTCCGTTCACAAGCTCGTCGACGGTGGCACCTTCGCGCAACTCCACGCGCCGGGCTGCCGACTGGTTCGCCTGCACTGTCGTCTGCGGCGTCACCGCCGTTTGGCCGATTGAGCCTGGCGCCGGCTGAGACACCTGGAAGACCGTAGTGATCTCCACCACGAGATTGCCGTGCATGATTGAAGCTGCGCCCAACGTGACCTCTTTACCCATGACCACGGTGCCGGTACGCTCATTCACGACCACGCGCGCCGGCTCCTGCACGTTTACGACCAGGTTTTGGATCTGAGAAATCAGCTTGGGCACGTTCTCGCCCGAGACAGCGGCGTCCACGTCCACCCGGCGGCTGTCGACTACTGTGGCTACGGGCTTTCCGAGGCTTTGGTTGATTACCGCCGCCGTGTTCTCCGCAGTTGTAAAATCAGGCTCCCGGAGCAGGAGGGAGACGGTCCGCATCCGGCTCAAATCAACGGCGGTGTCCTGTTCCACAACGCCGCCGCTGGGAATCGTTGCGGTGGTCGGGTGGTTCTGCAACACCGAATTTGAGCGGCCTCCGGCGGAGAAACCTCCGAGAATGATGGGGCCTTGGGCCAGGGCATAGACCCGGCCGTCGGGTCCGCTGAGCGGAGTCATAACGAGAACGCCGCCTTCGAGGCTCTTGGCATCGCCGGTCGAAGCCACGTTGACGTCGATTCTCTGACCCGGACGCGCGAATGGAGGCAGGTTGGCCGTGACGAAGACCGCAGCCACATTTCGGGTTTGAATCAGGTTCCCGGATACTTGCACGCCCATCTTGCGCAGAGCGTTGGCCACGCTTTGGTTGGAGAAAAGCGTCTGCTGGCTGTCACCCGTCCGGTTCAAGCCGACCACGAGGCCGTAGCCCACCAGCGGGTTTTCGCGGATTCCTTGCACGGAAGTGACGTCGCCGATGCGCGTGGCGCGTCCTTCGCTGCTTGCGCCCCTGGCGGTCGCGCCCGCCGCGAGAACAAGAAGCAGAGCAACGAGGAGGCGGAGATTGCCCGTCATCAGAAACCCACCAGTTTGAGAAGGAAACGCGTGAGTCGATTGGGTGGCGCCGTTTCGTCACTGATGACGCCCCTGCCTTCGACCTCCACCTGGAGATTGGCCACTTGCGTCGAGATAACCGAGTTGTCAGGCGCGAGGTCGCTTGGGCGGACAATGCCACGCACGATCACGTGCTGCCTCTGATTGTCCACGTAAACATCGCGCGCCGCCTGAACCACCAGATAGCTGTTCGGCAGCACCTTGACAACCGTACCGGTCAGGTTGGTGCTCAACTCATGACTTGATGCGGTCGTGGCGCCACCGTCGAGCGCGTTCTGGGAGTGGGGGCTGAAGAGGTTGTTGAGCCCTGCCGTCGCGGGGACGATTCCGTACAGGGCAGCGATGCCGGAACTGGCCGAAAAGGATCTTGACGCTTTCGAGGTGCCCGATGCGGCTGCAGTGGTGGTTTCCAAGATATCGATCGTAATCAGATCGCCCACATGTGCCGCCTTATCGTCTCTGGCCATGTCAGCAAGGTTTTCCCCAGCGCTCCAGAGGCTGCCCACCGTCGTGGTCGGGGTTGAGACGATCTGGTTCGCCTGGCGAACGTATTGCTCTAATGCCTGGTCGTAGGCAGGCTGGGGTTTGCCGGGATCCTGTTTCTTCTTGGCTGCTGCCTCAGTGGATGGCAGGAATGAAAGGGCCAGACTCGCAGCCATCAGCAATGCGGTGCTCCTGATATTCGCTGAATGCCACATGGGCTTCTTCTCCTTCACAAGGCGGCGGTCAGCAGCCCGGGACCCGCGACATCGGCGCTGAAGACTTTAAGCGTCAAGGGGTCGCGCGCGCGGACTTGCTGACCGAGAACTCCCGACTGGAGCGGTACCACGACCGTGGTGATGCGGCAGTCAGGGCCCTGAATCACCAGGCGCGCGGCCACGCCTGCTTTGACCAGCGTGGTGTTGTCCATTTTGGCTCCTGCGTGCTTTGGATCCGAAGAGCTTGCCATCGTCTTAGAGGCCGAGCGGCCGGCGGTATGGACCCCTGCCGCAGGCTCGTCCAACCGTCCGGGGAGCGTCACGTAGAAGGGCAGGTTCCGGGGTTCCTTCGAAGTCCAGAGGCGAACCCGTGTGACGCCTTGAAGCGGGTCGAATTCCACATTTGAGACCTCGATCCCCGGATCATCACCTGAGAAGCAGACCGGAGTCAGCGGCGAAAAATCCAGCGGCTCTTCGGAGCCGCCCCTTCCCAATGCAACTCCGAGTGCCGCCGACACCTGCTCCGGCGAGACCAAGTGGCAAGTGCGCCGGACCATAATCTCCAGAGGAATCCAAAGACTCGCTTCGAGTGGTGGATTGGCGGCGAGTGTTGCCTGGACTTCTGCGCGCGTCACGATTCGCGAGCGACCCGGCACGGGTGCCGACCCAAGCGAAATCGTCGCACCTGCTTCGCGGAGCGGGGCCAGTGCGGTTTCGGGGAGAAGGTCGGAAAGGAGCACCGTCTTGGTTGCTATCTCGACTTCGGAGAGCAGCACCACAGGGCGGGTCACAGGCGGAGGCGCAGCGAATGCCAGTGCCCATGCACCGAAGCAACCTAGAGCGCCTTGCACCAATCGCCGAATCGACATGAGGTCCGCCTACCGGCTGGGAAGATTATTCAAGTCCTGAAACATCTGATCTGCCGCCTGGACGACTTTGGAGTCGGATTCGTATGCCCGCTGCGTCAGGATCATCTGAATGAACTGGTCGACTACATTGATGTTCGATTGCTCCAGCATCCCCTGCTGCAAAGTCCCGAGGCCGTCGGCCCCGCCCGGAGTTCCCACCACAGCCTGCCCGGAGGAGGTTGTAGCCGTTAGGAGGTTGCCGCCCGCGCTGCTCAAGCCACCCGGATTTGGAAAATTGGCGAGCTGGATTGTGCCCACCTGAGTGGCTTGCCCCTGGCCAGGTTCGGTGACCGACACGGTTCCGTCGGAGCCAATATTGATGGTCAGCGCATCGGCGGGAATGGTTATGCTCGGCTGAAGAGCATTACCATTGGCCGTCACCAGTGCGCGATTCTGGTCCAGATGGAACGATCCATCGCGGGTGTAGGCGAGTTCACCGCTGGGCAACTGCACTTGAAAGAACCCTTGACCCTGGATGACCACGTCCAGCGGATTGGCGGTATTCACCATGTCGCCCTGCGTCTGCAGAACCTCTGAGCCGGCCACACGGGTTCCGAGGCCAATTTGCAGGCCCTCGGGAACCGTGGTCTGTGCCGTCGCGGCTGAACCGGGGGCGATGACGTTTTGGTAGACCAGATCCTGAAATTGCAACCGCCGGGCGCGGAAGCCCGTGGTGCTGGCATTGGCAAGATTGTTAGCGATGTTGTCCAGATTCATCTGTTGGGCTGCCATACCGCTGGCCGCTGTGTAGAGAGCTCGAAACATGTGAAGACTCCTTCATTCAACCCGCGGCAGGTCCTGCGTGGCCGCTTGTGCAAAATCTGAGTCGAATATCCAAAGGGCGCGCTCCAGAAGTTGAGCGTGCCTTTGCACCGTAATCAAATCCACCGTCCCCTCGACCGGGTTGTAGTTCGACGCTTCAAGGGATCCCTGCCTTACTGCCACTTCGCTGGCGGGTTTAGCTGCACCATCCGGCGCCTGGAAGTATGACGATCCGTCAGCGGTTAACTGGGTATCCTTCGAAAACGTCACAAGATTGAGCTGGGCTACTACCGTTCCCTGAGACGATATCGTGCCATCGGCGCTGACGGAAATCGGCCCCTCTGGAAGTGTGATCGGAACCGGATCGGCCTTGGGATCGGGCGGCGTCGCTAGAACCTTGTCGCCTGCCGCGGTAAGAAGCTCGCCGTTCACACCGAGGTGCAAGCTGCCGTTGCGAGTGTAGCGAATGCCCGAAGGGGTCTGAACACTCAGAAACCCCGGACCTTCGAGGGCCAAGTCAAGCTGATTGGCGGTCGGTTCGATCGAACCCGGGCGCAGGTCTGTGGTCGCGCCGCCCAGAACGCCGTAGTCATTAATCGCCGCGTTCAAAGGATCAGAGCCGCTTTTGCTTGCGTCGGCAAGAGCTTGATAGAACTCGTGCCGCGCCTTATAACCCGTCGTATCGGTGTTGGCGAGATTGTCCGCCACGACGTCCAGAGCATCAGTTCTTGATATGAGTCCTGTTACGGCTGCGTAGAAACCGCTATCCATCGCTCAAACGCCTCCGTCGTTCCGTGTGCAGGTAGGGGGCCAAAGGTTCGGGATCGAAACCGAGCGGTAACCCGCTGATTTCCTGTGGTTGAAACCGGCGCTAGCCTCGGAAATTATGAACCGCGTGGGGAAAAACGGTGCTTTGTGAGCCCTCACCCTGGGCAAGCTTTGCCGTCTAAGACCCGGTTCCTTAGAAACTCTAATCATTCGAACACTCTTGTTGGCAACCATCGGGGCACGGGGCTTTCGTTTTGAGCCGATGCCTTGCTTTCCCTGCCTGGAGTTCCGAAGCTGACACCGAAGGCTGGCTCCCGCGTACGTGCGCTCGATCAGTAAAGTCCCTTTCGCCAGCCCGTCTTCAACCTGATCGGCGTCATTTACGAAATGGACTTCCTTAGACCTGGCCGCTCGCTACGCGGGGCGAAGAGCAATTCCATCGTCAGCGCCTCGGCGAGCGTGCTGATCTCCTGCGGACCGAGGTCCGGCAGGCGTCTGCTTAAGACGCTCCGATGATGATCCAGGCGCGAGCAAGCTGAGCCCTCCGCAGCGGCGGAGCACGGCTGCGAACACAGTGCCTCGGCCGCGCTTACGATCCGGACCAGCTCCGGTTCGTCGCCTTCGACTTCCGATCGATGGTGATCGCGAACCACCCTGAGGAAAGACTCAGGAAAATCCCATCGGCGTGCAATCCGAATACCCAGTTCACAATGGTCGATACCGAACGCGAGCGTTTCGGCGTGAATGGATTCCGCTCGCCAAGAGTAATTCCTCAGGGGCCCTTGCTGCTCTTGGCTGGCGATCATGAGCGGCACCCGACCGATATCGTGCAGAAAGCCTGCCAAGTAGGCGTCAGGGGCGCGGTAGCATCGCCAGGTAGCGATCCGTTCGCTTATCAAAGCCACCGCGAGGTTGTGCTGCCAGAATTCGCGGGCCTGGGAAGGCGCCAGGAGGCTCCCAACGCAGTGTACGAATCCCCATGCCTGGCCCAGGCTTCGCAATGCATCAGCGCCCAGTGAAATCGCGGCTTGTTCCAGGTTGTGAACCGGATGATCCAGGGCGAAGATCGATGAATTGCACAGCTTGACGAGCTGTGAAGCCGGCATCGCAAAAGAACGCGCCACACAACCCAATTCTCTGAGGTCGACCGGGATTCGTCGTAGGACTTCGTTCAGAGCGACTAAGGCCTCGGGCGGCGGGTCCATTGCCTCCAAAGCAGCCGTTAAGGCTGGGGAGGTTGGCCGCGACTGGCTCTTCAGCGAAGACAATTCAATCGCTCCGCCGCGCCGACTACTTCCGTCACTCTCAAGCCGTAACATCCTTCCACCACAACCACCTCGCCTCGAGCAATCAATCGCGGTCCCACCAGAAGCTCGACCGGTTCCTCGACGTGCTGGTCCAATTCCAGGACGGCGCCGGGTGCCAATTCCAGGATTTCCCGCAGAAGCATTTCGCGTCTCCCAAAGCGCAAGGTCACGGGGAGTTCCACCTGCCGGAGGAACTCGATATTCTGCGCCTTTGGCGACGGAACCACACTCGCAGTCACCGTGGCGGAGTCTCCTTCAGCCGAGCCAAGAGCTTCCTCCAACTCAGGGCTCAGATGGATGCGGAGCAGCATCGGAGTTGGCTCTGATTCGCTCCAGATTTGAAACGGCTTGCCGAACGCCGGCGACGACAGCCAGACGGGCGGCTCCATGCCCGTCAGCTTCTCCTCAACCTCCGTCTTCAAGCGGCTCGAGAGCGCGCGAGCCGCTGTCCCGCAAACCTGTCCGAACAGCTGAGCAACGGTCTCCCGCTGCTCGGCGTCGAACGTGGCGTCGTCGGCCACGGGTTCTCCTGCAAAGAGCTGGGAAAGCTTGAGACCGTCCTTCTCCGAGAAGCAAACCGCCTGCTCTCCGCTCACGGGCGGTCCGAGCGTGAAGAGAACACAGCACAATGGAGAATCAGAGGCTTGGGCGTCCGGGCCCTCCACGGCCTCAGCCTGGAACGGCGTGTTCGTTATCTGGCTGAGAACCTGGCAAACGCTGTCCACCCAGAGTTGTTGATACTCCTCAATTGCCAGACCTCGGCAGCCGATAGCGGTACTCATAAAATCTCCTTTGCTGACTCGGTTGTTGAAGGCAGCCGGTTCTCAACGATTCCCGCGCGTATGCCGCCCACGCGCACGGGGTAGGCGCTATACATTGGGCGATCGGCAACCGTGATCAACACCGGCTCCTCCACGCGATGCGCAAGTACCAAGGTTCGCCCGGGACGTAGATCGAGCAATTCCTGAGCGCTGAGCGACATCTCGGGAAGCTTCATCTCGACGCCGAACCGGCCCCCTTCCACCTGCCGGCGGCGCGTTGCCAGAATTTCCGCCGGCACTTGTCGCTTTCGGCTGACAGATTGGTGGGCGAGCTTGCGGAGCAAGGCGTTCGAAACGGATGCCGGAAAGCAGAATATGAGTCCTCCACGATGATCCAAGATGTGAACCTCAAACCTGATCGCCAGGATGTCTTCGTTGGGCGGCAGCATACGCACGACTTCCTGGGGCGGTTGCCGGCCATCAAATCCGAATTTGACTCCCAGGAGATTCTTCCAGACACCTTCGAGCTCCTGAATCATGACGTGAATCACGTTCTGCAGAATGAGATCCTCAATTTCGCTGAGATCGCGAGAGGGAGGTTGGATCTTGCCCTCACCGCCCATCAGCAGATCGATAATCGGCCACGTGACCTGGAGATCAAGCTCGAGCAGTACCGTGGCCTCGATAGGCTGCACGTGTATCGAGGCCAGATAGCTTCGTTCGGGCATCTGCTGCAGGAATTCTGTGAAGGGAAGCTGATCCACCGTAACAAGTGTGACTTCAAACATTGCCCTCAACGATGCCGAGATTCTTTGGGTGAGCTGTCCGGCGAACGTCTCGTGCAATTGATTGATGGCACCGAGTTGGTGCGGGGTAAGGCCGCCCCGGGTAAAGACAAACGGAACGGGATCGCCCGGCAGTTCATGGTTTGTCGCTGGTGTTTTCACGGGCGAGCTCCTTGCGTTCCCCAGGCGCGCGATTTCGTCCTGATTCAGAGTCCTTTCCATGAGTCCGCTCCCTCAGACGCATTGGGAACAAAGCCGGGGACGGCAGGCGAAGACATCAACTCCTGCAGCCTTGCGCGAAGCCGCAGCAGGGCTGCGGAGTGGATTTGCGAGATGCGTCCCTCGCCGACACCCAGCACCGCGCCGACTTCCTTCATCGTCAGCTCTTCCACGTAGTACAGCGACAGCATCTGCCGCTCCCGTTCGGGGAGCTCGCCAATGGCTTGAGTCAGATAGGTCCGCAGTTCCGATTGGAAGCAGACGTACAGCTGATCCTCCTCAGGCGAAGTCGGAAGGTAATGGCAGAGCTGGTCCCCGCGCTCGCTCTGACCGACCATGGCTTCCAGGCTCCCGAGGTCAAGGCCGCGAAGGTCGAGAAGCAGCTTCTGCAGAGCCGGCACCTCAATTCCCATCTCTTCGGCGATTTCACTTTCTGACGGCGCCCGCGAGAGGGCCCCGCTAAGCTTCTGGATCGCGCTCTCCACGGCCCGGCCTTGCTTGCGCAACTCGCGCGGGCTCCAGTCGAATTCCCGCAGGGTGTCGAGGATCGCCCCCTCGATGCGCATCTTGGCATATGTGGCAAGCTTGACGTCGCGGCCAGGCTCGTAGCGGTCGATCGCCTCCAGAAGCCCCACGATTCCCGCGTTCACCAGGTCCTCCATCGGGATGTGCTCGGGCAGGCGGTTGTGAATCCGGCGGGCGATGTACTTCACTTGGGGCAAGTTTTCCATAACTTGTGCCTCGCGCTCGGCGGAGCTGAGTTCCGCGACCGCCGCGTAATTGCGTTTTGCCTCCTTAGCTCTTGTAGCCATAGCTCAGAGCTCCCGGTTCTTCATGACCGCAGTACCCCGGCGGATTGAATTTGCACGATGGCAGGAACCTCGGCGGGGGATAGCACCACAACCTTCGGCATCAGCGGTTCCAACAACCGCCGGAGGTGAAATCGCGCGGGCGAACCGCACAGCAAGGTCGGCACAACGGATCCCGTCTGGCCGCCTGTCAGGCTGCGGAGTCCTTCCGCCAGCTTCTTGAGGAACGATGCGGGAGACAAGGCCGGATGACTGCTGGCGGCCGGGGGGTCGAAGACCTGGGTTATCTGTTCCTCGAGCTGCGGATCGACCGTGATCACCGTCAGCTTTCCCTGATCGTCGAGAAGCGGTCGGACCAGGGTCCTGCCGAGCGCCTGGCGGATCGCCTCCACGAGGACCACGGGATTCTTGTTGATTGCCGCCGTGTCAATCAGCGTCTCGAGTATGGTGGTGAGGTCGCGGATGGAGACCTGCTCACGAAGTAATTGCTGCATAACCCGCTGGACTTCGCCCAGCGTCAGGAGCTTGGGCACCAGTTCCTCAACCAGTTTGGGCTGGCTCTCAGAGACCGAATCGAGTAGCCGTTTGGCCTCCTGGCGTGTCAAGATCTCGTGGGCGTGCTGCTTGATGACCTCTGCCAGATGGGTAGCCATCGCCGAGGTCTGGTTGACCACCGCGTAACCCGCGGCTAAGGCCCGCTCGCGAGCGCTCGGTTGGATCCATTTCGCCTCCACTCCAAAGGCCGGCTCTCGCGTCGCTTTTCCTTCGATGGGCTGCCCTTCGATTTCCGAGCTGATCGCCAGCAACCAGTCCTGGTACATTTCCCACCGCGCAACCTCGGCGCCGCGAAGCTTAACCACGTACTCGCGCGGCTTCAGCTGAGGATCGTCAGTAAAGTGGACCGAAGGAACGATGAATCCGAGTTGGGCGGCGAGGTGTTTGCGCAACGCCCGAACCCGCTGGAGCAGCTGCCCGCCCTGGGCTTCGTTCACCAACGGCACAAGGCCATACCCCACCTCGACGGCCAATTCGTCGAGTTTGGGCAACAGCGGCACCGCGTCGGGAGATGCCGTTTTTTCATCCGCTGGTGCGCCCGCCGCCGCCGGCTGGCTGGAACCCTGCCCCTTCGCCCGAAAAGCGAGCAGCGCCGTGAGCCCGGCGACGGTCGTGAACGCCAGAGTCGGCAGTCCCGGAATCAAGGCTAGAGTGAACATCACGCCGGAAGCTATCCACAGGGGGCGAGCGCGGGGCAAAAGCTGGCTGCTCAAGTCAGCGCTCAGGCTTCCATCCGCGGAAGCCCGGGTGGCCACCATGCCGCCCGCCACGGATACCAGAAGCGACGGAATCAGGGTCACGAGTCCGTCGCCCACCGTCAGAACTGTATAAGTGCGAAGTGCGTCCTGGAAACCGATGCCCAGATAGAAGACGCCGATCAGGAAACCGGCAATGATGTTGATGGCGGTGATCAGGATCGTCGCCACCGCGTCCCGCTGGCTGAAACGGGCCGCGCCGTCCATGGCTCCGTAGAACTCAGCCTCGCGGCCGATCTGCTCGCGGCGGCTGCGCGCCTGGCGTTCATCAATCAGGCCGGCCGCCAGGTCGGCATCGATGGCCATTTGCTTGCCGGGCAGGGCGTCCAGGGTGAAGCGGGCAGTGACCTCCGCGATGCGCACGGCGCCATGGTTCACCACCACAAACTGGATGACGATCAGCGCAACGAAGAGCACGAAACCCACTACGTAGTTGCCGCCTACCACGAACTTGCCGAAGGCCTCGATAACGTGCCCTGCGGCGGACGCTCCTTCGTTCCCGTGGAGCAAAATCCGCCGGCTGCTGGCGATATTCAGAGACAACCGGAATAGCGTCAAGAGAAGGAGTAGCGAGGGAAATGCTGAAAACTGTACCGGCCGCTCGATGTACATCGAGGTGAGCATAACCAGCACCCCTGCCGTCAGGCTGGTGGCCAGCAACAAGTCGAGGAGAACGGCCGGGACCGGAACAAGCATCACGAACACTGTGGCCACGCCGAGCACGGGCACGACCCAGTCATTCCCTGTGCTCTTCGGTTTCGCTCCTGCTCTGGCCTTCACGACCATCGAATCCTCACCTCTAGGCTCGCTCGCGACGCAGCAGTTGCGGGCTCAGGCGGCGGTGCTGAGCGCGGAACAGGAACGCCAGGATTTCGGCGACGGCCGTATAGAGCTTCTCGGGTATCGCCTGGCCAACTTCGACCGCCTTGTAGAGCGCCTGTGCCAGGGGCTTGTTCTCCACGACGGGAACGTCATGCCACAAGGCGTACTGCTTGATTTGCTGCGCCAGGAGGTTCCGACCCTTGGCGATGACAAGCGGCGCCGACATCGATTCCGGTCGATACTCCAGGGCAACGGCATAATGGGTCGGGTTCGTCACCAGCACCGTCGCTCGAGCCACATCGGCCATCCGGAACCGCCGCCGCAGCTTGAACTGCAACTTGCGGAGCCTTCGCTTATTCTGCGGATTACCCTCGGTGTCCTTGCCTTCCTGCCGGATCTCTTCCTTGGTCATGCGCAGGCTGCGCTCGTAGTTGAACTTCTGAAGCATGTAGTCGAGCCCCGACCAGGCAAGGAAGATAAGCGACGCTTTCCAGCTCACCTCGAAGAGCCGGCTGAGAATCCAGGCCGCGGCCGCGGCCGGTGCGGCGTGGGCAGCGAGCGTCATCTGCGTCCAGTCGCGCGCAATAATCCCGGAGCAGAGATAAGCGATGAAGGACAGCGGCACCAGCGTCTTAAGTGAGTTGCTCACGCCGCCAAGCGAAAACACGCGACCCAGATTGCTCGCGGGGCTGAGGCGGCTGAGCTTGGGCATCAGGGCTTTCGTGCTGAAGTTCATGCCGCCCTGCGCGATACTTGCCAGGGCCGACACTCCCGTGGCCGCACAGACCGCCGGTAGAGCCCAGCGCACCGCCATCAAGCTCACCTGTCTCAAGGCGGGGAGCGGAGATTGCAGATCGCCGGAAGTGGCTAGTGCCAGAAGACTGCACCACAAGGCCCGCCACTGATTCCTCCACGACAGAAAAGGCTGCCAGGCAAGGACCATGACCAGGGTCAACAGCGCCAGCGACGCCGAGAGTTCCCGGCTGCGAAGGACTTGGCCTTCCTCCCTCGCCTTCTGACGTCTGCGTGGCGTCGCTTTCTCGGTCCGGTTGTCTGCCATCGGTTAAGGTTCCTAATGCGCCAGTCGCAGCATATGCTCTCCCGTGCGAATGGCGCGCTCGAAATGTCCCTCAAACTGACTTGGCCAGAAAGCAAGCGTCGCGCCAATCATGGCCACGCCCAGCAGGTCCTTTACGGAAATTCCGATCAACATCACCGGCAATTGGGGACTGGCCCGCCCAATGAAACCCAGCGTGAGGTCGATCATCAGGGCGGCGAGGATCAGTGGCGCCGCGATTTGCACGCCCACGCTTAACATGGTGGCGGAGGCTCTTAGCATTTCTTCAATGATTGCCCTGTTCGTCACCAGGCTGCCCGGCGGCAGATACTCGAAGCTTCCCGCCAAAGCGCGCAGCAGCCAATGGTGGACGTCGAGACGAAGAAAAATCGAGGTCGCGATCAAGTAATAGAAAATTGCCATTGCGGGGCTCTGGGCCTGAGTCGTGGGATCGATCAGGCTCTCGAGCGAATGCCCCATTTGTAGTCCGCAAGTCTGGCCGGCTACTTGGGCGGCTTCGAATACGAATTGAACGCTCAGGCCGAGCGCCAGGCCGATTAGCGCTTCGCTCAGCGCAAGCGAAACCCAGTTAACCTTAAGCAGTTCAGCCGATGCCGGACGGTAAATGACGCACATAAATGCCGAAAGAGCGACAGCCAATGCGGCCTTGATTCTCGCGGCGAGAGCTCCGCTGCCGAGAAAGGGCAGGAAGACCATCACGGTGCTGACGCGAATACCGACAAACAGGAAACGCGTCACGGCCGGATAGAGAAACGCTTCGATCTGAGTTTGAACATCCACGCTACCGAACCCGGCGCTTACCCGTGCTAGTGCACGTAAGGGTGAAAATCAGAGAGTAATTGCAGGGTAAAGTACTCGAGCTTTTTTAGAAACCACGGGGCCAGGATAAAGGCTACGGCTCCGACCGATACCAGTCTGGCCACGATGCTAATGGACATCTCCTGAATGGATGTCAGCGTCTGGATGATGCTGACCGTCAGGCCAACAATGACCGTAACGAGCAGAACGGGCGCACTCAGCCACAGTGTGATCTCAAATGTCGACCTCGCCAACGTGATAAAACGGTCTGGGGACATCGATTGAACCTCTCTAGTAGAAGCTCTTCATCAGGGACCCGACGACCAGGTTCCATCCATCAACAGCCACAAAGAGAATGATCTTGAGCGGCGTCGAGATCACCACCGGCGGTAGCTGCATCATTCCCACCGATGTAGTGATCGAGGCTACAACGAGGTCAATGACCAGAAAGGGCAGAAACAGCACCATGCCGATCTGGAAGCCGGTTTTCAACTCCGAAATCAGGTATGCCGGAACCACAACCCGCATCGGCAGGTCGCCTGAATTCCGGGGCTGGGGCATCTTCGCCAGATCGACGAAGAGCGCCAGGTCGCGCTCGCGCGTGTAGTGCAGCATGAACGTCCGCAGAGGCTTCGAGCCCACGTCCAGAGCCTGTATCGCGGTGATCCTGCCGGATTGCAACGGAACGATCGCGCCGTCGTAGACCTGCGCGCCCACCGGCTGCATGATGAAATACGTGAGAAACAAGGCGAGGCCGACCAAGGTCTGGTTGGTGGGCACAGTCTGCGTCCCCAGGGCCTGACGCAGAAAATGGAAGACGATCAGGATCCGGGAGAACGGTGTAATGGCTACCAGCAGAGCTGGAATCAACGTCAGTATGGTGAGCAGGACGACAATCGTCCATGTTACTTGGCCGTTTCCGCCGATCCCCGGCAGGGGTGACGAACTCACCGGCAGATCGGCGGGTGGTCCTGCCCAGGCTCGGTTGGCCGCCGCCACCCCGACTCCGAGGCAGAGCGCGCCCTGAACAGCCGCCCGCCCGACGATTTGTGCCAGGCGGGGCCTCACAAGAGGTGTACCTCGTCATCCCGCCGGACCATTTGCGCCTGAGAGGGCAATTTGGCAAGCAGCGCCACCGAGTTAGGAGCTCCCCCGACCAGGTACTTCTGCTGCTCGACCAGGACAACGGCGAGAAATCTCCGATCCCCAAGTGAGAGCGTCTCGCAGAGACGCATCTGATTCTCGCGGCGCTTTAAAGAGACCGTTTGACTCCACCGTGTGACGGCCGAGAGAAGGCGATGAAAGTTTCCGATGACCTGCCGCAGGACGGCGGGTCGGCGGTAAGGTTTGGCGCGGCGTGTCTTCATAATGATCTCTCTAGTCGGGCCCGGTGACGCGAATCCCGAGCCGCTTCCCTATCACATCGAATTCCGCCCAACACAGTTTCACCCCGTTCACCCACAGAGACACGGGACCCGTCTTGGGGTGGTGCGAATTGATGACGGAGCCGACTTCAAGATCCAGCAAGTCGCCGACCGTGAAGTGCGGAGCTTCGATTTGCACGCTGAGCACGCACGGCAGCAAGCTAACGTACGACCAGGGATCATCCGCCAGCGCCCTTGATTCGGAGTTGGGCTCGATTTGGGTAACGAGTCTTTTGGTTTCCACTGGCTTAACGTTGTACAAGGAACTCGGTGAAGTAGATTTCTTTCACTGGAAGTTCGGGGATCTGCTCCCTGAGGGCCTCCAAGAGTCGCTGCTTCAGCTTGGCTTTACCGTCGGGCGCGAGCAGGTCGGCCGACTGGCAGGTGGTCAGCACAGAGAGGACCACATCACGAATCTTGGAGAGTAATAGCGAGCCTTTGTCGACTGGCGGCTCGTTCTTGCCGACTTGGCCGCTGCCGAGATCGATGCCGATTTTCAGAAACGCCGATTGATCGCTGTCAGCGAGGTTGACCACAAAGCTGTCGAGGTGAACCAGTGACTTAGCAGTGCTGGACGAGGCAGCATTCGTGGCCTCGCCAACATGCTGCCGTGCGTTGACCCACCAGGCCGCGACGAGAACCAGGACCGCGGCCACAGTGAGCGCCAGCTTGGGGAAACGAGGTTTCGGGCTTGCGCCCTCGGACTGAGCTTGAGCAGTCACGGCTCAGGCAAATGCATGCGTAGAGCCAAACACCCTGGAGATCCTACGTGTTGCCGTGGCCGCGGGGAAAGCCTCGGGTAAGATTCGACTTGTGGTGTGACCCCGCAGAGAATCCCGAGAAGTGATCGGCCAGTCGCGGGACGAACCATGAGCCGGCGAGCCCGGCTCTGATTAGAGTTCCTTAATTATGCTGGGGTCAGGCAGGCTCTCCCCGTGAATGGAACAGGGGGAGAGCCTGGGGGCCGGAGCACTGGTTGAGCTTACTGTCCGATGCCAAGGGTAATCGTGCTCTGGGTAAAGATTCCGCTTTCGATATTGAAGGCGCGCGCGTTCGCCTCATAGCTCTGCTGGGCCAGAATGAGATCAGAGAACTGGGTGGAAATGTCCACGTTCGATCCTTCAAGCGCTCCGCCCTGCAGGGTCCCGCGTCCGCCGGTACCGGGGATTCCTACGCTGGGAAGGCCCGAGGCGAGACTGGATACGAAATTACCGTTGCCGGTCTGGAGCAATCCTTCCTCGTTCGGGAACGTGGCCAGGGCGATCTGGCCGAGCGTACTCACCTGGCCATTGCTGAAAGAGCCCTGAATGGTTCCGTCGTGCTGAATCGCAAAGTCCAGTAACGTGCCGGCGTGATAGCCGTCCTGCTGAGTGCTGGACGTTGACGCTCCCGCAACCTGGGTTACCAGGGGGGTGTTCGACGAGCCGAAGAGATTCCAGCAAAAGCTGAGAGCCTTGGCACCGTCCGCCAGGCTCACGCCGGAAGGCAACGTGATGCCGGCGACATTGCTCGACGGCACCGTCAACGTCCCGGCGTCTGAAAAGGTCAGGCTACCAGTGCTCAGGACGACGGGGCTTCCGCTTGCGCCTACATCATCGGCCGGCAGGGTAATCTGGTAGGACCAGGTGTTCCCCCCAGTTTTAGCGAAGTTGAACTCAACCACGTGACTGTTGCCAAGCGAGTCGTACACGCTCACGGGCGTGCTGTAACTGCCTTGGCCCGAAGTCGCGAAGCTCTCCGCCTCTGCGCCCGTGGCCGCGTCTGTCACCGTGTTCTTCGTAAAGTTGATCTGAGTCCCGTTCGTGGCGGTGATCACCAGTGAGTTCCCTGAGAGGGCGGCTGTGAAGTTCCCGCCGGAGTTGATCTGATCGGCCACGGTCTGCAGGGTATCGCCGGCTTTCGTCGTGTAGCTGAAGGTGTTGGCCGGGCTGGCGCCGTCGGCGAAGGAGAGAATACTGCCCGTCGCCAAGATGGTACCAGCATCAATCCCGGTTCCCGTCTGCTGGCTTGCCGGAATTCCCGCAGTGGCGTCGAGGTTCATCGTCAAACTCACATTGTTCGTCGCTTGTGGCGGGGTAGTCTGCCCGATACTGACTTGCAGAGGTTGCGTCGACCCGCTTGCATTCACGACACCGCCCACCGCAGGGAAACCCATCACCTCCGAGCCGTCCGGTGTGACAAGGGAGCCGCTCGAATTCAGCGAGAGATCCCCGTCGCGGGTGTAAAGCGTGAGGCCGTTATTCTGAACCTGTAGAAAACCGTTGCCCTGGATCAGCACATTGCTGTTCACGCCCGTATTCTTCGTGCTTCCTTCGGTAAAGTTGATCGCATTGGACCCAATCTGCGTTCCCATGCCGACCTGGATGGCGTCGCCGGCGCCGTCGGTGCCGAGCTGCTGATAGAAAAGATCGGTGAAGTTCGCCGAGCTTCCTTTGAAGCCGGTCGTATTCAGATTCGCGAGATTGTTGGAAATGATTCCGAGGTCTTCCTGGCTCGCCAGCAGCCCCGAAAGCGGAATTGAGAATGATCCCATCTCTTTTTCTCCTTGAGTTCTCTCTAGTAGTTCTGTAGTCCCGAAGCGTGTGCTGACGAGCCGTTCGGCATTCCGGCCCCGCTTCCGGACGTGAGGTTACCGCCGCTTGCGAGCAGGCTGTAGATGCCGGTGACCTGATCGAGCGTAGCAAACTGGACGAGTTGACCCATGAACTGGCTGGGGTCGAGCGGATTGGTTGGATCCTGGGCCTGAAGCTCAGTCGCTATGAGCTTAAGAAAAGAGCTTTGACTGATCTCCGTGTTGCTGCTTGACGAAGTGGAAGAATTCGAGCTGCCGCTGGCAGAGCTCCCGGAAGTCGAGCCCGTGGAATCCATGGCTCGCGGTACGATTGGCGATAGCATCCCTTGGACGTTCATTGGTCTTGTCTCCTTCGTTCGAAGGTCAGGCGCGCACGCTCAACCTTCCCCATAGATTTTCTGTCTGCCCAATCTCAGCTTCCGGCACGAATGCCGGTTCAGCTGACGAGGCCTGCTCGCGAAACTGCTGGGCGAGCCTTGAATACGGTGCGGAGTCATCGCGCTGCTGGTTTGAGCTCCACCCCAAGTCTGTCGAGCTGTGATCTGAAGTCCTCACAACCGTCACGTTGTCCAACTGGACGTGCTTGTCAGCCAATGACTGCTGAAGCTCAGAAACCTGGCCGAGCAACGTGTGGTGAGCCTCCGGATTTTGGACGCCGATCGCGGCTCCGATCCTTCCGGCTTCCAGGGTGGCGCGAATCTCCAGCGGGCCAAACGCGTCAGTATGCAGCTGGACGCGCATTTCGGTCCCGTTGGCCAGGGAATTCAGTGCGGCTCCATTCACGCGATCCATATGCGCGGAGACGTTCTGCCACGCTTCCACGACCCCGTCCTGCATCGGCTGCGGAGTTTCCTGGGCCTGCGCCAGACTCTTGGCCGGCGAGTCTGGCATCACTCCCCCTCCGGACTCGAGCTGGAACGGAACTGCAATGGTGGAACTATGGGATCCAAAACTCGCGACGTTGAGGATCGGGGCGCCAGGGAGCGGATGATCCGAAGACGAACCCGCGCCGCTCTGCCCGCCTGTCTGCCCGCCTGCCGTGCTGACGCGATCCCCAGCAAGGGGAGCGTTGAACGACATCGAGGGTACGCCCTCCCACGTCGAACGTGGCAGTGGCGGAGGCGGAGCTTGGTCTGACGGTGCCGACCCTGTGCTTGGGGCGGGAGAGTTCGACGCCGACGGAGCGCTCGGATGCGGTGACGAAACCGCCTGTGTGTCGCGATCGGATGTCCGTGCGGGCGACGCCCCTTCGACGTACTGATTTCCGGGAACCGAGTCTGCGGGCTGAACGGGATTGAGGGAGGCAGTGAAGCCCTCGGGCATTGGGGAGGCGAGTCCACGAACGTCGAGTGTCGCGACTGGAGAACTGTGGTGCGATGCCGAGGCCTTCATCGCGGCGCTGTCGTCGCCAGCTCGTGGAGGATCGCTTTCGTCTTTCATATCCGCTGCCGGCATAGAATCAATGGGCAGGCTCTCCAAAGCCACCGCAGAATCGAACGCGTTGGCCTGGCCGGGAGCGGAATCGGCCAGATCGCTCTTCATCGTGACCACAGAATTGTTCTTGCCCGCCACCATCCCGTTATCGGCCGAGTGGGAAGGGTCTGCGACGTCCCTTGAGCCGGTCCGTGGACATGCTGCCTCGCCGCTCGGTCCGGAGTCGACGGCGCACTTCACCGGCCCGGCGCTGACCTGAGCCGAGTTCGGATCTGCAGGAGCGATCGGCTGAGTGACGGCCTGTGTAAAGTCGCAGGACGTCGAAGCTGGGCTTGCCGCCTGCGTTCCGGTAAGGATATTGAGGGCAAGAAATGATTGCCAGGGCTTGTCCGCTGTCCCGCGAGCAGTCTTGAGGGGCGGCGTTTTTCCGGCAGAGCCGGCCGGGACTTGGGCGGTCGAAGACTGGCCCTCAGCCGGGGCTTCGGACTGAGCGTCAGACAAGGCTTTGGGATCGCTTTGCGATGCCGCTTCCGGTCCACTTTCCTCCAGACCATCGGTCTTGAGCGCCCACTCACCGGTTCTCTCCGTCGTGCGCGCACTCCCGGTTTCAGTTTTCTTGAAGCGGTTGTCGTGGGCCGGGCCGGGCGCGCTTACTGGACCGGCATGCTCGGTGCTGCGATGGGGTGTGTTGCTCGCCATCGTCTTGCCGCCGGAAAGCATCGACTTCGCAGCCGCGGCGTGCGGGTGTACATCTTCATGCCTTGACACCGCTTCTGGATGCGCGGCTACAGACTGCTGCAGGTGCTGCGAGAACGAACTGCTTGATTTTCCGCTGGATTCAGTACTCCGAATCTCGGGGATTACGCCCACCGGCGAGTCACCTGCGACATGTATCGGCATCGAGTTCATGGCGTCCGCCGCCCAAATCATTGCACTCGCAGCACCAGAATCCGCGCGAGTCTCTTTGAGTTGGCTAAATCGTGTGCCCATAGTCGCTTAGCGGTTTCACGAGGCGCCGTCGGACCGCTTGTACGGCCGCCAATTGCCATGGCGGGCGGCAATCGTTGCCTATTGTGCGGGCAAGCAGTTTCCAGTGAAGTTCTTCAGCATCAGACCTGCTTCTCAAGAGCCTGCCCTGAGCGAGCGAAGGGTCTGCGGGCTCTGCGCTGCTCGCTGATGAAGTGCCGCGCACCTTGAAGAGCAGGTTCCGGCTACCGTGCTTCGCATCGCTATACCTTGCGTTCTGCCGTCGCCCATCGGTAACCCTCGGGGATCTCCCACGGAGGGGCGCTGTCATCCACGGCTTGAGCACGCAGCGTGCGTGCACCGAAAGGAGTACCACAAGGAGCTTCGCGATCCCTGGGGCAATCCGCATTCGGAGCGATGTTTCTGTAAATATCCTGTTTTGTGATACATTCCGGGTTCATTCGTACTTCAGCCTGTCTGGCGCCCGGTTTCAAGCTCAGCGGGACGCCCTCGGGGCCTCGATTGAACTGCGAATGCCCGGTGCAGGTGACCCTGGTAATCACATGGACGCGGGCCGGCTTCGCCTCACGCATACGGAGGGCCCCAACCGCCGGGCCAATCGCCGGAATCGAGCTCAGGTCGCACTGGGGGCGGCGTCCGCGGCGGGCGAACACCGTTACCGTCAC
>Ga0335085_10001776_pt1 | contig 43336 bp, 38 predicted proteins | sample Lox_Sample_45_FD_206712 | JGI IMG/M metagenome (GOLD analysis project Ga0335085, IMG submission 206712) | Soil microbial communities from Loxahatchee National Wildlife Refuge, Florida, United States - Lox_Sample_4.5 | ecosystem: Environmental > Terrestrial > Soil > Wetlands | place: USA... | reverse complement strand
TGCCCATCAAAAAGCACAAGACCCTATCCGTTCACAAAAGATCAAAGAAAAAACCCCACCCTAAACCCACTGCGGCCCCAAGTTCGACCTCTACCCCGGCCTTCACACTGACCCCCACCCCTACGCCGACCATCGGAAAGCCACCCACCTTAACCCCCACCCCCAACCACACGACCAACCCCTTGCCAACACCCAAAGTACCCAGTATCACCACCATCCCCAATCCGGCCTATGGGGACAAGGTGATTTTCCGGGTCATCGCGAAGGGCCAAGCCAAGACTCATGTCGTGATTTATGACCATTTTTTTAATAAGGTCGCCGAACTCTCGGGGGAGGGAGATCATCTTTTTGACATTCTCTGGAGCCTCAAATCCGTGCAGCAGGGCCTTTACTACTACCAAGCTGAAATTACGGATGACAAGGGCGCGCCCCAGATGATTCCCATGCAGACTTTCGCAGTGATGAAGGAAGATTTACCGAACCCCTAACTGGAAATCCCGACTTTTCCACCCCGGAAAAAGCCGGTTTAAAGTAAAATCCAACCTCAACCGCTCAACTGGAGTATTAAATGCCTGCCGCTTTGCCTGAAGTGCTCATCGTGGGCCGTCCCAACGTTGGAAAATCGACCCTTTTTAACCGCTTGACGGGCAAAGCCCTGGCCCTGGTGGACAGCCTGCCCGGGTCCACCCGCGACCTGAAAAGCTTTGAAATAGAATGGAACGGCGCCGCCTTCATCGCGACGGACTCCGGGGGGTGGGTGCCCGGGGAAAAGGAATCCATCGCCCTGAAGGTGGGCGAAATGCTAGAAAAGAAGATCCAGCAGACTTCGGCCCTGATCCTGGTGGTAGACGGCCAGGAGGGGGTCACCCCCGCCGACGAATTGGTTGTGCGGAACCTGCGTAAATACGGCCTGCCCACTTGGGTGGCCGTGAACAAGGCCGATCGTCCAGAAAAGGGCCAGGAAGTCGCGGCCGAATTTGGCAAATTGGGCTTTGTGAACTGCTTTCCCATTTCAGCCATGCATGGGATCGGCCTGGACGACCTGCTTGATTCCTTGATCGCCGGCCTTCAGAAAATGGCGCCGAAAGACCGCTCCGAGGACGAAAAAAGACCCCTCCGGCTGGCGGTGCTGGGCAAGCCCAACGTTGGAAAATCTTCCCTTGTAAACGCCATCTTGGGCGAAAAGCGCATGATCGTGGACGACCTGCCGGGTACCACCCACGATGCAGTCCCGGTCATCATCGAAACCGGTGAAAATCCGCTGGTGATGGTGGATACGGCGGGCATTAGGGCCCACCAGAAACAGGACAGCCGCATCGAAAAGCTCAGCGTGGAGCAGTCCCTTTACGAATTGCAGACCTGCCAGGTAGCCCTTTTGTTGGTGGACGGGGAGAAGGGCATCACCCATCAGGATGTCACCCTTAGCCGCATCATCGCCGAGGCCTTTAGGCCTGTGGTTGTCATCATCAACAAATGGGACATCCATCCCCATGGAGCCGAACAAGCCCGGGCGGAACGGATTGCCCGCAGGGAATTACGGCTTATCCATTTCGCGCCGGTTTTATTCGTTTCGGCTAAGACTGGGCTAAACCTGGAGAAGATCCTGCCCATGGTTCACGCCGTTTATGAGGAGAGCTGCCGACAAACCCCTACCCGAAAGGTCAATTTGGCCCTGCAGGAGGCCGTTTCCAAACAATCGCCGCCATTCCGCGGAGGACACCAGATTAAAATACTTTACGGTTACCAGCGGGTCGGCCACCCGCCCGCTTTCGAGGTTTTTGCCAACCAGGCGGCCAGCGCCACCCCGGCCTATCTACGATACCTGGAGGCCGAACTTCGTAGGACTCTGGATTTGGAACGGACACCCCTTCAGATCGTCATGAAAGAAAAGGAAGATAAGCATGAGTATAAAAAACAAAACTTCAAGCGGAACTTTAACCCGAATGTCGAGCAACACAAAAAAAGAGCCGCCGGCAAAAACCGGCCCAAGGGAGGGAAGCATTGATTGACGCGGCTTTGTTGGTAACGGCCTACCTGCTAGGCTCCATACCCTTTGGTTACCTGCTCGTCAAGTGGGTCAAGGGCATCGACGTGCGTAATCAAGGCAGCGGCAATATCGGCATGACCAATGTTTGGAGGGTTGCCGGCGCCGGATGGGGAATTGCTACCTTGGCCTTGGATATCAGCAAAGGGGTTTTGGCCGTGTGGCTAGCCCAGCATTTCGACCCCATGGACGACCTTTTGGAGGTCGCCTGCGGATTGACCGCTTTGGTCGGGAACGTGTTCTCAGTGTTCTTGAAGTTCAAGGGAGGGAAGGGCATCGGGGTCTCCATCGGGGTTTTTTTCTTCCTCTTGCCCCCCGAAAGCACCGTAGGGCTGGTTTTGTTCGTTGTAGCCGTCTTGGCCACCCGGATGATCTCGGTCGGGAGCCTGCTGGGTGTGACGGGCATGGCCCTGATGACCCTTTACCACCAAAAGGGCCTCACCTGGTTATCCGGACTGGCCTTATTGGCCACCGCCCTAGTCTGGTATACCCACCGTCAGAATATCCAACGCATCTTGAACGGCACCGAGAACAAGATCGGCAAAAAGAAAAACAAGGAATAGATATGAAACTCAGCGTCTTAGGAGGTGGAAGTTGGGGTATCGCTTTAAGCACCCATCTGCACCGGGCCGGACATAACATCCGGCTTTGGGAGTTCGATCCAGCCAAGGCCGAGTCCCTCAAGCAAACCCGTGAGAACAAGGTCATCCTGCCCGGCATCCTCCTGCACGCCGACATCTTGGTCACCTCCCGGATGGAGGAGGCCCTGGAGGGCGGGGAAGGGGTTGTTTTGGTCGTTCCTTCCCACGTCGCCCGCCCAACCATCCAAAAGGCCGTGACGGCCTGGCCCAAGGGTGCCTGGGTGGCCTGCGCCACCAAGGGGTTGGAAGAACAAAGCCACCTGCGCATGAGCGAAGTCTTAAAAGAATACTTAAAAGACGAGAATCTTATTTCCGTGGTTTCCGGGCCAAGCCATGCCGAGGAAGTTTCCCGGAAAATGCCAACCACCGTCGTGGCCGCCTCCACCAACCCGGCCCTTTCAAAAACAGTCCAGGGGGTCTTTCACTCGGACTATTTCCGGGTTTACACCTCCACCGATCTAGCCGGCGTGGAACTGGGGGGCTCCCTGAAGAATGTCATCGCCGTCGCCGCCGGCATTTCAGACGGGCTGGGCCTGGGGGATAATTCTAAGGCGGCCTTGATGACCCGGGGCTTGCACGAAATCACCCGGCTGGGCTTGGCTTACGGGGCCCAACCCCAGACCTTCGCGGGACTGGCCGGTATGGGCGACCTGATTGTCACCTGTTGCAGCCGCCACAGCCGCAACCGCTTGTTGGGGGAAAAAATCGGGAAGGGCGCAACCTTGAAGCAGGCCCTGAGTGAAATGGTGATGGTGGCCGAGGGGGTCAAAAGCTCCCACGCCGCCGTGGACCTGGCAAAGAAAGCCAAGGTCGAAGTTCCCATCACCGAAGAGGTCTACCAGGTGTTGTTCAAGAATAAGAGTGCCAAGGAGGCCGTGAAATCCCTCATGGCCCGCGCCGCCCGGGCTGAACAAGACCCAAACGTCTGGTAGGACAAGGGGAATTACAGTGACCCGCAAAGACCTCATCAAAAGCCTATTGCGCATCGGCCTGACGAAACGGCAGGCCCAGGGGACCGTGGATTCCTTTTTCGGCTCCATCGCCGCCGCCTTGCAGGAGGGTAAGAAAGTTTCTATAGTGGGTTTGGGGTCGTGGGAATGGCGCAAAAGGCGGGCCCGGATCGCCCGCAACCCCAAGTCGGGCAAGCGGGTGGCCTTGGCGTCCCGCGAGGTGCTTTTCTTCAAACCCGCACCCTTGTTACGGCAAAAACTGAAAGGTTAGGGAGACCGAATGGCCGGGGAAGAAAAACTCTTTTACACCATCGGTGAGGTGGCCCAAATAGTCGACGTCAAACCCTATGTGCTGCGGTATTGGGAAACGGAATTCCGGAAATTGAACCCCCAGAAATCCGTGACCGGCCAGCGGGCCTACCGCAAGAGGGACGTCCGAATGGCCCTGACCATTAAAAGGCTCCTCTACGGCGAAAAATACACTATCGCAGGAGCCGTAAAAAAACTCGACGAGTTGGAAGAAAAGGACGCCCTAGACCCCATGAGCGGTGAAGGGACCGTGCCCGAACCCACCCATTCCAAAGCCCCCATCCCGGTCCCCGGTCGGGAAGAAAATTTTCCGCCCATCCCCCGGGAAAAAGTGGCCGAGATGAAAACCCTAATCACCTCCACCCGGGTCATCTTGAAAAAATACGGCCTTAATTAGAAACCACCCCGAGGTGGCGCCGGGATTGGGCCGTTTAAATGTCTTTTCAAGCTCTTCTTTTCTTGAATGGGGATAAAATTTAACCTATATTAGCCCTCCCTTTTGGGGAAGGTTTTCTGGACGGGGTGTAGCGCAGCGGCTAGCGCACTTGGTTCGGGACCAAGGGGTCGGAGGTTCGAATCCTCTCACCCCGACCAGAAACTCTTCTGGCTGGTCTTGTCCGTCCGTTTTATAGTTGGTTAAGTTAGTCTGGCGTTGGATCCGTCGGGGCGTGGCGCAGCCCGGTAGCGCAGTTGCATGGGGTGCAAAAGGTCGCAGGTTCAAATCCTGCCGCCCCGACCATTTAAAGGTCGGTTTTCCCAACCCGGATCGACGAAACCCTCGGTTTTTCCTCCTGTTGAGCCCTACCACAATTCTTCAAAAAGTCAAAAAAAAGCCCAAATTATTCAAAAAACTGACAAGTATGAGCCGTTATTTTGTAGGAGGTTTTTAATGTTTAACGCTTTCACCGGGACCATTCATGGGAAGGTTCAAGGAGTCGGCTTCCGCTATTTCACCCAAAGGGCCGCCAAAGAGCTTGGTTTAACGGGTTGGGTGCGAAATTTGCCAGATGGAAGCGTGGAAGTTTTCGCCTGCGGTCCTAAGGGCACCTTGGAACGGTTTATGCAAAGCTTAGAAGTGGGTCCCATTGGAAGCCAGGTGGCAGACATCCGGTTTCAGTGGTTGGAGACCCCGGAAAAGCTGGAAGGGTTCCAAATTCGAAATTGATGGACCGGTGAGACTATGGGTCTAAAAAAACGTTTGCAGACCAAAAAAAAGATCTCCCGCCACATCATTTCTCCGTTGATTCCCATCGTTGAGAAGAAAATAAAACCCGCCACTGACACCAAGCTTTACGAACGCGTCACCACCGACAGCCTCAAACTTTATTTCCGTGAAATCTCCCGGGTCAAGCTACTGACCGCCGAGGAAGAAGTCTCCCTGGCCAAACGAATCGAGAAAGGGGATTTGAAGGCCAAGCAGGCCCTAATTGCCGCCAACCTGAGATTGGTCATTAAAGTGGCCAAGAAGTACATGAACCAGGGGCTTTCCTTCCAAGACCTTATCGAAGAAGGGAACTTGGGGCTCATCAAGGCCAGCGAAAAATTCTCCTGGCGTCGCGGCTTTAAGTTCAGTACCTATGCCACCTGGTGGATCCGCCAGGCCATCACCCGCTCCCTTTCCAACCAGTCCCGTACCGTCCGGGTACCCGTCCACGTCTCCGAGGACATCAACCGTTTCGAACGCATTTCCCGCGACCTGACCCGCAAATTAGGGCGTGAACCGAGCCTGATCGAGCTCTCCAAAGCCGCCAAGCTGAAATTCGAGAAGATCCATAAGTTGCAGCGCTTGGCCCAGAGGAATATCTCACTGGAGGTGCCGGTGGGGGACGAGTCCAACTCCAAGTCCATCGCTGACTTCATCGAGGACAAGTCGGTAGCCAGCCCGGCCCAAAACGTTTTCGGCCAATTACGCTCCGAAAAGCTGAAGAAGCTCATCAGCACGCTTAATGAAAAGGAACAAAAGGTCATCCTAATGCGTTTCGGCTTTGACCAGGACCAGCCCAAGACCCTGGAACAGACCGGAAGCCTGTTGGGCGTGACCCGGGAAAGAATCCGCCAAATCGAAGAAAAGGCCCTCCACAAAATCCGTTCTTTAATGAAGGCCAGCAGCGAAGAATATCGTGAACTTTTAAACGAATTTGTGTAAACTCCCCTCCGAATAAACCATCCAATCGATACTTTTTAAAGACAATCCTTTTAAGTTAAGGGTTTGCTTTGTCGTTTTGTTCCCATTCTATGAAGGAACGACCAATGGACATTAAAACCTTGATCCGAGACGTGCCCGATTTCCCCAAGAAAGGGATTATCTTCAAAGATATCACCCCCCTCTTAAAACATCCCAAAGCTTTCCAGGAAGTCATTTCCAAAATGGCCGAACAGTACAAGAGCCAAAAGATTAATTCCATCGTGGCCATGGAATCGCGCGGTTTCATCCTGGGTGGAGCCTTGGCCATCCAGATGGGAGTTTCTTTTATCCCGGTCCGCAAGCCGGGCAAACTGCCGTGGAAAACCCTTCAAGAGACCTACGAGTTGGAGTACGGCAAGGACACCCTGGAAATCCACCAGGATTCCATCGTTAAGGGCGACAAGGTGTTGGTGCTGGACGATGTCTTGGCCACTGGCGGAACCGCCTCCGCCACCATCCGGCTGGTGGAAAGAGCCGGGGGCGACGTGGTGGGGGCCTGTTTTCTCATCCATTTGAGCTTCCTCAACGGCCATGAGAAATTGAAAAGCATTCCTATTTTCTCTATACTCCAGTTCTGATTTTGCCGGACTTCCTTTTACCTGAGGGTTTTGGGAAAGAGGCCCTCGTAGCTCAGTTGGATAGAGCGACCCTTTCCTAAAGGGTAGGTCACGCGTTCGATTCGCGTCGAGGGTACCACTCGTGAGGCCTTCCCCATCGGGAAGGCTTCTTTTTTGAGGACGGATTCGTCTAAATTCGACGTTCAAAGGCGGTTGGAATGGCGACCCATTGGGGCGGTTTAAAGCCGATTGTGCACGAAAAGTCCGATCTGGAGAAGGGGCTGGCCTGGGCCAAGGCCCACCAGGAATTCATTGCGGTGGCCGGTATTGTTCTATTACTGATCGGCATCGGCATCCCTTACCTGATCCACAACCGTGAGCAAAACGAGAAGGACGCCCAAAGCGTGCTATTCCAGGGCCAGTATTACCTTCATTCCCAAGTGGATCCGAAGAATGGACCTTTCAGGAGCGAAGTGGAGAAATACCAGCAATCGCTCCAAACCTTCCAACACATCCTTACCGATTATTCCGGAACCCAGACGGCCAAACTGGCCCGTTACTATGCGGCCAAATGCCAGTACGAATTGGGACAATATATTCAATCCTATGCCGGTTTTGACACCGCAACTCAGGAACTCAAGGACATGCCTTTGGGGGACGAAGCCTACCTGGGGAAGATTCTCTGCTTGGAAGCCCAAAACCAATATCCCCAGGCTGGACTGTTGGCTGAAAGCTTTTTGAAAGATCATTCCGGTAGCTTTATCGCCAGCGAAATGCGCCTGGAACTGTCCAATATTTATACTAAAACCAATGACAAGGCGAAGGCCTTGGATGTACTGAAAACCCTCGCCCAGAACGACCCAGATAGCGAGTGGGGCAAGGAAGCTGCCCGGCGTCTGAAGGAAAGCCAGTCCCAAGAAGAGTTAAAGTAATAGATCGAGCTTCAAGGCCGAAGCTTAGGTTTCCCATCCGGCCTTTTCGAAATAACCGGCGATCCTCGCCACGCCTTCTTGGAATTCCTCTGGCCGGGGCAACAGGCTCAAAACGAGAAATTGCCCCTCCGAAAAATCGTAAAAAGCCCCGGGTTGAACCAGAACCTGGTATTTTTTCAGCAAATCAACTACCACACGGTCATCCCGAAGCCCTTTTTCCTTTATTTCCACCAGGGCATACCATCCCCCTTGGGCTGGCCAGAGTCGAACTTGACCCAAAGCCCGGAGTTTTTCTTCCAGCTTTTTCCGGTTGCCTAAAACCCTTTCCATCAACTGCTTTTGAAAAACCGGGGCGAATTTGAGCAAGTCCCCCAGGGCTAATTGGACTGGCGTATTGACGGATAAATAGGTATCGGCAATCAATTCCAACCGGTCCCGGCCTTCGTTAAGAAGTTCGGCCGGACCATCAAGAATGATCCAGGAAAGCTTGAGTTGAGGCAGCCCCAGGCTCTTGGAAAGCCCTCCCAGTCGGAAAGAAAGGGTTTTAAGGGGTATCCACGGCTTAAAGACTCGGCCCGGATAGGCGAAGTCCGCGAAAACTTCATCCGAAATGTAGGCTAAATGGTTCTTTTCGCAGAGATCCTCCAAGGCTTCCTGGTCCTCACGACGCAAGAAGGCGCCGGTTGGATTGTGGGGATTCACAACGACTAGTCCTCGACAGGCGCTGGTTGTCGCTTGGTAGGTTTGCTCCAAATCCACCGGCCAATTCTCGGCCGTTTGAAAAGAGTAGGGGAGCATTTCCATACCTTCCAGCCGGAGAAGGTGTTCCAAAAGAGGGTAACCTGGAGTTGGAACCAGGAAGCCGCTTCCAGAATCCCCCAAAAGCTTGAAAAGAAAGGAATAAGCCTCGCTGGTGCTCGCCGTCAAAACGACCCGATCCTGATCAACCGGCTGGCCTTTGGCCCTCAAATAATCCGCAACCGCCCGACGAGCCTGCGGAAGACCGAAAGGGAAGGGTTCATACTTCAACGCGGACGGGGAAGCCAAATGGGACAGGAGATCAGGGGGATAATAAAAGCCACATCGGGTCGGGTTGGACTCGGTGAGATCCAGAATCGGCCGCCCCTGAAGCCCTTCTAAGATCCGGGCGATGGGATTAGGGGACAGGTCCTCCGGCGTTCGGTTGGAAAAACTCATCTTGAACCCCTCAAGTACAACTTTAAGAACTTTCCAACACCCCTATTTTGAAGGCATTCTTGCAATTTCTGCCGAAGAAACGCAACCGAACCAATCTTTCGAGCCCAAAATTCAGCTTTCTTCAAACCCTCATGTCGATCCCACCGCTAAATTAAATCCTGAAGCAGGTTTGGACCAAACGAGTCCGGTTTTTCCAAGATCAAACCTAACATTCTTTGGGAGTTTTCAAACCCAGTTCCGATCGATTTTAAGCGTTTATGGGCAAAGTACAAAGATTGCCGACAGTAAAAAATCTTTTAAAAGAATGCCCTTTAAATGCAAAATCAGCCCGTTTTGGCAGCTTGAAAATTAAACAAGGCTGAACCCGACTTGAAGGGCCCTTGGTGCACTGTAATTTAATTTGATAAACCAAGACTTAGGTGTCTGCCCGGCCGCTCAAAAGCCTTTTTGAGCGGCCTTCGGGCTCACTCCGAACTACCGGGCAAAGATTTGGGGTTCATGCGTCGGAACCGCTTGAGGACTGATTCGACGCCGAACAACCCGCCTAAGTTCAAGGCGTGGACCTTGGCACTGTCCTCAAAAGCCTTGCGGTGGGCCGAACGGGCTCTAGTAGAGGTCAGCTTCACGTAGTTTTCGCTCACCATGATGCTCGAGTGGCCCATCAAATCGCGGATTTCGTAAACGCTGGCTCCCGATTCAGCCAATTGGGTACCAAAGGAATGCCGCAAAACATGGACCGTCAGCTCCTCGGGATTTTCCAATTTAGCCCATTGGGCGGCTTTTTTAACCCAAGTTTCCAAGTAATCCACATGGATTGGCTTGGTGGCGGTGCTAGGACTTGGGAAAAGGTAGAGGCCTGAATCTTGGGGCCTGTTGGCTAAATAACGCTTCAAAAGTTCCTTCAGGGCTTCGGTCATGGGCACGGTTCGTTCCTTGTCGCCTTTACCGATGACCGTGACCAGTCCCTCATTAAGGTCCAAATCCCGGACCTTAAGGTGGGCAATCTCTGAAACCCGAAGACCACAGTGGTAGCCCAGAAGAACCACCAGGCTGGTTCTTTGGCCCTCTAAATCCTTCGTTTGGAGGCCTTTAACAAGGGCTTCACGGTCTCTGGGCGGCAGGGGGTGGGGATTGCGCTGGGGGCTTCGGATAGCCAAGTTGTGGAAAACCGCCGTGGGGTCGGCGGCAATATGCTGGATGGAGGCCAGATAGCGGTAGAAAGAGCGGGTGGAGGCCAGGATACGCTTCATGGAGCGTGTGGAATAGGCGGCTCGTGGCTTGCCGCTAGGAGTTTTGCCAGGTTTGGTCAAGGAACCGGCAAACCTGACCATATGCTCGGGTTTGGCATCGGCTGGGGCCTGGATCTTGGCGCTGTCAAGGAACTGCTTCAAGACCCGTAGATCCTGGTGGTAATTTTCCTTGGTATGGGAAGACTTGCAGAGTCCGAGAAAGCCATCGTAGGGCTCAATCTTCAATAGGTTGGGTGGGATGGTCTTGGAATCAGATTGGGATTCATGGTCCACGACGCCCTCCGATCTCGGTATAATTACAGTTATACCGAAAAAAAGACTTTGAGAAAAGCAAAATTACAGCTTTGCGAAACCCTCTTTGACCCCTCTACCGCTCGCTTTACGTCTCGATTTCTCGACTAGGAAATTCGGCGGTTTTGCATTTAAACAAGGTTTTTTTGGACGATTCCAACGAAGCTCAAGCCATACCTTCTAACGGCCTAGCCTGATTTGATCTGATCAGCCGAGAAATTCGTCGATGATTTTTTGGAACTCGGCCGGATCCTCGAGTGGAATCAGATGGCCAACCCGTTTCAAAATCCTCAATTGGCATCCTGGGATAGCCTTGGACATGGCTTCGGCCTCCGAAGGCGGTATCAGGGCATCCTCTTGGCCGGCCAGAACCAAGGCTGGAACCTTTAAGACCGGCAAAAGATCCGTTTGGTTCCTCCGGTCGGCCAACGCTTTCTGGGCTAGGGCCACAGCTTCGGGCCTTGTGCTACGGATCCATTGACCGACTTGGTCCACAACTTTCGGTTTTTCAGCCAAAGTTGTCTTGCCCAACAACCCGGGGATCATGGCCGAAACCATGAATTCAGTTCCTTCTTTAACCACTTTTTCAGCCATATTCAAGCGGTTCTGGCGGCCTTCAGGTTTGTCAACGCCGGGACGGGTGGAAATAAACAGGACTTTGGCCACGCGGTTCGGGAATTGGCGCAAGTATTCCATAGCCCAATAGCCACCCATGGAAATACCACCCAAGACAATGGATCCGTTGATTCCCTTTTCCCGCAAATGCTTTTCGAGGCCTTGAGCTGCATCTGCAAGTGTGAGTCCAGGTGAAGCCATTGGTGAATCCCCAAAACCTGGAAAATCCGGAAGGATCAGGCGATAACCGGCCGGCGGAGCTATATTTTTCCAGATTAAATGGGACAACGGAAAGGCATGTAAAAGTACCAAAGGACTTCCAGATCCAAGTTGAATTGAAAAAACAGTTGGGCTCGGCATTTCACCTCCTAAAAAATGAAAAATTAGGCCGTTAATTTTAAAGCTTTACTTGAAGTATTAAAGTTGAATTGGTGTCTATAAAGACGCGACGGGCGTTGCGGGCGACCGTCCCGAAAGAACTCGATCGATGTTTTGGGCGGCCAAAAGAGCCATGGCATTGCGGGTTTCCAGTGTGGCGCTTCCGATATGCGGCAGCAAAGTGCAGTTCTCCATCTTCAAAAGTCGTTTTTCAACTCGAGGTTCATTCTCATAGACGTCCAACCCAGCGGAGTAAATCCAACCCCGTTGGAGGGCGGCAACCAAGTCCTTCTCACGGTGTATGGCTCCCCGTCCTGTGTTGATAAAAATGGCGGTTGGTTTCATTTTCCGGAACTCCCGGGCCGTAAAACGCCCTTTGGTTTCGGGTGTTAGGGGGCTGTTGACGCTCAAGAAGTCCGAGTATTTTAGGAGGGCCTCGAACGAAACATAGCGTGCGTCATATCGGCGTTCCATCGCCGGGGATTCCCGATGGCGCTGGTGGTAAATCACCCTCATGTTCCATCCCCTTCCCCGCCGGGCAACAGCCTTCCCAATCCTCCCGAACCCAAAGATTCCTAAGGTCTTCTCATGCAAATCCACACCCAGAAGCATTAAGGGATGGGCCCCCTTGAATTTCCCCGCCCGCACCATCCGGTCGCCTTCCGGAATCCGTCTGGCGCAAGATAAAAGAAGCGCCCAAGCCGTATCGGCCGTGGCTTCGGTCAGAACCTCGGGCGTGTTGGTTACCCAAACCCCGCGAGCGCAAGCCGCCCTCAAGTCGATGTTGTTGTAACCGACAGCGCAATTGGCCACGCATTTTAACCAAGGACCCGCCGAAAGAACCCTTTCAGTGATGGGATCGGCCAAGGTGGTCAACAAAGCTTGAAAGGGTTTTACCTTGGACACCAACTGGCTTTCGGTCAGTTGGCGCTTATTCCAGGTGACATTGTATTTGCGGCTTAAGAAGCGGAAAGCAATATCCGGTAATTCATAGGTAATGAGGACGCGTTTCTTCAAAAAAGCCTCGTAGAGGATTGGAAATTGAATCAGCCGAGGGGTTTTGGCCGGCTCAAGTGCCCGGAGTAACAGTCCCAGTAGGAGTGATTGTTTCCTTCGGGTTGACCATGTTATTGATCTTCTGCCAAAGGCTGGGCTGGGGCGTCGGGGTCACGGTCGGTGTGGGTGTTGGAGAGGGTGAAACCCGGCCGTCGATAAGCATAATGCGGTCATGCCCCCCCATCCGCAACGCGGGGGTTCCCACCGGATCCACACGCACGGAAACATTGGCCACTTCCAGGACGTCCACTTCCAGGGCATACTCGGATTCCTTCAATTTATAGAACTTTCCGAAAAGGGAAACCCGGATTCCATTGGCTAATTCATCCAGTTCATGAAGGTCGCCGGTAGCTGTATGGAACAAAAGAATGGGAAAAGAATAGTGCAGGCCGTCCTCTTCCTTCAGGCTCATTTGGACGATGTTGTAATTCTTTGAATCCAGTCCAATTCGGCTCAGGCGGGATGTGTAATCATAGGGTTGCAACCACTTGTAGGACGAAAAATCACCTTCAATTTTGATGGGACGACCGTTATCTATTTCGGTGTAATGGGTCCGTAAGAAATCCAAATCCATGGTTTCATATTTGGAAATGAAGCTCCTGGATTCGGATTGGGCGATCAAGGTTCCGGCGGTCAACAGGATGGCGAAAGCTGTAAAAAGGGCGGCTTTTTTCACGAACCGGCTCCTTGGTAGGTGGAAAATGATATGAAAGCGGGGTCATTATAGCCGCTCCCTCCTGCCCCACCAACTGCATTTTTGTCATGCTTTGGCCCCGAAAGCTTGTTCTCGGCCCAAGGAAGGGGTTGGGCGCGGTTCCTTGAGCTTCTTTTTAAAACATCGGCGTGAAGTTGAAATGAAAGGTAGGTGGTTCGGGTTGATCCAGTCTCCAGGCAACGTCGAACCGAAACATGACAAGGGCGCGCTGATAAATGAATGTATAAAACCGGATCCCCGTCCCGATGCTGCTTAAAACCGGTGAGTTGGGGATATCGCCCAACTGGTTTGCCACTAGGCCCGTATCGGCAAAACCCGCAATCTCAACATCCTTGATGAGGAGAAACGACAGTGGTTCGGGAATGAAGTTCATATTGGTGGCGAGCGGATACCGCAATTCCGTATTCCAAAGGCCCAGGTTGCTCCCGAAAAAAGTGCTTCCGCCGTATCCCCGGATGGTCGTGAAATAGGCTTGGAAAGGCGAGTCGTCCCCAATGAAAAAGGTTTGGGGATTGGGCCCTTGGGAGCTCATGCCGATGAACCGGTTCGCCCAAACCAGGTGGTTGAGGAAACTGAAGTCCGCGAAGAAATCCGTCTCAAAAAGAAGGTTGGCGAAGGATACGTTGGAGTCGAGGACCGGCAGGGCATGCAACAGGGTGAAATTGAGCCCATAGCCGCTACTAGGCCAAAACTGGGTTCCCTTCCGCTTGTCCTGGACAAAGGAAAGCCGGTAAAAATTGGCGACGTTCCATTCGTCGGTGTTCAAGTTATAGTTTGAAATACCCTCCGAAAATTGCAGGTAGATGGGACTTCCCAAAAAACGTTGGGTTCCCACCCCGTACTCGATGCGGGTTGACGTATCGATGGGATAGCTGAAATTAAGCGTAAAACCATTCTCGTTATTCCGGTACTGATTGACGATATTGCCACTTTGCAGGTCGTATATGTTGAAGTAATTCTGGTAATAGAAATAGTCCAGGTCGACCGTCGTCCGCCATTGGGAGAATTCATAATTGGCCTCGATACCCGTCCGCACACCGGGGATCGTATCCCCCAAAATTCCAATCCTGTGGTCACCCAGATAATCGCTGAGTTGGACCACTCCCCCACCCACAAACCCGAAGGAGCTGTCATACCCCGCTAGGAAAAGAAGGACGTCCGGGCTGAGACTGAAGCGGTAATCTTCGTAGGCCACTTTGAAGGACGGGTGCACCTCCACGAGCGGTGATGGGTCGCTTTCCCCGATCTTGTTGACGGCGGTTACATAATAAAAATAGCTGCCGTTGTCCTTCACGTCATAATCCACATATTGACCAAGCCGGATGTTGGTGGTGCTTCCAAGATAGGAAAAGGTGGCTCCCGCGGAGGTTGACCGATAGATTTTGTAGCTTTCCACGCTGTCCTCATCCGCACCCGAAACAGGCCATTGAAGTTGCACAATATTGGAGGCTTCGGTGACTTCCAGATGTGGGGGGTTTCTTTTCTTGCACGATTTCGGGTTCATCCCGGTCGGGATTTGACACCGGATCCGCTTCCTTGATCCCCTCTTTGACAGAATGAACCGGGATGATTTTGGCGGCGCTTTGAAACGAATTCGAAATATAAGAAAATTCACTGGTCATAGTCCCGAATACGGAGGGCGGCCATTCCACTCTCTCTATATTGGCCATGTCGAAAGCAAACAGGGTTTCCAGCCCTTTTTGATAGCTGATGGCGTAAAGTTTTAGCGTGTCGGGAGCTGGAGAAACGCTCAAAATATCGGCGAAGGTATTTGTCAACTGGGTCAAATGCCCCCCCTCGCTATCCATTTGGAAAACATTAAAGATTCTTCGGCTCAAATCCGAGGTGAAGTAAAGGTGACCAGGCCAAACAACGAGGGAGGCGATAGTGCCTAAATTCTTTCCGACAGAGACCGGAACACCTTCTGGGATTCCTTTGTCATTCAGGGATATTTTTCTGATTTCTTGGCGTCCACCGCTTTCATTGATGAAATAAATGGCCGAATTATCCGGCCCGTACTGGGCCCAAGTTTTAAAGTCCTTATCACTCGTTAGGCGATCAATCTTTTCCGTGGAAATCTCATATCGGTACAGATCGGTGCTCGTATAGTCGAATCCACTGAAAATAATGAATTTCTGGTCGGGAGACCAGGATGGGGAGGAAACCATTGGCAATCCTGGTAATGTGCATTTCCGCAACGATAACCGGTTCAAATCGTAAATATATAACCGGTCTTCCCCCTGGTCCGCGGCAGCAAAAGCCAAAAATTTACCATCCGGGGACCACGCAATTCCCGACCCCTGTGCCTGAAACGGCTTGTTCAAGAGAACTTTTTTCTTCTTATCCTGAAGACTGATCAAGGATAGTTCCTGGCCCTTTATGCAGGCCAGGCTTTTACCATCGGGGGAAACCGCGACTTTCATCGGCCCCCCCAGACCGCCTTTTTCCACGACTTCCCCATATTTTTCCGGCGCGGGAAGCCCGTTGATGCGCGACCAAGCTTGGGATTTCATGAAGAAATGCCAATTGTCGTAAAGCTCGTCCAAGGAAACCCCTAAAACGTTCTTAACCGCCGTGTCGGGTTGCTGATTGGCGGCCATGTGTTTGAATATCTCCACGACCTTCCCGTTCCCATAAACCTGGGTAATGTAATCCAGGATGCTTTGGGATTCCTTATAGGCTGTGTAAACCTGCGGAAAATGATCGAAAGATTCCATTAGGTTCAAAGGCACCACTTGGTCGTTTAAAATAGCGTCCCTTAAAACCATTTCCCCTTGGGCATCCAAGTGCTGGGCGTTCCATTCGGCCATCCCTTCCATCATCCAGTTTGGCACGAAGACAGCCTTGAAGAGGTTAACCGACCTCCAACCTTCGCCGTAAATCAGGTCATATTGAAAAGCGTGGGTCATTTCATGATGAACCACTTTCTCAAACTCGTGGTAGGAGCCGTCCATGGGAACGACAATCCGGTTTTTAAACACTTCGGTAAACCCACCCACTCCCTCCGAAAGGATCTCCGGAGTGATGTTGGTTTCCTCAAATTCCAACGGCGTTGAATAGACAAAAAGGGGGATTTTCGTCTTGGGGACGAAATCAAAGACCTGGCAGGTTCTCACGAAATCTTTTTCGGCTATATCGGCGGTGGTTTGAGCTAAAGGCTGGCAGGGGTCGTAATAATAGATTTGGAAGTGTTCGGTCTCGATAATCTTCCAATGATGGTCGGTGTGGTAGCGAACTTTGTTGGTGCCGAAATCCAGGGCCCAAGAGACCGAAGAACCCGTGAAAAGAGCGAGAAAGAGGACCCACACCAGGAAAACGCGCAGGCGTTGGTTTTGATCCGGCAGACGGTTCCACAAGCCGGTAAAGTCCCGCAACCATCTGCCTCCAACTTCAAAATAAAATGGCCGGGACATAGGAGATACCGGTTTTCCGTTTCAGTCTGCTATCGCAGGGCCGCCACCCAGATTCCGTTCTTGCCAAACGAAGGGTACCATAATCCCTCGCCCGCGACAAAGGCCACCTTGACCCCATCGGAAGCGACGGCCGGGGACCGGGTGGAAATCTGGGGCGGGAGAAGGTTGAGGCAACTTCCTAGGTTGGCGTCCAAAAGTTTCGTGGTAGAGGCTTGGGTGAAAAATCCGAGGTTAAAACCGGAATGGATTTCCTCAAAAATAATTTTCTGGCCGTCCGGATGCCAAGAAATGTTTTTAACCGAAGCATTCGTCTGATAAATGGGGCCCCTCTTGGTTCCGTCGGCCAGAACCAGCCAAATTTCAGTTTTTTTGTCGTTGTCCAGCACATAAAGGAAGCGAAACCCGTCCGGAGCCGGTATAACCTCTAAGGTTTTCCCTTCAGGGGCGAATTGGGTTTCCAAAGATCTTTCAGCCTCGGAAACCAAGGCTTCTTTTTCGCCGGTCTTTACATCCACGACGTAAAACAGCCCATGAATTCCGTCGGCATAGGCGACTTGCTGTTCCGGGTAAAACCCCTTGGGGTTGTGGTCGGGATTCGCAGGCCTTACCCAAGAGGGGGTATAAATCGGATGTTCCGAGGTTAGCAATATCTTCGACTTGTTCGTCGCGAGGGTAAGAACATTCAGGCGGTATTTGCCGTCCACTTGAGTGACGTAAAGGAATTGGCCCCGTGTTTCGGACCATGGCACGCCGTCCTGTATGGGTTCGATGCCGCGGCGCAACAAGGTTGTCTTGCCATTTTCAACATCAACTTTCCAAAGCCCGCGGCTGCCTTCTTTTTGCATATCCGCCAAGAGCCAGTTGCCGTTATGGATGAAAACAGACCGGAACTCGCCATCTCCCGCGGGAATCTTGAAGAAAGGGAGGACCTTGATCGTCCCTTTGCTTCGGTCAAAAAGGCTTTCCTGGTCGAACACGGCCGTCATGACTTCTAAGTTCCATTCCGATCCTTCTTTTTGGCCAAAAGCCATTACATCCTTCGAATGATCGGCCGCCGTGAAATAGCTGAGATTTTTCACTTCCCCTGAAAGACCCTTAGTGGCCAATGTCAAATCCACTAAATCCACGGTAGGTTTGCCGAAAGGCAAAGCGTTGTAAGTGACGTGAGTTAGAAAAACCACCGAAACGGCCAGCAGGGTCAGTTTGGGCCAGGTTGCGGCCTGTTGCACCCCTTTCACCCGGATAAAGAGGGCTATCGGAAGGGCCACGAGCGCCAAAGAAGCGACCAGAATCGCAATAAAAACCTGTTGGCTCCACCAAAGGACATCGGCAAAAACGGCAAGAACGATGGTCACAATAGCCATTCGAAGGCCGGCAATGGATGGAAACCGGTGCCGGGAATGCTCCGTCAAATACCAAAGACCGTAAAGGAGGAATAAGAAAACCACCCAGACAAGGGCCATTAAGTTTTGAACTGGCGGATACCCTCCCATTCCAACAGGAACGGCATAGAGGAAACAGCCAACGTACAGAATGAAGGCTTGGAAGGAAATCAGGGCTATCTTCCAGGCGTGTGGATAATGGCGGTTCTTGCGGTATTCGGAAACGAGTTCCTGGGCCGACATGCTGCGGGCCGTCGCGAGGAAAAAGAGCCCTATTCCTACGAGAAAATAGGGCAACCTTGGGAAATAGTGGTCCAGTGCAGGTTTAATGAGGTCGGGAATGTGATTCGGCCAAAGGCGGACGGCGACACCAAGCCCAATAAACCCCAAACCCATCACAAGGCAAAAGGTGGAGGTCATCAGCCGGGCGAGGGCCTTTGAAAAGGCGCTACTCTGGCGAGGTTTTGGGGTCACAGCAGGCGCCGCCGGAGGGGTAGCCGCCGTTGCGGGCGCCGGAACTGCCGGAGCTTTGGGTGGATTCATTGATTCGGCCACAATCCCCTCCTGGAAAGAATTTCATGGTTTCCGGCAAGACTGAAAAACGATTCAAAACCCAAAGCTTTAAAAACAAAACCTAAAGTTTCACTTAAAACGCCCGATACTCCAGCAGGCAGCCGTTTTGAAGGCGTGAAGTTAAAGAGGAAAAGGGGGTCATGCTTTTGAGCATCTCTTCAAGACGGGAAGGCCGATCCAACCGGACCGTAGGCTCCCCTTTCATACCCGCCAAGTCGGCGGTCAACTGGACGGCGTCTTCGTAATCCCCCACTTGATCCACCAAACCCAGCTCATAAGCCGTTTGGCCCGTTAAAACCCGCCCATCGGCGTAAGGAAGCAGATAATTCCGGATTTCCTGGTCGGTCACATCGTCAGCCTTCTTGCCCAAGCGTTTTGCCAGTTTCTGTTGCAAAACTTTCCGTCGCCCATCAATGACCGCCCCTAAGAACTGGTTGAAAACCTCGTTAATAGTTCCCTGGATATATTCCCTTTCCTGGGGATTCATCGGCCGGCTGATGGAGCCCGTATCCTTGAATTTGCCGCTTTTGACGACTTGGTAGTCAACACCCACCTTTTTAAGAAGGCCGGAGGCTTCAGGAATCTCAAAAATAACACCGATAGAGCCGGTCAGGGTCCCGGGGTTGGCGACAATCTTGTTACAAGCGGCCGAGATGTAGTAAGCCCCCGAAGCGGCCAGGCTGGCCATGCTGGCCACCACAATCTTCTTATCTTGGCGGGCCCTTAAAATTTCGGAATAAATTTCCTGGGAAGGGGCCACAACTCCCCCGGGGCTGTCAATGCGCAGGATGAGGGCCTTCTTGGAGCTCTTGCGAAAATGTTTGATGAGGCGAACCAAGTCGTCGCTTTCGTAAATGGGGCCTTGGATTTCCACCAGGCTGATTTCATTGGAACTCGGGATCAAGGAAGCATCCGTGGTACTGGTCAAAACGTGCTGAATCGCGAAAACGATGAAGATAAAACTTAAGAAAAAGAAGCCCAAGAGGATCAACATAGCATAAAGCAATGTGTGATTTTTGGGGGCGGCTGGGGTTGGGCTAGGAGCGGTTGCCATAGGAAGGGTATGGTAACAGACCCGGAAAACCTCCGCAATATCAACAAAAACCGCGAAAACCGGTTGGGGATGTTCAGTATCCTCTTCGGGCCAGGGTAATCCTCCGTAAGAACCGCCCATCCTTCGATAAAACAGCGTAATAAAGACCTGGAGCCGATTCTCCTCCCCCCGTGGTTTTACCATCCCAAGTCGCCCAATGTTCCTTCTCAATCGTAATATTTTTCTGAAAGACCGTTTGAACCAACCGCCCTTGGGCATCCCAAATATTCAATTGGTACTCCCCTACCCCGTCCCGGAAGCCCATGTAGATGTTGATGGGAAAATCGGTAAAAACAATCGTCACGGAGGAACCCGGCGAAGGCCTTACGATCACCGCGGAGGGCCGGACGGCGGCTGTCAACAGACTTCCCACGGTCGTTACCTGGGAAGGTAATGGCCGAATGACAGAAGGCGGGCCGGAGGCCTGGACCTTCAAGGGTTGTGGGATGACGGGGAGGGATTCCGTTGCCGCTTCCGTGCAGGGACAGCCCCCCGACCCCAGCCAATGGGAGATCGCCGGAAAAAACAGGCTAGTGGCTTTTTTGGCGGCCTTGACCTGCATGATGTTACTGGCCGGGGATTGGATGTTCCCCGGCACCCAGGCGGAATCGTCCCAGACCGGCTCCCTCCCCTGCGTTTCGTCATACATCCCCGGCTGCCAGAGCGTCCACATCGTGGCGTCCCAAACCATAAAAAGACTTCCCCTCCCGCACAAGCCGGCGGTCACCGCCCCTCCCAATTGGTTCCCTTTCCAACCGCTCGCGATGGATCGGTCTACGTCATCCCCTTCCCAATCCTCGTCCGTATCCACGAAACTCGTGCCCGTTAAATACGCGACAGGGATTCCACCCACCCAAGCCCCATAAAAGGAAGCCGGCCCCAACCGGTGATGAACCGGGTAAAAGACATCCCCCGAGGTACTGCTGTTTCCGCGGATTGAAGGCGGGTGGGGATCGAAACCACTTTTAACCGCTTGGATCTCCTTGAGGAAGGGATAAAGACCGTCATCGCGGTCCCGGACGGGATAATGCTCCGCGGCGATGAACAGTTTCCCGCAATGATTGAGGAAAGAAACGGATTTGGACCGCCAGTTTTCGTCGAAATAATCCGCGGCGCCGGGGTTCCCACGGCCGTATTGCCCCGAATCGGGGTCAACGAACCGCATGTCCCAAACTTGGTCGTAAGGGACGCCCCAATTGTCATTCCGAGGGTCCCGGTTTCTCCCGTGAACATCCATCGTGTCCACTTGGTCGCCTGCGTTTTGAAGGATGGTGACGCATTGAAGAAGCGCGCCCTCCGTTCCATCGTTGCTGTTGAAGTAAAAAAGGATATGGTGGGCCGAGGCGGACAATGGCAGGGAAAAAACAAATGCTGCAACGCAAAGGATGTGGGTGTTTTTAATCATTAGCCCTCAGTCGAAAGGCCGCTCCGATAACCGATAGCTGGTGACTGACAGCTGCTTTTAGTGGTAGTAGTCGCCCAAATCCACGAATTTTGATTTGGCGGTATCCCACTTATAGACGGAAGTGGCTTGGCGGAAGGGCCCGGCAAAATCGTTGTCCGCCAGTTGATAGCGATCTTGGACCTTGGCCTTGAGATCGGGCGGATACAACACATCGGTGGTATTGATGATGTCCAAGGTGCCGTCTTTATCCACATCACGGTAAAGGGTGAAGCCTTCCAACCATACGTTCAGCTTTAATTCTTCCTTCACGTATTTTTCCGCTTGGATCAGTTCCGGGTGGTCATAAAGTTCGTCGGAGATACCCTTCAAGGCGTCGTTATCCAGCCGGTAAAAAGTCTTGTCACAGCGGCTCCCGCCGCCGTAGGTTCCGATTTCGAAAAAGACCGGCAAGTCCTTGCCGAGGCTGACCAGCCGGGCGCAACCCTTGTACCCTTGCCCGTGGAAAAGATGGCGGTATTGAAGGCCGATTTTGATGTAGATGTCCGAGCTGCAGTGGCGGGTATCCAGCTCATCCGCGTAGTCGGCGGTCAGGAAGGACTGTCCTTCGGCCGTCGAATAGCGCAAGGAAACAAGCGGAACCACCGCCCCATTGGAAATCTTGACGGTTGCGGGAATGGCGTATTTGCCGGCCGTGCCTTGGGGGGCCCGTTTCATCGGGATCAGGTGGATATGGCGCGACCCGATGAAATACACGTGGGGCTTTACCCGGATCCCTTTGACGGCGCTTTGGACTTCAGGGAGCAATTTGGCATTGTGCTGGTCTACCCAGACCTGGGACATCTCCAACCGGTCCTGGATTTCGCTTTCCGGAATGGCTTTCAATTGAATCGGGAAAAACAGAACCGACCCCAAGAGGGACAGGATGAGCGTTTTCTTCATCTTTCAAGCCTCCCAAAATCGTTTGAGGGTCACGGCCCGCCGTGAGGGGCCATATTATACGAAAAGTCGGGGAGAATCGTTAATCTTTCCAGCGGTTTCCCAGGTACCGGCAGCCTTCCGGCCATTGGTTTTTCAACCCCTCCAGTATTTCGACTTTTACGTCAGGATTAACGGTCATCCCCGGAAATTCCTCCAATGGGTAAAAAGCCGCGTCCCGAAGAACCGCATCCGGCGTCACTTTGATATTAAAGTGTTCGGCCGAGACCAGAAAATAAAGATTCAAGACCTGGCGATGGCGATTAGGAGGAATCGAATCGTGCACCAGCACCAACCGGCCGACCCTAATGGGCAAGCCCACTTCCTCGCGGTACTCCCGGATCAGCGCCTCCTCAACGCTCTCCCCAAAGTCCACCCCGCCTCCCGGAATCAGCCAATAGCTCTTCCCGTTTTTTTCATGGCGGACGAGAAGGATTTGCCCGTCCTTGATCAGGATACCCGCCGCCCGGATACGGATGTTTTGCAAAGGAAACTCGCTTTTAAACCGTGATTTTTTCCACTAAAAAGTCGACGACAGCCTTGGGCCCGGAAAAGGAATCCAGATCCACCCACTGGACGTCATGCTGGTGTTTGAACCAAGTCCACTGCCGCTTGGCGTACTGGCGGGTCCTGCGAAAAATGCGCTCCAACGCCTCCTCTTCCCTCAACTGCCCCTTCTGAAAGGCGGTTGCTTCCAAATAGCCGATGGCACCCCAGATAGGGTGGTTGCCGGGAAGGCCCAATTGTTCCAAATGATTTGCCTCGCCCAAGAGCCCGTTTTTCCACATCGCCAATGTCCGTTTTTTTAAAACCTCATCCAGTTTATCCCGGGACCTTTCCAAACCCAAGAACAAGACGGAAGGGGTTCCCAAAGGCTCATAGCCGGTTTCCGCCGGCTCTTCTTGCGGAAAGGTCTTTTCCAGGGCCCTGCAAATCCGCTGAAGGTCGTTCGGGTGAAGCCTCAGGGCGGCCTCGGGATCCCGTTCCGCAAGCCAGGCATGGGCTTTATCGTTGCCCAATTCCCGGACCTTTTCCAGGACCCAGGTACGAATCTCGGGCTTGGGTGCCGTTCCATGGGGCGGCCCCTCCACCAAAGCCCGGAGGTAAAAACCCGAGCCGCCCACCAGGACCAGGGACTTGCCCTCCTTGTTCTTCGACCGGATAATTTTCCCGGCTTCCTTGGCGAATTCCACCGCGTTCCAGCTTTGGCTGGGTTCCCGGGTTCCCACCAAATGATGCCGCACTTCCTTTTGCCATTCTGGGGAAGGTTGGGCCGTTCCCACCTCCAATCCCTTGAAAACCTGGAAAGCGTCCGCGGAAAGGATTTCCGCCTTAAGCCTTTGGGCTAAGTGGAAGGCGATTTCGGATTTCCCGACGCCCGTGGGTCCAACCAGGATGGGTAACTTGGATAATTTTTCCATGGTCTTTGATTTTATCCGGAGAACCCGCCCTCAATGCCGGTCAAAACGCCGGTAAAGCTCCGAAAGGGGGATGGAAAGGATCGTCGGCCGGCCATGGGGGCAGGTGAAAGGCAGATTGGCCTGCCGCATCTGGTCGATAAGGCGGCGCATTTGCTCCTCGTTGAGCCGGTCCCCGGCCATTACCGCGCTCCGGCAGGACATGAAGGTGGCCGCCCTTTCCCTGGCCTGGTCCAGGCGGTTGGTGCTTTTGACCCCCAGGGCGTCCTGGGCCGCCAAGTCGTCCACCAGATCCTTGACCAGGGACACCAGGTTCTTCCCCGCCAGGTCGGCTGGCACGCTGCGGACCAAAAAGGTGTTCCCGCCGAAGGGAGCCACTTCCATCCCCAGTTCCATGAGGGTTTCGGTGTTATTCTTCAAAACCTGGGCTTCTTTGGCGCTTAATTCCACCGTTACGGGCATCAATAGGGGTTGTACCTCCAGGGCCTTTTCACGGACCCCTTTCATCAACCTTTCGTAGTTCAACCGTTCATGCACCGTATGCTGGTCGGCGATAAACATTTCACTATCGGACTGGAAAACAATGAAGGTATTGAACAACTGGCTGAAATTGTAAAGTGATGCTTGAGGGTCGATCCGGCGGGCCTGGAGCGAGGCTTTTCCAAACCCGAGGGACTCAAAGGAAGCGCCGTGGCTGTCCGCGTCCAGTGCCCCGGGGTGTTTTTGGGCGATCCGGTCATAGAGGGTGGCCACCGGCGCTTGTGCCGTTGAGACCGTGGCCGGAGCCTCATTTAGAAATCCTGGTTGGATAAAGTTGGATGGGTAAACCGGGCCAACCGTTTCAGCCGGGGTGAATTCCGAGAGGGCCTGGGGCTGGGCGGCCTGAAGAGCCCCGGGCGCCGAAAGCAATGCCCCCCGGATGGCCTTGACCACCGCATCGTAAATAACCCGGTCCTGGGCGAATTTGACTTCTTTCTTCGTTGGATGGACGTTCACATCCACCTGGTCTTCCGGCACCTCCAGGAAAAGTACCGCGACCGGAAAACGGCGGGTGGGAAGGAGGGTATGGAAGGCCGTCATGACCGCGTGGCCCAGGGAGGCGTTGGCGATCCAGCGCCGGTTGACGAAATAAAGCATGTTCTCGCGGGTCGGTTTGGTGATCGTCGGTGCGCTGACCACGCCGTGGATGTGAATTCCGAGGTTCTTGAATTCCAATGGAAGGAAGGACTGGGCGGTTTCCCGGCCGAACACCTTGGAAAGCCGCGCCGTAAAATCCGAGGGCGGGACGTTGAGGGTTTCCTTGCCGTCGATGGTGAGTTTGAATCCCACCCCAGGGAAAGCCAGGGCGTAGGTCGTCACCACCATGACAATATGGTTTTCCTCGGTGGATTGTTTTTTCATGAACTTAAGCCGCGCGGGCGTGTTGAAGAAAAGATTGGCGATCGAAAGGGTCGTCCCGACCGGCCGGCCCGTTTCGATGGGTTGGGGAACCCCACCACCCTTGATCTTGATCGAAACCCCCGAGAGGGCGTCGGCGATACGGGTCGAAAGCTCGAAATGGGAAACCGAGGCGATGCTGGCCAGGGCCTCCCCCCTGAAACCGAAAGTATGGAGGTTGGAAAGGTCTTCCACCGAGAATATCTTGCTGGTGGCGTGTTTTTGGACGGCCAATTGGGCGTCTTCCGGGGTCATCCCTTCCCCGTTGTCGGTGACCTTGATGAGCTTCAAGCCCCCCTCTTGGATCTCCACTTCCACCCAGGTGGCCTTGGCGTCCAGGGCGTTTTCCATGAGTTCCTTGACCACGGAAGAAGGCCGCTCCACCACCTCACCCGCGGCGATCTGGTTGATGACTTTTTCAGGAAGGGCTTTGATTTTGGACACGGCTATCCTTAAAACCTTGGGTTAAAGGGAATTCACAGAATCTTAGGGTAATTCGGATGGAAAGGAAAGCGGCCGAAGGTGTCAAGAATTGGCGTTTAAACCCGTGACTTCGTAAATCTGGACCTTCGCGGACTTGCCCTTGAGGGAGACTTGCTTGAGCTTATTGACCTTCACCTTGTTGCCCAGTTCCTGGAAGGTCTCTTCGGTGATGAAAATCTGGCCACCTTCGGTCTCGCCTTCCACGCGGGAAGCGGTATTCACCATGTCGCCAATGGCCGTGTATTCCATACGTCGCTCACTGCCGATGTTTCCAACGATGGCCTCGCCGGTGTTGATGCCGTAACCCACCTGGATTTGGGGTTTCTTCTCAGCCTTCCATTTCTCATTCAGCTTGACCAGTTTCTCGCGCATTTCCAGGGCGGTCTTGACCGACTGGTAGGCCCCATCCTTCAACTCGATAGGGGCGCCATAGATGGCCATGATGGCGTCACCAATGAATTTGTCCAAGGTCCCCTTATTGGCGAAAATGACATCCGACATGGCGCTGAAGTATTCGTTCAACAACCCGACAATGGTCTCCACCGGTTCCTTTTCAGTCAGTGTGGTAAAGCCCCGGATATCGCAGAAAAGGACCGAAACCTTCCTTTTTTCGCCCCCCAGGGGCAGGTCTCCGGTTTTTTGCACCATCTCGTCCACGATATTCGGGGACAAGTAGCGCTGCAAGGATGTCCGCAAGCGTTCTTCCCGCCTTACGTCGTCGAACAATTTGGCGTTGGCGATGGCCACCGCCGCTTGGTTGGCGAAAGCGGATAGGAAGTACATATCCTCCTCATTAAAGGTGGAGGTTCCTTCGGCCTTGTCCACATAGATGACCCCTACGATGTTCTCCCTTTCCCAAATCGGAACGCAGATGACCGAGGATAAAGGCAGGGCCTTCAGGCTGTCGCGGTTGGAAAAGCGGACATCATGGGTGGCGTCGAGGACCAGCACCGGAACCCTCTCCCGCAAAACCGTGTCCACGATGGTCTGGCTGTAGGGCGCCTGGGCTTCGGCGGGGGTCAGGGCATGGGTGGCCACCGGTTTCAACTCCCCGCCCTTTTCCCTCAAAAGGAGGAATCCCCGGTTGGCCTGCATGACCTTAATGGCCATCGCCATGATGATGGAAAGGAGCGTTTTGAGTTCCAACACCGAGTTGACGATGTTCCCAACCTCGTAAAGGGTCAGGAGCTTCTTATGGGCCAGTTCATCGATCTTGGGAGTCTTGGAATCCTCATCCTTTGTCACTTCCAGCGCGAAACGAAGGCGGGTGCCGCCGATTGAGATGACATCCTGGTTCCGCAAGGGGCTTTCGGTGACGCGGGTGCCGTTGAGGAAGGTCCCGTTGGTGCTGGCCAGGTCCCTGAGGGAAATGCCGCCCATGCCCAGGATGACCTGGCAGTGCTGGCGCGAAACCAGCGGGTCGGTGATGACGATCTCACAGGTATTGGAACGTCCCATGGTGCTCGTGGGCCGGGCAATCTTGAAGACCTGGCCCTGCTCGGGTCCCGCCAGCACGGTCACGGTGATCTGGGGTTTGCCCGTGGATTTGGGCGGGGTCAGGACAATGCGGCCCGGAATCGCCGGTTCAGGAGTTGTGGAAGTTGCCATAAAAACCAATTTCCTTCATTCCACCTGTGGGGTGGTTCTTAATACAACGCCAGCAGGCTCTTACTTCTTCAAAGCGTACACCAAGACACTGCAGTTGGCGATATCCGTCACGTAGAGGTTGTTTTCCCCGTCAACGGTAACGCCGTAATACTTGGGGGCGGTTCGGTAATTGCCCTGGGGGGTGCCGAACTCGGTCAGGTAATAGCCTTCAGGGTCGAACACCTGGATCCGCATATCCCGGTCCGTGACGAAGATGTTCCGTTTGGAGTCGGTGGCGATGCCGACGGGCTGGGAAAATTCCCCCCGGCCCGTTCCCCGTTTTCCAAACTTGTTCTTAAATACCCCCCGGTAAGTGAAGATCTGGACCCGGTAGTTCTTTTCGTCCACCACCAACAGGTTCTGGCCGTTGTCGAGGGCAAGGCCTGCCGGGCTGTTGAATTCACCAAGCCTCGCACCCTGGATGCCGAACTTGTTGATCACCTTGCCAGCGGGGTTAAAAACCCGGATGCGGTGGTTCCCAGTGTCCGAAACGTAGATGTTGTCCTTGTCGTCCAGGGCTAAGGCCTGGGGATGAAAAAAGCCGCCGGCGCCTATTTCAATTTTACCTGTGGTGGGCGAAGCGGGCTCACCGAATTTCGCCAGAAGCTGGCCCATTTTCCCGATGATTTGAACGTTGCAAGTCTTGGCGTCCAGGGCCACCAGGTTCCCCCCCTGGTCTACCGCGATGGAGACGGGCATCAGGAAGGAAACGTCTTTGGGGTCCTGGGTTTCCTTGCCGAACTTGCCGACCGAATACAGGGGTTTTCCCTCAAAATCGAACACTTGGACGTTGCACTTCAGGGAATCACAGACATAAATCCGCTTTTGGGCGTCCACCGCCACGGCGACGGGCGAAATAAAATTCCCTTCTTCCTTGCCACGGGTCCCGATCGTCCGGATCAATTTGTAATGGTAACCCTGATACCGGAGGCTGTTAATGTCCCCCACTTCCTTGGAAACCTGTTTCTTGGCCTCCTCTTGGATGATGGTATGGGTCAAAACCTCCTCGGTTTTGCTGCCGATACCGATAGGGATCGCCAGAACGTTGGCCGGGATTTTTTCCAAGTCGGTTTTCATTTCATTGGCGGTCTGATAACGTTTCGAGACTTCCTTTTGGAGCGCCTTCATGATGACAGCTTCCAATTCCTTGGGAACGCTCGGGTTGACCTTGTGGGGCTCATTGACGTCGTCTTTTAGGATTTTGTTCAACACAACCATGGGAACTTCGTCGTAAAAAGGCAGCTTCCCGGTCACCATCTCGTAAAGAATGACGCCCACCGAATAAACGTCCGAGGCCTTGGCCGGGTGGCCCAGCACCTGCTCCTTGGCCATGTAGTAAAGGGTTCCGCCGATGCCCGAGCCGTTCTTCCCGGCTTGGATGACCGCCGTGCCGAAATCGGTAATCTTCGCCTTGCGTTCGGAAGTGAGCAGAATGTTGCCGGGCTTCAAGTCCCGGTGGATGACGTTCTTCTCGTGGGCGTATTGAAGGGCCGAAAGGATTTGGATGATGATATCGACGGCTTCCTTGTACGTGAGGGGAGTTTCCTGGATAAGATCGGCGAGGTTCATGCCGACCACAAATACCATGACCATGAAGAAGATGTTCTCGGCTTTGTCGACGGTCAGGATTTGGACGATATTGGGGTGGTCCAGCGAGGCGAGCAGCTTGGGTTCGGCGATGAGGTTGGTGAATTCTTCTTTTTGGTTATGCGGGATCTTGATGGCGACCTTTTTGCCGATCCAGGTGTCCTCGGCCAGCCAAACGGTACCAAAGGTGCCGCTTCCCTTGATTTCGAGGAGCTTGTATTTATCGATGTTCCCCTGAAGCATCAGGCCCCCTCAATTGGCGTAGACCGTTATTTTATCAGAGGTTTCCGGGGCTGTAAGCCCCATTTTCCGTTTAGGAACCGTCGAATTTGACGATTCCCTGTTCCACCGAGAGTCCTTCGTTTTCCAATAACCTTATTTTCCATTCCAATCGGCCGCCGTATCCACCCAGGCGTCCACCCGATGCGATGACACGGTGGCATGGGATGAAAAGCGAAACGGGGTTGCGGTTCAAGGCCTGCCCGGCGGCCCGAAATCCCTTGGATGAACCGGCCTTTTGGGCCACCCAGCCGTAAGTACGCACTTGCCCCCATGGGATTTGGCGGGTGGCATCCAGTATTTTCTGTTGAAAAGGCGTCAGGAAAGAGAGGTCGAATTGGGAAAGTCGAAAACTTTTTCCACTTAAGGCGCGGAGGGTTTGGAACTTGATTTCACGGGGCACCGAAACAGGCGGCTTCTCCCAAAATCCAACGGGGAGAGGCGGCAAATGCTCCTGCAGGCTTCGCAGGGACAGCGCACGGCTGGGCCGGGGCAACACTAGGGCGGAAAGCCCCTTGGGTGTCCAAGCCGCCGCGCACCAGCCCCCCTTGGCGCGGAACAAGCCCCAATGGGCGGCGGAAGCCCATTGTTCCAGCTCAGTCACGGCTTTCGCTCTTCGCGGCGTCCTAAGACCCAATTGAGGCCCGTCAATCGAAGGGCCTTCGCTAGGGCAAAATAAACGATCCCGCCGACCGAAACCGGCAGCAAGAAATCCAGGAATCGATGACCGGGCACCGGAAGATCTTGGATCCAATGGAGCGTTCCCCAGGCGGCCGTGCCCATAAAAAAAGTGGCCAAAAGAACCTTCGTGCCTTCGCTGGTCTGGAACCCCGTGTCCAAACGAACCTTCAGCCGTGGAATACCCCAAAGCAGGAGGCCAAAATTCACGCAGGCGCCCAAGACTGAAGCGAGGGCTAATCCCCAAAAACGCCAGTGGGTGTCCTGGATAAAAAGGAACGCCGAAAGGTTCAGGCCGGCATTGGCGGCCATCGCCGCCAAAGAGGCCCGGAGTGGAAAACGCGCGTCGCGGCAAGCGTAGTAGGCCGGCTGGAGGATCTTGGCGCCGGTATAGCCGACCAACCCCAAGGCATAAAGTGCCGTGGCCTCGGCTGAGAGCGTCGTTGCTTCCGGGCTGAACTTTCCATATTCGAAGGCCAGTCGGCAGGCGGGCTGGGCCACGATCCAGATGCCCACCGTGCAAGGGACCATCAGGAAAAAGGATGTGGCCAGGGCCTTGTTCAGGGTTTTCGAGAACTCAACCATTTGTCCCCCGCTGGATTGCCGGGCCAGGAGCGGGAAAGTGATGGTGGCGATGGAAATACCGAGTACCCCGTAGGGTAATTGGAAAAGCCGGTTGCCGTAATAGAGGTAGGTGACATATCCCGTGGCCAGGAAGGAGGCGAAAAACTGGTTCACCAGCAGGTTGACCTGCAGTACCGACTGGCTCACGACGGCGGGGGCCAGGAGTTTCCACATCTCCTGGAGCCCCGGGTGGTTGGGGGGCCAGGACCACCGCAGGTGGATGCCCGCCTTGAGACCGTCGGGCACCTGGGAGAGCCACTGAAGGAGCATGCCCAGGGTCATGGAAATGGCCCAAAGATGGACGTTCCGGATTTCCTCGGCCGGCGTGGCGGCGGGCCAAACCTTGATGAGGAGGACACCCATGACGATCTGGGCCAAGTTCATGAAAACCGGGGCGAAGGCGGGCGCCGTGAAGCGGTGGAGTGAGTTAAGCGCCCCCATCCAGAGGGCGGCCAGCGAAACACAGGAAAGGACGGGAAAAAGGATTCGGGTCAGGCTGACCGTCAGCTGGAATTTATCCTGGTTCCCCACGAATCCCTGCGCGATGACCCAAACCACCTGGGGGGCGAAAAAAATGCCCAAGGCCGTGAGGGCTCCGGTCACGAGGCAAAGCAGGGTAAATACCTGGGACATCAGTTCCCAAGCTTCCGCCTCCCGTCCCTTCTCCAACCGCGCCGACAGGGCGGGAACGAAGGCGTTGGAAAGGGCCCCTTCGGCGAAAAGATCCCGTAGCAGGCTCGGGATCCGCACCGCCATGAAATAGGAGTCGGAAACCAGCCCCGCCCCGAACAATTTGGCATTGAGGGTATCCCGCAGGTAGCCCGCGATACGGCTGGTGCCGGTGGCCAAAGTCACCAGCCGGAAGTGGCGGCCCAGGTGATGGCCCGTGCCCTTCGCCGAAGGCGGGGCGGTCGGCGCGGTCTCATCCACGACGACTCCGTCGGGGGAAAGGGGCCCGGGTTTAGACATGATTGACAGCCCCCCGGCCTTCGTTTACGATATGCCACCTTTTAAGGAAGCCGCCGAACCATTTTTTGGAGGATCCATGCCGATCATCAAGTCGTCGATCAAGGATGTCCGCCGCACCAAGCGCCGCACCACCCGTAATTCCGCGGAAAAGAACAAGGTCCGCACGGCCATGAAGGCCGTCCTGGCGGCCAAGACCGCCGAGGAAGCGGCCAAGGAATTGAAAGAAGCCATGCAGGTTTTGGACAAGGCCTGCGCCCACGGGATCATCAAGCGCAACAACGCTTCCCGCCATATTTCCCGCCTCTCGTCGTTCGTTCATAAGAAATTCGGTAAAAAATAGCCCTCAGTTGTCGGCTTTCAGCCGTCGGGGAAGCTGACAACTGCGGATTTTCAAGTCCGTCCTGCCCGCTGATAGCTGCCAGCTGACAACTGCCGTTTGCACCACTTCAAAACCCAGACTTCGAGATAAACCGCCGGAACCCCCTTGCCCAAACGGCCCGTGACCACGCCTGCCTGCAAGTGAATAAGGTCCAGCAGGGCGGACTTCAATTCCTCCGGTGAAAATTGGGAGGATTGCTCCCAAAGGGTCTTCAACCGGAAGGGGTGCAGCCCCAGCTTTTCCGCCGCGTTCATCTGGGTCAGGCCCTTGGCCCTCCCCAGGGCGATTAAAAGAAGTTCCCGGATGCGGCCGTAAAGAAGCATCACGGTCCCCGTGTCCACCCCGTCCTGCAGCCGGTTCATCATCGTCAGCGCCTTCTCGGCCTGGCGCATCCCCACCGCGTCCAGGAGGGGGAAGATTTCGGATTCGACGCCCGGCACCGGCAGTTCCTTCACCATTTCAACCGTCACGGACTTTTGGGGATAGGCATAGACGGCCAGTTGTTCCAAGGCCCTTTGGAGGTAGGCGATGTCCGGGCCGATCTTCTGCACCAGCAGTTGGGCCCCCTCCTCGGGAAGGTTCATCCCCCTTCCCTGCGCCTGCTGCTTGAGCCAGCCCGAAAGCTTCCAATCGGGAATATCGGAACACTGCACCGCCCAGCCCATACGCTCGGCGGCGGCCACCGCCTTGGTGGTCTTGCGCAACCCCGGCGCCAGGAAAACCAGGTAGGAGGAGGAGTTCGAATTGGTGAAATAATCCTTCAACTGTTGGAGGGCCGCTTCCGAGTGGCCGCCGAGGATTTTTTCGGCGTGCTGCACCACCAACAATTGGGAAGTGGCAAAAAGCGAACTGGTTTGGGCGGCGGCAAGGACCTCGTTCAAACTATCCTGGTTTCCGTCAAAGGCCTGGAGGGTGCCGCCCGGCATGGTCTTCCGGAATTTCTCCCTCAGGACCCTCGCCCCCTCGGCGATGACGCCGTCCGAATCGCCGAAAAGCAGGACCAAGCCTGGAAGGTCGCCTTTGAGGCGGCCGAGGAAATCGTCAAAATACATTTATTGGATGCCCTTCGGAATGGGGACATTGGAAAAGGGCGTCGCCATGGGCAGCGGGTTGGGCTTGGCGGCCGGCGGGATGGTGGAGATGGCGGTGGGGGTCTTGGGTTCCTGGCTCTTCACGTAAAAAAAGGTGATGCCCACCAGCTGGCCGTCCACCGTCAAGTGGATCGTATAGAGCCCGATGTCGCGGGGCAGGCCGGTCTGGCCGTACTCGGAGTGCAGGTGGTCCATGCCGAAGGTCGTGGTCACCAGAAACCACTGGTAGGTTTCGTTTTGAATGGTCAAAAGCCGGTCGGTGAAGCCCACCTGGAATTCCTGGTCGAATTTCGCGATACGAAGGTTGGAGGGTGAAAAGCACTCCACCGTGGCCGTGTGGATGCGGCTCGAGGGCTTGATGAGGAAATAGGCGAAATAGCTCACCTGGTTGTTCTTGTCCAGGTAGAAGTAATTCACGCTGTCCACCGGGTACTCGTTGAGAATGCGGGTGGTGGTGATCATGTGGCTGACGATGACGTCCTGGTTGGGGGCCGGGCTGGCGGAGAGCCCATTGGGCGCATCCTTGACGGTGGGCGCGTTGCCCGTTGGATTCTTGGGCACCCCGCCCGTGATCCATTCCAAATCCGCTTGAGCGCCCGCCGAAACCAGGAGCAGGGCGGCCCAAACCGCGGTTGTGAACTTCAAGTTCCGAATCCTCAATGGACTACCCCCTCCCGACTTTCAGCCATTCCAACTCAAACGCTTCAGTTCCCTTCCAATACCCTTCGCACAATGGTATAGGCCGTGTCGTCCGCCAGCTGGGAAACGGCCTGGTCCATGGTTTCCGAAGGGGCCCCGGTATATTGGGGGGTGTAGAAGTAGATGCTGTGGATCCGGCCCGTGTCCTCAACAAAAGTTTTCTTTTCCTGCTGGTCCACCGCCGCCAAGTCGTAGACGATTGAAAGCCGGTATTCCAGCACATAATTGGTTTTCGGGTCGTACATCTGTGGTTCCTGGATGTATTCCCGGATAACCGCCTTGACCAGCAAATCGGCCTTGTCCGAATCCACGAGGGGAAGGCGGCCATCCTGCTGGAAACGCCGGATGGTGGCCTGGGTGAAAAGAGTGTCCAGGCCGAAATAGCTGGTTTTGTTCTCGAAGAGCGAAATTCCGACGTTCTGCAGGTAGGACGGTACGATCAGCGCCGCCGGATGGCAGCCCAGCATGGACACCAGCAGGACGGTGATGGGTACCCAGCGAAAGGCTTTCCACTTTTTCATTCGAACTTTCAAACTTTCACACCTTCCCACGGAGCGGTTACTGCGTTTTGACGATGAAGTTGGCTAGTTTGTCCTTCACCCAGACCACCTTGAGGATGGCCTCGGGGGAAACCAGTTTCCCGATTTTTTCGTCGGTTTTAGGAAGGTCCCGGATGGCGGCCTCATCCAGCCCCACCGGCACATTCACCCGGCCCCGCAACTTGCCGTTGACCTGGATGGCGATCTCCACCGCCTCGGCCCTCATCAGGGCCGGGTCATGCTTGGGCCAGCCGGCGTCCAACAGTTCCCCTTGCCCGAACTTGGTCCACATCTCGGCGGCCACATGGGGGGCGAAGGGCCCCAAAAGCTTCACCAGCGCCTCCACGGCTTCCCGGAGGATGGGGGTCTTGCAGGCCGCGTCCTCTTTGTACTCATAAAGGAGGTTGATAAGCTCCATCATAGCACTGATGGCCGTGTTGAACTTGAACCCGCCGTTCATGTCCTGGGTGACCTTCTGGATGGTCTGGTGGGTTTTCCGGCGGACTTCCTTGTCCATTTCGGTGGCCGCCAGGGGCGCGCCTGCCGCGGCGAAGTCGGGCCTCTCGAGCAACTCCTGGAAAAGCTTCCACACGCGGTTGAGGAAGCGGAACCCTCCCTCCACGGCCCGGTCGTCCCATTCGGCGTCGCGTTCCGGCGGGCCGATGAAAAGCGTGTAGAGCCGGAAGGTATCCGCGCCGTATTTCTGGATCAGGTCGTCCGGCTGGACCGAATTCCCCTTGCTCTTGGACATCTTGACTCCGCCCTTGGTGATCATGCCCTGGGTGAAAAGGCGGGCGAAGGGCTCGTCGAAGTTGATGAGTTCCAGGTCCTTGAGCACCTTGGTGATGAACCGGGAATAGAGAAGGTGAAGGATGGCGTGCTCGACCCCGCCGATATATTGGTCCACCGGCAGCCACTGGTTGGCGGTTCGGGTGTCGAAAGCCTGTTTCGAGTCCTTGGCGGAAACGTAGCGGAGGAAATACCAGCTGGAATCCACGAAGGTGTCCATCGTATCCGTTTCGCGGCGCGCTTCCCCGCCGCATTTCGGGCAAGCGGTTTTCACGAAGGAAGGGACGCTTTTCAAGGGGGACTCGCCCGTCGGCTTGAATTCCACTGCCCGCGGCAGCATCACCGGCAGTTCTTTTTCGGGTACAGGTACCCAGCCGCACTTGGGGCAGTTAATCATGGGGATCGGCGCGCCCCAATAGCGCTGACGGGAAATCAGCCAGTCCCTCAAGCGGTAAGTCACGGCCCCCCGGCCCAATTTCTTTTCCTCGAGCCAAGCCGTCATCTTTTTCTTGGCGGCATCCACGTTGAGGCCGTTGAGGAATTCCGAATTGATGAGCTTCCCGTCGTCTGTATAGGCTTCCTGCTGGGGGTCATAGGTATGCCCCGCGCTTTTCCAGGCGTGTTTGACCTCCTCGGTGGGGTCGATCACCTGCACGATATGGATTTTGTATTTCTGGGCGAATTCGAAGTCGCGGGTGTCATGGGCCGGGACGGCCATGATGGCTCCCGTCCCGTATTCCATCAAAACGTAGTTGGCGATATAAACAGGAATGGACTTGCCGTTGACCGGATTGACGGCCTTGACGCCCGTGTCCAGGCCCAGTTTTTCGGCGTTTTCGCCCGTGCGGTCCATGGCGCTTTGTTTTTTAACGGTTTCGACGAAAGCCTTCACTTCGGCCTCTTGGGCCGTCCCCTTGACCAATTCGGCCACCAAGGGATGTTCCGGGGCCAACACCATATAGGTGGCGCCGAAAAGGGTGTCGGGCCGGGTGGTGAAAACCGTGATGGTTTGCCCGCTTCCCTCCGCCTTAAACTGGACCTCGGCCCCCTCGCTCTTGCCGATCCAGTTCCTCTGCATGGTCTTCACCCGGTCGGGCCAGTTGTCCAGGCGTTCGATGTCCCTCAAAAGACGGTCCGCGTAGGCCGTGATCTTGAAGAACCACTGCTCCAGGTCCTTCTGCTCCACGGGCGTGCCGCAGCGCTCGCAGCCGCCGTCCACGACCTGCTCGTTGGCCAGCACCGTCATGTCCTTGGGGCACCAGTTCACATAGGCTTTCTTCCGGTAGGCCAAGCCCTTCTCATAAAGCTTCAGGAAAATCCACTGTGTCCAGCGGTAGTAATCGGGCAGGCAGGAAACCACTTCCTTGTCCCAGTCGTAACCCATGCCCCAATCGTAGAACTGCCCCTTCATGCGCTCGATGTTCTTGAGCGTCCAATCCTCAGGGTGGATGCCCTTGTGGATGGCGGCGTTTTCCGCCGGCAGGCCGAAGGCGTCGAACCCCATGGGATTCAGGACGTTGTGGCCCAGGGCCCGGAAATACCGGAAAACCGCGTCACCGATGATGTAATTGCGGCCGTGGCCGGCGTGCAGGAAATCCCCCGACGGGTAGGGAAACATCACCAGCGTGTAGTACTTCTTTTCGGTCTTGGAAAGGTCGCAGGCGTAGACGCCCTTGTCCTTGAAGTGTTTTTTCCAGCGCTTTTCGATGTCGGTGAAGTTGTAGGCTTCCATGGGTCTTCCTAGGTAGTAGTGAGAATCGGAATTATATTAAATAACCCGGTCATCTTCAGTGTTAATTCACGAGATGCTTGCGGGAAAAAGCCAGGGTGCCGAAGACAAAAAGGCTCCAAAGGATGAATAGGCTCAAGATGGGAAAGGGCTCCGACCGGAGGAAATGAAAAACTCCCGCGGCGGCCAGGGAATCGTCCTGGAGCAGGCGCCGCCAGGCGCCCTCGCTCAGGAAGATGTCCACCAGGAAAAGCCCGTGAAAGAGGGGGACGAACCAGAGGGCCAGCTTCGAGGCGCTCAGGAAATACCCGCTGCACAGGAAGAAGACGAAACCCGCCAAGGCCCAGTAGGCCACCGAAAAAGGGGGGCCGAAGCTGAACCCGAAAAACGCCGCCTTGGCGAGGAAGGTCCAGCCCGAAAAGAAGAGAATGGCCAGGGTCAGTTCCACCACGCCGGTGAAGAGCAGGAAGCCGTTGAGCTTGAGTTTGTTGGGAACCACCTTGATGTCGGCCACCACCTGGCTGGAGGAGGAGGTGAGGTAGCGGATGCCCACGCAAAACTCCCCCGCCGTGGGGTTGAGCCGGTCCCGGCACCAGATGGCCTCGCCCACCCAGAGGAAGATCATGAGGGAGAACCAGTAGGACTGCCAGGCGAAGGTGAAGCAGACGATCCAAGCCAGAAAACCGCAGATGAGCAGGTCCACGTAATAGCTGGCGATCGAGCGCCAGAGCGAGGGCCGGGTGGTCTGCTTACGCGGTTGGCTGTGGGTGGTGGTGGAAGCGGTCACGGGAGCATCCTAATGGATTTAAGCATGTTGAATGGCCTTAATCATCGCGATTTCGTCGCAATCCGAAAACTTGGCGCAGTGCACGCAGTCACCCCAGATTTTCTGGGGCAGGGTCAGCTTCTCCACCTTCTCGAACCCCAGCTTGTTGAAGAAGGCCGTCTGGTAGGTCAGGGTGAAGATCCTCGGTAGGCGCATTTCCTGGGCGTCGGCTAGGCACATTTCCATCAAGCGGCGCCCGACCCCCTTGCCCTGAAGTTCTTCCGCCACGGCCAGGGACCTTACCTCCGCCAAATCTTCCCCCACCACGTGCAAGGCCACGATCCCCTTCACCTGGGATTCGTTGCCCCCGTCCAGGGCCACATTAAAGTCACGCACCTTTTCAACCACCTGGGCGAAGGACCGGGGCAGCATCACACCCTTGGCCGAGTAGTGTTGGATCAGGTTGAGGATGGGCCGGGTATCGGAAGGCCTCGCCCGGCGGAAAACCAATGGATTCATGGGGCACTATAATAAAAAAGCCGGTCTCCCAAGCCAAGGGAAACCGGCTTTAGGGTTGTCTCGATTATTCCGAAAAGAGGGAGATACCGCCGCCAAGGAACAAGCCAACCGTACCGCCTAAATCCAAACCGGCCAGGGCTTGAAACTGAACATCGTGACCCGTGCGAATTCCGACAAGCAAGGGCGTTCCACCCGTTGCCCCATAGACTTCCCCGTTGACGGCCAATTCTCCGATGCCCGTCAGGTCCTTGTCAAAGGGATAGGCCACACCCAAGTTCAGCTGGAAGTAGCTGTAGCTGAACCCGACCGACTCGTTCACAATTGTAGTGCCGTTAAAGGTAGGCTCATTGGCGCTGTAGTTTTGCACATAAAGGCCCAGTTTCCCGTTGAGTTGTAACCCATCCGGGAGGGTTAATGTGCAGACGCCATAGGGGTCGAAAGCGAAGGCACTGTAACCGTAAATTTCATTCGACAGGGGACCAATGCCAAAATCCAATCCCGCCGCAATCTTGAGGTTGTTGTCGCTGTTCTTCAGGACATTTCCAAAACCGTACTTCCCGCCAAAGTTCAGGAAATAAACCCCACTGGCTCCACCAGCGGAATAAAAAGAAGTATTCACGTTCACCAGGAGCTTATCCGTAATTCCGTAGCTCACGCCTACCGGGATTTGAAACACGCTACCCCACGTATCAAAAGTCAAATGGGCGGTCCCGGCAATCTGGCTCTGGCGCAAAGTCTCGGCGGTATCACTGATGAAATACCCCGGCTTGCCGGATAAGTTAAGTCCATCAATGGGGCGCTTTTCGCTGGACGACCTTTCATGGTGACGGACGACTTGTTCCGACTTCTTCTCCTCTTTTTTCTTCTTCTTCGACGCCGCGGCCGCGGGTCCAACGCAGACGCCCAATACCAGGGTCAAAACCAAGCTACCCAGCACCAACCGGTTCCAAAACTTCATGCTCTCTCCTCCGGAAATTTTTTCATTGCAGCTTTGTCCCCTACCCTGTCAGGCAGGTTACTTTGACGACCGCATTCTAACATAGAGCTCTTTTGCGTGTTCAAGCGAAGTTTCGGAAACCGGCTCCCCGCCCAGCATCTTGGCCAGCTCTTCGATGCGGCCTTTTTCCGTTAAACGGTTGACAATGATCGAGGTTTTCCCGCCCGCGAACGATTTCGACACATGAAAATGATTTTCCCCCAGCCCCGCGATGGGAGCCAAATGGGAAATGCACAGGACCTGTTTGGACCGGGACAAGTGCCCGAGAAGTTGGGCCACCGCCGGTGCGGTGCGGGCACCGACGCCGGTGTCGATCTCGTCGAAGATAAGGGTCGGCACTTCGTCGCTCTCCGCCAGGACGGTCTTCAAGCCCAGCATGACACGGGAGGCTTCCCCTCCCGAAGCCACCTTCGCCAAGGGCCGCAGGGGCTCGCCGGGATTGGCGGAGAAAAGAAATTCCACTTTGTCCCAGCCCAGTGGCGAGAGGTGAAGCTTCCTGCCTTTCTCCACGACCGGGCTTTGTTCCTCCTCGAGAGGGCTCACTTGAACCCCCATCTTGGCGTGGGAAAGGCCCAATTCTTGGAGGGTCGCCTCCACTTGCTTGGCTAATTCGGCGCCCGCCTGCGCCCTTTTGGCGCTTAAGGCCAGGGCCGCCAACCGGTACTGTTCAGCGGCCGTCTCGATTTCTTCCCCAAGGGCTTTCAGCCGGTCTTCGCGGCCCAAGAGGGTCTTCAGTTCTTCCCGGCACTGCTCCAAGTACTTCAGGATTTCCGCCACCGAATCGCCATACTTCTTCTTAAGGGTGTTTAAGCCATCGATGCGGTCGGATAGCTCCTGGAACTCCTCTTCGCTAAAGGAATAGCCGTCCAACTTTTGGGCCAAGTCGAAGGAGATTTGATTCAAACCCTCCTGGGCGGTTTTGGCGGCTCCCACCAATTCCTCCAACCCCGGGTCTAGTTTGGCAGCGTCCTGGATCCGGGCCACCGCCGTCCCGAAAAGGCCCGTAGCGCCGCCATCCCCTTCTTCATCGAGCAACCGCTGGGCTTCGGTCAGGTATTTGGTGATTTTTTCGGAGTATTTCATCATCTGGTAGCGTTTGAGCAGTTCTTCTTCGTTCAGCGATTCCAGGCCCGAAGCCTCGATCTCTTGGACCTGGAACTGCAACAGGTCGGTGCGCCGGGCGATTTCCCGGGAATCCCCACCCAGGCGGCTTTGCTCCTTCAGCAACCCCGCTAACTTCTCATAGGTTTCGGAAGTTTTTTCCAGCAGCTTTTCCAAATGACCGAAGGCGTCGATCAATTGGCGATGCCGCCCGACGTTGAAAATGGCCTGGTGCTCATGTTGGCCGTGGATATCCACCAGCCAGTCGCCCAACTCCGTGATCATGGCGGTGGTGGCCATTTCACCATTGAGAAAACTGCGGGTCTTGCCGGCGGACCGGGTGAATTCCCTTTTCACGAGGATTTCCCCGTTGGGGGCCTCGATGCCCCATTCGGAAAGCTTTTTCACCGCCTCACCCTTGGGGGGCACCTGGAACAGGGCCTCGACCACGGCCCGTTCCTCCCCGGCCCGGAGCATATCCGCGCCGATGCGGTCGCCCAAAAGGAAGTAAAGGGCATCCACGATGAGGGATTTACCCGCCCCCGTTTCGCCGGTGAGGACGTTGAACCCGGGGCCGAATTCGATCGAGATGGAATCGACGATGGCGAAATTCTTGATGGAAAGCTGGCGGAGCATAAAACCTCGGTTGACATTTGGCGGTTCACAATCGCATCCAGGCCCGACAAGGGACTATAACCCAAAACAAATACCAAAAGGAGCGCCCATTTTCCCCGTCCGGGATTAAGGCGCCAATTTCACGATGCGGTTGTTTTGGCTGTCCGCCACGTAGACATTCCCCTGGCTGTCCGTCTTGACGTCGGTGGGCAAGCTAAACTGTCCGGGGCCGGAGCCAGAGGCCGTGCCCCCGATCGTTATCCAATTGGCCGCAACCGTTCCCGCCTTGCCCGCGGGAAGCTCCTGGATGCGGTTGTTATACCGGTCCGCCACATAAAGGTTACCCGAAGGGTCCGTCCCCAGGCCGAAGGCGGCATTAAACTGTCCGGGGCCAGTGCCGTAGGAACCGAAGGCGGCCCAATTGGCCGCGACCGTGGCCGCCTCACCTGCTGGAAGTTCCTGGATGCGGCTATTGCCGGCGTCCATCACGTAAAGGTCCCCGGCTATGTCGAAGGCTATGCCGACAGGTACATTAAACTGCCCTGGGCCGGAGCCGGAGGCCGTACCCCCGATGGTAACCCAATTGGCCGCAACCGTAGCGGCCAGCCCAGCGGGAAGCTCCTGAAGGCGGTTGTTAGTCCCATCCGTTAGGAAAAGATCCCCAGCCCTGTCGAAGGCCAAGTAACGCGGGTCGTTGAACTGGCCTGGGCCGGTGCCGCTAGCGGTCCCCCCGATGGTGATCCAAGTACCCGAACCCGCCGGAAGCTCCTGGAGGCGGTTGTTGTCCCCATCCGCCACCCAAAGGTTATCGGCCGGGTCCAAGGCGGTTCCCCAGGGGGTGTGGAATTGGCCCACAGCCATGCCACTTCCACCCCATGTGACAAAGACGCTTGCCGCCACGAGGATTTCCTGAATCCGGGCGTTGCCAGTATCCGAAACGTAAATGTTTCCCACGGGGTCCACCCAGAGCCCGTCGGGATAGTCGAATTCGCCGGGAGCTGTACCCCCACTGCCCCATGAACCTAGGAACGCATGAGCCGGAACCGTAGGTGTGGGTGTGATCAGGATGGTCACGGACTGCCCTAAAGGCAACGTAGGTGGTTCATTCTTGCCGCAACTCGCCAATAGGGTAAGCAAGATCACAAGCCATAGTGCAAAAATCCGATTCATACGCTTCCTTTAGGGCCTCAAACGAATGATATTTTCCACGCCTTCAAAGTTAAAGGCAAGCGCAGACCGCAATGTTTATCAATTCCCAAACAGTAAATGAATAATCAACGATAGGATAGGGCCATGAACGAGTTCGATGTGGCGGTCATCGGCGCCGGCGGGGCGGGCATGATGTGCGCCCTGGAAGCGGGCAAAAGGGGCCGCAAGGTGGCGCTCCTGGACCATGCCGCCAAGGTCGGGGCCAAGATTCTCATCTCCGGCGGCGGGCGATGCAACTTCACGAACATCGGAGCCGGTCCGGAAAACTACGTTTCCCAAAACCCCCATTTCTGCAAATCCGCCCTCTCCCGTTTCACGCCCGCGGACTTTATCGCCCTGGTCAAGGAACACCGCATCCCCTTCCATGAAAAGAAACTGGGCCAGTTGTTCTGCGATCGTTCGGCCAAGGATATAGTGGATATGCTGGTTTCGGAATGTGACAAGACGGGCGTTCAATTCTTTTTGAATTGTGAATGTACGAAAATTCGAAAGTCCGAAAGGTTTGAGCTACAGACGAACCAAGGGGAATTCACCTGTGATTCCCTGGTTATCGCCACCGGAGGCCTTTCGATCCCCAAGGTCGGGGCCACGGACTTCGGCTACCGGATCGCCCGGCAATTCGGGCTCAACATCGTTTATCCCGCCCCGGCCTTGGACGGCTTCCGTTTCAATCCGGAGGACTTAAAGCGCTTCGGGGACCTCACCGGCGTTTCCGTGGATGCCCAGGTCACCTGCAACAAGGCGGTTTTCCGGGAGAATCTGCTCTTTACCCACGCCGGTTTAAGCGGTCCGGCCGCGCTCCAGGCTTCCCTTTATTGGGAACCTGACGACCCGGTCTTGATCAATTTCCTTCCGGAATTTGAGGCGGAGCGCCTGGAACAATGGTTTCTTCGGAAGAAGGAAAAAGGGGTCAAATCCGAGGTCAAAACCCTTCTCGGGGAACTTCTTCCCCAGCGGTTGGCCGAAACCCTATGCGCCCTGGAGTTGCCCCCCCACGTGAATCTTCTCCAACTATCCGGCAAGAGAATTAGCGACTTCTGCCGCCTTCTTCAAAGCTTTACTTTAACCCCCACCTCCACGATTGGATATGGCAAGGCCGAAGTCACCCGGGGTGGGGTGGATACGGATGAGTTGTCCTCCAAAACCATGGAAAGCCGCAAGGTACCGGGGCTTTACTTCATCGGCGAGGTGGTGGACGTCACCGGCCAGTTAGGCGGGTATAACTTTCAATGGGCCTGGAGCTCTGGCTGGGCCGCCGGCCAAGCGGTTTAAAGTCACCTATAACCTCTTAAAACTCCATTCCGACGCTCAATAGATCATCCTGAGCGGAACGAAGGATCTCTGTTTTGGTGGAAAAACATGGATTCTTCGGCCAAAGGCGCCTCAGAATGACAATCCCAAAACATTTTTCAGGGGCTTCGGCTGGGCAACCTTGCTTTCCAATGGACGATATTCAAAACTAGGTCCCATCAACAGGAGGATTTCATGAAAAAGCTCGTTTTGACGTTGGCGGCCGTTTTGTCGGTTGGGTTGATTCAATCTACGGTTTGGGGGAAAAACATGGCGCAAGACACGGTTTACCAATTCAAGGAAAAAACCATCGACGGGAAGCCCGTCCAACTGGATCACTACAAGGGGAAAGTCCTTCTGATCGTCAACGTGGCCAGCAAGTGCGGCAATACGCCCCAATACGCGGGGTTGGAAGAGCTTTATAAGAAGTACAAGAGTAAGGGTTTCGAGATACTAGGCTTTCCCTGCAACCAGTTCGGTTCCCAGGAACCCGGCACGGCCGAGGAGATCAAGACCTTCTGCACCAGCAA